>Ga0194129_10007994_pt1 | contig 12391 bp, 8 predicted proteins | sample TA2KigCa35mmetaG_FD_150862 | JGI IMG/M metagenome (GOLD analysis project Ga0194129, IMG submission 150862) | Freshwater microbial communities from Lake Tanganyika, Tanzania - TA2015038 Kigoma Deep Cast 35m | ecosystem: Environmental > Aquatic > Freshwater > Lake | place: Tanzania: Lake... | reverse complement strand
CCACTGGCGCGCCCAAGACGCCCTGCGCGACGCCCTGCGCGACGCCCTGCGCGACGCCCTGCGCGACGCCCTGCACGACGCCCCCCAACCCCACGAGGAGTGAGCGCGCATGCCCGCCCCCGCACACCCCGCCCGCCCCGTGCGCTTCAGCGCCTCGCCGCTCGTGGCGCTCCTGCCCGCGCTCCTGCCCGCGCTCCTGCTCGCGCCCCTCGCGTGCAACCCCGTCCCCGCTGACACCCCCTGCGCCCAGAGCGCCGACTGCCTCGTCCCGGGCGACCTCTGCGTCCTCGGCGTCTGCCGCCCGCAGGTGGCGCCCGACGCCGTGGTGAGCGCCGAGTGCGCGCGCGACAACGACTGCGGCACCGCGCGCCGCTGCGTGAGCGGCGCCTGCTACGACAACGACTGCGGGGATGGCCAGACGCGCCCGTGCGCCACCCAGTGCGGCGAGGGCACCCAGCTCTGCGCCGGCGGCGTGTGGCGCGCCTGCAGCGCGCAGCCCACCAACGAGCTCTGCGGCACGGGCGAGGACGAGGACTGCGACGGCCTCACCGACGAGGCCTGCGGCGGCTGCCGCGACGGCGACGTGCGCCCCTGCGCCACCGCCTGCGGCGGCGGACAGGAGCGCTGCGTGGGCGGCCAGTTCGTGGGCTGCGACGCCCCACGCCCGCGCCTCGAGGCCTGCGGCGACCCGGCGGACCCCGCCGACGAGGACTGCGACGGGCTCCTCGACGAGATGTGCGCCGACTGCCGCGACGGCGACGCCCGCGCCTGCGACTACGGCTGCGGGCAGGGGCGCGAGCTGTGCCGAGACCGCACCTGGCGCGACTGCGACGCCCCCGCCCCCCGCGACGAGCTGTGCGACGCTCGCGACAACGACTGTGACGGCGCTGTAGACGAGGACATCACCCGCGACTGCTCCACCCTCTGCGGCCCCGGCGGCGAGACCTGCGCCGGCGGCCAGTGGGTGGGCTGCGGCGCCCCGGACGCCTGCACCTGCGCCGACAACCTCATGGACCTGCAGGCCTGCGGGCGCTGCGGCGCCCGCGCGCGCTCCTGCGACGGCGGCGTCTGGAGCGCCTGGGGGGCCTGCGTGGAGCAGCCGCAGTGCGAGCCCGGCGCCGAGGAGCGCGTCGCCTGCGGCCAGTGCGGCGCCAAGCGCCGCCAGTGCGGCGCCACCTGCGGCTGGGGGGAGTGGACGGAGTGCATCGACGACGCCGCCTGCGCCCCCGGCGAGCGCCAGGAGGCGCCCTGCCCCTCCGGCTGCGGCCGGCAGGCGCGCGTCTGCGGCGAGGACTGCCAGTGGGGCGCCTGGGGCCCCTGCGACGCCCCCGCGCCGGAGTGCGACCGCGGCCAAACCGAGACGGCGCCCTGCGAGCGCTGCGGCGCCCGCGCCCGCGCCTGCACCGACCAGTGCGCCTGGGGCCCCTGGGGCCCCTGCGAGGCGCAGGGCGCCTGCGAGCCCGGCGACGTGGGCTACGACCCCTGCCCGGGGAGCTGCGTCGCCCGCGAAAAGACCTGCACGGCGCAGTGCCAGTGGGGCGCCCCCGGCGCCTGCGAGCCGCAGGGCGCGTGCGCCCCGGGGCAGCCCGACGAGGTGCGCGCCTGCGGCCAGTGCGGCGAGGAGCGCCGCGCCTGCACCGCCTCGTGCGTGTGGGGCGACTGGGGCGCCTGCGACGCCCCCGCCGACGCCTGCGCCCCCGGCGACACGGAGCGCGCCCCCTGCGGCACCGACGTGGGCATCTGCGCCCCCGGCGTCCAGGCGCGCGCCTGCGGGGCGAGCTGCGCGTGGGGCCCCTGGGGCGCCTGCGAGGGCGGCGTACGCCCCCTGAGCGCCGACATCTGCGGCAACGGCCTCGATGACGACTGCGACGGCGTCAGCGAGCGCCGCCCGGACTCCTACGAGGGCCTCAGCGACAACAACGCCTGCGCCCGCTGCGCCACCCTCGGCGGCGGCGGCCAGCCCATCACCCTCACCGCTACCCTCGACAGCGTGGAGGACGAGTGGGACTACTACTGCGTTCAGGTGGTGGACGGCATCAGCGTCATCTCCGAGACCCTCGACGTGTCGCTCACCCGCATCCCCGCCGGCGTCGACTACGACCTCTACCTCTACAAGAGCGTGGCGGAGTGCGCCGCGGGGCGCGAGCTGGCGTCGAGCCGGCGCGCCGGCAGCGCCGACGACGCCGTCTCGTGGACCGAGAGCTACTGGGACGACGACGGCGGCGTCTTTGTGGTGGGCGTGCGCCGCGGCACCCCCAGCAGCTACAGCTGCACGGGCGCCTACACCCTCACCATCGACACGGACCTCTAACGCCGCGCCCTCACGCCGCGCCCTCACATTAAGCCCTAGGAGCGCGCCCCGCGCTGTGCTAATCCTCTCAGGGCGCCCCCCGCGCCCCCGCCCGAGACGCTCAGGAGTGCCGCTGACTTATGCCCACACGCCCGCACACGCCCGACACCCCTCGCCGCCCCGCGAGGGGCCCGCGCGCCCTCGCGCGCATCTCCCAGGCCACCCTCGCCGCCCTCGCCCTCCCCTCCTGCGCCGACCCGCAGCCCGAGCGCCCCCTCGGCCCTCGCGTGGAGTCCACCTCGAGCGCCGTGGTGGTGGTGGGGCAGACGCTCGAGCTCTTTGGGCGCGGCTTCCTGCGCCCCGAGGAGGGCGTCTCGCGCCTGCGCTTTGAGGGCTCCTTCACCGACTCCTACGGCGCGACGGCGCCCGTGACCCTCACCGTCACGCCCCTCTTTGGCGGCGAAGAGACGCTCGAGGCGGGCGCGGCGGGCGCGGCGGGCGACACGCGCCAGATTCTCACCTGGTCGCGCGTGGGCCCCTTTAAGAACCCCTTCACCAGCGACGCCCGCCACGGCGTCTTCCGCGGCGCCGTGCAGGTGCTCAACGAGCGCGCCGACGGCCTCGCCGAGGCGGGCCCGGCGGTGCCCATGAATCTCTCCATCGGCCCCTCCATCTCCATCGAGGCGCTCGAGCCCGTGGACGCCGACTGCGGCGCCCCCGCGCCGCGCGCGCTGCCGGGGGTCCCCTACCGCCTGCGCGTGCAGGTGAGCGGCCTCGCCGCCACCCGCTTCGTCTACGTGCTCAGCGACGTCAACGCCCGAGACGGCCTCACCACCTTCGAGCACGACCTCGGCGCCGCCCCCACCGACCGCGACGCCCTCGGCGAGCAGGCGGAGCTCGTGGTCTTCAACGCCGTCCCCGACGACCTCCGCTCCTACATCGCCAGCATCCGCGTCATCGCCTACGACGCCGCCGGCGACAGCGTCGAGACCGCCCTCCCCCTCAGCGTCCACCGCCCCCTCGAGGTGATCTACGACGGCAAGCTCGAGCTCGCCGAGCGCTACGAGCCCGTCCCCGTCTCGGGCTGCATCCCCGGCGGCATCGGCACCAACATCGAGTACGAGGAGAGCAGCACCGAGGTCCGCGCGCAGAGCGTGAGCGTCACCCTCAGCAACGCCTGGCGCAGCGCCACCGCCTCCACCCTCTCGGAGAGCATGTCGGAGGGCGTGGCGCTCGGCGAGAGCGCGAGTCGGCGCCTCGGGGAGCAGGTGTCGGAGCGCGAGGCGCTCAGCGAGAGCACCGGCGAGACCTACACCTCCTCCGAGACCAACGATGTGGGCTTCTCGTCCACCAACGGCGAGGAGTGGTCGTGGAGCATGTCGCAAGGCGAGACCGCCGCGCAGTACCAGGCGCGCATGAGCTCTCGCTACGCGCAGGCGAGCGGCGAGGTGAGCGTGGGCGTGGAGGGCGAGGCGTCCATCCCCGTCCTGGCGGGCGTCAGCGCCTCCGGCAAGGTCAGCGCCGGCGTCATGGGCGGCGTGTCGAGCGGCGAGACGACCCGCTCGCGCGACGGCACATCGAGCGAGCGCGGCTACTCGATGTCGGGGAGCGCGCGCGCCACCCAGCGCTTTGGCACCTCCGTCAGCGAGGGGCGCTCGCGCAGCGTCCAGGGCGTCTACGTGGCCTCCACCGACCGGAGCGTCAACGTCTCCACCGCCGAGGGCATGAGCAGCGGCCGCTCCTGGGACCTGCGCGAGGGCACCGAGCGCAGCGCGGTGGTCTCGGAGGGCAACGCCGAGGCGCTCCGCGAGGCGGTGTTCACCTCGGAGGGCAAGACCGTCACCCTCGGCTTTGGCGGCTACGTGCCGCGCGGCTACTTTGGCATGTTCTATCGCCAGGCCACCCGCTGGGTGCGCCGCGCTGAGGTGCGGAGCTTTGACCTCTGCGGCGTGGCGTACCACATGGGCGAGCTGCAGTTCAACGAGTGGGACTGGGCGCCCGACCTCGCCGTCGGCCCCGAGTGCGACGGCGCCCCCCCCGCCTCCTCGCTCCCGAGGGCGGAGTGCCTCCTCCCGCCGTGTGACCAGTAGCGGGGCGCGCGGGAGGAGCGTTGCCACGCGGCGCCCTTTGGGGTACAACGCCGCACCCGCCCAGGGGGGACTCGCCCGCGCGGTGAGTCGCGCTCCATCGCCCCCCGCGCTCGCGCAGGAGTCCTCATGATTTTCGCGACCGACCTCGCCATCGACCTCGGCACCGCCAACACGCTCGTCTACGCTAAAAACAAAGGCATCATCGCCCGCGAGCCCTCCGTGGTGGCCGTCTCAGAGGAGGGGCGCGGCGCGCGTCGCGTCTTGGCGGTGGGGCACGAGGCCAAGGAGATGCTCGGGCGCACGCCGGGGCGCATCTCGGCGATCCGCCCCATGAAGGACGGCGTCATCGCCGACTTCCAGGTGACCGAGGCGCTCCTCCGCCACTTCCTGCTCAAGGCGCACCCCCGCCCCACGCTCATCAAGCCCCGTGTGGTGATCGGCGTCCCCTTCGGCATCACCGAGGTCGAGAAGCGCGCGGTGCGCGAGAGCGCGCGCGCGGCGGGCGCGCGCGTCGTGTACCTCATCGAGGAGCCCATCGCCGCCGCCATCGGCGCCGGCCTCCCCATCATGGACCCCAGCGGCAACATGATCGTGGACATCGGCGGCGGCACCACCGAGGTGGCCGTGATCAGCCTCTCGGGAATCGTCTACTCCCGCTCCGTGCGCATGGGCGGCGACCGCATGGACGAGGCGATCGTCCACTACATGAAGCGCAAGTACAACCTCCTCGTGGGCGAGCCCACCGCCGAGCGCATCAAGTGCGAGATCGGCAACGCGTTTGACCTCGGCGAGAGCCTCAGCATGGAGGTAAAGGGGCGCGACCTCGTGGCGGGCCTCCCCAAGACGCTCACCGTCACCTCCGAGGAGATCCGCGAGGCGCTCGCCGAGCCCGTGAGCGCCATGATCGACGCCGTCCGCGTGGCGCTCGAGCAGACTCCCCCTGAGCTGAGCGCCGACATCGTCGACAAGGGCATCGTCCTCGCCGGCGGCGGCGCCCTCCTCAAGGGCCTCGACATGCTGCTGCGCGAGGAGACGGGGCTGCCGGTGATGATCTCCGATGACCCCCTCTCGGCGGTGGTGCTCGGCTGCGGGCGCGCCCTCGATGACGAGAAGCTGCTGCGGAGCGTGGCGACGCTCGCCTGATCGCGCCCCCGATCGCGCGCCCGATTTTCTCTCGCGAGGGCGCCGATAAGGGCTTGGAGGCGCCCGCTTGATTTGTTAGCGTGACTCGCCCCCCTAGCGCCACGCGCAGGGGCGCGCGCCCTCAGCCAGCTGCCGATCACCCGCATATCTCCACAGAATCGTCTGAGCTCGTGGGCAGGAGCGCCCCGAGACGCCGCCTCACGGGGCGCCACGCCAAGCAGGCACACGCGCCCACCAGCATACGCCTAAAGTGAGCACATGCCCGACTACCTCTCGCCAGGCCAAGACGCACACCACCGCCGCCTCGCCCGCTTCGCGCTGTGCGTGACCTTGGTCTTTGGGGCCCTCGTCGCCCGCCTCGGCTACCTGCAGACGGCGCGCCATGATGAGCTGAGCGCCGTCGCCGCCGACAACTACACCAAAGAGGAGCGCCTCTACGCCGAGCGCGGCACCATCTACGACCGCCACGGCCGCGTCCTCGCCACCAACCGCCCCGCCTTTGACCTGTTCGTGACCCCGCGCGACGTGCGCGACGTGGGCGCGCTGGTGGAGGCGCTGACGCCCGTCCTCGACCTCGACAAGCTCGGGCAGATCGAGCTGCGCGAGCTCCTCGACACGCGCGAGCCCTACGCGCGCCGCACGCCCACCCGCGTCGCGCGTGACCTCGACAAGGAGCGCGTGACGCTCGCCGAGGCGGCGGGCGAGCGCTTTGGGGGCGTGTCGCTCGAGGTCAAGCGCCAGCGCACCTACCCGCAGGGCTCCCTCGGCGCCCACGTGGTGGGCTACCTCGGCTACCCCAGCGCCCAGGACGTGCGCGAGCGCGGGCTGGTGTCGGGGGAGATGGTGGGGCGCTTTGGCGTGGAGCGCCTCTACGACGGCGCCCTGCGCGGCGCGCACGGCTACCAGCGCTTCGTGGTGGACACCCACGGCCGCCGCGCCACCGCGCCCTGGGCGGCGCAGGCGAGCCAGCGGGTGGGCGCGCTCCACGAGCCCACCCCCGGCGCCGACCTCCGCCTCACCATCGACGCGCGCGTCCAAGAGATCGCCTATAACGCCATGGAGGGCTACGAGTCGGGGGCGGTGGTGGTGATGGACCCGCTCACCGGCGAGCTCCTCGCGCTGGTCTCCAAGCCCACCTTCGACCCCAACATCTGGTCCGGCCGCCTCACCGCCGCCGCCAAGCGCGAGGTGGACGAGAACCCCTACAACCCGCTCCTCGACAAGAGCGTCAAGTCGTACTTCCCTGGCTCGCTCTACAAGATCGTGACGGCGGTGGCGGCGATGGAGGAGGGCGTCTTGGACCCCGAGCAGCCCATCGACAGCCCCGGCGCCTACGAGTACGGCAACCGCGTGTTCCACTGCCACAAGCGCAGCGGGCACGGGCGCGTGGACCTCAACGGCGCCATGGCGGCGTCGGCGGACGTGTACTTCTACAAGCTCGGCGAGAAGATGGGCATCGACACCCTCGCGCTCTATGGCAAGCAGTTCGGCTTTGGGGAGCTGATGCTCGGGCTCAACGGCGAGTCCTCGGGGGTGGTGCCCACGCGCTCCTACCACGAGCGCCACTCCCCCGGCGGCTTCCAGCACGGGCTCAGCCTCAGCTCCGCCATCGGGCAGGGGGCGGTCCGCACCTCGCCGCTGCAGATGGCCGTGGCGTTCAGCGCCCTCGCCAACCACGGCGTGGTGTACCGCCCGCAGCTCCTGCTCGAGACGCGCCAGCTCGAGACGCCGCAGGGCGAGGCGCGCGCCCAGACGCACGACCCGGAGGTGATGTGGCGCCTGCCCTCCGCCCCCCCGCACATCCACCGCGTGCGGCGCGCCCTCGAGCGCGCGGTCAACGACCCCAAGCTCGCCACGGGCTACCGCGCCGCGGTGCCCATGGGGCGCGTGGCGGGCAAGACGGGCACGGCGCAGGTCAAGAGCCTCGCGCGCGGGGCGCGCGACGGGCAGGGGGAGCTGCGGTGGGAGCACCAGGACCACGCCTGGTTCGCCGCCTTCGCCCCCTACGAGGCGCCGCGCCTCACGGTGGTGGTCTTCTTGGAGCACGGCGGCAGCGGCGGCAAGGAGGCGGCGCCGGTGGCGCGCAAGATCTTTGAGGCCTTCCACCAGGAGATCGAGCCTATCTTTGACGCGCAGTCGCCGCTCGACCTCCCCTACGCGCGCCTGCCGTGACCGCCGTGACGGGGGGCGCGGCGTGAAGCGTGGGGCGGGCATGTCGCGCGCGCACTGGGCGCTGCTGCTGGTGGCGCTCAGCCTCTGCGCCCTGAGCGTCTGCATCCTGCAGGGCACCACCGGCTCCGCGCCGCCAGGGGTGGAGCGCGCGCAGCTCCGGTGGTTTGGCGTGGGCGCCCTCGTGGCGCTCGTGGCGTCGCAGGTGGAGTACCACACCCTCAAGCGCCTCACCCCCGCCTTCTACGTGGCCAACCTCGGCGCCCTCGCCCTCGTGCTGCTCATTGGCAAGCGCGTGAACGGCTCTCAGCGCTGGCTCGACTTTGGCGGCTTCACGGTGCAGCCCTCGGAGCTGGCCAAGGTGGGGCTCGTGCTGGCGCTCGCCTCGTGGATCGAGGCCACGCCGCGCCCGCGCGGCTACACCTTCACCGACCTCGTCCCGATCGCCGTCCTCCTCGGGCTGCCCATGTTCTTGGTCTTTCAGGAGCCCGACCTCGGGCACACGCTGATGCTCTTCTTCATCGGCGCCTCCATGATGAGCGCCGAGCGCCTGCGTCGCAAGACGGCGGTGGGGGGCATGATTCTGGGCCTCGTGGGCATGCCGCTGGCGTGGCTGTTTGTGCTCAAGCGCTACCAGAAGGAGCGCATCTTGACGCTCATCGACGGGCAGGTGGACCACCTCGGCGCCGGGTGGCACTCGCGGCAGTCGGAGGTGGCGGTGGGCAGCGGCGGGCTGCTCGGCAAGGGGCACGGCCTCGGCTCGCAGGTGGCGGGGGGCTTCCTGCCCGAGAACCACACCGACTTCGTGTTCGCCAAGCTCGCCGAGGAGTGGGGCCTCCTCGGCGCCGCCCTCACCCTCGCCCTCTACCTGGCGCTGATTCTCTCCATCCTCTACACCGCCTACACCGCGCGTGACCGCTTTGGGTCTCTCCTGTGCTTGGGGGTAGCGGCGATGGTGTTCTGGCACGTGGTCATGAACGTGGGCATGGTGCTCAACATGCTCCCCGTCAAGGGCGTGACGCTGCCGCTGATGAGCTATGGCGGCTCGTCGGTGGTGACCACCTGCCTCGGCCTCGGGCTGGTGCTCAACGTGCACGCGCAGCGGCACGTGTTCTAGGGGCGCTCTTTTTTCGTCGCGCGCGCACGCTCGCCCTTGCCGAGCGCGCGCGGCGCGCTTAAGGTCTGTCCATGCCCGAGGCCCCCACTCCGGCACGGCACACACACAGGAGAGCAGCCATGGGTGCATATGTTGACGTGAGCGACGCGACGTTTGAGGCGGAGGTGCTCAAGAGCGAGATCCCTGTCCTCGTGGACTTCTGGGCGCCCTGGTGCGGCCCCTGCCGCATGCTCGCCCCGCATCTCGAGGTGATCGCCAAGGAGTACGCGGGGCGCGTGAAGGTGGCCAAGGTGAACGTGGACCACAACCAGGCGTACGCGGCGCGCTACGGCGTGCAGGGCATCCCCAAGATGATCGTCTTTAAGGGCGGCGCGCAGGTGGCGGACATCACCGGCCTCCCGCGCAGCCCCGTGGAGACGCTCCGCGCCCTCGTGAATCAGGCGCTCTGAGCGCCGCCGCGCCGAGAGGCTGACCGACGCCTATGCGACCGCTCGATCTTTGGTTTCTGGTGGGCGTCGCGCTCTTTGTGCTCTCGGCGCTCGTGCACCTCGTGGCGCTCTGGCGGCCGCTGGGGCGGGCGCCGCGCCTCGCCGCCCGCGCCCTCGAGGTGGGACTCGCCTTCTGGCCCCCGCTCTTGGCGTGCTGGTGGCTCCACCACGGCGGCGAGGGGCTCAACCGGCTGCTGCTCGGCGCGTCGGCGTGGACCGTGGCGGCGCTCTACCGCGCCTCGCTGCTGCGCTACCCCCTCGCGCCCCTCGGGAGCGTGGCGAGCGGGACGGCGGCGGCGCTCGGGGCGCTGGCGTTTATGTTCACGCGCCCCGTCACCCTCGACCCGCACCTGAGTCGCTGGGCGCTCTATGGGCACATCGCCCTCGCCCTCGGCGGCCTCACGGCGTTCTCGGTGTCGGCGGGGGCGAGCGGACTCTACCTGTGGGTGGAGCGCCGCCTCAAATCCAAGCGGCGCCCCGCCCCCGGGACGCGGCTGCCCTCCCTCGCCACCCTCGACGCGCTCTGCCTGCGCGGGCTCCTCGCGGGCTTCCCCCTCTACACCCTCGCCCTGCTGCTCGGCAGCGCGCGCGCCTTTCAGGGTCACGGGGGCCTCCACTTGAGCTATGTGGTCTCGGCGGGGGCGTGGCTGGTCTATGGGGGCGTGCTGCAGGCGCGCCTCACGGCGGGCTGGCGGGGGCGGCGGGCGGCGTGGCTCACGATCGGGTCGTTCGTGGCGCTGCTCTTGGTGGTGGCGCAGTACAGCGTGAGAGCGTGAGGGGCTGAGCAGATGCCGTCGCCGTCGCCGCCGCCGCCGTCACCGCCGCCGTCACCGCCGCCGTCGCCGCAGGACCTCGCGCGCGGCCTGCTCGTCTTGGGCCTCAACCACAAGACGGCGCCCCTCCACGTGCGCGAGCGCCTCGCGGTGCGCGAGGAGGAGCAGGGGGCGCTCGCGCTCCGGGCGCGCGCGGCGGGGTGCGACGAGGCGCTCTTGCTCTCCACGTGCAACCGCGTGGAGCTCTACGGCGCCGCCGGGGCGGGGGCGCGCGGGGAGGCGGGGGAGGGGGCGCTGGCCCTGCTGGCGTCCCACGCGGGCCTGCCGCCGGAGGAGCTGCGCCCGCACGTGTATGTGCGCGAGGGCGAGGAGGCGCTCCACCACCTCCTGCGGGTGGCGGCGAGCCTCGACAGCATGGTGGTGGGGGAGGCGCAGATTCTGGGTCAGCTCAAGGCGGCGTTTGAGCGCTGCCGCGAGGCGGGGGCGGCGGGGGCGCGCCTGAGCGGGCTGATGGAGCGCGTGTTCGCGGTGGCGAAACGGGTGCGGACGCAGACGGGCATCGGCAAGAGCGTGGTCTCGATCAGCAGCGTGGCGGTGGGCCTCGCGCGGCAGATCTTTGAGGACCTCGCGGCGCAGACGGCGCTCCTCGTGGGCGCCGGGGAGATGGGCGAGCTCGCCGCGCAGCACCTGCGCCAGGAGGGGGTGACGCGGCTGTGGGTGGCCAACCGGAGTCTCGAGCGCGCCGCCGCCCTCGCCGAGCGCCTCGGCGGGCAGCCGCGCGGGCTGTCGGAGCTGCCGGACCTGCTCGCGCAGGCCGACATCGTCATCACCTCCACAGGCGCCCACGGCTACCTCGTGACCAAGGACCTCGTGGCGCGGGCGCTGCGGGCGCGCAAGTACCGCCCGCTGTTCTTAATCGACATCTCGGTGCCGCGCAACGTGGAGCCGTCGGTCAACGAGCTCGATAACGTCTATGTGTATGACGTCGATGACCTCAACGGCATCGCCGACGAGAATCGCGCGCAGCGCGCCCGGGAGGCGGAGGCGGCGGAGGGGCTGCTGCGCGAGGAGCTCGAGCGCCTGCGCGCGCTCGGCGCCCGCCGCGAGCTCGGGCCGCTGCTGGGGGCCGTGCGCGAGCGGGTGCACGCGCTCAAGGCGCAGGAGCTGGAGTGGGCGCAGCCCCGCCTGGCGGACCTGACGCCGGCGCAGCAGCGCGTGGTGGCGCAGCTGGCGGAGCGCCTCGCCAACAAGGTGCTCCATCAGGCGCTGACGGGCCTCAAGGGCTACGCGGAGCACCCGGACCGCGACGTGGCGCTGCGGGTGGCGGAGGCGCTCTTTGGGGTGGAGGAGTCGGCGCGCCCGAGCCCGTCGCGCGCCGAGGCGCCGCGCGCGGATCACCCACACTCACTTCAGCCCCCCCCGGGGGAGTCAGGACGCTCATGAGAGAGCTCGTTATCGGGACGCGCGGGTCGGCGCTGGCGCTGTGGCAGGCCAATGAGGTGAAGCGGCGCCTCGAGGAGGCGCACGAGGGCCTGAGCGCCAGCCTGCGCGTCTTTAAGACGCGGGGCGACCACATCCTCGATCGCCCGCTCTCGGAGGTGGGCGGCAAGGGGCTCTTCACCAAGGAGCTGGAGGAGGCGCTGCTCGCCGAGGAGATTCACGTCGCCGTGCACAGCCTCAAGGACATGCCCACGCGGCTGCCCGAGGGGCTCACGCTCGGGGCGGTGCCGGCGCGCGGGGACGTGCGCGACGTGCTGATCTATCGGGCGGGGGAGGACGTGGAGGCGCTGCGCGTGATCGGCACGTCGAGTCTCCGCCGCGAGTGCCTCGCCCGCCGCCGCTGGCCGCGGGCGGAGGTGGTGTCGATCCGCGGCAACGTGCAGACGCGCATGGGGCGCGTCCTTGAGGAGGGGCCGCGCCGCGTGGACGCGGTGCTCTTGGCGATGGCGGGGATTCTGCGCCTCAAGCTCAACGAGGAGGAGGGGTTCGCTTACCTGCCGCTGAATCCAGAGCGCTGGACGCCGGCGGCGTCGCAGGGGGCGCTGGCGGTGGAGTGCCGCGAGGGGGACGCGGCGGTGCGCGCGCTGCTCGCGCCCCTCCACCACGAGCCCACGGCGCGCTGCGTGCGCGCGGAGCGGGCGTTCCTGGCCGCCGTGGAGGGGGACTGCCGCGTGCCGGTGGGGGCGGCGGCGACGGCGGACGGGGCGGCGCTGCGCCTTAAGGCGTTCGTGGGGTCGCCGGACGGGGTGACGCTGGTGGAGCGGGTGGCGATGGGGGAGGAGCCAGAGGCGCTCGGGCGGGCGCTGGCGGCGGAGGTGCTG
>Ga0194129_10007992_pt1 | contig 12396 bp, 14 predicted proteins | sample TA2KigCa35mmetaG_FD_150862 | JGI IMG/M metagenome (GOLD analysis project Ga0194129, IMG submission 150862) | Freshwater microbial communities from Lake Tanganyika, Tanzania - TA2015038 Kigoma Deep Cast 35m | ecosystem: Environmental > Aquatic > Freshwater > Lake | place: Tanzania: Lake... | reverse complement strand
GAGAGGGCGGCCAGATTCCATAACAACTTTTGCCTTTTCCACCATAGATCTTAGGGTATCTTTTCCTCCTTTTCGATCAAGGGGAATCATTTGAGCATGTTTCATGTGGAGACTAATTGGAAACAGAGAGGCAAGTTCTTTTTTAAGCACAAAAGAGGGTTTGGGAAAAATGTGATTAAAAGCGATCGTTTCCCAAGCTGATTGATGTTTGGATGCAATAATAAAAGGTCCCTTTGGTAGGTTTTCCAAACCATCAACATGATGGTGTATTCCTATAAATCGTTTCAAAAGCCAAGAAGCTGTTTTGGACCATACTTTTGGAATAAACATTATATGGTGCGGAAGAAAAGTAAAGGGCAATAAAAAAATGGCGAAAAGAATCGTCATAACCCACAAAACAATATTAAAAAGAAAAGAGCGAAGCAGAATCATGGCACGACATATTTAAGAGCAATTTTTACAGCAAACCGAGCAGAAATCATCATGAAAAGCGTGACAAAAAAAGGTACGAGAAGAGCAATCCCCCAAAGCATTGACGTCGACACGACTTCGTCAAAGAAGGTAGTATCTAGTTGACGTGCAAAAAACTTTAAAAGAATAAAAGTCCCAAGAGATAAACAAAATCCAACTGTTCCCCCTTTGATGCCAACACGAAGGGCATGATTTTGAAATTGCCTGGCAATATAGGCATCCGTTGCCCCAACAAGATAGAGAATTTCAATAACACTTCGATGAATAATAAGGCTTGTTTGAGACGTAAAAGCAATCGTGCTAATTGCAGCGAGAATAATCATAGAAACAATTAAAAGGCCGATCACTTGGGCAGAATAAGCAAGATCTAAAACCCCATGTTGCCATCCTTGATGATCTTGGATAACAATTCCTGGAAGCAGGGATTTCAAAGATTCTGCTAAAAGTCTATCATTTAAATGGGCTCTATTAGATACTTCAACCTCTAGCAAAGTTGGAAGAGGAAGGTGCGTTATATCATTTTCTTCCCCAAGCCAAGGTTTTAATGTTGATAGCATTTCTTCACGAGGGAGGGTGCGAACACTTCCAATCCCAGGTGTTTTTAAAAGTGTTTGAACTATTTGTTCTCGTATTTTTGTCCCTTCACTATCTCCTTGAGGGTTAAAAATATTACTGGCAGGAATTTCAATGCTAAGTCTTTCAGAAAAACCAGTATCCCATCTATGAACCAGGGCACTTACAACAAAGGCAACCATCAGTGATATGGTTGCAAGGTAAACCATTAACGCAATGATCCAAGGAACAAAGCGACCAGAAGGGTCAGCGTTTAATGGAATATCGGACGAATACTGTAAAGACATGTAAAACCCTTTTTATTTTTTATGAGCATTGATAATAGTGACTTTCCCATTTTCTAAGAAAATTTCTGGGTGCTTGAAAGAATGGGGAAGAGATCGGTTGTGTGTTGCAACAATAACCGTTGTACCAACTTTATGAAGTTCTTCAAAAAGGTAAAGTAATTTAAGGGCAATATCATCATCCACATTTCCAGTAGGTTCATCCGCCAGAAGAATTTGTGGACGACCAATAACGGCACGGGCAATCGCAACCCGTTGTTGTTGACCTCCCGATAAGCTTTGAGGAAGACGATAAAGAGCGTCTTGCAATCCTACCCATTCCAAAAGCTCAGCTGCTTGTTTGCGTGCTTTTCGTGCGTCAACTCCCCTTACTTTAAGAGGGAGGGCAACATTATCAAGGGCATTAAGGTGAGGAATAAGACGAAAATCCTGAAAAACGACCCCTATCTTTCGACGCAAATGAGGAATTTCTGCATGTTGAATATGCTGACTGTTGCGTCCAAAAATAAAAACTGAGCCTTCCGTTTGAGCCTGATGAAGATAAACCATTTTCAAAAATGTCGATTTTCCAGCCCCACTCATTCCTGTTAAAAAGTGAAAAGATCCTTGCGGAACAGAAAGATTAAGATCAGAAAATACTGTATTGCCACCTTCAAAAGCCATTGTGACTGCATCAAACTGAATAATAGGCTCTATTTTATTTTGGTTTATCATATAAAGATATCCTTTAGGTCTTTACAAAAATCTGCATATTCATCATAAAGAAAAAGATAGAAAAAATGTATTCATTTTTTTCAACTGAACCAAATAGGAAAATTCTTTTAAATTATGCAGCTTCAAGAAAAACATATTATAGAATGCCCTTTTTGCCAAACAAAGTTTCATCTTTATGCTTCTTTATTGGAAGAAAGACGTCGTGTTAAGTGTTCTTGTTGTAAAAATACCTGGTTTCAAGAACCGATCAAGAAACAGAAACTCCCAGAAGAAGTTGATTTTATCGCAACCGATGAAAGATCTGAACCCTTTGAAAGAAGCTCATCCATCAGAGTTATTTCTAATGAGCCCTCTAAAAAAGAAAAATTAGGACCTCTTCCCTCTCTAGAAAAACAACACCCCATCATTTCGGAAGAATCTCCTTCGTCAAAAAAGCATTTCTCTTTAATTGTTTTTTTCTTACCATTTTTAGTTTTCTTTTTAGCAAAAGATTATCTGGTTCAAATGGCCCCTTCTCTTGCGGGTATTTATAGAATGGTTGGGCTATCAATAAAGGATAAAGAAAATAGTTTTGAAGTTCGAGATACTGCCTGGCACGAAATTATTGATAAGGGAATTTCATCTATTATCGTAAACGGTAATTTAGCCAATATGTCCCCTCAGTTGAAGTCATCTCCAGCGATTCGTATAACGCTTAAGGGGAAAGGGGGGTGTCACCCGATGGACTTTGCTTCCTATATTTTTGGGGATGATAAAGCCGAAGGACCTGATGGTCTTTGTGTGATGGACCAGTGGTCCTTAAATGTAAGTTATGATCGACTGCTGCCAGGGCAAGTTGTTCCCTTTAGTACGGTTCATCCTTATGATGAAAGATATGCCGTTGAAAAAGTACAAATTGATTTTGTAGAGTAGGAGTTCTATATGACAGAAGCGTTTAATCTTTCTTCTTTTTATGCTAAAGAGTTTAATGAGCATTCATCTGTTGTCTCTGCAACAGAAAGGGAAATGCAAAAGCCCTTTGAGGCCATGCTTAAGGCATGTGTTGAGGCAATAGAATCCGGTAAAAAGATTCTCTTTTTTGGGAATGGCGGAAGCGCTGGAGATTCCCAACATCTTGCAACAGAATTAGTTGTTCGTTATCGGCAAAATCGAAAGCCTATCCCAGCGATTGCTTTGACCACCGATACATCTTGCTTAACGGCTATTGGAAATGACTTAGGCTTTGATCAGCTTTTTGCCCGTCAAATTGATGCATTGGGTCAACCTGGAGATATTGCGATTGGTATTACAACCTCAGGGCAAAGTCCAAATGTCCATCTTGCCTTTGAAAAGGCAAAAGAAAAAGGTCTTGTCACCGTCGCTTTAACCGGAAAAGGGGGGGGCAAACTTCACGGGATCGTCGATATTATGGTGGTTGTACCCTCGAATACCACCGCTAGAATTCAAGAAATGCATATTTTTTTAGGGCAAATGCTTTGCGATGCTTTAGAGCAGGAACTAGGACTTGTATAAACATGCATCAGCTTCTTAAACTTCTGCATGAAAAAGGAAAGCAATCAAAAATTCTTTGTGTCGGGGACATTATGCTTGATACATTTTATTATGGTGTTGCAAACCGTATTTCGCCAGAAGCCCCTATTCCCGTTCTAAGAGTTGACCGAAAAAATCAAACCCTTGGAGGTGCGGGAAATGTTGCTAATAACCTTTGCAGTCTATCGGTGGACGTAACCTTGATTGGCGTCGTAGGTCATGACGAAAAAGGACGTAAAATTCAAACGCTCTTAAAAGAAAAAGGCATCCACCATGAAGGGGTTGTGATTGATGCGAATGCACAAACAATTTCAAAAAATAGGTATATTGCTCAAGATCAGCAATTGTTGCGTGTTGACTTTGAATCCGTTACTGGCCACGCAACATCCATAACAGACGACCTTTTAACCCATGCAAAAGAGCGGTTGAAAAAATCAAACGTTCTTATTCTTTCTGATTATGGAAAGGGAGCCCTTCCATCCTATGTCATAAAAGAGCTGTTAAAAGAATCCACAGAATTGAAGAAAATTTCTATTGTTGATCCAAAAGGAAATGATTATGAGATTTATCGGGGTGCAACTTTTGTAACACCTAATAGAAAAGAGTTAATCGACGCAACAAATCTTCCAACAGACACAGATGAAGATGTTGTAAAGGCTGCAATAAAACTTATTAAAGATCATGGGATTCAAAATGTTCTTGTGACACGCAGTGAAAAGGGGATGACTCTTGTTAAAGAAACTGGAGAATTTCACCATTTTAGAACGGTTGCAAAAGAAGTTTATGATGTATCTGGTGCGGGAGATACAGTTGTTTCAACCCTTGCTGCTGCTTTGAGTGTAGGAGACACTTTAGAAGAAGCCGTTCAATTGGCTAACCTTGCAGGAATGGTTGTTGTTGGAAAAATAGGAACAGCAACTGTAACGCTCAAAGAGCTAGAAGAGGCAATGACGCTTATGGATCAACAAGAAATAGCCTCTGACAAAATTATGACTCTTGCACACGCTCAGAAAAAAGTAGAAGACTGGAAAGATCGAGCCCTAAAAGTTGGATTTACGAACGGATGTTTCGATCTTTTGCATTTGGGACATTTAAAGATTTTAAGCGAATCTAAGTCTTTATGCGATCGTTTAATCGTTGCAGTCAATAAGGATGCTTCTATTCAACGGGCCAAAGGTCCCGGGAGACCTATTCAAAATGAATTAACGCGCGCCTCTGTCTTGGCAGCCCTTTCTTGCGTAGACTTAGTGATATTATTTGGAGAAGATACGCCAAAAATACTCATTGAAACCCTGATTCCTGATGTGCTCGTCAAAGGAGGGGACTACACGATAGAAACAGTTGTTGGTGCAGATGTTGTCCAAAAAAATGGCGGCAAAGTTCATCTCGTTGATTTAGTAGAGGGTCATAGTACCACAAAAACCGTTGGGAAAATTTTATCCTCTTCATAATTTTTTTTAGCATCATTGAATTTTTCATAATTTCCTGTAAGGTATTTGGGTATAAGGAACACTATCCATGAGCTTTGATTCTTGGTTTTTAACATTAGAAAATTCTAGTTTTTTTCTAAAAGCAGCTTTCGTTGGCTTTGCCGTTGCAGCGCCTATTGGGCCTATCGGTATTTTATGCATGCGTCAAAATCTTGCCCATGGATTTGCGATGGGTATTGTTTGCGGTATTGCCGTTTCTCTTGCTGATGGCTTTTATAGCTTTGTTGCAGCGATGGGCGCCAATATCATGAATACAATTATCCATGACCATAAAAATTGGTTCTATGTACTGGCAGGAAGTCTATTAATCTTTATTGGTTATCAAATTTTTACCACAACCTTTTCAGAAAATTCCTCGCATCTTAAGAAGAAAAAGCAGTACCTCAGTGCTTTTGTCTACACCCTTTTTCTTACACTTGCGAGTCCGATGACAACTTTTTTATTCATTGCAGCATTTACCGCAGCAGGTGTTTTTAAAACAACACTTTCGTCTCTAGACATAGTAAATTTAGTCGTTGGTGTTTCTGTTGGAGCAATGGCTTGGTGGACTATCTTGGCCGTATCAATTCGACTGATACGAAAAAAATTAAACTTTAAGGCCTTTCTTGTTATTAACAAAATTTCAGGATTTTCTATTATGGGATATGGTCTTTTTACCTTTTTACGCATTTTTTTCTAGAAAATTTTAAGAAACATACTTATGTATCTATTCAAAAGGATTAAATAAATGACTCAGGAATTATGGTTTTTTTGGCAAGGCATTATGGTGGGACTAATCGTCGCCATCCCCGTTGGCCCCGTTGCCCTTTTATGCATGCGATATGCCTTAGCCTATGGATGGCGTGTTGGCATCCTTGCAGGTCTTGGTACCGCACTCGCTGATGGCTTTTATGCTGGTATTGCTGCCTTTGGGGCAAGTTTTATTATTGATATGATTCCCGCTTATGGAAAATGGTTTTATCTAATAGCCGCTGGATTTCTAACCTATACAGGCATTAAAATTTTCAATAGTGTTATTTTAAATAACCTTAAAAAACTTCATGAAGAGAAACCTTACTCTAAAGCCTTTACGTCCACCTTGTTTTTGACGTTTGCAAGCCCTATTACAACCCTAGTGTTTGTGAGCTTTTTTTCGCGTCAGGATTTTCTAGAAAACCTTCAAGACTCAAGTATTTTTCCGTTGTCATTTGGCGTTATTATCGGTGCTTTTGCTTGGTGGGTGTTTTTAACAGGGATTGTTGGGTATTTAAGAACAAAGTTGAATGTTAAGGTTTTCACTTTCCTCAACAGAGCTTCTGGAATTGCAATCTTTACCTATGGGGTTGTGGCCTTTATTAAATTTCTGATGGAAATTAATATTCTTCCGAAGTTTATATAGGCGAATTATTTCTCTCAATAAGATAAGCTTCCATAGCTTGGGATAGAAGTGGCAACTTTCCATTAAAAAAGTGATCAGCGCCTTTGATAATATCGAGATTAATTTTAATTCCCTTTTGCTGACGCAATTTTTTCGCAAGTGTTTCAACATTACTAAGAGGAACTACCTCATCAATGTCTCCTTGAATCAAAAGACCGGAAACAGGACAAGGCGCTAGAAAATTAAAGTCATACATATTCGCTGGAGGAGAGGCAACAACAAAACCATCTAGTTCTGGACGTCGCATCAGAAGCTGCATAGCAATCCAAGCACCGAAAGAAAAGCCAGCAACCCAAAATCCCCTTGCATGGCGATTTTCTGTTTGCAGCCAGTCGAGCATTGTTGCGGCATCACTTAATTCACCATTGCCATCATCAAAGGCCCCCTCAGATCTCCCAACACCTCTAAAGTTGAAACGCATAACGTTAAACCCAAGTTTTACAAAAGTTTGATACATAACATAAGATACCTTGTTATTCATCGTCCCCCCTTGCATAGGATGAGGATGAAGAACTAAAGCAACCGGCGCACCTTCTCTTGTTTCATGGTAGCGACCCTCAAGACGACCAGCGGGGCCTGGGATAATTATTTCTGCCATGTATTACCTTCTTTAATTTGAATCTTATTGACAAAAACATTTAATCCTGAGTATAAAAGTCAGGATTAAGTTTTTTTATAAATTTAAAGAAAACTATATAGAGCTTTTATAAGAGTAGCAAGTAAAATGAAAATAGGAACTAAAGGTCGTTACGCTGTTATGGCCATGGTTGATGTTGCAAAATATGGCAACAAAACAACCCCTGTTTCTTTGTCTGATATTGCAGAACGCCAAGAAATTTCCCTTAGTTACCTTGAACAGCTGTTCTGTAAATTGCGTAAAGCTCACCTAGTTTCAAGCATGAGAGGAGCTCTTGGGGGCTATTTGCTGAGCCGTTCATCCGATCATATTTCGATTGCTGACATTATTGATGCTGCAGAAGAGCCTGTACGACTAACAAGATGCCCATCAATCAAAGGAAAAGGCTGCATGAAAAATGAAGTCCAATGCTTGACACATCATTTGTGGGAAGGAATGGGCAATCAGATTAGTTCCTATTTAAAGAAAATTTCTCTTCAAGACATTTTGGACAAAAAATCTTTAGAGCCTTGCGCTTTAATAGAGAGTCCCTCTTCTAATCATTTAGAGTACAGCACATGTTCTTAGAAGAAAAAACTTACCTAGACTACAATGCGACAAGCCCCATGATGCCAGGAGTCAAGGAAGTTTTGTGGTCTCTTTTAGATCTCCCCCTTAACGCATCTGCGCTTCATGCATGGGGACAACAAGCAAAACGCTTAGTCACTCAAGCACACCGTAAAATTGGGGCATATATTGAAGCACACCCTGACAGAATTTTCATAACCAGCGGCGGAACAGAAGCCAATAATTGGGTCCTTAAAGCACAACCGTGGAATCATGTTTTTATCAGCGCAACGTCTCATGATTCTATCTATAACGCATCACAAAACTTTGTAGAAGTTCCTGTTGATTCCCAAGGTCTTTTAGATCTTGGGTCTTTGGAAAAAATATGGAGATCTTCCTCTCAAGATTTATCCTGTTCTCTTCTTTCTTTTGTCCACGCTCACAATGAAAGTGGGGTCATCCAACCAACGGAAGATTTAGTCAATCTCGCAAAGCGGTATGGGATTTTTGTCCACGCGGATGTAACCCAATCTTTAGGAAAAATTCCTTTTTCTTTCACAAAAATGAATGTTGATTTTGCAACACTCTCGGCCCATAAAGTGGGGGGGCCGCAAGGGGCTGGGGCTCTTGTTGTTAAGGACCCTTCTTTGTTAACACCTTTCCTAAAAGGGGGAGGACAAGAACGAGGCTATCGATCAGGCACAGAAAATGTCCTATCGATTGTTGGGTTCTCTGAAGCGCTCGATCTTTTTCCCAAAGACCATATGGTGGAATTAAGAAAATGGCATCAAGAGATGGAAGAAGATCTTAGTTCTTTTACGCACCGCCATAATCACCCCCTTTACATTTATGGAAAAGAAGAGGAAAGACTACCAAACACAACATGTCTTTCCATGCCTTTTGTTGAAAGCGCGACACAGGTTATGCGATTTGACTTAGATAACATTTCTGTCAGCATGGGTGCAGCTTGCTCATCAGGGCGAATACAAGTATCACGCTCTCTAAGCCGTATGGGAACAAATAACTCTCTTGCTCAATCAGCGATTCGTGTTAGCAGTGGGTGGGCAACACAAGAAAAAGATTTGCAAAAATTTGCTAATATCTGGAAAAAAATCTACTTAGAATTAAAGGAAACTGCAGCATGACAGACAACCCAAAACCTATTTATTTGGATTATCAGGCAACAACGCCTTTGGATCCAAGAGTCCTAGAGGCCATGTTGCCCCATTTTCAAGAAAAGTTTGGGAACCCCCATTCTCGCAATCACTTTTATGGATGGGAAGCGGAAGAATCCACTGAAAAAGCCAGAGGACAAATTGCTTCTCTTATCGGAGCAGATCCACGAGAAATTATTTTTACCAGCGGCGCTACAGAATCAAACAATCTTGCCCTAAAAGGAATCGTTGATTTTTACGGTCATCAAAAAAATCATATTATTACCTGTGTTACAGAGCATAAATGTATTCTTGATACTTGTCGCCACTTGGAACAAAAGGGATTGAAGGTTACTTATTTGCCTGTTCAGGCCAATGGCATCATTGATTTAAATCAATTGGAAAATACGATAACAAACCAAACACTTCTTGTTTCAATTATGGCCGTTAATAATGAGATTGGGGTCATTCAACCCTTAGCAGAGATCGGAAAAATTTGTCGTCGCAATGGTGTCTTTTTTCATACAGATGCGGCCCAAGCTGTTGGAAAAATTCCGCTAGATATGGACAAAATGAATATTGATCTTTTAAGCATCTCTGGGCACAAAGTTTATGGACCTAAAGGGATCGGCGCTCTTTATGTGCGGCGCAAGCCCCGTGTACGTGTGATGGCCCAAGTCAATGGCGGAGGTCAAGAACGAGGCATGCGCTCTGGCACCCTATCTCCTGCCCTTTGTGTGGGACTAGGAGAAGCCTGTTCTATTGCAGCCCAAGAAATGATCCAAGAATCTGCACGTCTTTTAAACCTTAGAACACGGTTTTATGACCGAATTTTAAAAGAACTCCCAGAGGTATATCTTAATGGAGATTTAGAGCAGAGAATTCCAGGGAATTTAAATCTAAGCTTTGCCTATGTTGAAGGAGAAGGATTGATGATGGGCATTAAAAATTTAGCCGTGTCTTCAGGATCCGCCTGTACCTCCGCATCCTTAGAACCATCTTATGTTCTAAGGGCTTTAGGTGTCAGTGAAGATCTGGCTCATACATCTCTCCGGCTCGGATTTGGACGTTTTACAACAGAAGAAGAAATTGAGATCGCTGCAACTTCTATCATTGAGGCTGTTAAAAAACTACGCTCGATGAGTCCTCTTTGGGAAATGGCTCAAGAAGGCATTGATATTAAAAACATTCAATGGGCAGGACATTAAAAAGAAAGGAAACGAAAATGGCATACAGTAAACAAGTTATCGATCACTATGAAAATCCTAGAAATGTCGGCTCTTTTGCAAAAGACGATCCCTCTATCGGAACAGGTCTTGTTGGGGCCCCTTCTTGTGGAGACGTAATGAAACTGCAAATTAAAGTCAGCAGCGATGGCATTATAGAAGATGCAAAGTTTAAAACTTTTGGATGTGGGTCAGCGATTGCCTCCAGCTCTTTAACAACAGAAATGTTAAAAGGACTTAATTTGAACGAAGCCCTTGAGATTAAAAACATGGAAATTGTTGAAGAACTTGGGCTTCCTCCCGTTAAGATACACTGTTCTGTTTTAGCAGAAGATGCTATTAAGGCTGCTATCAAAGATTATAAGGAAAAGAATTCTTTATGAGCAAAGACGTTCTGACTATCACACCAAACGCTAGAACCAGAATTTTGACCCTTATTGAAAAGCGTGAAAAACCTTCTGTTGGTATTCGTATTGGAGTTCGAGCAAGAGGATGCTCTGGGTATACCTATACAATCGAATATGCAGATGATATCAAAGAATTTGAGGAAGTGATCGCTGTTGAAGACTACAAGGTTTGCATTGATCCAAAGGCGCTTCTTTTTTTGATTGGTACAAAAATGGATTACGTAGAAGAAAAGCTTCAATCAGGATTTATTTTTAAAAATCCCAACGAAAAAGGACGATGCGGGTGCGGAGAATCCTTCCATGTCTAGAACGTGCTGGTCATGTGACGAGGAAGTTGGTGCTTCTTTAGTATGCAATGCATGCCATAAAGTTCAGCCACCTCTTGATCTAAATCCTTTCGATCGTTTTGAGATTCCATCCCATCCTTCTGTAGACCAAGGGAATCTTAGAAAAAAATATCTTGAGATGCAAGCAGCCCTTCATCCCGATCGTTTTGTGTCAAAAACCAAAGAAGAACAACTCTACGCACATCAACAATCTGAAGCGTTTAATAATGCTTTTGTTGTTTTGAGGGACCCTACTAAGTGTCTAGAATCATTATTAAAAGGCGAAAAATTGCCACCTGATGATCCAGAAACTTTAATGGAAGTTATGGATTTGTATGATCAAATTGATAGCCTTTCAGATAAGGATGATCTTTGTGCTTTAGAGCAAAAAACATCTGAAAAAAGAGCGTTGGTTCTTGGGATTTGCATTAAGGCATTTGAAGAAACCAACAAAAAAATTCTTTTACAGGACTTTAAGAAACTCCAATTTTTTGAAAAAATTTTAATCACTTTGAAAGAAAAAATACACCGCCTCTCATGACACAATTTTTGCAAATTTATGAACCTGGACAAACACCAAAACCCCATGATTTTGATGGATGCGCTGTTGTGGGGATTGATCTTGGGACAACGCACTCTGTCGTTGCTATTGCCACCAACCAAAAAGTTTCTATTATTCAATTAGAAGGCGAAGATAATTTAATTCCATCGATTGTGAACTATGAAAATTCTTTTCCAATCGTAGGGAAAAAAGCAAAGGACTTATTGGGATTAAGCTCTGAAAACACAGTCACCTCTGTTAAAAGATCTATGGGCATTTCTGATAAAGAATTTATAGCAAACGAAAAATCTTATACGCCAGAAAAAATATCCTCTGATATTTTAAAATACTTGAAACAAGGGGCAGAAAAGCAATTAAAAAAACCTATTAAAAAATGTGTAATTACAGTCCCCGCTTATTTTTCTGAAGCGGCACGCTCTGCAACAAGACGCGCAGCAAGGCAAGCAGGGCTAGACGTTTTAAGATTGCTAAGCGAACCAACTGCCGCAGCGCTTGCCTATGGTCTTGATCAGACGCAAGACGGGATTTATGTGGTCTATGATCTGGGAGGCGGGACATTTGACATCACAATCTTTCACTTGCAAAAAGGAATCTTTCAGGTACTAGCAACAGGAGGCGATACCGCTCTTGGAGGGGACGATATCGATTATACAATCGCAGAATTTATCATGCCTTCTTTTAAGGACCTCAGCTATCCTCAGCAACAAATGATCCTCAAAAGATCGAAGTTTATCAAAGAATTTTTATCTAACAATCCATCAGAAAACTTTGAACAAGACGGGATTTTTGTATCACAAAAAGCATTTGATGATCTTGTTAAACCCTTTGTTGAAAAAACCATCAACCTATGCAAAAAAGCATTAGGGGATGCAAATATTTCTGATCTTTCAACCATTCAATCGATTATCTTGGTTGGTGGCTCAACAAGACTTCCTTTCGTTCGACAGGCTCTTAAAGATTTTTTTAAAAAAGATCTTTTATGCTCTATCAATCCAGATGAGGTTGTAGCAGAGGGAGCAGCCCTCCAAGCAGAGGCTTTAGTAAAAGGATCTTCCCATT
>Ga0194129_10007988_pt1 | contig 12398 bp, 13 predicted proteins | sample TA2KigCa35mmetaG_FD_150862 | JGI IMG/M metagenome (GOLD analysis project Ga0194129, IMG submission 150862) | Freshwater microbial communities from Lake Tanganyika, Tanzania - TA2015038 Kigoma Deep Cast 35m | ecosystem: Environmental > Aquatic > Freshwater > Lake | place: Tanzania: Lake... | reverse complement strand
GACGCGTCAACTGCAATCCACCCATGCTGTGATCCGGGATGACCGCAACGGATTCGTGAGTCGCATCGTCGACGACGGTCAAACACTTCAATGTGCGTCCACTTGCGGTTCGATCAAAGACAAAATCTGACGTTGGTCCGTTTTTCGAACTACTTAATACTAGAGTTCGGGGCCTCGGAGCCGTTTGCTGACCATCGTTTTGCGAACTCACTCGGGGTCAGATGACCGAGCGACCCGTGTGGACGGCAGTGATTGTAGTCCTGCCTCCACGCCTTCAAAACCTCTTTCACGTGGTCGAGCGTAGCAAACTCATTCACGTTCAGACACTCATCACGCAGTCGACCATTAAACGACTCGATCATTCCGTTCTCGGTGGGTTTGCCGGGTCGGATGAAGTCGAGCTTTACGCCTCGGAAATAACACCACTCGTCGAGCGCTTTGGACGTAAATTCCGTTCCATGATCGACAGTTATCGCAAAGGGTAAAGATCTCTCGAGCGCCACCTCGTTCAACGCATCGATGACACTTTGACCCGTCAAAGAGAAATCCGCCTGCAGCGCCACACACTGTCGATGCCACTTGTCGATGATCGTCAGTACGCGGAACTTCCGACCACTGGCAAGCTGATCGTGGACGAAGTCCATGGCCCAGTACTGCCCGGCCGCCAGCGCTGTGGGCGAGGGACCGCGGTGCAGGCTGATGCGCTTCTTTCGTCGCACTCTCATACGCACCTGGAGGCCCTCCAGCTTGTACAGCCGATGCACTTTGTTCCGGCCTACCTTCCAGCCCTCTCGAGTTAGCAAAATGTGCAGACGTTCGTATCCGAACCGCGGCCTCGCGGTTGCCAGCTCGCGTAACCGCTGTCGCAGTACGCTCACATCGCGTGCCTGCGAGCGGTAGTACCACGTTGCTATCCGCAGACCGATGAGACGGCAGGACCGCTGCACGCTCAACCGAAAGCAATCTTGTATCCATCGTGCAATATCTCGGCGCCGGTAGACCGCTAAATCTTTTTTTTAACCACCTCCTGCAGGATGTGACGATCCAGCGTCAAATCCGCTACCAAGCGCTTCAGGCGCGCGTTCTCGTCTCGCAGTTGACGCAGCTCCCGCACCTCAAGAAGGCCTAGGTTCCCGTATCGCTTCTTCCAGACGTAGAACGTCGCTTCGCTGATACCCATCTGCCGACAAACATCCCCAACCGGCTGACCTGCGTCAGCTTGCTTGAGCGCAAATAGGATCTGTTCTTCGGTGAACTTCGATTTCTTCATCGCTTCCTCTCCTTGCATCGCAAGGACCCCGGAAGCACCTTACTCCAGTTGTAAACTCATACGAAATAACGGGGTGACGTCAGCCTTATGAGGCCCTGGTACTGACCTTCTTGTTCGGGCCTGCGGGGTCGCGCAGGGTGACTGAGCGCGGCGGGACAGCATTGCCAAATTTTGCCAAGCTGTCTAACCTGTCGGCATGAGCACCATGAACATCTCCCTGCCCGACAGCCTCAAGGCCTTCGTCGACGAGCAGGTCAGCCAACGCGGCTACGGCACCAGCAGTGAGTACGTTCGCGAACTGATCCGCAGCGATCACGACCGGCTGCAGCTGCGCAAGCTGCTGCTCGTGGGCGCATCGTCGGCCCCTACGAAGCAGGTGGACGAGACCTACTTCGAGGGCTTGCGCGAGCGGGTACGCGGCGCCGCGAGGGCAGCAGGCAAGACACGCAGCCGGCCGTGAGGGCCAAGCCCGTCGTCCCGCGCGAGCAGGCCAACCAGGACGTCGAGGACGCGGTCGTCCACTACCTGGCCGAAGGTGCCGACACCGCCGCGCTCGGCTTCATCGACGCCTTGCGAAACGCGTACCGTCACATCGGCCGGCATCCGGCCACGGGCTCGCCGCGATACGCCCACGAGCTAAACCTGTCGGGCCTTCGCTCCTGGCCGCTGACGCGGTATCCCTATCACGTCTTCTACGTCGAGCGGTCAGACCATGTCGATGTCTGGCGTGTGCTGCACGGGCAGCGTGACATCCCGGCTTGGATGCAGCGTCCCGGCGACGCGTAAATGTCGTCCTTCACATCGACGCAGCCGTCGCGGCGTTTGAATCCGCCCGAGTACGAGGCTGTCGGACTCCACTTACCGAGACTTGGCGGCGGCCCGCGTCTTGGTGTCCAGTCGCGATTTCAAGACCGACATGGCGCTGCTCGACCGCAACGAAGCCGATGACTGGAAATGACGTCCCCTCATCGGCAGATTGCGGCGGCTATCGAAATACCCCCGAGGAATAAAACATGACCGTCTCCGAAGCCGTGCGCGGCCGTCGTTCGATACGCAATTTTTTGCCCGAGCCGGTGTCGACCGAAGTGCTGCGTGAAGTCTTTGATGCCGCTCGCTGGGCCCCCTCGGGCAGTAATATTCAGGCGTGGCGCATCATTGCCGTGGCGGGTGCCGAACGCGATGCCGTCATCCGCATGACGCGCGAAACGCGGCCGGATCCGGCGCGCGAGGCCAGCGACCCTCACCCTATCTATCCACCCAATCTTTGGGAGCCGCTGCGCACGCGCCGCTTTACGCTCGCCGAAGACATGTATCGTGCGCTCGAGATTCCGCGCGACGACAAACCCGCGCGATTGCGTCACGTTGCCCGCAACTTCGAATTCTTTGGGGCGCCGGTCGGACTTTTTTTCGTGATCGATCGGCGGCTCGCCCACGGGCAGTGGGCGCACCTTGGCATGCTGATCCAGACGGTCGCGCTGCTGCTCGAGGAGCGCGGACTCGGTAGCTGCATGCAAGAGGCCTGGGCGGCCTTTAGACCAGAGCTTGCCCGACTGTTCGCGCTCGGCGACGACGAACTCGTCTATTGCGGCATGGCGGTCGGGCATCCTGATCGCAGCAAACCGGTGAACCAGTTCGAGCGCAATCGAATCAGCGTCGATGAACTCGTGGAGTTCCGCGGCTTTTGAGGGTCGCTCAGTCGGCCGTCGCGCCCCCGTCGATGACGAGCGGATGACCGGTGACAAAACTCGCGGCATCCGAGCATAGCCAGAGCACGCCGGCTGCCACCTCCTCGGGCTGACCGAAGCGACCAAGCGGGGTCATGTTCTCCATGATTTTGCGAATCTCGGGACGCGCCGCCACGCCCTCGACCATGGGCGTGTCGATCACGCCAGGACAAACGCAGTTGACGCGAATACCTTTTCGCGCCCACCTGAGCGCACCGTGCCGAGTCAATCCGACCACGGCGTGCTTGGTCGCGGTATAAGCCGGCTGCGAGGCGTTGCCGACGAGCCCGTTGATCGATGCCGTGTTGACGATCGCACCGTTGCCTTGCGTCAGCATCACCGCGGCCTCGGCCCGCATGCAGAGCATGACGCCGGTGAGGTTCACGCCAACGCTGCGATCCCAGTGTTTGGATTCCCACTCGTCGGCGGCGAGACTGTTGATGCCTGCGTTGTTATGGGCGAAGTCGAGGCGACCGAATTCATTGACGGCGCGCGCGATGAGCGCTTCGACATCGGCCGCAGCCGATACATCGCAACGCTGAAACACGGCGCGACCGCCTGCCGCCTTGGCCAAGACCACCGTCTCTTCGCCGCGTGTGGCGTCGAGATCCGCCACCACGACGGCTGCGCCGGATGCAGCAAAGGCTACTGCAGTCGCCCGACCAATCCCCGACGCTGCGCCCGTGACGAGCGCCACCCTACCTTCGAAATCGTATTTCACGGTTGCTATCTCCTCTTGAATTCTTTGGATCGCTCAGCCCAAGCCCATCGCGGGCCAGCGACCCTGCACCCAGGTCTGGCAGATCCCCGTACCGCTTGCGCCAGTACCCTCGTCGCGAAAACCCATCACGCAGTCGCGAAATTGGTTGAGCCGACGCGCGTTCTCGACCGTCGAGCAGTCGGCAAAGTATTCCCCTTCGAGGTGCTGCTCGCCGCGCCACTCGCCGTGGTAATGCCCATCAAACCCCAAATAAAGCCCCGCGCCCAAATGAAAACCCGTGCCGTTGATCGGGTGCGCAAGCAAGCGCCGCGCACTGCCATCGGCGAGCGTCAGGTCGAAACTCGCCTCGAGCAGGCGCAAATTGCCGGGATCGAACTGCAGTCGTGGCTCGATGCGCGACACCAGCACTCGACGTCCATCCGGATATTCGAATGCACCCTGCACTTTTTCGTGGCGCCAGCCCTCACCTTCGTAGACCAGGTAATACTGCATGTAGGCATACGCGGAGGATCCAGACCCAAAGAGCACCGGATTCCAGACGGCGAGCACTCGCGGCGGATGGCTATCCATCGGGTCGGGCTGCATGCCCGGCATCGGGCCACCCACTGTCGGCCGCACGCCCCAACTGCGATCGCGTGCCATCCCCCAATCGCGCACCTCGGTCCGCACTCCCTCGACCTCGATCCAACCGCTCGCAGTGCCAATTTGATGGAAGCGGATTTGATCTGCGCTACGGCGATAACCGTTGAGCGTGCGTCGATCTTCGCGCTCCTCTGCCATGCACGGCGTGATGCCGCGTAGCTCAAGATCGAAGGCGACCGGCTGTGCAGCGTTGCGCTCGAGCCTGACCCGAATGACTTTGAGCGGGTCAATGATTTGGTAGTGCAGCGGACCGACATTGATGTGATCAACATCGCTCGAGAGCGCACGACTCGCCCGGACCGACCATTGCTCGACGCCGCGACTGACGCCACCAAACCCATCGACGACATTGCGATTGACGTACTTACCAAAACCGAAGCTCACGGCAAGCGCACCGTCGGGACTGAAAACACTCCCCCACACTTTCTCGGTCCATGACGGATCGGTGTGCAGTACTGTGGCATGGGTCTCGACGATCTGGTGGTTGAACCACTCATCTGCGGCGACCAATGGACCGATGCTTCCCGTCATGTTCAGACTCCGAAGTTCAAATGCTCGGCATGAGCGGCGAGCAGCGTGGCGCCACCATTGCGCTCATCCATGTCCGAATCTTCGGGAATCCACCCGCGAGTTTTGAACATCTGCGCGATACGTGTCATGACGAATGCCATCCGCCAGGCGGCATACACCTCGTAATACTCGAGATGGGTCGCCTGAAAGCCGCTAGCCCGTTCCCAGATCGCGATCGACTCGGCGCGCGACGGTAGCCCCGCCAAGCGCGGCACGCCGTAGCCACGTGACAACGAATCATCGAGCATCAGCCACCACGCGAGATCATCGACGGGATCGGCGAGCGTCGCCTGCTCGAAATCGAGTACACCGGCGAGCTCGCCATCTTTGAATAGACAGTTGCCCAGTTTGGCGTCACCCCAGGAGAACACCAGCGGGGCTTGTTGCGACCGCGAACCGTGATGCGGTTGATTGACACGCAGCCAGTGCTCCGCGGCGTGCAACAACGGATAGCTTCGACCCGCAAGACTTTCCGCCCAAAGAATAGCGTGATGGTAATAGTCGAGTTGGCGTTCGAGCCCTGCCTCTTCGGCCAGAAAGCCCAAACCGAGAGCACGCCAATCGAGACGCGCCATGTGTGCGACCGCCTCGAGCCCTGCCACCCAATAGCGTCGGCGAAGCGACTCAGGCAAGTCATGAAACCAACCTTCGAGGTGATAGAGCGGATTTTCGTTCGGAACCTGCCCCGCGATCTGCGCCATCAAATAAAACGGACTGCCAAGCACACTGGCGTCAGGCTCTACACCCAATAGGCGCGGCACGGGCAACGCGGTCGCCGCGAGGGCCTGCATCACACGACACTGCCGCAGCACATCGTGGCCGGGATAAATGGCATCGCCCGCGGGCTGCAAGCGCAGCACGAAAGGCTGCTCGCGTTGCTGGCTACCCTCCCGCCAACGCAAGCTACCGAGCATCGTGATGTTGGAGTACCCGGCGCCGGGCGCCGAGAGCGCGCCGAGTTCAAGATCTTGTCGCTGTGGGTGAGCAGAGCGCAGCCAAGACAACAGACGCGGCGCAAGCTCGCTCATGCAGCCAGCTCTAGAGCCAGGTGCCGCGCGGATCGGTCCAAGGGCTGACTTCGCTCGCCGACTGATCGTTGCTGAAGCGGCCGAAGCGGCTCGCATGAAAGGCGAGCGGCTGCGCGTTCCGCGCACTGACCTGGTCGATGGCGCCGACAATGATAGTGTGATCGCCGCCCGGATAGAGGTGCGATACGCGGCATTCGATGCGCGCCAGCGCGCCTTCGATATCGGGGGGCGTCGGGTGGCTGCGCCACCAGGCATCGACTTCACACTTTGAAGCCCCGGAACGCGCGAAATGCAACGCAATGTCTGCCTGATGCACCGCCAAAATATGGATGGCGAACGGCGCGTCGAGTGCAAAGGCTTTGAGACTGCTGCTCTTGTTGGCGAGGCACCAAAGAATCAGCGGCGGATCGAGCGAGACCGAGGTCACCGAGTTCGCAGTCACCCCCACCGGCTCCGGCCCAGGATTGATGGCCGTCACCACCGCCACGCCGGTGGTGAAGAGACCGAATACTTTGCGTAGCTCGCGTGGATCCATCGATGGTCAGTAGACCCGTGCCGGATGCTGCTTGCGCGGTTCACCGAGCATCTCGCGGTAGGTCGGCGGCTGCTTGCCGTTGCGATCCTTGAGTCCGTAGTGCTGGGCGATCTCGGCGCCGACCAGCGTCTGCCCGGAGAGCTTGGCGTTGTCGGGATCAGCGGCGATGGCATGGAGAATATCGCCGGAAAACTGCGGGGTCTCGACCACCTCGAGGAAGGGCGCGTATTGATCGGGGCGCTCGCGGAAAGCTTTTTGCGAGCGCTCGGTGAGCAGCGGCCCCATCCACAACGACACGCAGCAGACGCCCGTGTTTTCGAAATCCACCGCCATATCGGCCGCGAATTTATCGACACCTACTTTTTGCGCGCCGTAGGCAGGGCCGTGCATGTAGCAGGCGGAGCCAAACGACGACGAGAAGGAGATCAGCCCCTTGCCCTGTCGCACCATGATGGGTGCGGCGTAGTAACAAGCGTAATAAGCCGACTTCAAACCGACATCGAGGATCCGCACGAGATCGACCGAACGCTTCCAAAAAGGCTCAGGCAGGATGAGATCGTCGTGAATGAAGGTGACGTTGTTGTGCAGGATGTCGATGCGTCCCTGCTCGCGCTCGACCTGCTTGATGAGCGCCTCGATCTGCGCCGGCTGCTCGTGGTCACACACGACGGCGATGCCCTTGCCGCCCGCCGCGGTAATCTCATCCGCCGTGCGCTGCACCGTGCCGCCGAGAAAGTGATCTTCCTCACGGGTGCTGCGCCCGGTGACATACACCGTCATGCCCTTGTCGCCGAGCGCAAGTGCAATCCCCTTGCCTGCCCCGCGGCTTGCACCGGTGACGATGGCGACTTTCGGTTGGTAATCGGACATGGCTGTTCTCCCGCTATGAGCGTCGTGCAAGATCGAGAAAGATCGGCTTTTCGCCACCGCCGTGCACGGCGAGCTGCGCGCCGCTGACATAGGCCGCAAGCGGCGAACAAAGAAAAAGACAGGCATCGGCGACATCCTGCGGCTCGCCCATGCGACGCAGTGGCAGCATCTCGCCAATACGCGCCACGCCCTCGCTGCCACCGTAATGGGTCAATGAATTCGGCGTCGCGACCAAGCCGACGATGAGCGCATTGACACGAATATTCTTTGGCCCCCACTCCATCGCCAGCGACTCGGTGAGATTGACGAGCCCGGCCTTGGCAGCGCCGTAGGCTGCACTCCAAGGCGAGGCGCGCACTGCAGAGACACTCGAGATATTGACGATGGAGCCGCCCGTCGGCTGCTGGTGCATCACTTGATAGGCCGCCTGACTCATGAAGAAAGGCGCCGTGAGGTTCAGCTGGATGATCTTCTCGGTGAGCGCCGGGTCGGCATCGGCCGAGGGCACCTCGGCACTACCGCCGGCGTTATTGATGAGCGCATCGAGACGACCGTGCTTGGCGACAACGCGCTCGATCAACGATCGACACTCCGCGGCCTGGCGCACATCGCCGCTCAGGTAATCGACCGTGCGCTCGCCGTGGCGCGGCAGTTCCGCAGGGGCCCGACGCGAGCAAGCGACCACCGTCGCCCCCGCCTGCAAAAACCGCGTGCTGATACCCGCACCGATGCCGCTGACGCCGCCGGTGACCAGCACCACCTTGCCGGTGAAATCGAGTGCCCCGTCCAGTTGACTGCCCCACATGGCGAATGCGTAAAAAAATGCTATGTTATTTACGCATAACGACGATTCTATTACCAATTTATACGTCGGTCGCGAATTTTTCGATGGGGGTCAGCGACGAAATCATGCAACCGGAGGGCTTCAAGACCCTGCCGGGCGTCCTCGCCCGGGCCGCCGCCGTCTATGGCGGCTCGATCGCCATCGAGGAGGGCGCACAGCGCCTGAGCTTCGTGGAGCTCAAAGCGCGCGTCGATCAAGCCGCCGCCGCCTTTGTCGCTTCTGGAGTTCAGGTCGGCGATCGCGTGGCGATCTGGGGTCCGAATGCCGCGAGCTGGATCATTGCGGCGCTCGGCGCGCAGTCGGCGGGCGCTGCCATTGTCCCGCTCAACACCCGACTCAAAGGGCGCGAAGCGGGCTACATCCTGCGTCGCAGCGGCGCGCGCATGCTCTGTCATTCGGGCCACTTTCTGGGTATCGATTTCGCCGAACTCTTGCAAGACGAGTCGCTGCCCGAGCTGCACTACCTCGTCGAACTGGACTCAACTGCTTGGGCGAATTTTTTGCTGCGAGCCACGCCGCATGCAGCGCTCGAGGTCACCACGCGACTCGCGAAACAGCGGCCGCAAGATCTCGCCGATGTGATGTTCACCTCCGGAACCACGGGCGCACCCAAAGGCGTGATGGCGAGCCATGGGCAAAACGTGCGCGTCTTCAGCGAGTGGAGTGCCATCGTCGGGCTCGGTCCGCAAGATCGCTATCTCATCGTCAATCCGTTTTTCCATGCCTTCGGTTACAAGGCCGGCTGGCTATCCTGCCTGCTGACGGGAGCAACCATCCTCCCGATGGCCGTCTTTGACGCCGCAGAGGTCATTCGGCGGATCGCGGCGGATCGCATCAGCGTGCTGCCAGGACCGCCCACGCTGTTTCAGTCGATGCTCGCGCATCCCGCGCTCGATCGGGCGAGCACCTCGAGTCTGCGCCTCGCGGTCACCGGCGCCGCCAACGTACCGGTTTCTTTGATCGAAAGAATGCGGGACGAACTCGGCTTCAAGACCGTGGTCACAGGCTATGGCCTCACCGAATCGACCGGTACGGTCAGCATGTGCCGACCGGGCGATGACCTGCAAACCATTGCACACAGCTGCGGCGCACCGCTCCCCGGCGTCGAGGTCAAGGTGGTGGACGATTCGGGTCGCGAACTACCGCGCGGCCGTGAAGGCGAACTTTGGGTGCGCGGCTACAACGTGATGCAGGGCTATCTCGATGACCCCGAGGCCACCGCCGCAGCCGTAGACCGCGAAGGCTGGCTGCACACCGGTGACATCGGCACCATGGATAGCCGTGATTACCTGCGCATCACCGATCGCAAGAAAGACATGTTCATCACCGGCGGTTTCAATTGCTACCCTGCCGAGATCGAATCTTTGATCAGCGCCCATCCTGCCGTGGCGCAGGTCGCAGTGGTCGGCATCGCCGATGAGCGCTTGGGCGAAGTGGCTGCCGCCTACGTGGTACTGCGTCCGGCAGCACAACTCGAGCCGGCTGATTTCATTGCCTGGTGCCGCGACAACATGGCCAACTACAAAGTGCCGCGACGCGTGCATTTCGTGGATCAACTGCCGACGACCGCCTCGGGCAAAGTACAGCGCTACGCCCTGCGCGACACCCAAACCAACGCAACCAAGGCTTAAGCGAGAGCATGACCCGCCCCTGGTTCTCACAAGTCGAGCAGGTGCAAGTCATCGCAGACCCTGAGGCCTTCCAGTGGGATCTCGACACCGATTTTTTGGTGGTGGGTTCGGGCGCGGCGGGCGCGAGTGCGGCCGCCGAGGCGCGCGCGCAAGGCCTGCGGGTCACCATGATCGATCGGTATGCGGGTGGCGGCGCGAGCGCGGCGAGCGGTGGCGTGCTTTACGCCGGCGGCGGCACGGCGATCCAGCGCGCAGCGGGTGTCGAGGATAGCCCCGAGAACATGCTCGCCTATTTGTCGATGGAAACGCGCGGCTGCGTGAGCGAGTCGACCTTGCGCCGATTCTGCGAGCAGAGTGCCGAAACCGTCGATTGGTTGACGGCCAAGGGCGTGGAGTTTCGGGCGAGCCTCTATCCTGACAAGACCTCTTATCCGCAGATCGATTATTTTCTCTTTCACTCCGATAATTCTTTGCTGCCGGAATATGCGGCGCGCGCCAAACCCGCCGCACGCGGTCATCGCGGCGCCGGTCGACTCTCGCGCAAGCAGATGCTCACGGCCGTGGGTCTTGGCGGCTCCATCGTCTGGCCGCTGCACGACTGGCTGCGCGAGCAAGGGGCGAGTTTCATGCCCTACACCGAGGCCCGTCAGCTATTGGTGGATCGCAGCGGGCGCGTCATCGGCGCAAAGCTCCTCGAACTGCCGGCGGGGGAAGCACGCGATGAGTTCATCGCTCACCAACGTGCCGCGCAGCGACTCTATGCACTGATTCCGCCGATTCTTCCCGGGGCCCATCATCTGCTGCGCTTTGCCGTGCGGCGCTTCAAAAAGGCGGCCGCCATCGAGGCCACGCGCCGTGTGGTGCGCTTCGTCCGTGCGCGCAAGGGACTCTGTCTCGCGGCGGGTGGCTTCGTCTTCAATCGCCGCATGCTCGCACATCACGCACCGCGCTATCTCGCGGGCTATCCGCTCGGTACCCCGGGCGATGATGGCAGCGGCATTCACTTGGGGCTCTCGGCCGGCGGCGTGACGGATCGCATGAATACCGTGACCGCGTGGCGCTTCATCAATCCCCCCAAGGCCTGGGCCGAGGGGATCGTCGTCAATCGGCGCGGCGAGCGCATGGTCAATGAAATGGCCTATGGCGCGCGGCTCGGTCACGAAATCGCCGAGAACCATGACGGCGAAGGCTGGCTGATCCTGGATGGCGCGCTGATCGAGAAGTCGAAACAACAGATCGCGCCGGGCAAGACGCTCGCCTTCCAGCGCGATCTCGCCAGGCTCAACATGATGCTCGGTCGGCGCAAGGCGAAAAGTCTCGCAAGTCTTGCGGAAAAACTGGGCATTGATGCCGCGGGGCTCGAGCGCACGGTCGAGCGTTATCGGCAGGCTGCGCAGGGCGTCGCAGTCGATGAATTCGGTAAACCCGCCGGCGACTGCGCGACACTGCGGCAGCCGCCCTTCATGGCGATCGATGTGGGTCTTGCTGCGAAGCTCTTCCCATGCCCGACCTTGACCCTTGGCGGTCTGGTCGTCGATGAGGACACGGGCGAAGTACGCAACAGCGCGGGGCAAAGCATTGCAGGTCTCTACGCGGCGGGACGCACGGCGGTCGGCGTCAGTTCCGGGCTCTATGTCTCGGGACTCTCGATCGCCGACGGTATTTTTTCGGGACGTCGCGCAGGGCTGCATGCAGCGCGTAGCGTGACTTGGCAGCGCGCTTGACGCTGACCATATGCTCAAAGATCAAACGAGGCAGACGACGATGACCCAAGGCGAGCAGATCATGCGTGGCGGAATGTGGTTTCTGCTGGCGGCGAGTGTGGCGTCTTCCATCGGCGGACTGCCCTTCAATACCTTGCCCATCCTGCTCGGCGCCTTTGCCGATCGCCTGGCGCTCGGCCCAGCGGAACTCGGTACCTTGGGCAGCGCCTGCACGGGCGGCTATCTCATCAGCACACTGCTCGGTCCACTCTGGGTTGATCGTGTGCCGTGGCGACTCGCGACGGGGGCCGCGGTCGCGGGAACCGCCGCCGCGCTCACGTGGAGCGCGACTGCTTCGGGCGCGCCCTACGCGCCACTCGCCGCGTTCGGTTTTGCGGCGGGGCTGATGCATTCGCTAGGCATGCGCATGGTTGGTGAAGTTGCCAACAAAGAACGCGCCTTCGGCGTGCGACTTTTGACCGAGCTCATCATTGTTGCCGCCTTGCTCTTCTTCCTGCCCATCCTCATCGCGAGCAGAGCCATCGAAGGCGGCATGTCGCTGCTCGCCATTGCGGTGGTCGCGATGGGGTTTTCGGCGTTCGTCATTCCGCGCGGGCCCAACACCAGCCATGGTGCCGCGGCCGCAGCGACCTCGCCTGCCGCGAGGGTCAGCGCAGAAGGCTGGCTGGCGCTCGCCATCTTTGTGGTATTTGCCTGTGGGCAGGTGGCACTCTGGGTATTCATTGAACGTATCGGTCGCAGCATCAATGTTGCGGCCAATGAAATGGGTCTCGTGTTCTCGGTGCTGAAGGTGGTGGGGGGCTTGAGTGCGGCGCTGGTCGCACTCCTCGGCGATCGAC
>Ga0194129_10007987_pt1 | contig 12399 bp, 11 predicted proteins | sample TA2KigCa35mmetaG_FD_150862 | JGI IMG/M metagenome (GOLD analysis project Ga0194129, IMG submission 150862) | Freshwater microbial communities from Lake Tanganyika, Tanzania - TA2015038 Kigoma Deep Cast 35m | ecosystem: Environmental > Aquatic > Freshwater > Lake | place: Tanzania: Lake... | reverse complement strand
TATCGTATTTGAATCAAGAGCAAACCAAGTGAGATCGACCGATCCGCCACAGCATTGGCCAAGCGATGGACCTAGTGCAATCGTTCGTCGCTGTGGTAAGTGAGCGAGATCACCTGTCCGCAACAGGGCACGCGCTTGCTCAACGGCCTCAAACTCAAGGCGACCGCCCCCTATCGTACCGAGGGCGGCATTCATACTGACCAACATCCTCGTGCCCTGCTCACGCGGCACTGAGCCGCGAACCGAAGTCAATTCGATGATCACCGCACTGAGCCCAGCAGCAAACCATGATTCAGCCTGCTCCCTGACCGCACTCATATCACTCAGCTCGATGCCTAATTGCAAAAAAAACGCGCTCTGGCGTTGCTGGTGCATCAAGGTGAACCATCGGTCCTTCGACGCCGAGAGGCCGTTGAGATGTGTGACTGGCAGCCCTGATGTTGGCCACGGCATCACGCAATGCTTCGATCACCGAAAGCGCGAGCATCAGGGGCGGCTCGCCGACTGCCTTTGACCGACCGACATTGTCTTCTCGGTTAGGCATTGGCCAAAAGTTCAAGACCATGTGCTCAGGCAGATCCCTGGCGGTTGGAATCTTGTAACTTGATGGTGCGTGGGTCAAAAGCCGTCCATCGTCGTGCCAACGCAATTCTTCGGTGGTTAGCCAACCCATGCCTTGCACGAATCCACCGATCACCTGGCCTCGATCAATGCGCTCATTAAGCGAATGGCCAACATCGTGAAGTATGTCAACCGCAAGCACGCGATAGCAACCCGTCCTCGGATCAACTTCTACTTCTGTACAAGCTGCGCCCCATGAGAAATAATAAAACGGTCTTCCCAGCCTCGTCTTTGGGTCAAAGTGAATCTTCGGTGTGCTGTAAAAACCCTCAGCCCATAACTGAACTCTTGCCAAATAAGCCTTGCTCACAAGCTCGTGCAAGGGGATGGATTGAGTAAGGTTTTTTTGATCGTTCCAATACACATGACCTTGTTCAAATCGCATTGAGGCTCGTTGTGCGCCTGTGGCTTTAGACCAATAGTCAATCAAGCGATCACGCAAGCTATGGGCTGCCATCTCGGCGGCTCGCCCGTTTAAATCGCTTCCAGCCGATGCTGCGGTGGCCGAGGCGTTGGCAATTGCATGGGTATCGGTCGTCATGACCCGAATTTGTGCAGGGTCAAGGCCAAGGACACGAGCAACAATACCCAGGAGCTTGGTGTGCAGGCCCTGCCCCATTTCGGTGCCACCATGATGTAAAGCCAAGCTGCCATCGGTAAACCATTGCAGCAAGGCACCTGCTTGATTGAAATGCGTGGCGTTAAAACTAATCCCGAACTTGACAGGCGTGATGGCAATACCGCGGGGCAAGCAGCCAGTCTTGATCACATGCCGTCGCGATTCATATCGACAATCCTGGGCAAGCTTACGCATCAAATCACCGATGAACTCATCTTCAACGGTCATACCATAAGGCGTGGTATTTCTTGGAGCGCTCCCATAAACATTACGAAGTCGAATAAGCAGCGCATCCTCACCGAGATAGCGAGCGACATCTCCTATAGCGCTTTCGATCAAATACATGCCTTTTGGACCACCAAAGCCGCGAAAGGCTGTATTCGATTGCTTGTTTGTGCGACAGCGATAAGAGCGAATACGCAAGGATTCCAAGTAATAAGCATTATCTACATGAAATAGCGCTCGTTCATTGACGGGTATGGACAAGTCGGCAGAAAAGCCGCAATCGGAGGCGAGTTCGGCATCGAGTGCCAGCAAGCGACCCTCGTCATCAAAGCCTACTTCGTAACGCACTCGGAAAGGATGGCGTTTGCCTGTGATCTTGAAATCGTCGTCACGATCAAGACGCATTTTGACCGGACAAGCGAGGCGCTTCGCGGCCACTGCAGCCCAGACCGCGATTTGACCTGATTGGGTCTCTTTGCCGCCGAATCCACCGCCCATTCTTCTGCACAAGACGCGAACACGGTGTGCTGGTACATCAAGCGCGTGCGCAATCCAGTGCTGCATTTCACCCGGGTGCTGGGTGCTCGAGTGCACCAGCATGGCATCCTGCTCCTCAGGTATGGCATAAGCGATCTGACCCTCAAGGTAAAAATGCTCCTGGCCACCGATCCAGCGTTGTGCTTTGAGTCGGTGTGCTGCCTTTGCCATTGCGCCATCGGTGTCCCCTCGTTCAAGCAGAACCGGCGGCGTGATCCATGCACATGCTTCCATCGCCTGTTCAATACTTAGAACGCTTGGAAGCGCTTCGATGTGCAGTTTCACCTTGGCTGCGGCTGCCAGCGCTTCGCGATGACTCCGAGCAGCGACGAGTGCGACCACTTGGCCTGCATAGGAGACCTCGTGCTGAGCAAGAATCGGTTCGTCGCCTGCCATATTGGCAATCTCATTGGGACCGCTTAAGTCGCCTGCCTGAATCAAGGCTTGAACGCCAGGCATCCCAAGAGCCTGTTCGGCGTCGATGGAAATCAGCCTGCCGTGAGCGATCGGAATGCAAACCGGCGCGAGATGCAAGCTTCCGGCGACCTCTGGTAAGTCGTCGATAAATCGCGCTGTCCCCCGTATCTGATCAAGCGCGCTCTCGTGTCCGATGAAAGCACTAATACCCTGACTCCTTTGCATCGGCTAAAGCACCACACCGAATCATCGATATAAAAGAGCGAAATAACTCATCGCAAATCGCACGCCGATAAGCTGCAGATGCTCTAGCATCGTCAATCGGTCGAATGAGCGCTTGTAAGGCAGCACAAGCCTCGGCAATCTTGCCCTGAGTAATCGCTTGACCGCGTAGCAGGGCTTCGACCTCCCGGGCTCGCAGCACTTGCTCAGCAACACCACCGAGGGCAAGCGCTAAATTACCAAAGCTGGCTTCGGTTTTCAGCGAATAGCCAATCACCATCGACACCGATGAAATATCGTCTTCCCAGCGTTTGCTGATTTTGCGTGCGTAGAGCCGTAGCTTCTTGCTTGATGCTGGGATCAGTATCGATTCAATCAATTCGTGTGGAAGAAGTGCCGTGTACCTATAGCCTTTCAGAAAATCGTCAATGCTCAACTCACGTTCTTGAATAGTTTGGGTCTCATGATTCCAAGACTTAAGACGTAGGCGGGCATCCATGGCCCAAAGTAAGGGGATGCAATCGCCAATCGGCGAAGCGCTTGCAAGATTGCCACCAAGACTTGCGCTCGAACGAATAGGTCGCCCTGCAAAACGCTCTAAATATTCCTTAAGCTCGGGCCAGTAAACCAATATCTCGTCAAACACGGCTTGCAAGGGGCGCGCAGCACCGATGCGCCAGCCTTGATCATCGTGTTGCGAAACAGTGAGTTGGGGTATTCGACAAAGATCCAATAAGCCATCGGGTCGTTGATGCTTTCGACTTAGCCAAAGACCAAGGTCTGTCGCCCCCGCAACAAAGCTTGCGTTTACATGCTCGGCCTTTTTTTCAGCGTATCGACAAGTGGATCGATTGGCAGGTCGCCTGAGACGCCAAGCATTGATATAACTTGTGGATCTCTTGATTGCTTGACGTAAATATCGAGTGCAGCGAGTCCGCTACGAATGGGCGCAAGCCATTCCGCATCGGGATCACTGAACTTATCCATGCTTAAAGCCGCATCGATCAGCGAACCATAGCCTGTACAGCGGCAAAGATTGCCTGAGAAAACCTCTAATGCAGCCTCACGATCCGGGATGCATGCAACGCCCTTATGTCTTGCCTCAAGGAAAGCCCCATAAAGCGACATCACAAAACCCGGGGTACAAAAACCGCACTGACTCGCATCGCTTTGCAACATGGCCTCAACCACCGGGTGCTCTGGGGGCAGATCAGAGGCACAAAAGACAAGCGATTGATCCAAGCTTAGTAATGGCTTGATACAACTATTGACAACGCGGATTTGGAGGCCATGATGAGGGTCGGCTTGAACCACCGTAACGGCACATGCACGACAATCGCCTTGAGCACATCCCTCCTTAACCGATTTAACGCCAGCATCCCGGCGCAAATAATCGAGCAGAGAACGATCGCTTTGAGAACGATCTAGTTCATGGATCTTGTTGTCCTGCCAAAAAACAATCGTCATAGGCTTTATCGAAGATAATCGAATTATGAAGCAAGTTACCAACCCAACTTATGAAGCCGGCGAAAAAATAGGGCCAGCGTGCGAGCGCTGGTGCGCCAACGTATTGCAATGGCATAGTCCCGAAAAGCTCGAACTATTGAAAGACCATGTGATTGAGGTCAACCAAGACGGACGCATTCAACCCCTAAGACCATTATTTGCCGGAGAAATCGTCGAGCACGACTATAGAGGATTGATGATCGCGCCGGGGTTTATCGACCCTCACATCCATTACCCACAACTCGATGTGATCGGGTCGGCAGCCGAAGGCTTGCTGCCCTGGCTCGAAGCATATACATTCCCCAAAGAGGCAGCTTTCCATGATTTGGCACGTGCGCGACAAACGGCCGATAAAGTGCTCGATGAGCTAATTCGTCACGGCGTGACAAGCGCTTCTGTGTACTGTACCTCGCATCCAAACTCGGTCGAGGCCTTCATGCAGGCAAGCAGCGATCGTCGCATGGCGATGATGGCCGGCAAGGTATTGCAGGATCGACATTCGCCAGACGGACTGCGTGATAACACCGAGCAATCCCTTCGCGATAGCCAGGACTTGATCGAGCGCTGGCACGGTCGGTCGCGACTCAGCTACGTGATCACACCTCGATTTGCCCCGACGTCCACAGAAGCACAATTGCGAGGATGCGCCGACTTGGCTGCTTCCTATCCGGGAGTTCGCATTCAATCGCATGTTGCCGAAAATCAGGCTGAAATTGAGTGGGTGCGAAGCCTTTTTCCAGCCGATCGCAGTTATATCGCGGTTTATGATCGCCTCGGCCTCTTGCAAAAACATTCGATTTGGGCGCATTGCATTTATATCGATGACGACGACCGCGCCCTCATGCGTGAGAAATCGGTGTTCGCCGCTGTATGCCCCAGTTCTAATTTATTTTTGGGCAGTGGCTTTTTCGATTTTGCCATGGCCAATTTCGACTGGGGTCTGGCTAGCGACGCAGGAGGCGGCTCGTCATTTTCGCCGTTTAGAACAATGATGTGTGCCTACGAAATTGCAAGACTCCAGGGTTATTACCTAAGCCCGAGCAGACTTTGGTGGCACCAATCGATCGGAACCGCAAAAGCTTTAGGCTGGGAAGATTGCTCAAACGGCATCGCACCAGGAAAGCCCGCTGATTTTGTGGTGATCGATCCCCAGGCAACGCCACTCCTGCAGCATCGCTGGAATAGCTGCAGCACGCTCGAACAAAAACTCTTTTGCCTGATCGTGCTGGGAGACGATCGACATATCAACGAAACCGTTATCGCCGGTAGAGCGGCTAAAAAGTCACTATCGAATCCAGACTAGGCCCCGACCAAGCCATCGAGCTCGGTCGGGTAAAAGCAAATAACATTTAAAAATGGTATTCAAACTTCACATTGGGTGTGGTGGCGATTGCGCCTGGCCCTGCAGGACCGGAAGCATCATTACCGAACTTATTACGCCAATAATTATAACCAACACCGACTTGCACTGCACTCTTAGGAGTGCCAAGCACGGGTGCCATGTCGTACATCAATGAAACATCAATAAATGTCTCAGGCTTTGTGGCAGCGCCAAATTCGCTCTTACCCTTTTCAGCAATAAAGTTTGCAACACCTTTAAACCACAACCCCGAAACTGGCACGCCCCAAGCCGCGCTGAGCATCGGATGTGGGTCATAACTGTAGCGCGCTACGCCGGTCTTACTGAAGGTACTGTAAGGCGCATTGCTCTCCCAAAGTTGAAGCAAGCTTAGATTGAGAAAACCTGCTGGCACGTCGATGAACAAGGTTGGACCGGCAACGAGCATTTGTTTTTTAGAGTTATAACCAGCATCGTTTTTAGTATTGACATCGAAGCCTGCGGTGAAACCAACACCCTTGACAGGACCAAACTTAATCGGCGATCCCGTCAGTGCTCCAAAGTCAAGCGTGTGGCGGTAGATCGCATAAACTTCGCGTGCACCGTGATTCGCGCCTGCAAAAGCTGGATCGTTCTTATCGGACATCAAGTAGTCGATGTTGACGAAATTTGAACCGTACTTGTAGCCGCTAGCGTGTCCAAAGGTTAGAACATTTTTATTGATGTCTTTGGTGTTAAAGGGCTCAGAGAATCGATCTCCAAATTTGTAGCCGAGATAAGTGTCGCTCCAAGTGGCCGCTTGGGCTTGGCTAGCCATTGCCAGCCCGGCCACCAAAACAGACGATGCGCGGAAAAGAGTCTTGCGAGAAGAAGTGTTCATGAAAAAAGGCCTTTCAAGCTATTGTTTATAAAGAAGAAACAAGCGCGAAATAAGAATTTACTTGAAGCCATAAAACGCCATCTGCGGGGTCTGCATCTAAGCCAACGCGACATCAGACCTTGCAGATGTCAATATTGTGACAGTTTTTCGGACAGCATGATGCATGCCATGCGTCACACCACCCGATTTAAACGAGCGTCTACAAAGCCCAAGCATTCGAAGAGACCATTCTGTCAAGTGCTTAGTGCCGCCTTGGTGCAAGGCGCACAAAGCTTGGGCGGGATTTGCCCTAGTCAAATCGCCAAGCATGCCAAGGACGGTTTGTTAAGCCAAAGACTGTGTATGAACCCAAAGGTATTTGTTTTACCCCGCACTCGGTTGGCTTGGCACGCGTTTACAGACTGGCATGAAATCTGCATCCGTTGCAACACAACTTATCTTTAAAAAAATGACTCAGGAAGCTTCACGATGAACAGTAGACTCCGCCGAGCAGTCCCCCCTCAAAAACCCGCATTTGTTCTAACAAATAGAACTTCTTCAGCCCTTCAGTTGAGCCGCCGAAGAGGTCTTCAAGCGTTTGCAATCGCAGGCCTGAGCAGCACCTTGGGGATGGGATCGCCCGCTATGGCGCAAGAAGCAAAAGTCCGCTTTCAACTTGACTGGCGATTCGAAGGCCCTTCTGCGCTGTTTTTGCTACCTGCGGCCAAGGGCTATTTCAAGGCTGCACAACTCGACGTTACCATCGACGCGGGCAACGGCTCGGGTGGCACTGTTACAAGAGTTGCATCAGGCACCTATGATCTTGGCTTCGCTGACATGGCAGCGCTTATGGAGTTTCACGCCAACAATCCTGATGCACCGAATAAGCCTGTTGCGGTCATGATGGTCTACAACAATACGCCTGCAGCGGTTATGGCGCTGAAGAAGTCAGGTATCAAGAGTCCGAAGGACCTCAGCGGTAAAAAGCTCGGAGCCCCTGTATTTGATGCAGGACGAAAGGCTTTCCCGGTATTTCAAAAGGCTAACGCGATCTCCAACGTTCAATGGACGGCGATGGATCCCCCGTTGCGCGAAACCATGCTTGCCCGAGGTGATGTTGATGCAATCACAGGCTTTTCGTTTACGTCCTTGCTCAATTTAGAAGCGCGCGGAGTTAAGCTGGACGATGTCGTGAGCTTTCCCTACGCCGAGCACGGGGTTAAGTTCTACGGCAACGCAATCATCGCTTCTGAAAAATTTCTCAAAGAAAATCCCGCAGCCGTCAAGCGCTTTCTTGAAGCCTTTAGCAAGGGGGCCAGGGAGGTCATTGCCAATCCTGCGGCTGCGATCGAGCATGTTAAGGCCCGCGATGGCATTATCAATGTCGCGCTTGAAACCAGGCGACTAAAGCTTGCGATTGACTCCGTGATCAACAGTACCGATGCGCGCTCAGAAGGTTTTGGCCAAGCCCAGGCACCCCGCCTTGCCTTAATGGCAAGCCAGGTTTCAGATGCATTTAACACCAAGACAAGAGTTAACGCTTCTGCAATTTGGAGCGGTCAATTTCTTCCTGATGCCAAGACACTCGATATCTTGCCCAAACGATGAATGAGGCTTTTTTAAGTTTCAGAGATGTCTGGCTAGCGTATTCGCCCCAACTACTTGCCCAAGGGCAGTTTGCGGTCGAAGCTATCGACCTAGAAGTCAAGCAGGGCGAATTTATCGCCATCGTGGGCCCTTCAGGTTGCGGAAAATCCACGTTCATGAAGCTTGCGACCGGCCTTAAGCCGCCAAGCAAAGGTCGGATCATGGTCGATGGTCAGGCGGTTCAGGGGCCACTGAAGATTAGCGGTATGGCCTTTCAAGCGCCATCGCTGCTGCCCTGGCGTAAGACCATCGATAATGTCCTCTTGCCCTTGGAGATCGTCGAGCCGCACCGAAGTCGATTTAGACAAGAAAAAGAACGTTATGAGAGCAAGGCGCTCGCTTTGCTCGATGCCGTCGGCCTGAAAGCCTACGCGCACAAGTATCCCTGGCAGTTGTCGGGCGGTATGCAACAAAGGGTCAGTATTTGCAGGGCATTGATCCATGAACCCAAGATGCTCTTACTTGATGAGCCTTTTGGTGCTCTGGATGCGTTTACGCGTGAGGACTTGTGGTGCATTCTTCGCGACCTTTGGAGCGATCAGCGCTTTAATGTCATCCTCGTCACCCACGATCTGCGTGAGTCCGTATTCCTTGCCGACACGGTTTATGTCATGCGCCAAAGTCCCGGACGATTTGTTGCAAAACGTAGCATCGATTTACCGAGGCCACGCGATCTCGAAATGACTTACAGCGCCCATTTCTCTGAACTTGTCCATGAATTGCGCACGCAAATTGGTGCTGTCCGCACGGTTAGTCCAGCATGAGTAGCCCCCATTTTGAGCGGGTATCGTCCTGGATTTTGCTCATCGTCATCATCATCTTGTGGCAAGCAATTTGTTCCCTGTTTCAGATTTCAGAATTCATCTTTCCAAGTCCCTTACGAATCTTTGAACAATTTCTAGAGCACAAGGCAACCATTGCTGCGCATGCATGGCGCACCTTTTGGGTCACCATGGCTGGGTTCGGATTAGCCATCGTGGTGGGTGTTCTTTTAGGCTTTGCCATCGGTAGTTCGCGGCTGGCCTATGCGGCTGTTTACCCATTAATGACAGCCTTTAATGCACTACCCAAAGCGGCCTTTGTACCGATTTTGGTCGTATGGTTTGGGATTGGGATTGGACCCGCGATTCTGACTGCCTTTCTTATTTCTTTTTTTCCAATCATGGTGAATATCGCCACCGGCTTGGCAACACTGGAACCCGAACTTGAGGATGTTTTAAGGGTGCTCGGCGCCAAACGATGGGATGTTTTGATCAAAATTGGATTGCCGCGATCGATGCCCTACTTTTTTGCTTCGCTCAAAGTAGCGATCACCCTCGCCTTTGTAGGAACCACCGTTTCGGAAATGACGGCTGCCAATGAAGGTATCGGTTACTTGCTCATCAGCGCAGGCTCTGCCATGCAAATGGGCCTGGCCTTTGCCGGACTGGTTGTTGTTGGGGCGATGGCGATGCTGATGTATGAGCTCTTTAGCGTAATCGAGAAGAACACCACGGCTTGGGCTCACCGCGGCAGTCAGCATTGAATTATCATGACAACACCATGGAGCGTGTTACCAAGCAACGATTAGCCATTCGACAAATCATCAGTGATTCGCCTCGACCCTTACTTGCCCAGGAAATTCTTGAGCAAGCAAAGCCGATCGTTCCCGCACTAAGTCTTGGAACGGTCTATCGTAATCTGAAGGTGATGGTCGAAGAAGGCGAGCTAAAGCCCGTCTTTCTCCCCGGGGAGAACCCGCGCTACGAAGCCTCGGGGCATCACCATCACCACCATTTTCAGTGCCTCAGTTGCAGGCGAGTGTTTGATATCCACGCCTGCCCAGGAGAATTATCCGATCTGGCACCTCGGGGTTTTGTCGTCGAGGGCCACGAACTCACGCTTTACGGCCGTTGCCTCGATTGCAGGCAGCTCGCAAGCAGCAAACGAGGTACAGCTTAATCAAGCCTTCAGCTAACCGCATCAAGCACTCGGCAGAGCATAAATCAAGCCGAATTAATCAAGCCGAAGGCCGAGGGTTTTAACGACCTTGCCATAGCGGTCAAGCTCAGCACGCAACATCGCAGCAAACTGCTCAGGCGAGTTGCTGATCGGATCGGCGCCATTGCGCTCCATCAAGGTCTTGAAGTCATCGGTGGCTACGATCTCAACTAGGGTCTAGTTCAATCGGTCGATGATCGGTTTCGGGGAGCCTGCAGGTACAAAAACGCCCAGCCACAAACTTGCCTCAAAGCCCGGATAACTAAGCTCGGCTACGGTTGGAACCTCCGGCAGTGCGGGTGATCGCTGTGCTGTGCCTACAGCAAGTGCTCGAACCTTGCCGGCCTTTGCGTTTTGCAAAAGTGCTGGCATCGAACCGAACAAAGCTTGAACTTCATTGCCAATAATGGCCAGATCAGCCTGTGCGTTACCCTTGTAGGGCACGTGTTGTAGATCGATACCTGCTGCGCCTTTGAGCATTTCCATCGATAAATGCGTGGTTGAACCATTGCCTGCCGAGGCAAAGTTCATCTTGCCAGGCTCACGCTTGGCAAGCGCCACAAAATCCTTCAGGTTTTGTGCTTCGACCTTTGGATTGACCACCAAGAGATAAGGTGTGACTGCAACTAATGACACAGGCACAAAGCTCTTGATTGGATCGTAGGCAAGCTTGCTGTAAACACCCGGTGCAACGGCGTGGGTGCTTGTTGTGCCAATCGTTAGGGTGTAGCCGTCGGGGGCTGCTTTTGCGGCGGCATCGGCACCAATCGTGCCCCCTGCACCCGCTCTATTTTCTACAATAATTTTCTGCCCAAGACGCTCACCGAGCTTCGTAGCAACAACCCGCCCGATGATGTCGGTTGATCCGCCCGGTGGAAACCCAACAATCATTCGTATCGGCTTATTGGGATAGTCGCTTTGCGCCTGGGCTGGAGCCGAGGCAAGCGTGCCGACCAACTGCGCAAATACAAGGCTCAGTCCAGCTAACAAGCGGTGCACATGCCTTTGGGGTCCGGATTCAAGTGAACTTGTGGGACCTTGCTTGAATTGTAATTGCCTTGCATTGAAGCAAACTGCACTGCTCGATATGTCATCAAAAGCATCGCGAGTGAATAGCATCATTATCTCATTCTCAAAAGGGTTTTGATTTATTTACTGTAGCAATGCTTACCGCCAGATGCCTACTGCCTTTCGATTGCAAGCAGCCTAGTGTGTGCGAAACAGCCGCGCATCGTTCCGTTATTGAGCCAACGGATCAACCCTGACTAATCGGGCACCAATGATTTGCCTCGTGCCGTAACGGCTATTTCTCATGCCAAAGCGCCACTGAGCTAGTATTCGGCGGGCTAACTCGTGCCGCTGTTTGCTAATCAACTATGGGCCAAGCAGTGCAATCGGGCCGTTTTTTTAACGCCGAAGTTAGCTTGGCATTCATTAATGTCCAGCGATGGGCAAGCAAAACACTCAAGGAGAATGAGGATGTTGAGGTCTAGCGTATTCAAGGGCGTCGCCGCCTTATCACTGGCTACCGCGATGAATGTGGCCTTTGCCCAGGAGACCTACAAGATAGGGATTGTTAGTTTCTTGTCAGGACAGGCTGCCGAAAGTTTCGGCATCCCCGCAGTCAATGGCGCAAAGTGGCTTGTCGAACAGTTCAATAACGGTAGCGCGCCCGCACCCTACAACCAAAAAGGCTTTGGCGGACTAAAAATCGAGCCGGTATATGTCGATGAGGCTGGTGGCGCGACCAAGCAGGTCCAAGAGTTACGAAATCTATACGATCGTGAAAAGGTTGACGCTGTAGTCGGCTTTGTAAGTTCAGGCGACTGCCTTGCTGTTGCGCCTGTTGCAGAGGAAATGAAGAAATTTCTTATTCTTTATGACTGTGGTACACCAAGAATTTTCGAGGAACGCGACTACAGTTATGTTTTTCGAACTGCAGCTCACGCCGCAATGGACAATGTTGCCCTAGCTCGCTATTTGAAATCTCGCAACATCGCTGCACCCACCGTCAACTACATCAACCAAGATTACGCTTGGGGTCATGACTCACTAAAAGATTTCCAGTTGAGCATGGCTCAGCTTTATCCGGATGCGAAAACCGGCGTTGACCTTAGGCCTAAATTCGGTGCTGGTCAGTACGGCACAGAAATCTCGGCACTTTTGTCCAAACCCGCAGCGATTACTCATTCAAGCCTCTGGGGTGGCGACCTCCAAGCCTTTGTACTTCAAGCCGCCCCTCGCGGTGTTTTCTCGAAAACACAAGTCGTACTGTCGGCTGGTGATCATGTGCTTCCAGGTCTAGGACAACGCATGCCTGATGGTGTCATTCTTGGGGCACGAGGCGCCTACGGTCTCATGTCGCCCCAAACCCCGCTCAATGACTGGTGGTTCCAAGGCTACCAAAAAGCTTATAACGTTTATCCT
>Ga0194129_10007984_pt1 | contig 12403 bp, 11 predicted proteins | sample TA2KigCa35mmetaG_FD_150862 | JGI IMG/M metagenome (GOLD analysis project Ga0194129, IMG submission 150862) | Freshwater microbial communities from Lake Tanganyika, Tanzania - TA2015038 Kigoma Deep Cast 35m | ecosystem: Environmental > Aquatic > Freshwater > Lake | place: Tanzania: Lake... | reverse complement strand
ACGCAAGGTTTCAATCCACGCGCGCCCCGTGAAGGGCGCGCGACCTCCTCGGAGTCTCCCCGGCCACCGTCCACCGCTGGTTTCAATCCACGCGCGCCCCGTGAAGGGCGCGCGACGTCTGATATCAGATCCAAAATGGATCTGGAGTCAGTTTCAATCCACGCGCGCCCCGTGAAGGGCGCGCGACGATGATGCAATCGTGTTTGACGCACTAAAATACGGTTTCAATCCACGCGCGCCCCGTGAAGGGCGCGCGACTTGGCCCGTTCTAGTTGTCGCTTCGGATACTTTGAGTTTCAATCCACGCGCGCCCCGTGAAGGGCGCGCGACTACGGCGACCTTGTCCTAGCCGCTGCTGCGCTTGGTTTCAATCCACGCGCGCCCCGTGAAGGGCGCGCGACCGCAGCGCCGGGTGGTGGTGTAATGCATCAATCCAGTTTCAATCCACGCGCGCCCCGTGAAGGGCGCGCGACGCACAGGCTCCGACATAGAAGATATTTTACAATTGTTTCAATCCACGCGCGCCCCGTGAAGGGCGCGCGACTAACAATTGCTTTCCAGACCAACGCTAACTGGGCTGTTTCAATCCACGCGCGCCCCGTGAAGGGCGCGCGACTTATCAGGGCGTGGTGGTCAACGTGGGGCTCGCAGTTTCAATCCACGCGCGCCCCGTGAAGGGCGCGCGACAGAGTTTCGAGGTTTCGTCCCAGGGGTTGACGAAGTTTCAATCCACGCGCGCCCCGTGAAGGGCGCGCGACTTGCGCTATGCTTGCGAATCCGCACGGCGCGTTCAGTTTCAATCCACGCGCGCCCCGTGAAGGGCGCGCGACGGTTGTGATTGACAAAGATGCTTATATTTATTTAGTTTCAATCCACGCGCGCCCCGTGAAGGGCGCGCGACCATCGTCGTTTTCTGCAGGCGTGCCCGAGCCCATGGTTTCAATCCACGCGCGCCCCGTGAAGGGCGCGCGACGGATTGGCTAGTCGATACCTTGCAACACGAGGCCAGTTTCAATCCACGCGCGCCCCGTGAAGGGCGCGCGACGGTGAAACACAATGAAACGCGACGCTGCAATCAGTGTTTCAATCCACGCGCGCCCCGTGAAGGGCGCGCGACGTGGCATGGTATGCCTATGTACACGCTCACGCTCGTTTCAATCCACGCGCGCCCCGTGAAGGGCGCGCGACGACGAAAGACGCCGCAAGAGACCAAACCCTGCAGGTTTCAATCCACGCGCGCCCCGTGAAGGGCGCGCGACCTTAGCAGCCGCAACTTTTGCAGCCTTAGCGTCGAGTTTCAATCCACGCGCGCCCCGTGAAGGGCGCGCGACGTTCTAATCGACTTGGTCTGTTCAATCGCATCCGGTTTCAATCCACGCGCGCCCCGTGAAGGGCGCGCGACCGGACGGCCATGCTTTGCGTGACCTACTGCAATCGTTTCAATCCACGCGCGCCCCGTGAAGGGCGCGCGACAATTAGCAGTATCACTTGGCGAGAAGCCTGTAATGTTTCAATCCACGCGCGCCCCGTGAAGGGCGCGCGACCGCGCAAGATCCGTATCGCTTACAAGCTTAACAACCGTTTCAATCCACGCGCGCCCCGTGAAGGGCGCGCGACCCCCACAGGCTCGAGTTTTGTCTCCAAGGCTTTACGTTTCAATCCACGCGCGCCCCGTGAAGGGCGCGCGACGCAGACTGATGCCGCAATACATTTCATTCCACATTGTTTCAATCCACGCGCGCCCCGTGAAGGGCGCGCGACCTGGGAGCGTGCCTTGCAAGACTTGAGCGCCTTGGTTTCAATCCACGCGCGCCCCGTGAAGGGCGCGCGACCAGCGCATCTTGAAAAGATTCTTGGCGGCAATTGGTTTCAATCCACGCGCGCCCCGTGAAGGGCGCGCGACGCGTGTCAGCGATTGCGGTTGCGGCAAATTTGCTGTTTCAATCCACGCGCGCCCCGTGAAGGGCGCGCGACCTTTGGTGCCGCGATACATTTTCCGGAGGTGAAACGTTTCAATCCACGCGCGCCCCGTGAAGGGCGCGCGACGGCCTAAATACTTGGTGTGTATTGCCATCATGGTAGTTTCAATCCACGCGCGCCCCGTGAAGGGCGCGCGACCGCGCAACGCTACGTGCTTTTTCACGCTCGCGCTCTGTTTCAATCCACGCGCGCCCCGTGAAGGGCGCGCGACCGCTTAGACGCAGCCTTGGCACAGACAGCCTCCGAGTTTCAATCCACGCGCGCCCCGTGAAGGGCGCGCGACCACCTGCGGGGCAAGTCCAAGTGGTAGTGCCTTTGTTTCAATCCACGCGCGCCCCGTGAAGGGCGCGCGACAGCGCTCGGCTTCGCTTTCGGCGCGCCGCTTGGCTGTTTCAATCCACGCGCGCCCCGTGAAGGGCGCGCGACTCAGTGCGGCGATGCTCCACCACTGATCTAGACTCGTTTCAATCCACGCGCGCCCCGTGAAGGGCGCGCGACGATACTTTGCAGCATGAGGCAAGGACAGCGCCTCGTTTCAATCCACGCGCGCCCCGTGAAGGGCGCGCGACCATGGGAGTGAACGCACTCAAACCACGCAAGCCTGGTTTCAATCCACGCGCGCCCCGTGAAGGGCGCGCGACGGTGAGACAAAATGAAGCGTGACGCTGCAATCAGTGTTTCAATCCACGCGCGCCCCGTGAAGGGCGCGCGACTAACTGGCCGAGGCAAGAAATTGCACCCGGCAGTGTTTCAATCCACGCGCGCCCCGTGAAGGGCGCGCGACGAGAGGCACTAGCAGACAGCTATGGGTTACACGGGTTTCAATCCACGCGCGCCCCGTGAAGGGCGCGCGACGCCGTTCGCGCAAGTCGCGACAACAACTGAAGATTTTGCACGACTTGCGCGAACCCTAGCTTGCACTGCTGCCGCGGCAGGTCCACATACTCGCCGAATCTCGGTGAGGCCCGTGATGGCGCCCGTCTGCGGCACGCGCGAACCTCTGAGGGCATGCCCGTCGCTGTGGGTTCGCGCCGATCACAGCACAAGCGGAGCATCGAAGTCGCGCGCCTTGAAGCGTCCGTATTCCCGAACTTCGCAGCCCTTGGCATCGCTCAGCCGGTACAGGCGCAGGCTGTCGGTCTCCAGATCGACGATGGACAGCAGCCGGTGCTCCAGTGCCTCGAGCCCAGCCAGGTCCAGCCCGCACTCGAAAACCGACTTCTGAACGCGCTGGCCGCGGCTCTCGCAGGCCTTGGCCACCCGCCGCAGCCGACGCCGACCGGCCGAGTCCTCCGTGTTCACGTCGTAGCACACGATCACCAGCATCGCAGCCCCCTTTAGCGCATGGCGAACGGCGGATAGACCTCGGCCTCGCCCCGCAGGTGGCGCGCCAGCAGCCGAGCCTGCACGAGAGGCACCAAGCCCAGCGGCAGAGCCTGCGCCAGCAGCGGGTGCGTCAACTCGTCCTTCTTGCGTTCCTGAAATGCCACAACCACTTCCTTGCGCGCATCAAGATGCAACATCACGGCACCGCCCTCGCGCACTTCGAAGCTCCGCACATCCAACTGCAACCGATTGACCAGCGTGAGCGCAAGCCTGTCGGCAAAGGGGCGGAATTCCTCCATCAGGTCCAGCGCCAGCGCCGCCCGCCCAGGCCGCAGAACGTGCAAGTAGCCCACCTGCGGATCCAGCCCTGCGGCCTCGCACGCGCTGCGGCAGTCGTTCATCCACATCGCGTACAGGAAAGACAACAGCGCGTTCATGCGGTCGCGGGGTGGCCGCCGGCTGCGGCCATCAAGGGCAAATCGCTCACGAAGCTCGGGCCGAAGCAGATGGTTGAAAGCGGCGAAGTAGCCACGCGCAGCTTCGCCTTCCACCCCGCGAACGGTATCGAGGCTTCCCGCCGCTGGCAGAGCGCGCTGGCTCGCAGCAAGGTTCAGCGCCGCGCGTGCGAGGACTCGGCGATCCGCTTCGTCCACAGCGTCTCGGGCACCGCGCAGCATGACCTGGCGCTGGTTCCGCAGCTTGCCGGCCACCAGACGCCGCGCGAGTGCCAGCGTGAAGGCTTCGCCCATGCTCGTGGCGTGCTGCGCACGACGCAGCAACACGTTGCCGGCCGTGGCGCCCTCCAGCCTCGCCTTGAAGCGGCCGTTGGCGTCCAGCAGCACCAGTGCGATGCCGTCTTCCGCGAGCCGGTGCATTAGCGGTAACGCTCACGCTCACGGGGCCAAAGCAAACGACGGCGCCCAGGTGGTGCAGTGGCACGCGCAACCGCGTGTCGTCGCCAACCAGCAGTCGCAAGGTGTCGTTGTCTAGCCGGATGTGGCTGTCGGGCAGGGTCACATACAAGGTGTTCAGCAGTTGCATGCTCACCCTCCTTCGGCCGGGTCGAACAGATCGTCGCGCGCGGCCGAGTCAGGCGCGGCCAGGCGGCGCAGCGCCTCGGCCTGGCAACGGTCACACAGCGAACACCCGCGGCAGCGCCGCGCGTCGGCAGTCGGAGGTGGCAGGCGGCCTTCGGCCAGCATCGCGCGCACCGCTGCTGTGGCTTCTGCCACCTGGGCTCGCAGCGCTGGCGTTATGGCAACCACCCGGCGCCGCTTGCTGCTTGCGTAGAACAATGCGCCTTCGGGCACGGCATGCCCGGTCATGCGCTCCAGACACAGGGCCTGGGCAGCAAGCTGCAAGTCATCGCAGGCTGCAATGGCGGTCGCCTTATGCCGGCTGCCATGCTTGTACTCTACCGGATATGGGGTCCCGTCAGCCTCGAACTCGACGGTATCTGCCTTGCCCACCAGACCGAGGCTGTCGTTGAACAGCGGCAAGGCGCGCTCAACCCTCAGCCCCTTGCGCAACTCGAAACCAGGGCGATCGACCTGGGCGTGCACGGCGTTGCCGCGCTGGGTGTGCAGGTTGTCATCGAAGGCCTGTTCGAGGTGGATCAGGCCGCACTGGCGCGGGCAGTAGGCCCAGTGCTGCAGGGCCGACAGCGGGAGAGGGTCTTCATCGTTCACGCTGCAGGCAGTGCACGGTGGCGCACGCTGCGGCCCGACACGACGACGAGGTGCCCCGTCACCCACCCGGCTTGCGGCAGCAGATCGAGGATGGCGCTCGCCGGCCAGTCGGGTGCGAAGGGCCCCTGCCTGAGGTAGACGATGGCGGGCGGGGCGGGCACCGAACGCGCGAAGACGAGTTCACCGTAGTCCCGGTCGAAGGTCAGCAGCCAACGGCCTTCAGCCGCCGCGCGCTTCAGCACCTGGGCGTCGCTCGCGCCCGGGGAGAGCTCGGCAACGGCCTGCACGTCCAGGCCCGCCTGGCGCAGCGCCAGCAGCGCCGGGCGTGGCCAGTTCTCGTTGGCCAGCAACAGCGGGGTGCTCACGCCGCCGAACGGTCCAGCAGCGTATAGGCCTCCTCGCGCATCTTGTCGGTGGCAAAGGCCAACACGGCCAGGATGTCGTCGCGAACCAGCTGCGGGTAGGCCTCGAGCAGCATCTCGTACGTCCAGCCCTGGGACAGCCAGCCCAGGATCAACTCCACCGAAAGGCGCGTGCCCTTGACGGTAGGCTTGCCGACGAGGACCTCAGGATCGCACACGATGCGCTCGCGCCATTCCATGCTCAGCACCTCCGGATCAGGCTGACGCCCGGGGCCGCCTCTATGCGTTCGCCCAGGGCGAGGCTGCGACCGTCGAACGTTACTGAGTATGCGCCGAAGTCGCGGGCGGGGCCTACTGCCGCGGCGCTGCGGTCAACCTCGAGGCGGTCGAAGAGCTGGTGGGCATGGGCGTTGCCGAGTTCGCTCTCGTGCTCGAAGACATACAGACCCCGAGTGCTCATGTGGCCGCGGGCGGCGCTGCGATCGTGCTCGAACATCTGCTCGAGAGCTTGCCAGAGCAGGTGCAGATCAGCGTCGTCGAAGCCCGTCTGCCGGGCAAGAAAGCCCGATACGAAGCCGTGGGCGCGGTAGAGGCCGTAGGGGACGGTGTGCTTGCGGCCCATCTCCCGGTTGTCTCCCTTCTGCTCTGCGGCCTTCTCCTCGGTGGTGACAGCCACACGCGTGATGCTGTGCTCCAGCGCGACGATGGGCTCGATGGAGCGGCCGAACGTGAGTTGCACCGGGCCGCGCACCTGGCCGGCGTTGACGCCCGTGGACATGACTGCACCAAAGCTGCGGACGTCGAAGAAGTTCTGACACATCCAGGCCCGGGCCTTCTTGACATCGTCGCCGCTGCCCTTGCGGGTGGGCTTCGCGGCCCTCTTCTTCGGCGCTTCAGTCGCCGCCGACTCGTCCTGTTCGGGTTCGGGCGGGTCGAGCTTCAACGCGGAATAGGCGCGCTGGTGCTGCAGGTTCAGGATCGCCTTCTCGCGAACGTAGATCTCGAAGCGCTGCTCGCCTTCGACCGGGTCGCGCTGCTCCTGCTCCCTGCTCCTGCTCATCGCCACGAAGTTGCGCACCTTGCGCTTGAGCGACACGTCGGTCACCAGGCCGTGGCCGGTCTCGGCGTCCAGACGCGGCAGGTTGCCGGCGTCGGGGTCGCCGTTGGGGTTGCCGTCCTTCACGTCGAACAGCAGCACGAAATCGTGGCGGCGGGCAATGGGCATGGTCAGTCCTCCTGGTTGGGGTCGTCGGCGGTGGGGCTTTGGCCTGTGCGGGGCGCGAACAGGCTCTGGCGCTGGTGGTAGTAGCCCAGCGCGAACAGGCCCTGGGCATGCAGGTCGAGTTGCCGCGGGAAATCGGCCAGCAGCGGCTGCTCCAGGCTGCCGCAGATCTCGCCCAGCAGCTTCTCAAAGCGAATCTCTTGTGTGGGAGGCAGCTTCTTCAGATGCGCGTTTTTCAGGCGCAGCAGCGTTGGGAAGACCGCAGCGGGAGTGCTGGAGGCAGCGCCATAGAAGCGGTCGCGGATGGTCGTGTTGATGGAGGGCTGAGCCGCGGACTGGATGCGCTCCAGCACGGCGAAGAGCCGGCCCAGGCGGTAGGCGGAGTCGGTCTGGGTCACGTCGAGTTCCTCGTGTATGAACTGGAAGTCGTTCGGCTTGCCGTGGCGGCGCCGGTGTTCACGGTTGATGCACGCTTTCAGGACGGCGGCGCGCAGGTAGGGGACATTGCCGCCGATGTTCTTGGTGGCCTGCTCGGCACGGCAGCGGTTGACAGCGGCATTGAGCAGCGCGGGCGGGTATGGCATGCCTTCGAGGATGGCGCGCAACCACTCCCCGGCCAGCCGTGGCGGCACGTTGTCCGCCTCTCCCTGCACCGCGACAGACCGAAGCAGCCAGTACATTGCCGGCGCGACGGCATCGCGCTCGAACTGCCGCACGACGCGCAAGTCGTCGAAGTGCTGGAGGATGCGCGGGGCCAGGCGGTCGAAGGTGTCGTTGAACCAGAAGCGCACCGAGATGCGCGATGCGTTCGGCGCCAGGCCGAGCACGAAGAAGCGCAGCGGCTCGTTGAGCACGCCTTGAGTGCCTGCGATGACGCCTGTCAGGCGTCGCCTGACGGCGTCGAGATGCGCGTCAGGGTCGTCGCCGAACAGGGCCAAGACCTCCGGCTCTATGCTGTCGTCGCGGTCGGCCCAGATCAGTGTGGTGGCGTCGGCGATGTAGAGCTTGTTGGGTGAGTTACGACCCGCTAGTGCGTTCAACGCCAGGGCATAGCGAGACGCGGCTTCAGCCGAAACGGGAGCGTTGAGCGCCTGGGACTTGCCGTAGGAACTGTAGGCAGGTGCTTCGCCGGTGTTGGCTGCCACCAGAGGTGAGGGCTTAGCGGCCACGAAGGAGATCTTCGGATGCAGGCGCGCGATGGCACCAGTGCGTCCAGTGACCAAGCAGTGACCTACATTGGTGCTCTGCCCCTCCTGCGTCTCCGCCTCGTCGTGTTGGCACTCTTGCGTCACCCAAGACTCGTGGCATACGGGGTCCACGCTACTTTGCAGCTTGAACGTCAGGTTCAGACCTTGTCCGCTGTGCAGGGCCTCACGCAGTTCAACTGGCTGGATGCCTGCCCAGCCGTCGCGTTCGTAGAAGCGCTGAATGGCGGCCAAGCCTGGCGAATGCGGATGAGCATCAAGCAAGGCGAGGTGCCGCTCGCGAAAGGCTTGATGTTGCCTGGCCACCTTCTCCGGTTTGTCCGCTGGATCGGGTGTGCCGTCGGGCTTCCGCTTGCGCCAGCCCAGGACGAACCCGATGTGATCCCACAGCAGATTGGGGCGCTTCCATGCGTCATTGCCTGAGCGAATTTCTGCGGCGGGAACCAGCATGGGTTCCCCCCTCTTTCGGTCGGGGGACCTGCGATCCACCAGGACAGCCTCACCGTCTTCGCCGAGTTCAATGAAGAACGCGATCTCGCGGTACTCCCAACCCGTTGGGGCCACCGAGGCAGGGTTGGCCGCGCGCTTGCGCTCGTAGTAGTCCGAGAGGGCCTGCAGGATCATCGCGACATCTCCACCTCGCGCTCGTCGCACTCGACAACGCCGCCGGTCATCCGCGCCCGGAAGAAACGCGGCTGGGGGTCGGCCGGGTCGGTGAAGTCCATGTCGTGCAACATCCAGCCGAGATCGCGCGTCTCGTCAACGGGTGGGGGCTCGGCGCGTAGGTCTTCCACCAGGCGCCAGCGCGCCGCGAACTCCCGGCAGCCCAGGTACGGCTGGTTCACGCACTGGCCCTTGCGTGCACGGCGCTCGAACATCGCGAAGAACTTGCCGGGTGGCTCGGGGTCGTCCCGGTCGGGGCGTACCGTCAAGTCGGCATGCAGCCGGTAGGCCACCTCGCGCAGCAGCAGGGCGGCACGCTGCTGGCGGTCTTCGTCAGCGTACAGCGCAAGCTGGCCCGTGCCTTGCCGCATGGCCTGTTGCACATTGTGCGTGGAGACGACCGAGGCGACCTCGTTGCGCCGCAGGTTCGTCCAGCGCACCGGCGCCAAAACCTCGATACGCCGCACGTGCCAGCGGATTGCCGGCTTGAAAAAGATGGCCTCGAACACGGCACGCGCCGCCGAGGGCGTGATGACGTCGTAACTGACCCGTTCGACCTTCATCTCGGGCCGCGTGAAGCAGGCCCAGTCGCCGCGGACGTCGAGCACGAAACGGGCGTGATGCATCTGTGGCGTTCCTTTCGAGTTGGGCGCCGGCTTACTGAACCAGCGTGGCGCTGTCCAGTACCGCACCCTCAGCCAGCAGACCGAAACGGGCGCTGTAGCGGGTGGCGTCTTCGAGCACGCACCAGCCCGGAAGAGGCTCGGAAAAGTCGCCCCTGGCCAGGCCTTCGCGCAGCACGCGCTCCCGAGCCTGCACCACGAACCGCTGCAGCACCCGAAGGTGCCAGCGTTCGGCCTGCCCGCTGCGCAAAGCCGCCGTCGCCCGCATCACCCGGTCATCGGGCGTGCCGTCAGGCGCGTAAGGCACCACCACGGCTCGCTGATCATCGTCTTCGATGAGCCGATATGCCTCGGCAGCGCTGCGCAACTTGAGCTCGAAGCCAGGGTCGGGGCGAAGCAGCTCCAGCACGCGCCGCTCGTCGAGATCGAATTGTGCGTACCAGTTTCGAAAGTACGCCTGGAACATTGTCGGCACCAGAGTAGCCGGGCGCTCCGCTCCTAGGACGCTGCGGGTGGCCTGCTCAGCACGTACCAGCGCCACCAGCGGCTTCGGTATCGGCCGCACGAACACATGCACCTGGCCGCCGAGCGGGCCGAGCCGTCCTTCCCGGTTGCAGCGCCCCGCAGCCTGGGCAATGGCGTCCAGACCAGCCAGTGCACGATGAACCACTGGGAAATCGATATCGACACCCGCCTCCACGAGTTGCGTGGCCACCACGCGAAGCGGGCGCCCGTCTCCCTGGCGGCGAGCGTCGAGCCGGGCGCGGATCTCGGCGATTACGTCGGCCCGATGCTGGCCGCACTGGGCAGCCGACAGGTGCAGGGTGGGTTCCCCGTCAGGTGCGGCCGCATCGAGGGCTTGCACCAGATCGTGTGCGTCTCGCCGGGTATTGACGATGGCCAGGACCGATGGCTCGCCGGCCAGACGGGTCGCGATGGCCGGGATGGCCTCGGGCGTGGCCAGGTCCGGCGGCCAGTGCAGACGCACCCGCTCGAGTTGCGAATACAGCGGCGCAACGTCCTTCACGATCTCTCTGGGCGCTCCCCCTGTGCGCACGAGCCCCCGCAGGCTACGCCGGGGATCGAACCGTTCGATATCGTTCAGTACCGGCTGGGTCGCCGTGCAAGACACGATGCTCGCACCGTAGTGGCCCGACAGCAGCCTCAAGGCATCCAGCGTGGGTTGCAGGAAGGCGGGTGGGAGTGTCTGAGCCTCATCGAGCACGATGACGCTGCGCTGAAGGCGGTGGAGTTTTCGGCAGCGACTGGTTCGCGCGGCGAACAGGCTCTCGAACAGCTGCACGTTGGTGGTGACGATCAGCGGCGCGTCCCAGTTTTCGCAGGCCAAGCGCGAGCGAGCGGTCTCGCGCTCGGGCTCGCTGTCGGCCTGGCTGTGGTGCTCGACCACGTTGTCCCGGCCGAAGACAGCGGCGAGAACGTCTGCGGTTTGCTCGACGATGCTGGTGTAGGGAATGGCGATGATCACACGCTCCAGCCCGAGACCGGTGGCGTGGTGCAGGGCGAAGGCCAGCGAGGCGAGGGTCTTGCCTCCGCCAGTGGGAACCTGAAGGCTGAACACACCCGGCGCGGATGAGGCGGCCGAGCGACAGTCGGCAAGTACACGCGCCCGGGCTTGCATCACGGCGTCTGCGGCCCGTCCATCGGCGTTCACGCTCCGTGCCAAGGCCTCCAGGTGGCTGTCCAGCCGCGACTGGTACTCGGCCAGCGAGGGAAAGCCGGGTCGCGCAGACGATCGCCGATGGTCCATGTACGACTCGGTATCGAGGAAGTCGGCATCCACGAGCGCCGAGAACAATATTCGCAGCCAAAAGGCCTGCGCCAAGGGCTCGCGTTGCAGCAGCCCCGGTATGGCGCCGAAAAGCCCCGCTGCATCGAGCTGCGGCGGTGGTTCCAGCAGGCCTGGAGCGTGTTCGAGACAGGCGATCCGGGCCTCGTCGTGCTCGCGGCGGCTGTCTTCGGCACCGCTGCCCTGCAAGCGCTCGCGCAGGGCCTGAGTGTCATACAGCCCCGCGTGGTGGGCTGCGATGAGTTGAGCCAGCACCCAGCCGGCGCGGCGCCCATCCTGGCCGAAGCGGCCCTCGAGGGCAGCCATCGCATGCAAAGCGCCGGCGGCCGAGTGGCTCTTGTCGCGCTGGCCAACCCCTCGGCCTTCGATATGGGCTTCGGCGTCGGTGCGGACGTAGCGCTGGAAGCCCGGGCGAAACTTGCCGAGGTCGTGCCACAGGCCTGCCAGCGCCGCCAAAGAACTGGACGCCGCTGGGACGTGCCGGCCGGCGGTGCCCGCCACAGCCTGCAGATGATCGACCAAACCGTGGTCGGGGCCGTGTGCGATGGGCAGCGAATTGACCATGTCACGCAGTATGTCGAGCGGCCCGGCTTAGATTGTGTGAGCTACTGGGCGGTCATCTCGCTGGCCATCAGGATCCGGATCTTGTACAAGCCCACCACTTGCCGTCCAGGGCGTGCAACGCGCCAATCTGGAAGAATCCGGTGGCGATATCAAAGGATCTGGCGATGCTGCACCACTCTTCGAGGTAGCGCAGACCTGTCCAGCCCGAAATGCTGTTGTCTACGATGAAGAGCTCGTACCCGTGCTTGTTAGCTGCCATATCTTTCCTACCCTTTAGTAATTCTCGTAATGCAGGGCCACCTTGAAGTTCGATGACCTAAATTTCATCTCTCGGCGTCGGAGTAACTGACTGGCGCTTAATCAACTCATCGATATCCGCCTTCGAAAACCTCCAACTCCCAACGACCTTGAAAGCAGGAATCTGCTTGGCTCCAGCCAGCCCGTAGATCGTTCGCTCGGTGACCTTGAGGTACTCGGCGACACCCTTGATCATCAAGATGGCGGCCCCAGAGGTACAGGTTGCTGCCGAAACCGACCCGACACCGAATCTCAAAACAATCCACGGCGGTGCTGGTGCTTTGAAGGTAGCGACTCTGCAGTTTCTCCCACCGCAGTCTCACCAGATGCGACTCTGCCGCCGCAAATCGTCCAAAACGCATCATCCGGCATCCACCAGCGCTCTCAGGTGCTGCTCCCAGCGCTGCAAGGCCTCCCGTTTCTCGTCCATGTAGGTATGACGATCATAGTGCCGTGCCTGCACGCCGCCAAGACCGTGCGACTGCAACTGGGCCCGCACGTCGCTTGACACCCCCATCGCTGCGAGCATCGTCTCGCAGGTGCGCCGCAGGTCGCGCAGCTCAAAGCGCTCGCGCAGTTCTCGGGCCTTCATCATCGTGTCCACGATCTCGGTCACGGTAACCGACACCGTCTCAAGGCGCAGTGGCCGCTTGCCGTCGTTGGTGA
>Ga0194129_10007981_pt1 | contig 12405 bp, 9 predicted proteins | sample TA2KigCa35mmetaG_FD_150862 | JGI IMG/M metagenome (GOLD analysis project Ga0194129, IMG submission 150862) | Freshwater microbial communities from Lake Tanganyika, Tanzania - TA2015038 Kigoma Deep Cast 35m | ecosystem: Environmental > Aquatic > Freshwater > Lake | place: Tanzania: Lake... | reverse complement strand
TGCTTGAGAGTGGCGTTAACTTGCCAGAGGCACTTGATATTGTTTGTAATATTGTGGATAACAAAGTACTGACTGGCAAGCTGCGTGAAGCGCAAGACAAAATTATAAAAGAGGGTAAAATAGCTCGTTACTTAAAAGAGACGGCCATTTTTCCGAACATTGCCAGTTACATGATTAGTACGGGTGAACAGTCGGGCCAGTTGGCGCAGATGCTTACCACGGTGGGCAATGATTATGATGTAGAACTGAAAGAATATACTGAGGCGCTCACGGGTGCGATTACCCCTGTGATGACCTTTATCTTAGTCGGTATTATCGGTTTTACGATGATGGCAATTATGTTGCCTATTATGAGTATGGGTGATTTAGCTGGATTATAGCCCGCTTTTCCACCCCTAATGGGGCGCCGTTCAGAACTTGTGTTCTGTTTTTCGACAAGCTTAGGGTGAGTGGGGAAAAGTTTTAGATAAAGTTGATATATGTTTAATTTTAATGAAGGGAATTACATGGAATTACGTGGTAAACAGGCATTTTCACTTATTGAAATGCTGCTTGTTGTTGGCTTGATTGTACTGATCTTCAGTTTTATGGGCCCAAAAATTATGAAAATGTTTGGCAAGAATGATAAAGCTGAGATGCAATTTAAAATGGCAGGCATCCAGTCAGCCTTGAATGACTATCGTATGGACTTTGGTACCTATCCATCCACACGTGAAGGGCTACAAGCATTGGTAGAAAATCCTCGTCCAAATGATGAAAAATATAACCGCGTGTACAGTAAGGGCGCATACTTGAAAGAAAATGATATTGTAGATAAAGCAGGTAACGAAATTATTTACAACTGTCCGCCTGAACTAAACAAGGGAAAGTTCAACGCGTATGAACTTGTTTACCTTGGTAAAACACAATCTGAAGATGATCCAGATCGCTTAGATGTTGGTGCTTAGTTAATAAAATCACCGCTCTTCCTCCGCCTTGCAGGCTTCGTCCTTCGACAGGCTCAGGAGGAGCGGACTTTGCTGGTTTTGTTAGTGTAATTTTTTTGGGTGTTATGAATCAAAAAATAGATGCGATTTGTTTCCCCTTCGCTCATCCTGAGCTTGTCGAAGGACGCCCCGTTAGGGGTGGAAGAGCGAAGCTAGCATTTACCTTAGTAGAAATGCTTGCCGTTATTTTTCTTGCTTCGTTGCTGTTGAGCATGATTTTGCCACTGCTTAATCGCCGGCAAAAGCCAGAAGAGTCATGGGAAACACTCCATGAACAGCTAAACCAAATTGCTTCCTTTGCACGGCAAGAAGCGCTTATAAAACGCAAGGTTTATCGCCTTGTATTTGAGCAGGTGCCAAACCGTGAAGGCAAAGTTTTTGTTGAGCAAGAGCAGCCCGATCCTGAGCATGCAGAGAAGAAAATGTATATTGCTACTAAGTCAGATTACCAGCTTACTTCTTTAACCCTGACGCATGGCAGAACCATACGTGCTGTGTATATTGGTCGGCAAAATGTGCTTGGGGACCAGGAAAAGCAAGCATGCTGTTATGTCATCCCCGATGGCATGATGCAACCAGTGGTGCTGCAGATTGCAAAAAAAGATAAATTTGGTGAAGAAGTTGTATCGTTTCAGTTAAATCCCTTTTTGGGAAGCTTTGATCGCCATGAAGGTAAATTTAAACCAGAATAGCCCGCTTCCGCTCCTCCTGAGCCTGTCGAAGGATGCCCCGTTAGGGGTAGAAGAGCGGAGTAGTCAAGCATTTACACTCATCGAAGTATTAATGATACTTGGTTTATTAACCCTTTGTATGGGCACTATTGCACGCATGCAAGTGCGCTCGCTTAACCGTCTTGAGCAGGATAAAGATGCTCTGCAAAAAATATACCTGGTGCGGCGTACTATGCTTGAGGCACTCAAAATACCAAATACCGACCGCCTGCGATTAGTAAAAAAAGAGTACCAAGATGGCGAAATAAAAGTAAAAACAACGCTGCATGATTTGAGTAAAAAATCAAAAATCAGTAGCTTTAGTAAAAACATGCGTATGCTTAGCACCCAAGCCTCTTGGCAATTACGCCCTGGGGATAAGCAGCAAGCACAGCTGGTTTATTTTATGTACTTACCAGCGGAAGAGAAGAAAAAATGATGAAGCGGGTTGCTGGCTTTACCTTGATCGAAATGCTCCTTGCCGCAGCGCTGGCAAGTATTTTGCTCTACGGTCTTATGCGCGCATTTTCTTCCGTTACCAAATACGTTGATATACTGCGCCAAACCGCTACGTTGCAGCGCACCATCGGGCTTACCTTTTACCAACTGCGTACAGACCTAAGCGCTGCCTTTGTGCCTGCCGTACTGCACCACGATGAAACTAAAGAAGAAAAAGAAAAACGAAAAAAAGAAGAAGATCAGCTTTCGCCCGAGAAAAAAGAAGCCGCTGCAAAAGAGGAGTTTAAGTCCTTTTTTTTACTTTCTATAGATGAACACAGTGATGCAGTAAAAGTAGAGGGTGCACGGCGGTATCGGTTTAAACAACTGAGCTTTGTTACCACTAACCCTTTGCATGTGTATGCGCAAAAGCAGCCGTGTTTAGTCCGTATTGCTTACGAGTTACAGCTTAATAAAAAAAGTTCAACCAGGGAGCGAGAAGTATTTTCACTCATACGCAAAGAAGCTGCAGATATTATGAATGGAGAGCTAAAAGAGGCGCAACAAGATAAAGACACTACTAGGGTAAAAGTGCAGCAGTATGTGGTTGCTGATAATCTGCGTGGAGCATACATGGAATGTGAACTATTTAAGCGCGATATTCCCCGCAAAAAAGAGGATGAAGATAAAGAGTTTCCTGAGGGGGAAACATTGCAAAGCACAACCTGGGGCACCAAAGAAAACCTGCAAGGCATTGTACCCCGTACGGTAACGTGCTGGCTTGATTGTTGGCAGGGTGATAGTGCTAACTCTGTTGTTGTTTGTGAAGTGATTGAAATTAAATCCTATCCAACACAGCATCCTAAACCAGAAGAAAACAAACAATCTGCTGCGCAGGCTCCGGTAGATGCCAATCAAACTGGACAGCCCATCCCCGATGGGCAACAACCAGGGCTACAAGTTCAACAGCAACTAGCGCCTGTGGTGGGCCCATGATGATGAATAACCGTTCAGGGTCAGTTGTATTATACGCATTGATGGTGCTTGCCGCCATGCTGTTTTTAGTGCAGGGCATTATCAAAGGGGTGTTTATCAATAACCGCTTTACCGCAAATATGTTGGCTCGCGAGCAGGCAGAATTATTGGCGTAACAGTGTATTGAGCTTGCACGAGCGCAATTGATGCTTGCTGATGATGCCGAAGAAGGAGCATCAACTGAGAGTGCTGACGAGCAAAAAAAACCTGATGAAGCTAAAAAAGCAAAGGCTATGCTCAAACGTGTGCTGCCACATTTAAACCGGTGGCAGACCTGTAAACTGAACAACAAGACTGATCAAGTTGATGGAACCATAACTTTTTGCATTTCTTCTGAAAACGGCAAGCTTAACATTAATGAAGTGTTTAATTTTGAACAAATGGCTTTTAAGAAACCGTTTGATGACATCATTAAAAAACTTGAAATTAAACCAACGCTCAAACAAGGGGAGGTCCATGACCGGTTGGTAGAGTTTTTCAAGAAGCATAAAAAACGGTTGTATGATGTTTCAGAATTATTGTTGGTGCCTGGTCTTCAGTCATTGGATATTTTTTATAGCCCGCCCCCAGCACCAGCTAAGGGCAAGCCAAGCGTAGCAAATGTTAATGTGACCTTGCTGGATGTGTTTACGGTGTGGACCCCTGACGACAAAATTAATCCGTTATGGTTTTCTGACAGCTGGTGTGGCATCCTTGGGTTGCGGCGACCGCATGCCGATGATGCTGAAAAACAAAAAGAGGTTTTTAAAAAAGTTATCGAACAGTGTAAGCCAGATGCGCAGACCGATTGGGATAATCAGTGGTCTATACTGGAGCCGATGTACGGTCAGAAACCTAAAATAATAAGCGCCATAAAAGAAAATTTTCCTAAAGAATTTGGGAGCACGGTTTATTCTGTGCTATCTTGTGGAAAAGTTGAAGAAGTGGAGTGTAAGCTCCTTGCCATTTTGCAGTTGCAAACTGTCCCTGAAAAAAAGACAGAAAAGCCGAAAGATAAAGCACAAAATGAAGTCAAGTCAGAGCCAGGTGTGCAGCCGAAAAAAGAGCTCAAAATACTCAGAATATATTGGCTGTGATAAGCAGCGCGAGGTGTTATTGTGAAGCTTGAGACTAAAGTTGGTTTTTTTATCCTCGCGGCTGTCGGGGTGTTTTTGTATTTAAGTATCAATATTCGTGCCTTGCGGCTTGATAAAGATCGCTATAACGAGTACAAAGCATATTTTGATGACACGTCTGGGTTGAATAAAAAGGCTCCTGTCAAAATTGCTGGTGTCGATGTCGGTTGGGTGGAGCAAATTAGCTTGCTCAGCGATGGTAAAGCAGAAGTGATAATGCTTATTGATAAGCATATTCGGTTGGCAAAAAATGCTCATGCCATGATTCACCAAGATGGCTTGATTGGGGTCAAGACATTGGAAATTGACCCCGGCGACCCGTCAACGGGAGTGATGCTTGCTGGTAGTACTCTTGCTATGCCAGGAAAAAGCCCTGCAACGGTTGGAGAACTACTTGATAATGTGAGGGATATTACAGCAACTATTCAGGATATCACAACGTCATTTAAAAATGTATTTGCCTCACGGCGTGGTGAAGAGCAGATGCGCAGCACGCTTGATGCCGTTTCTAAAGCGTCTGCCCGTATTGCCGATTTTTCTGAAGTGCTTGAGCGAACCATTAAAATTAACGAATCGCGTATTAATCAAATTGTTACCAATTTAAATGCAACCATTGCTGATTTTCAAAAAGAGCAGGTAGCTGCAAAAGTGTCTAACACCCTCAACAAAGCTTCTGACGCTATGGAAAATTTCTCAGACGCGTCTATCCAAGGGCGTGAAACGCTACGCAGCGCTGGTGAAGTGGTTGATAAGATTAATACCGGTAAAGGCGTGATAGGCAAGCTGATTAATGAAGATGAAACCTATACCGACTTGAAAAAGACGATCCGTGGTCTTAAAGATTACATCAACAAAACACAATCACTTATGCTCAGTGTTGATATGCACAGTGAGTCGATGCTGCGCAATACCAATAGCAAAGGGTATTGTGAGCTGCGTCTGCGCCCAAGTGCTGACTACTTCTATCAAATTCAATTGGTTACCGATGAGCAAGGTAGTGTCAGCCGTGAGCGCGTACGTCAAACGTATTTTGATGCAAGCGGGGTGGAGCTTAAGCCTGCTACGCTTACCAATGTGCCAGCATGGGCACGGCTTGAATATGCGCAAGACAAAGAGCGTGTTATTCAGCGCAAAAATGATATCATGTTTGGCCTGCAGTTTGGTAAACGCTTCGATCGTCTTGCTTTTCGTGTGGGGATGTTTGAAAATGCTTTTGGTGGTGCTATTGATTGGTATGTACCGCTTCAGACTGATTCATTTCATTGGATCACCTCGCTTGAAGCGTTTGATTTTAGCGGCTATAAGCGTTTTGATACCACTGATCACCGTCCGCACGTGAAGTGGATTAATAAAGCGTTCTTTATGAAAAATATTTACACCTGCTTTGGCCTTGATGACATCTATGGCAAGCGCGGTGCTAATCCATTCTGGGGTGGTGGCCTACGCTTTAATGATGATGATTTGAAATACTTTTTGTCTTCATTAAGCGGCGCTGCAAAGTCTAGTGCTGGAGGTCGCTAATTTATGATTGCGCGTGCATCGGCAGATAATATTACCCAAAGAGAGCGCTATGTTATTTATGGTGGCGAAGAGGATGCGGTTGTCGATGGTGTTGCCTGGATAAGCTGGCGCCGTTCTGGACTAGTTAACCAAGCGGCTTCTGTATTAAATAGAGGAGCTGTATGATTCATCGCGATGTCACAGCACGCATTAAACAGATGATCCCTTCCTGGCCAGTTGTGTGCATTATGGGGCCTCGTCAGGCGGGTAAAACGACATTTGCGCGAGACTGCTTTCCTGCCTATACCTACTATTTATGTGATTTTAAAGAGCTTCGATTGCAAATTGAGAAAGATCCACATCAATTTTTAGCAACTGCTTTTGCATCTGCTCCGGGCATAATTATTGATGAATTTCAACGTTGCCCTGATTTGCTTGATGCCATTAAAATTTACGTTGATGAGACAAAGAGTCAGGGGCAGATTGTGCTAACTGGTTCGCAAAATTACTTAATGATGTCGAATATTACGCAGTCACTTGCCGGCCGTGTAATGCTAGTTGATTTTTTACCCTTGGCAATCAATGAATTGCAACAAGCACAATTGCTGCCACAGAATATTTATGATCTTATTTATAAGGGTAGCTTTCCTCGCATTTATAGTGACCCGACAGCTACTGTCTACCTTACGTATGAAAACTATATTCGAACGTATATCGAGCGTGATGTTCAAACACTGCCAAATCCACCCGATCTTTACCAATTTGATAAATTTTTGCGATTGTGCGCTGGGCGCATTGGGCAACAACTTAATATGCAAGCACTTGCAGCCGATGCAGGCATAGATTTTAAAACAGCCAATCAGTGGGTGTCTTTGTTGATCAGTTGCTACGTAGTTTATCTCTTGCCGCCACACTTTGCTAATTTTAATAAAACAGTAACCAAGCATGCTAAGCTCTATTTTAGCGATACGGGTATTGCATGTTGGCTGCTCAATATTAAATCGCCTGAAGACCTTGCTCAGCATCCTATGCGTGGTGCGTTGTTTGAAAATTTTGTGATTACCGAATGTAAGAAATGGCATTATGCACGTACTTCATCATCACGAGACATGTATTTTTCGCGTGACAATCAGGGGAATGAAGTTGATCTTATTTTTGATCAGGGTATGACGAAGATGACGCCCGTAGAAATTAAAGCTGCAGGCGAAGCAAAGCGCTCAATGACCGAAGGGCTAGCCGTATGGCGCGAGCTTGCAGGTGACGTGGCAAAAGAAAGCTTTGTCATCTATACGGGCACAGAAATGCAATCAATCGCTGATGTTCAATTTTTCCCCTGGCAGCACATTCCCGATCTTTTGAGTAAGTTATATCCTGCGCAACAGTAGCCTTTTTTGCTTGTTTATCCCTATTTCCTTGTAATGAGTAACTCCTTTTTGTTACATCAAATTACCGCTCCTGGTGAGCTTGTCGAACCACGCCCCTTCAGGGGTGGAAGAGCGGTGTTTAAGGGCATAGTTATTCATTACAAAATGTGTTAGGGAACTCATGAAAACATGCAAAGCAGTCTTTGCTCTACTGTTATTTTTTACTGCCTGCCAGGCTGGTGATGCCACTGGTAGATCGTATTTTCAACCGCGTTTGCCGTGGTCACAGCACTACTTGCTGCAGGCTGATGCACAGCGACAGGTTGATAAAGAAGAGAACGAATCGCTCTCCCTGAGCTTGTCGAAGGGGTGGAAGAGCGGTGCTGTATCCGCTCAACCTGAGCTTAGTCGAAGGCCGAAGGCTGAAAGCCGAGAAAGAGCGGTCAAGAGCCACTTCTCCCTTAGCTCAAGCATGATGTACCAAGCCTCCACCAATGATAAAAATTTTGCGCGTTATTTCTTGCCGGGTGGGAAGAATAATTTGGTGGTGAAGGGTGCGAATGCAGCTGGCCCGTGTGATATTTCGGCAACGTGGCTGCAGATTGTGGGGAGTAATGACCCTGCAGCGCCTTTGACGGCTAATCAGATTGCTGTGTTTGATACGGTTGGCGCTGGAGGGGCGCTTGCAAGTGCTAATGCAAACGCTTCTCAATGGCTTAATCAATACTCGAGTGTAATTAGCCTTAAGCCGCAGTTTGAATCTTCAAGTGCCACTATTAACTTACGCTATAACAATAAAATTGGCCGTATACCATGGGCACTGACTTTTGGTGTGCCTTTTGCGCAAATGCGGCAGCGTATGGGGTTGAGTGAAACTGCTATTCAGCATCAGATTCCTACACGTGATGCAGTTCCTGCTTTAGTAGCTCTAGATGCGGTTGGAGGGGCTATAATTATTAGAGAGTATATGCAATCACAGTACTCACTTTCGGCTGTAGAGGCTTTAAAGAATTCAAACAAACGCTATGGCAAGATTAGTGATAGGGTGCTTGATGCTTCTGGCTTAGGCGATATGAGTATTGATCTTAGCTTTGATCCATGTTCATTTTTAACGTTTGGTGTGCGGGCTGAGTTACCAACCTCGCAAAAGGCGACAGCTGAATATTTATTTGATCCTGTAACAGGTAGTAACGGGCACGCTACGATAGCTGCTTATGCAACGCTTTATAAAGAATTATGTGAATGGAAGGAATGTGCTTTTGCTATTCGTGGCCATGCGCAATATCAGGCGCAGCTGCCCGGCAATGAACTGCGTACCCTTGATCTGCAAGAAGCAGGAGCATGGAGTCGTTATTTATTGCTGCTTGATTTGCAAAATGATTCACATAATGGTGAATCTGGGGTGAATTTCCTTACGCGCTCAGTCCATGTTGGCTCGCTACAAAACATGGCACTTGCTATGAATATTGAGGCTAAATATAAAGAAATATCTGCGTCTATTGGTTACTCGCTATTTACTCGAGAGTCAGAAAAGCTAGCTTTGCGCGGTGCTTTTCCTGATCAGCTTTTTATTGTTGGGCAATTAACTCCAGAAACAGCGCCTGGTGTTTTTGAGCCAAACACAGTATACACCAGTGCAAAAAATATTTCGATTGGGCAACATATTAAATTTGCTCAAGATGGCATAGGAAATCCCCTTCCAGGATCACCACGTCAGCTTTCAGCTGATGATTTGAATTTAAAATCTGCAAGCATGCCGCAATATTTTTCCCAGCAACTATTGGCCAGTATAAGCTATGTAGGGCAGGTTCAAAGACAGTTTTTGGCGGCTAATATCGGTGCTAGCTATGAGTTCTTGCGTTATAGCAATAGCTATAATACATATTCATTATTTGGTGCCTTAACTCTGAAAATGTAGGTGATCAAAATGAAAAATTTTTTAATAAATATAGCATTGTTTATTGGCTTAAGTCTTCAACATGGCCTATTTGCTGCGGATGCATTAGAAAAGCAACTTAAAGGGGCCACGAGCGAAAGCGAATATGAGGCTATTTTAACTCAGGCAAAAAGCTTAAACCTCGATGCACGAGGACAAGAAAAAGCGAAGCTCAGGTCTATTATATCAGCAGCCCAGACGGCACTCACTTCGTTGCGCTCAACTGCCACTGCTGCCGCCACCGCCACAGCGACCCGTGGTGCAGATACCGAAAGAAGTGCCAGAGAGTTCAAAGCTAATATTGAAAAGTTAAAAGCGGCTCTTCTTAGCAAAAGTATCGCAGCAGATGCTATCCGGACAAAAGCATATGATGAGGCTATTAGGGACCTTGAAGCTATTGCAAATCAAGCAGCTAGGACAACGGATGAGGTTGTTTTTCAAAAACTCCAGGACGATATTTTAGCAGCGCAAAAGGCGGTGGCTGAAGCTCAAAAAGATGCTGAAAGGAAAGAAAAGGAAGAAGAAGCGGCAGTTCAAAATGAGGCTGCTGTGAAGGCGTTTCTTGATGGCATGAAAACTGGGGGTCAGGCAGAAGAACGTGAAGTTGCTAGCAGTTTTTCTCCAGTAAAAGACGAGCTGTTAAGCACACTTCAAGAGCGCTTTGAGAAGGAAGTCGAAAAAGTAAAAGCAAAAAAAGCAGCAGTAGAGCAGCAAAAAAAGCTTGCAACAGAAACAGCGCGAAAAAAGGCTCTTGAATTACAAATAGATGCAGAAAAAAAGAAGTCTGAAGACGCTGAAACAGCGAAGAGACAAGCAGAAAAAGAAAAGGCTGATGCGCAAGTACTTGCTTTGGCAGCAGAGAAACTTCGGCTCGAAGAGGCTGAGCGCAATAAGGAAGCGCTTGAAAAGGCTAAGGATGATTTATTAGCTCAATATATTCCAAAAGCAACGCACCTATTGAGTCTTGAAGTTTTGGATAACGAAAGTCTCAAACAAGCCACAGAACATCATATGAGCAACTTGAGAGAGTTAGCCGTAAAAAAATTAAGAGAAGGTGGGGGTGCTTATTCTGATCCTGAAATTCAGAGTAAAATGAATGAAATTGCGCTCCAATCTTATAATCTTCATCCAGAGCTTTATAAAGATGCTCTTCAAAGGATATTGAAAGAAGAATTTTGTAGTAGAGCCGAAATTACACCGTCTGTATGCGCTCAAATTATTTATGAAGATCCTTCTATTGATGAGCCGTTTAAAACAGCTGCGATAGAATTAGCAAAACTGAAATTTCAATTAGAGGTAGAGGCACCGAGTCAAGAGCAGGTAGAACAAATACTTATTGAACTTATATCCTCTACTGCTGGATATATGGATGCTAAAAAAACAGCTATTTTAGATGCCTTGTACAAAAAATTTACGCCATCAGCTGATGAGATTCTTGCTGCTCAAGTTAGGGCTGTGCAAGAAGCACGAGGAAAACAATCTGTAAAAGGTAAAACCCCTACTTATGATACTAAAAAGGCAGAGATTCTTGCTACGATTGGGGGGGAGGGGCTTAATACTTTAGATGGCCAGAGAGCAATCTTGATTAACTTATTAGGTGGTGAAGCCGAAGCTGCGCAAGCGATAAGACAAAAAGCAGCCAGTCTACTTGACCAAACGGGGCGAGACAGTGTCGCTGAACTTGATAAAGCTATGCTTGCTAATGCTCAAGCTGCTGCTATCGCTCGGTTGAGAAATAAGATTATAAGTGAGCAGGATGCATTGACTGCAGCAGAAGTAGCAAGATTGCGGGCACAGGCTATTAATTTGTGGGAAGAGCAAGCCAGCAAAGAGTCGAAATTTATTAAAGTAGATTTGGTTGCTGCGGTAGAAGCATATTGCCAGCAGCTCAATTTTGTGGCAGGTGGGCCATTCTCAGAGGTGAAAAAGCAAAGTAAGCAGGAGCTAGCAAAGCAAGTTGTTGGACAAAGTTTGTTTAAAGAGAAAACGGCAGCAAGTCAAAGTGCTGCAGCAAGTACTGCTGTGTTAACATCAGAATGGCAGACCGTAGCAGCGTTGAAAGAATCAGTAGGGAAGAGTCAGGATCTTTTTAATGCCGATTCTATGGTCAAAGATTTATTTGGTTTTTGGTTTCAGCAATATGTCTCCAGAGGAGAACAGTCATTGGGGATTCTTGAGGGATTGAATGAAGCTGAGCAACGTTCGTTGGTTGCAATTGTACTAAGCAAATGTGAACTACTGAGTACTAAGGACAGTGCATATGATGATTTTCCAGTAGCGATAGCTAACTGTGCTCCTTATAAGTCTTTAAGTGAAATGTGTAAGTCGTTAGCAGCAAGCCTATTTTTACGATATCAAGATATTACAAAATTGGTTGGGTTGGTAAACAAAACGCTTCACAGCTGCATTGCGACCGATCCGGTTGATAGCTATAAGGATTTTGTGGACGGCATTGCAACAGAGTCATTTGAACAACCATTTGGTGTAAAAAGGTTGAGTGAAGCTTTATGTGGGGTGCTGAATGACCCGAAAAATGGTATAAAGGTTTTTAACTTAGATGGTTCTGATGCTGATTTTCAATCAAAAGATTTTAATAACCTGATTACACAAGTTCTTTTGAGAGTAGTTAAGCCCTTGGTTAATGTTGTTTTGTCTGCAGACAGGAACCTCAAAGATAGAGGGCCTATTTTTGCGACCTATGTGAGGCAGATGCTAAGCATGCTTAGCCGATCGCTAAAATATGATAAAATGCTTATAGCTAATTGGTTTGAGCGTTTAGCGCTGGATGCATCTTTTTGGACTACTGAAGATAACTCAATTGTAGGTAGTGCAGATGAACCTGGTGTTTCAATGCTTGTCAGCAGTGGCATTCAAGATGGGCTATATGAAGCAATGGAGCGCTGTGCGCCTAGTGATGATTATAGAGAGGACCTTAAGAGTCTTGTGGATTTTATTTCGTTGGCATTATACGATGCCCTTGATTTCGTACAAACTAAAGGACTAATCGCTAAAAAGTTATCATCGCTTGTAAAAGATAAACCTTACTTGAGTGCCATTGGAGCTGCTGTTGACTATCTCAGTGAGGAGAGCGCAAAAATAGCAGCACTAGAGCACTTTGGGACGTGCTCTTCTGATTCAACTGTGCAAAAACTTTATAAGTATATGGTTTCTATTAAGGATGCTCTGCTAGAAGCACAATCAGCTAAAGATCTACTAGCTGCGCTTAAAAAGGGTAAGAGCAAAAATGATTTGCCTGAGTATGCTCAAATGAAGCTAAAGACAACAGGCGCAGTGGCAACTATTAAGTCCGCAACCGGTGGA
>Ga0194129_10007975_pt1 | contig 12411 bp, 9 predicted proteins | sample TA2KigCa35mmetaG_FD_150862 | JGI IMG/M metagenome (GOLD analysis project Ga0194129, IMG submission 150862) | Freshwater microbial communities from Lake Tanganyika, Tanzania - TA2015038 Kigoma Deep Cast 35m | ecosystem: Environmental > Aquatic > Freshwater > Lake | place: Tanzania: Lake... | reverse complement strand
AAAAAAGCAATCCTGTTACTTTACACGCTGCTTGCCCTGGCAGCGCATTCTCAATACTGTCCAGCTTTAGGGCCAGATCAATACCTGCCATGTGGAGTGAATACCGCTACCCTGGTGGCAGATTTTTCACAGTGTGCAGCTGGAAGTAACCCTAACCAAACAACCGCTTACGGCGTAACACAGATACCCTTTGTCAATCAAACTAACACAGGCAACCTTTTACAGATGTCGGATGACTCGCAGCAAGGACCCTTCAACATCGGCTTTACTTTCTGCTTCTACGGAAATACTTACACGCAGTTCTACGTGGGTTCCAACGGTTGGATATCCTTCTCACCCAACCAACCCGTTACCTACACTTCAGCGCCGATACCCTCAGCCGGAACACCAGCTAACTCGGTGATGGGTGCTTGGCAAGATTGGCACCCGGGAATTGGTGGACAGATAAGATATCAGGTTCAAGGAACTGCTCCTTGCCGCAAACTGGTGGTTAGCTGGATCAGCGTTCCTTTTTTCTCATGCACTACGGTTAATGGGACTTTTCACATAGTTCTGTATGAGTCTACTAACGTCATAGAGGTGCACATTCAGAGCAAGCAGTTTTGTGCTTGGGCGAACGGAACGGCCACTCAAGGAATACAGAACGCGAACGCAACGCAAGCAGTCACAACTCCCGGGAGAAATTCATCACAATGGACTGCTAACAACGACGGGAGACGTTGGACCCCCAGTGGTCAACCAGTGCTTCCAACTCCTACCTGGTACCAAGTGGGAAATCCTGCACCAATCGGAACTGGTAACAGCATCACAGTTACGCCTCCAGCCGCTGGCGCAAACTACACATGCCAGTTAGTCTATCCTTCTTGCAACGCAGGTTGGAATTCTTGCAACCTTACCCCAGGAGCTAACGGGCCTGACACAGTTTTTGTACAACCGGGACCTCCAGTTCTACCGCCACCAAACGTGATACAGACAAACCCACTCTGCACAAGCGGGTGCGATGGAACTATCACAGTTTCACCTGTGGGTGGAAACCCACCCTTTGCGATTGATTGGGGTTTTTCAAACCAGCTATCGATCACGGGCCTCTGCGCAGGGACCTACAGCTACACGCTTACAGATGCTGCTGGGTGTGGAACCGCCGGGTCAGTCACACTTACTGACCCTCCTGTAGTTGCGCCTCCTCTGGTATCCTATCAAGATACCGTTTGCTACAATTCCACTGACGAAATTTACACCGTCAATAACATTTCTGGGTATACCTACAGCTGGACAACAAGCGGAAGCATCACTAGCGGGCAAGGAACACCCACACTACACGTGGATTGGACAGGCGTCGCTGCTGGGGTGTACAGCATCACAGTGACTGCTACCAACCAGAGTAACTGCACAAGTCTTCCTTCAACTACAACCGTCGTAGTCTTGCAGTTATTTCCGCAGATATCACCAATCGGACCTTTTTGCTCTTACGATGATTGTGTGCAACTAACAGCAGTTCCAGCGGGCGGATCCTTTACCGGAGACGGGGTTGGCAACGGTTTATTCTGCCCCGACGAAGGTCTGTTAAGCAGTGAGGTGACTTACCAGTACTCACAAAGCGGTTGTACTTTCTACGACACAGCTTACGTTACAGTTAACCCGGAACCGCTAATACTATCTCTGCTTCCAACTAACACATTTTACGAAGTTTGTGAGGGTGATAGCGTTGCTGTCCAGTACAGCGTGACTTCCAATCTACCCGGTACTACATACTGGGACCTGGGCAACATTCAATTAGAAGGAGGCACTGTCTCTACTTCATGGAATCAATTTGGGACTTTCACCGTTGAAGCTTATCATCAAGTAGGTTCCTGTATCTCACCGACAGTAACCACTTCCATCACTATAGAAGAATGCCCCAGCGTAATCATTTACATACCCAACGCCTTCACACCCGATGGAGATGAACACAACCAGTCCTGGCAGCCCATCTTCACTAGCGGCTTTGACCCCTATCGTTTTAACCTTAAGATGTACAATCGTTGGGGAGAATTGGTTTGGCAGTCTTATGATCCCACGAGCAAGTGGGATGGCACGTACAGAGGTGCAATCGTCCCAGGTGGAATTTACTGCTACATTATTGAGTATGGAAATGACGGAAATGACGGAAAGAATACCCTGGTTGGACATACAGTCGTTCTCCGATAAGATATATAGACTATTAAATTAACTATCACATTTTGACAGATTTTCTTGTTTTATTTGGACTAATCATTTTCTTAGCGATAGCTATTAACACAGTAGACTATTTTGATTAATTGTTAATAACTTTGTGAAAAAAGTTTGCATGGTAAGTTTATTTTAGTTATTTTTATACTATAATTAAATAATCAATATGGCAACAAAATCAACAGCAAAAGCCAACTTCGAGAAAACAACTCGCGAGGATGGTCTAAAGGTGGCTATGGAGCTACAAGAAGCAATACAAGACTTTTGCGAAATAGTTACCATTGCAGGTTCTATCCGACAAGGGAAAGAAATGGTAGGTGATGTTGATATCGTTATCATACCTAAAGACCCTGTAGACGAATTCATCTCAAAGATTAAAGAAAAGATAGAATTTGAGTACGGTGGTCATAAGAAACTGTTTGGTATGTACAAGGACAGACCCGTGAATATCTTTATCACTAATGAAGATTCATACGGCGCTTGCCTTTATCAATCGACAGGTCCCGCTATGTATAATGTTCATAAACGTCGCTTAGCAAAAAGCAAGGGATTCAAACTTAATGAATACGGTTTGTTTAATCGTGAGACTAATGAAAAAGTAGCTGGGCACACAGAGGAATCAATCTTTGAAGCACTTGGGTGGTCTTATCGAGAACCTACCGATAGAAAAGCACCCACTTGGATTAAGAAGTAGTAGAATATATACTACATGAAAACTCCAGACTTTAAGACTTTTGAGAACTTAAATGAATCTTACCAATCCGAACTTCAAGGATATGCACAAGCATTCGTCAAGAAGGAATTGGGACTAGGTGATCGCGAGAATGCAATAGAAGTATTTGCCAATCAAAACAAGCTAAATTACATGGACTTTGCTGGTGCGGTTATTGATGAGATTCGCCGACAGTTTGCAATGTAAGAACTTTTTTCTGTAATCTGTATATAAGTACCAAATAAATCTAAAAATGAGTAAAGTATCACCTAAACAGAGACTTGAGCAACTAAAAGAATGGTTGTCTTACATGAAGTATTCACGTAGACAACAGAGAGATAAATCTGAAAGCAGAGAATCTCGCGATAACAGAAAGTAAAAAACATGGGCCCGCTTTGGATTTGACAGGCGGAGGTAGTTCTTTGAGATGCAGGCAGGATTAGATTGGAAATCCTTAATCACCTATCACGCTATAAACGGCAAAACAATCAACACAGAGGATATGATGAGTATCCCAACTTCAATCACTAAAGGGAAAGTAATTTCTCTTGTGAGAGAAGAGGCAGAGCTTGCTTTAGCAGCTTAACCGCTGGGCGGCAACTGCCCAGACAAAAGAAAGTTGCTGGTGGAGTCTGACCTATCCTTAAGGTCGACCTTGGTGAAACTGGGTAATACCTGGGAGTAAACCCGACTGAGCCTTAAGTCGTAAATAGAAACGCAAACCCATTGGTTATCGGTTGACGATGGTGAAGAACTGACTGATTATTTTGTTCTTTTAGAAAAAGGAACTAAGCCTGTGAATGAGTCCATCGGACATTCGATCTGGACGAGGGTTCGACCCCCTCCGGGTCCACTATGTACATTTATGTACTTGGTTGAGTGGCGGAAGAGCAGGAGAAATACCTGACTTGGAAGACGATTAGCCATGGCGCAATGGTGAGGTTATCATAAAGATGATCGTGATGGGTTCGAATCCCTCCTCAACCACTTAATGAGCTAGAGGCGCTCTACGGTTTGGCAGCATTTTCGTAAACAAAAGCGGCGGTGTAAAAAAGGTCTACCCACAGACTATCGATTCGGTATCAACGGAGCAAGGTTCGCCTCCGCCGACGTAATGAACTGACGTTTCCAAGGAGTAAGATCCCCAGGGTTACAAACAGGAAACCGGGAAATTCTACTGGAGAAATGCCTCGTCTCTGGGAAAGCTGTCTAGGCGTTCTGGGCGACGCAACCGATCACAAGGGAGAGGGCAGGTTCGATTCCTGCAGACAGCACAAGGTAAGTTCTTTGACATAAAAACAATAAATACTATGGAACAAATAACAGCATTTGTTTTGGGTATCACTGTGGGTTTGGTGGCTATTATGCTGGCAAGCTCATATACAGGAATGCTTAAGATAAGAAAACAAATTAAACAATTACAAGATACCAGTCAAGATCATAATGACGGATTTGACCACATTCATCGAATCATCGACGAAAGGTTTAATGATACTCATAGATCAATCGAGAAAACTTGGGTTGAGATCAATGAAGAACTTAAAACTATTAATCGTGATCTGTCTTCTTTAATTGAAGAGCTCAACCGAGAATTACACAATAAAATCGTTGAGGAAGCACAAGACTTAAACAGTTTACGTCATAAAGACTTTAATGATTTAAGAGGCAGACTTGATGATGTTAATCGTTACATTGACAGCCGTATTGATAAAGCAATCGACGGTCTTTGCACAAGAATGGACACCATGTTTATCCAAAAAGAAACTGATACAACAATCTTAAAATCATAAAAATTTTCATAGAACTTACCTCTTAAGCCGGGACTTTACTCCCGGCTTTTGTCAATTTTTAATATATAGATAAAGATTGGTTGTGTGAATGGACATTTCGACTCTTTATGAAAAAGTTGAAAACCTGCTGAAAGAATCCGGTTTTCCATCAGAACATTACTTGTTAAAACGCGAAGCTGAATGCGTTGTTGTAATGTTCGATAAAAGAAGCGCGGTTGACTACTTTAAAGGAGACTTTGACAACAGTGATCTAGTTAACGATTGCTTATTTGAATACAAACGCATCGGTAGGAAGCACGCAGCCTACATTTACAACTGGTGATATATACACTATAAATTCATAGACTTGCATGCATAACATAAAAAACTATACACAATGGCTGAACGAACAGCATCTCTTTGAAGAGAACATTGGGTCAAGCAAGTGGAGTAAGTCTGATTATGATGAATTAAAGAAATTGCAGTTACAAAATCTAAAGGATCTTATTGAAATTCTTAAAAAGAACAAAGCACGTTTTTGGATTGACTGCGGTACTCTACTTGGAATCTATCGCGACGGAGTTCTTATTGACGGTGACAGTGACTGTGATATAGGAATCTTTGCTGAAGACATTACCCCAGAACTGATAGAAGATCTGCGAGACAGATTGTATGCGCCATCAAGAATGTTTTACGGCGCTGATGAACTCATTCGCAATCTTGAGAAAGATAACTTTGTAAAGCCTAAAAACTTAAAGTACGTGATGTATGACGGAGATCGCAGAAAAATGCTTAAAGGCGTAGACGTATCTTGTGATATCTTTATATACTTTCCAAACCAAGATTACAGAATGTTTAAGTACGGCGGTCAAGAACAATACATTCGTACTAGAAATGAATACGTTAACAAACTTGACGGAGTTAAACACAAAGGCTTATCTCTCAAGATGCCTTCAAACGTAGAAAACTATCTTGTTCAGCTCTACGGCAAAGGCTGGAAAACTCCAGACCCTTCATATGATTACAAAAAAGAAAATCCTTGGTGCCTTGTCAATAAAGACGACATTAAAGGCCACTACTTCTACAATTTCAAAACCCAAACATACGAGGTTCGATGAACGCACACATAAAAGATAAAAACTACTGGAACAATTACTACCAGAAGAATCAGCACAAATCTGAGATATCTGCTCCTTCACATTTTGCAACATTTTGCAGCGCTAAGATTAACGAGATCTTTAACGGTAGAAAAGTAAACATATTAGAAATCGGGTGTGGAAACGGAAGAGACTCAGAGCATCTAGCCCTTTGGCATAATGTTACTGCTTGCGATCTGTCGGAAACATCAATCAGTGAATTACAAAGAAAAGAAACTGCTGTAGATTATTTCTGTGCAGACTTTACGGAGCTCAAAAGCGGAAAATATGATGTCATCTATTCACGCTTTACTCTTCACAGTGTAGACCAAGATTCAGAAAACACCGTTCTTAGCAATGTATATGAAATGCTAAACGAAGGAGGAGTTTTTATGGTTGAGACGCGTTCCAACTATGATGAGATCTGCGAGCGAGGAGAAAAGATTAGTGACTACGAATGGATATACGATGGGCACTACCGTCGCTTTAACGTACTTGAAGATTTTGTCTCAAGAGTTAAAACAATAGGTTACCGCCCCGAGTTTATTCAACAATCCGCTGACCTGGCCCCGTTTGGCGAAAGAAACCCAGTGGTGATTCGCGCCATCTTTAAAAAGTAAGAACAATTATTCTTGAAACCAGAATAATGTAGTGGATATATACAATAAGATTAGAAAAAGTAAATCTGTCAACAATGAGTAACAAAAAATTATTAATGATTCTTGAGCGTTCTGGGGAAAACCTAAACGTAAATAAGACTAATGATGAGTACGTTCTTGAAGGCGTCTTTGCGCAGTTCGGAGTGGAAAACAACAATCACAGGATCTATGAAGAAAAGGAATACCTGCCTCACTTAGATTATCTTAAAAAGAAGATTCAGGAGAATCGCCTATTAGGAGAACTTGACCACCCAGATAAATTTGATATCTCGCTATCAAAAGTTTCTCACCTCGTAGAGGATGTTAAATACGACGCTAAGAAACGTCAAATCGTTGGAAGAATTAAACTTCTTGATACACCTTCTGGCCAAATCGCTAAAAATTTGGTTGACACAGGTGTTCCTATTTCAATCTCTTCACGCGCAGCTGGTGTAGTCGGAGAAAACAAGAAAGTACAAATCAAGAGAATCTTTACTTATGATCTTGTAGCTGATCCTGGTTTTGAGAACGCACAGCTTAGCAAAGTAAATGAAAGCTTTGGATTCGACAATCACGATGACACTGTTGCTATTTACGATGTAACTACAGAGTTTCCAGCTTTCTTGGAAGCTTTCAAAGAAGAGATATATACTGAAACCGCAGAAAAAACAAACAAAAATAACATGGAAAAAACAAATACAGAGTTTGTATCGGTTGAAGAAATGAACAAATACTCATTGGTTCTTAAAGAAGAGATTCAAAAGATCAATGATCGTTTGTCTAAAATTTCTGAAAGCAACGACACAAACGAAAAAATTAGTCAATTGGAAGAAGAGCTCGATAACATCAAGAAGTACGCAAGCTACCTTGCTGAAGCTCAAAACAAAGCTCTTTCTTATTCTAACTATCTAGCTGAAAAGCTTGGACAAGGCATTGCTTACGCAGAATACGTTGCTGAAAAAGCAGATCGCGGAATTCAATACAGCGAAATGGTTGCTGAGAAATCTGACAACGGTGTACAATACATAGAGTACGTAGCCGGTAAAGTTGATGAAAGCATTCGTTACGGTGAGTACTTGTCTGAAAAGATGAATCAGACTATTGGTTACGCTGAGCACATCGCTGAGAAACTTGACCAAGGTATTTCATATTCAGAGCATATCGCTGAACACGCAGATAACGCTATCCGTTACAGTGAGTATTTAGCTGAAAACGCTGCTTCACAAGAAGACTTTAAAAATCTTACAGAATACGCTGAGTACATGTTTGAAAATCACGGTTCAATTAAACCCGATGGAAAAACTGCTGATGTATCTGAAGATAAAGAAGATCGCGGAATGTTAAACAACGCGGTTAAAGAAAACAACATCATGGGGCGTTACGCTTCATTAGACAATAAAATTCAAGCTGTTCTTGAGTCTGTCCAAAAACAAAAGACAGAGATGAAAAATCAAAACAGTGGTTATCCGTTCACGCAATTCCTTGGCGAATCTAAGAAAGCCGAGTTTTTTGCTTTGAGTGAGACCGATAAGAAAAGGGTCGCAAACGCGCTGGACAAAAACCCATCATTTGACGAAGAAAGAATTAGTAAAGTATGGGAAACTGCTCTTGCATCTGTTGAAGTAAACGAGAAATGGCTATCTGAAATGCCAGTTGAATACTTACCGCTTTGGGAAAGTTCTTCTGCTGATATGAAAGATCGTATTACTCGTCAAGCAAAGATGTACAGATTGGAATCTTCTTACCAAATTAAAAACTTCTGGCAAACACGTGGTTTAGGCAAACCAGCTGAAGAAACTTCAGGAATTAATGAAAGTGCTCGCGTTGAAGCAGCTAAGGCAGCAAACGCACTTGGTTACTCAAGCGATTACTTGTCAGCAATCTCTGAAAGTTTAGGCAAACGCTTTAACAACTAAAAAATCAAACACAAAAAAACTATTAAAAAACTATGCAACTTTTAAACGAAGCACAGGTGTTTGAAACATGGTCTCCGATTATCGAAGAAAAAACCGGAATCAATGAATCAAACAAATTAAAGTGGATGAGTAAATATGCTCACTACCACTCATTAAACGAGGGCTTTTCATACCCTCAAGCATCTCTTTTCAACACTCCAGGAATGGGTAACGTTACTCCAGCTTCTACTGTAGCTGGTGGTGCTGCTAACTTCTACGGAGCTGGTTCAAAAGGATCAGGCGATAAATTCCCATCTTTGTTGCCACTTGCAATTCAGGTTGCCGCTCGTACAATTGGATTCGACATCGTATCTGTTGTTCCTATGAACGGCCCTTCAGGAGTTCTTACTTACTTAGACTACGTATACGCTGGTGGACGTGATCCATTTGCTCCAGGTCTTGGTAACTCAAACCCTGCTATCGGTGGTACTGCTGTAGCAAACTCTTCTCGTTTCACCGACAAGTTCAAATTGTTTAAGTTGAACCCAACAGGTTTTGGCGCTAACTTGAATACGTCAGCTTTGTGGAGACTTGTAACAACAGGTGCTTACTACCTCTTATCAACGGGAGATAACTCCGCCGCAAACGCTGAAGCAATTCTTGTACAGTTCGTAGGTCTGTCTCGCATTGACGGTTTTCCAATCTTTAACGTAGTAGGTGAAGGTCTTAACGTTACGATCCCTGCAGCGGCAGGTACTGTCGCCCTAACAGACCTTTCTCCTCAAAGTGCTAGCACACAAACTGTTAATTTCTATGAAGTAATTGGTAGTCCTGCAATAACTTATGTATTCCCGATAGCAACGATTGCTGGTGGTAGCGGTACTGCATGGACTGTTACAGTTCCAGCAAACGCTGCTGCTAACAACTTCAACGCTGCTGCTGCAACACAATTTTATGCTGAATTGGTTCGTGGTCTTGAAGATCACATCCAAGGATTCGCTGGTTCAGGACCAAACGACGATGAAGAGTACTCTGGTAATGCTACTGACGGTCGTTACGCTTACGAGCCAATGCGTCGCGGTGTTGGTGAGACTTCTTACTACAGAACTATGGGCTTACAAGCTTTCACTAAGTTCGTAGAAGCTGAGACTTTCCAAGTTGCTGCACAAGTAACAACTGAGCAAATTCAAGACTTGAACCGTCAGTACGGAATCGATGTGGTATCGATGATGGAAAACGCTCTTGTAAACGAGATTTCTCAATCTATCAACAAGCACATCCTTTCTCGTGCATTCGCATTAGGATGGCAAAACCACTCTAACTTTGCAAGCGTTGAAGGTACTAACTTAAACTTGCAGTTATCTACTGGTGCTACTCCGGTTACATCTGCGCAGTTCATCGGACAAACTGGTGCATTGGTGACAATTACAGTCCCAGCATTCCAACTCTACGGTGGTTCATCAGCTGCATTTGAAAACCAAGGAACTATCCAACGTCGTGTACAATCTAAAATCTTAGCTGCTGCTAACGTGATTGCACAACGCGGTCGTCGTGGTCCAGGTAACTTCGTAGTTACTAACTTGCAAATGGCTACTGCTCTTCAAGACAGTGCTCAATTTACTTTCTATCCATTGGCTAACACAGTTAACCAAAACAACGGAGCTCTTTATCCATTAGGAACTCTTGCTGGTTTGACTATCTACGTTGACCCTAACATGAACTATGATGATACTCGTATCCTTGTAGGACGTAAAGGTGCTGACGAAGAGCCAGGATTGAAATTCATGCCTTACTTGATGGCTGAATCTATTCAGACTATCGCTGAAGGCACAATGAGCCCTAAAATCGCGGTTAAATCTCGCTACGCTCTTGTTGAAGCTGGTTTCCACCCTGAAACTCAATACTTCACCCTTTTGGTTAACCTTAAGGACGGTAACGCTGCATGGTGGTCTGCACCAAACTCTGTCTCTATTGCTTAATCTTAAGCATAAGAATAAAACTAAAGAGGATCTTCGGATCCTCTTTTTTTGTTTTACATTCAATCATCTTGGGTGATATATACAAAGGATCTTAAAAATACAAGGTGAATATGAAATTTGCAGACTATGTGGCAAATAAGAAATATGTCGTATCTGAAAGTCAATCTTTTATCGAACTGGGGAAATTAAATGAAGAGTTTAATTTCAAAGAAGTTCTTGCAAAACTTAGAGGGTATGTTGCATTCGGAAAAGCTTACGCAAAATTAGGTAATTATGAGCAACTTGCAATAAAGGCAGACAGCAATAGCATTGACGCTACTATACGTGCAAAAATTTTACCTAAGAAAAAACAAATTGCGGCTTTAAGGGATAGCGGAAAACCTGGTTTGGAAGATAAGCTTGAAAAAATTGCAACAGAAATTGATAAACTCAAGAATAGCCAAAACACAATCAAACAGCAACTTGGTGATGCACTAATCAATCTTAAAGATGAGATTGGTGAAGAAAAAGAAGCACTTAGAGCAGTGCCTGACTTAGATGCTATCATAAATAAGAAAATGAAATTGGCTGACCAAAAGGCAAAACAGGAAGGTTTTAGTAAACTTGAAAAAGTTCTTAATGCTGAAGGGAAACAAGAAAGAGCTGAAGCAATGGCGGAACAAGCTTCTCAAGCTGAGGAAGACACTAGACAAGCAGAAGAAGCATTGGGAGAAGCTGAACAAGAAGGAGAAAGCGATCAAGAAGACGCTGAAATTCTTAACAAGCTTTCTTGTGAAAACGAAATTGAAGCTATCCAAAAAACAGGTAGACCTTTAGCACAAGTAAGAGGCGAACTAGCTACCATTTATGTTCAAGCTGACAAGCTTATCGAAGGAGATGATTCTGACTTTTCTTATAATACGCTAATGCTTGAATACGGTTTGTTGGAATATCCTATACTTGAATCTGACAGTGATTCAAAAACACCAGGTCAAGTTTATTCTCACATCATGGCGATTTCTGATGATAAAGCAGAAGATAGAAAAGGGCTTCTTGATACATTAGATGCGGCAACAGACAAATACATTGATGCTTATACAGCTTTCTTTGAAGCAAAGAAAGCCTTGTGGGATAAAGTAAAAGGAAAAACAGCAACAAAACAAGTATTAGAATTAGGCGGTGCTGATCCTAACGCTATTGAAGAAGTGCCTAGCAATGAAGAAGGTAAGAAAACGTATTATACATCTAATACTTTAAAGCCTGAATTAAAAGATTATAACCTAGAACAATACAGCCCTATCTTAAAGGCTAACGAAGTTAAACAAAAAATAGCTACAGCAAAGTCTGGCGGCGAAGAAGAATCTGACAAGAAAGAAGTTAACGCCGAAGAGGTTGAAGCTATAAATGCTGAAATTGAAAAATTAAAGGACGAAAAAAAGTCTAAGAGCGAAGAGCTAAATTCTTCAAAACACCCAGATGTTTTGGCCATAGAGTTAAAAATTAAATTGCAACAATTAAAAAAGGCTGAAGCGGAAGGTGATGATGAAGGTATAAAAGATGCTAGTTCTGCTGTAGAAGTTGCAAGAGGAGATCTAAAGGCAGCAACAAAGGAAGAAAAACCAGAGGGTGAAGATTCCGAAGAACTTGGCGATAAGCAAAAAGAAAAAATTGCTAAAGCAGAAGCTGGTCTTGCAAAGGCTGAAGAAAAAGGTGATGAAGACAAAATTAAACGCTATAAGGAACTTATCGATAAAATCAAAAGTGGTAAGAATCTTGGCGAAGGAGAAGAATCAGAAAGTTTCTGGGCTTCTATTGAGGAAGAAATCAATAATATAAATAATACAACAAACAAAACCATTATGAAATTTTCAGATTTTATGAATATGAAAGTCAGTAAAGTAACTGAATCTAAAGATGATGATATTCTTGATGATTTAGAAGATGAAACTACTGACGATAAAGAAAAGAAAAAAGAAGACAAACCTGAGGACAAGGTTGAAGACAAACCTGAGGCGAGTGACAAACCTGAAGACAAGGTTGAAGACAAACCTGAGGCGAGTGATAAACCTGAAGACAAACCTGAGGACAAGGTTGA
>Ga0194129_10007967_pt1 | contig 12421 bp, 8 predicted proteins | sample TA2KigCa35mmetaG_FD_150862 | JGI IMG/M metagenome (GOLD analysis project Ga0194129, IMG submission 150862) | Freshwater microbial communities from Lake Tanganyika, Tanzania - TA2015038 Kigoma Deep Cast 35m | ecosystem: Environmental > Aquatic > Freshwater > Lake | place: Tanzania: Lake... | reverse complement strand
CTAGGCTAGGTCGCTTTCTTACTCGAGATGAGGCGGGATACGTGGATGGCACGTCCTTGTATACGGGATATTTTGCATCGCGTGGAGTCGATCCACTAGGGCTTTCCAATTCCGATCCTATTGGAGATTTGCTTGGATGTGCAAACTCTGTGCTTCATCCGGACATAAACCTCAAGTCAACTGATGGCCAATCCCCCGCTGGTTGCGGACAGTATGCATTTCGCAAGGCTATTGGAGGATCCGTAATCACGCCATGGACAGGAACGCTCGGTGTGACAGTAATAATGGCTCCGTTAAACGAACTTGGCGAGACGATTGTACAGAAGATAGGTCTTGCAGTGTTGGAACAGCTGCCAAACCAAGTTGCTACTGTCGAAATGAGCGAAGATGACTTCTTGCAGGCTCTGCAGGATGCTCTCGGCGGGGAGTTGGATAGTGAGGAGTGGGAGCTGGTGAAAGCTGCATTTAAGCGGATGCAGAAACAACTGATAGAAAGCAAAAAGGGAAACTGTCGAGTGCAAGTGATTGAGTCAAGTTTCGCTGATACTGGCGGTGGAAGCGAGTCTGTCAAGTGCACGGTAGTGATCTGTGCTGATATTGACTATGGGTTGCCCATAATTGGGACGAGCGAGTCCTCTCACAAGCAGATCGAGATGCACTCGACGCCCATCGACTGCAACTTGTTTCTCAAGAAATATCTGTGCCACGGGATCCGCAAGTTGCATTTGCCAGGCAAGCGCGTGCTGAAAATCAGCCTCAGAATGAAACACTGGACGGCGTTCACCAAGCGTTGCAAGCACGGCAGGAATCTGTGGAGCAGGCATAAATTAATTGACTCTGTTTATGTTTGGCGCCAGCCTACAGAAGATATTGATCAACTGCATGTCCTGCACCGTTTTCGCACTTGTCTGAGAAATTCGAGAATCTCCGACGATGATCGTCAGCGATTGTGCTCGTGACACAGCCACGTTCAGGCGGTTCTTGTTTAACAGGAACTGCAATCCTCGTGATCCGAAGTCGCCGGCACTGGAGCACATAGAGATAATCACTACCGGCGCTTCCTGCCCCTGGAACTTGTCCACAGAGCCAACTCGTGCACCGGTCGGAAGGCAGTTTCGCAGTTTTCGAACCTGAAGGTTGTAGGGGGCGACATACAGGATATCACTCAACTGGAGTAACCCGTGGCTTCGGCCAGAAGTATCCGTGTGTTCGCATTGCAGCAAGTGCTCAGTGATTTCTGCGATGAGCTGTGCCTCTTCATCACTGCCCTGAATGTTACCGGCATGCTGGACATCACAGAACACGATTCCCGAAGGAACGAGCGGCGTTGTTGCTAACTTTGGAGGAATCACAAGAACTCGATTCCGCGTCTGAGGATGCGCGTTCAGTCGATCTTCGTAAACGCTGCCTGAGATGAACGAACAAATCTCCGGATGCATTCGACGAGTCACACCAAGGAAGACTCCCAGATCCGGCGGCACGACTGCATGATCCTGCAGCAGGTATTGCAGCAGAGACTGGCCGCTTTCACCGGGATGACTGCCCTGAATAGGCTGACCGAGCTGCATCTGATCGCCAATCAGAACAATGTTTCTCGCGGCGTGACACATTCCAGCCAGATTGGCGATCGATACCTGCCCAGCTTCATCTACGAACAGATAATCAAGTCTACCGTCCATCTCAGGACGAGCGAACAGCCAGGCTGTCCCGCCGATCACGCCTGTCTTAAACGCAGCAGCCGCATCCGCATTTCCAGCGACATACACGATGCCCGGATGTTGCTCGAAGATCGGATCCTCCGAATCGACTCCCGCTTTGATTGCCGAGAACTCTTTGGGCATAACCTGCGCACACGCCGACAACACATTGAGTATGGCACTGTGACTGTTGGACGTGACTCCAATCTTCTTTCCGTCCTTGACCAGTGCCGCAATCATCTGTGATGCGGTGTATGTTTTTCCTGTACCCGGAGGCCCCTGAATGCAGAGCGTCGAGTCAACCATGTTACGGACAATTCTCACACAGGCGTCAACTGTATCTTCGTACGGGCGAGTCAGAGGTGTCCCGCGTTCAAGGTCCTTCACTTGCGGAGGTTGTCTCAACAGAAACTGCCGGAATGCAGCGGGAATGTGTTGCCCTGAAATCCAGTCGTTTGCGAGTCGTTCGATGGCTTCTTCAATTGCCTTGGCGTCGACACGTTCATCCGGAATGAGTGAAAGCCTGTCAGGCAGTTTTCCATCCGGGATTTTATTCAATGCGGCACTGCTGATCTTCAGCAATACACGGCCGTCTTCGTCGAACGTCTCAATCGTGGGGTTGATGTTCCGGTCGTGTGCCGCATAAACCGTGCGCCCTTCTCGCAGCTTTGTATCCTGTGCAGGATCGAACGTATACCAGAAGCCGAGAGAACGCTTGATCGTTTCTGGTCGATCCTTTGTTCGCTGCAGACCTCCAAGGCAGTTCAGGTCCTCAATCAGTTCTTCCTCCGTCATCGCAGCTCGATCAAACATCGCCCACCGGACGGGGTTGTCTTCGCGACGATGAAATTCCAGCAGTTGTGACAACAGTTCCTGAACCTTCCACCGGTCGGCGTCTTGTGCACGCACGGACGATTGTTCCGGGATTTCTCGAAAAAGTTGATCAGCCAATGTTCGTCTTCGCTGAGCCGCCTCCGCCCCTTTGGAAACGGGTGTCTGATCAGTTGCAGATTCGGACTGTTTTGAGACTGGCGGGCAGTAGGCCACCTTCTGGCTGGATTGAATCCCCCGCAACCAGTCCGCTGCCTGCCAAGTGGAGACACAGTCGACTTCATTGTAGTCGCGGATGTCTTTCAGAATGGGCGACATGTTCCAATCCCTTGACTCGTCGGATTCAATCCATCGAGCATAGTAGACCATTGATGTTCCGGCGCTTTTCACTTCTCCTTCGCGTCGTTCCTGATACAGGGTCTCGACGGTTTTCAACGAGTAGTTGGAAGCCCCCAGAAGAATCGACTGACGCACGATCTGATACAGATCGACAAACACTTTGGCCCTTAGCAACCTATCGACCTCATCTTGTCGCGTTCCATGTCGCCCCATCAGGCGTCGCATCGCAGACACTTCATAGGCTGCGTAGTGATACACATGCATGGATGGATCTTGTTTCCAGCGTGCCATGAGCCAGTCAATGAATTGCTCAAACGATCGCTTTTCCTCAGCAGAATCGTGAGCCCACCAGTCATGAAATCTCGGCTGGCCATTCTCCACTGTGACCGCTCCCAGCAAATACTCAAGTCCACCATCGATTAGTGGGTAACCCTCGATGTCGAAATAGACATCGCCCGGGGACGCAGGAGGCAGTAATGCCAGACCACTGCGCAAATTCATCCGGTCCGCTGGAAGGATTTCAAAAGCTGGTCTCACGAGTGCGGGGACTGCCGCACCCTTCTCAAGCTCTCGGGTGCGTAACTGCACGGCGGCCTGCGCTACCAATCTCTGATAACTGCCCTCGTTAAGTCGCGGGATTCTTGCCATTGAGGAATTGGCCAACTGGGCCACCGTCTCAATTCCTACGTCGTTCAGCTTCCTGATTTGACTCACGGAGATGTTGGCGACGTGGAACAGGTGGTCGCGTTCAAGAAGCCATTTCTCCGCATACGACTGCCACCGTCCATGATCGGCCCGTGGATCCGGAATTGGGTGATCGCCGTCGGGTGAGAACTCCGTCATCTGCTGCAGAAACGCACTTTTGAGTTGCTGATAGTAGTACCAATAATCATCCGTGCGAAATCGTTGCCGGGTGCCGTTTCCGAGGATCACCTCGACGAATTCAGGCCGGATTCCCTGAATCGCTTCCAGCATTTCGGCGTAGCAGCAAAGCTGGACGAGGTAATACGGTTTGGGAGTTTTGGCCAGTTTGGTGTCCCAGACTTCGTAGCGGATGGGATCTGTGGAAACTCGTGCGAGGAAGTCGGCATAGCCCGCAAACGGAGGGAGCGACAAATACGCCTGAAAGATGATTTCTCGTCCTTCAGTGATGGCGTTTCGTGTCATTGCTGCGACGGCATCGCGGTTGTCACCCTGAACCCGGCACAGATCCTGACCGTTATCTTCAAGCTGTTTGACAAACCTCGCCTCATGCGTGTTACCAGCATCGGCGTAGAGTTGAAGTTCATCGTCACGTTCATCCGGCGTTACGCAGTCCGGGCATTCGAGGTAGAGTCGATCCATCCATGACGCAAATGGAGATTCCATGAATCGCGTCAGGTCAGAAGGTGAGTAGATGATTCTTCCGTCGTGGAAATACATTCACAGGCTTTCATGAAATCAGTAAACAAGACCGATAGCGGGTTTCTCAATATGGCCTGAAAAGAGTCCGCTACAGATTACTACCAGCATTCACATTCAGCAGCATCCAGTGCCTCTTCCAATTGTGCAGCTTTGAGGCTGCTTTCCGCTCGAAACAGGCTCAGTCTTTTGACCTGCGCTGCCCCGCCTTGACTCTTCAGCAATCGAGCACAATTCTACATTGTGCTTCCGGCCATAGCTACGTCGAGCTATTTTGCTTCACTTACTGACGTGGGCGAAATCGATCAAACAGACCGGGCTGATTTGTTTCTGGTGGAGCATCCCGCACCTGCAGGACGATTGTCGGATTCAGCATGGCTTGTCGCAAATCCCGCAACTGCAGAACGTCTTCGCATTTGAGCAAGCTGTGCTCCAATGCGAACGCAGCCACATCGCCGCCACGAATCCAGATCGTTGCGCCATCCTGCTGACTCAAATCTTCCATCGCACGACTCAAGCCAGGGATTGCCGTCGTTGTGGCCGCGCATTCCTGTTCCGTGTTCAGAACATCACCGATCGCGATATTGACACAAATCCCCCGCAAGTCCGGCCATTTAGTTCTGGCGATTCCGAGAGAACGATCGAGTTGCGACCATCCAGACTTTGCATTAACGGACTGCTCGCGGATCTTGATCTCGACAAACATCTGCGGGGTGGAAAAAGTGCCAGAAACAAAATCAAGTTCGTGATAAATCGTCGCGACTTTACCTTTCCTATCATAACGCGTGGACACCAGAATTCGCTCATCCATGGAGTTTGGCATCGCAGCAGCAAGGAGCTGCTGTACGATTCCTTCCCAACGAATCAGTTCTGCGTTGTAATCCTGAGCGAACGGGTCTCGTGGTCGACCATTCTCAGCTCTTTCCCTACGCGTACGACACCAAGCCCGGTAACCAGAATCCGTAGTTTTGACTAACCCGATCGTCCCCTGAGATTTATGTGACATATCAACCTCGCATACGGAATGGGTCGTGAGTCGGTCACGGTTCAGTAACTCAGTGCGGCGGAGTGTGCCCGATCAGGAGGCCGGAATCCGGTGATTTGCGATATTGATTCAATCACGACGCAGGGCACTGAGGAAGCTCACCGACACGCAGGCGACTTCCATCTGCGTACCAGAACGCGTCCAAAGCGTATGCCCGCTGAGCAGGCAACGAGTTCAGTGAGACGGCCGGAGGGGTCGCCATAAAGATCAGTGGTGGACGAAGACCGTCAGACCAGAGATGTTGGCGGAATCGATTCATCAACTCCGGACGGTCATGGCCTTTCCAGCTTGTTCCCTTGATACCTCGGGCTGTCTGAGTTCGCAGAGTCGGGTCAACGAGAATGATTCCGGCAACTGGCCCTTGAAAATGCGGTGATTCTGAAAGGGCCTCTAGCTGTTCCAGACGGGTGAACCAGCAATTGCCGCGTCGCCAGAACTGATGGGCTTCCGAGTCTCCTTTGATATCCAACGTCCGGAGACCGTTCTGTTTTGCGTACCAGATTCGTGCAAGTTCCAAACTGGACGTTACAACAACCCAACATGCAGGATAAGGCGTCTCAGCAAGTTTCATCACCTGCTCATAGATTCGATCCGAATCTCCACAGTTTGCAATCAGGACGCCGATCTGGTCCTGATCGAGTTGTTCAGCGATTTCGCCAGTCAGTCTGAAATCACCAATGACCTTTCCCGTGTCACGAATAATCCGGGACACTCGAATTGCCGGAAACGGATAAATCCTCGAGATGTCAGTGGATTCCTGAGTCAATGTCATGGTCATTGGAAAGTGCCTTTCAGGTAACTCGGGGGAGTGACAGTGATGACGAGACGGCAATTCCCTTTGCCATAGTTCCTGGACGGTTCTCTTCTTGATATCGAGATCAAATCTGGAGCTTGTGACCACAGTTCGCACAGAATCGATCAGTGTGCTTGACAAGTGACTGGCACGTGGGACAGGGCACGCTGCCAGTTTGCTCAATCGTGCTGGTCCAGTCCGCAGTGATCGTCTGCAGTTTTGGAACCTGATCACTGAGTTCAGTCAGAAGTTCTCGAAGGATTAGCTCCGCGTCCGACTTGCTTGCTGGCCGTTCGCGATTCGGATTCGCGACGCAACGAAAACAGCCTTCATCCTCGCAGCATTCGCAATGTTGCAGCCGTTCTGCGGCCTTTTGAACAAGAGACTTCATGTGTTCAAAAGCCTCAAAGGTCAGCCCCACACCATCATAAACGGCGTCATAGAGAAAGATCGCGAATTCCCTCGTTTGGAGTTGATCAACGGCAGACGAAAAGTCCTGGGTATCGCATGGTCCTGAGATTGTCGGGAACAGTCCACCCAACAGACGCTCACAAGATTCAAGCGCCTGCATTTCGTTACCGCGCAGATTCCATCGAACTCGATCCCAAAATGGTTGCTTCAGGACGATCATGGTCCCTTCTGTGGGAAGCGTATGCGGCGGCATTCCCTGACTGCCAGACCATGACCGTACGGTCTTACCACTGCGATCTCGTTCCGTCAGACTGTTAAGAAACTCGGTCACAACCAATCGAACCGTGGCCAGTTTCACGTGGGGATAGTCAGCCTGCTTCAGAATCTGCTGCAGCTGAATCTTCTTTTGAATAAACGGTGTGGTCTCATTGACCGTCCGTTCGGATCGCAACTGAACGAGGCGTCGGCCACGAATGACGTCTTTGACTCGAAATGATTTTCCACCGTGTCGATAGATCGCGTTTCGGCAGCTTTCTCGGAGCAGGTGAAATGCATCAATGTCTCCAACAGGCTCATCTCCTTCCATCAGTTTGTAGGAACCCTCACCGGCTCCGCGAATGCTGATCTCTGCATGTGGATCAGAACGGTAGAGCTCGTCACGATGAAGTGCGTTGTTCATCTGGAGCTGATGGATTTTGCCCAGTTCGTCACCAAGACTTGGTAAGTCGAGACTTTCCGAACGCCCATCGGCTTCCTGAAGAGCGCACGCATAATGCTGACAGAGAAGTCTCTGGTTTGTCAGATTCAGGACCAGTGGTTCGTGATCACGTGAGAACAGCTCTTCAGGGTGATTCGCGAAGTAGGTATCGATCGGTGTATCCGCCGGAATGAAGACAGCAGCTCCTTCTCGACCACCGCGTGCAGCGCGACCTACTCGCTGCCAGAGACTCATCATGCTGTGGGGCAGCCCGATACAGACCACCACGTCGATGGCACCAATGTCAATTCCCAACTCGAGCGCACTGGTCGAAAACACCACACGCACCGTGCGGTCCCGCAGCCCCCTTTCAATGCTCTCCCGTTCGCGACCGTTCAGGCCGGAGCGGTACACGCGAACATGCGACATTTCCTCATCGCGCTTAGGGATCCTTGCCAGCATGCGCTCTGCGGCGACCCGGCTGGGACAGAAGGCAAGCACTGTCAGTCCCTTTTCAGCCAATTCCAGAGCCAGTTTACGACCGGCGTCATAGAAGTGATCGCCGGTCTGCACCATCCACAGCTTGCGATCCCCCTGTTGGCTTCCGTCATGTGCCGAGTCAATTCCACGGAAAGACTGCCCGGTCAGCTTCTCCATATGCCCTTCCGGATCGCTGACCGTTGCCGACGTGGCGATCAGCGTGGGATTCGAACCATGGATCCGACAGATCTGGCGTAGTCGTCTCAAAATCAGGGCGACATTGGTCCCGAAGATCCCTCTGTACTCATGGCACTCATCAATGGCCACGAGTTTGAGATTACGAAAGAATCGCGACCAAAGATTTTCGTGATGCTGCAGGATGCCCATGTGCAGCATGTCCGGATTCGTCAGCAGAATCTGCACCTGCTCTCGAATCAGTGATCTGGCGTCTTGTTCGACTGAACCATCGTAGCGACCGACAAGGTATTGCTTGCTCGAGTGATGTTTTTGTACGGACGGAATTGTCCGTGCCATGCTCCGTAGTTTGATCAGTTGGTCGTTCGCCAGAGCCTTCTGCGGAAAAAGAAACAAAGATGTTGCACTCGGATCCTCACACAAATGATGCAGGGCAGGCAGGGAATAGATCAGAGACTTACCGCTGGATGTGCGGGTTGACAGAACGGTGTTCTGCCCGGCCAGAACACTCTCAATCGCGTCGTGCTGGTGTGTGTACAGCCCGTTCGGGAATTGTTCAAAAAGGTGATTTGCGAGACTTCCGCAGAGCGAGGATTCTCGAAGGGAATGGAATCGACCGGTCCGTCCCCGCTCCACCTCGGGGTCATAGAGTACCCTCAAGCCGTCGATTGAGGTCAACACATTCGACGTCGTTGCAATTACGTCGTGATTACATCCAACTGCCGCTTCCGATACCACCTCAGAGCACTGGGCCGTTGCTGACATCTCTGTTTCCCCCTGCTTCATGAACGTGAGTGTTGAGCCACATCGACGTCAGCAGGTTACGGACCATGCCTGGACACACGTTGTGTCCAGGCATGGTCCGTAAATCAGAGATTTTTGAAAAAAGCCGGAAATTGATTCCGGGGCAGGAGCACCGCAGATTTCTGAGGCAGAATCCCTTACATGAGACCGCGAACTGGAGCAGTCAGGGCGCTGGATTCATTGCTGAGATGATTGAATTCCGCAAGAACAGATGAGCTGTGGTCGCATTTCATCACCCCGGCAAGGATCATCGCTCGCGATAAGAAATTGACGTCCGTCGACGTCGATTCGGAAACTCTCAGCAAACGACAATGCCTATTCGTAGGCCTCTGTCATTCGACGCACATCATCACGAATTCCCTGCACAAGTTCCTTCGGCGCAAGGACTTTTGCCATGGAACCGAAACCCATCACCCAGCTCTTGATTTCTTCGAGATTTCCCAGCTTGAGTTTCAGCACTATGCTGCCATCGCGATGTTCGACGATCTCCTGGCTGCGATGCCAGCGTGACTCTCTGACAGCACCAGCGGCCGACGCCGCAAACTGAATTCGGATGGCGTATGTCTTGCCGGATGGACTGAAAATTCCGAACGACCGTTCGAGGTAATCACTCACATCAAACGATTTGGGTACTTCGAATCGTGTGGAAAGGCAATCGATGTTCAGAATTCGATCCAGCTTGAAGTGACGCATCTCCTGCGAGGCAACACTGAATGCAATGAGGTACAGCGAACCGCGGTGATAAACAAGGCTATACGGATGCAACTGGTACTCTGATGGCTTTGGAGCGTTGTTCTTTTGGTACGTGACGCTCAATACATACCTCTTCTGCACGGCCTCAAAAACAGTCGAAATCAGTTGAGATCGCCCGGAATAGTCACTGGCGCCAATACTTGTCAGATGAAAGCTGTCAGTGAGATTGTCCTGAAGCGTCTTTGATTCGCTGAACAACTGCGTTTCAAGTTTTTGAAACAATGAATGAACACCTTCGAACAGGGGTGTCCCAGCGAATGGTTCGAGGAGTCGACGTCCGAGGAACAAAGAGAGAAGTTCGTGATAAAAGAAGGAGATTTGGTCTACCCTGGCCGTGATTCTCCACAGCTTTTTGCCGTGATCCGCCAACGTCTCTTCGATCGGCAGCCCTTCATCTCGCAATAGATTGATGTCCCTTCGAATTGTCTTGACGTTTAACTCTTCATGTTCGGCGATCTCATAGACGGAGAGGCCTTTTTTCTGCTGAGACAGCAATAAAATGATGCGAAGGGCGCGTCGAAGTCGAGTGGATTCTGATTCAGCCATTCTTTGCCTCGTATGGAAGCGCCAATTTTCCGGGCATTCGCGGTTCAATGTGTGTTCAAAGATGTTTACGTTTTTTGATAGCCAGCGTACCGAAATGCTTGCTCCGAGAATTCGTGACGGCATTCAAGGTGTCGCTGCAGACTCTGTGCGATAAAGAGCGTATAGCAGCAGCTTTGCTCGTGATGCCGCACAGTACAGCGTGGGATCCACGTCCCCGGCTTTCGGCCGACGAAATCCAGTCAGAATCACGCAGTCGGCTTCCAATCCTTTGAATCGAAAAATTGTTGCATACTGGATGTTCCTGTCGTTTGCAGAGCCCATTGCTTCATCAACCAGCGGGACTCCGGCAAGTTCCCCGATGTGCGCGAAAGGGGAATTGCTCCGCCGGTGACGCCCCAACAGAAGAATCCGATTCGGAGTCAGTCCCTTATTGTGGATCAGGTCTGCAACAATGCGGTCAGCCTCCTCGACTTCGGAGTCTGAAGAGTTCACAGACCGTTCGACGGGTACCAACCCTTCCGGTGCGAAGTCCGCAGATTTGGATGGTATTCCAGCAACACGGTTCACATAGCTTGCGATTTGAGTTGTGTTGCGACAGTTTTTGTCGAGGGTCAGCTTTGCCTCGTCCACGAGAAATCCAAAATTACGACCGAAGATATTCTGTTCGGGATCGTAGAAGACATACATGGTTCCCTGCCGCGGGTCCGTCAGCAATTCCTCAATCGACAACCACCAATCGGTCACGAAGTCCTGGCCTTCATCCACGATGACAGCGTCAAAACGAGGCCCTGCTCCTCTTGCAATCGCCTGTTCCAGAAGGGCCGGTGAATGCCTGTTGTAGAATTCTGACACTGCGTCAGAATCAGAAGGGATCGCGAAATCCAGTCCAGCGGCCTTCGCCATCGATTCGCAGAGACCATGGAAGTGAATGACCTCCACCGGCAATTGTTCCTGCTGGACTCGAGATCGAAGCCACTCGGCAAGAGGAATGTTGAAACAGAGTAACAGTACTCGTTGTCCTTCTTTGGCTAAACGGGAGGCCTTCTCCAGCGCAAGCAGCGTTTTGCCCGACCCGGCACAACCGCGAATGAGAAGGCGTTTTGTGTCACGCATCAGATCCAGGACTTCCATCTGCTGTTGAGTCAGTCGATGGAGGTTTCTTTCCTCAGTCTGCAGCTTTGTCGAAAAGGTCTGGATGAGTTGAAACTCCGGACGCAGCTGATCGATGGCTCGTCGAATCAATTCATGTTGCGGTCTCTGCTGCTTCTTTCCAAAGTGGGTGGCGATGTTCTCCAGCCGGTCCTGAAGATGCGAGAGGTCAGCTTGCAGAAGAGTCAGCAGTGGTAATGCGTGCGGCGGAAAACGACCCAGGATGCGGTCGGCCTCGCTGAAGTAGACAGCATAGCTGTAGGCAAAACCACAATCCGCCCAGCCCCGCACGTTCTGAGAGAGCAGATCATTCACCGCATGTGCAGATCGCTGCGCCTGAAGAAACGGGTCTTTTCTAAGGCTGGATCCATCTGACCGCAACCACGCACCCGATGAACCGTCATAGCAGACATCACCAGGCTTGACCTCAATCGAAATGATCCCAAGCATTGGGTGAAGAACCAGAAAATCACACTCTCCCTGTCGTAACTGACGCGAGGAGACGCGAACCCAGGGAACGCTATGAAATACCCAGAAGTTGTCATCGAGATGGTCAATTGCCGCAGAGAGAAACATCCGCTCAGCGACACTGACAGTATCCGCACCAGCGCCTCGGGGAATGATTCTAGCCATGGATGAATTGCCGCCCTGATCGTAGTGAAACTCGGGATTCAACATCTCATGGGATGCCGACCGCGAAAACACTCACTAGGGTACCCACGCCAAACCTCCCCCTCAAGCCGGGATTTTGGTAAACTCTTCAATCGGCCGGCAGGAGCATCACACAACTACTGTCGCATTCGTTACGACAGTTACTCCCGTCATCTTCAGAGGCCTAAATCGCCTCAGCCAAGTGTGCTGTCATTGTTCCTCGGCATCACCCCAACACCCCGAGGCGTACTGAATTATGTTCACTTTCAGTCATTGTACTTGACTGGAAGTCCGTGCGACCCAGTTGACTGAGAATTCATGATTGCATTCCTCGCAGAGATGGCGATCATCTTCTTCACCTTCCTCGACATCCAGCATATGGGTCGTACCGCACCACGGACATGGCACTTCTGTCTCAAAAAACTGGTCGTAAATCATGAACTGCTCGAACAGGCTGTCGCCAAATGGGTTGTCCATTTACGAGACGCTCCGTAATTGATCTTCCTGAATCGTTTCGTCGTGAACAGGAACATCGGCTTCTACTTTCCAATTATGGCATATTTTCCAGATGTGCCCAATCTGTTTCATAGGTGCTGCGGGCCTGAGCCGGCTGGAGTCCGGCGTCGGCC
>Ga0194129_10007964_pt1 | contig 12425 bp, 7 predicted proteins | sample TA2KigCa35mmetaG_FD_150862 | JGI IMG/M metagenome (GOLD analysis project Ga0194129, IMG submission 150862) | Freshwater microbial communities from Lake Tanganyika, Tanzania - TA2015038 Kigoma Deep Cast 35m | ecosystem: Environmental > Aquatic > Freshwater > Lake | place: Tanzania: Lake... | reverse complement strand
TTTCAGAAATGAATTGTGGAAAATCAGGAGAAAATATAAAAATATTTGATAATTTATTATTAACAAATATAATTGAAGCTGAATCATGTACTGAAAATATGGTTAATTTGATTGGTTCGGGTAAAATGAATTCAGAATATTGGGTAAAATCAATAAATATGGATCATAAAATAAAATCATTTGGATACATAGTTTATAGAAAATCAAAGAAATTAAAACCAGAATACACTAAATTAAAAGGATATGAAATTATGAAATTAAAACAAGAATTAGGAGAAGATCAAATAACATATCCAGTATTTACTCCTTTATTGGCATATACTGGTGATACAACTATTCAAGGAGTAATTTCAAATTCGGAATTATTAACAGTACCTTTATTAATAATGGAATGCACTGGTTTTAGTCCAGATGATAAAAGTGATTGTTGTGAAGGAAAACATATTCATTTCGATGACATTAATAAAAATAAAGATTTATTTCAAAATGAAAAAATAATATTATTTCATTTTTCCCAACAATATAGAACATTAGATGATATTAGTACTTTTATAAGTAAAGTAGATAAAGAACTTGAAAACAAATTAATTTATTTTTACTAATAATATATAAAGATTTATAACCTAAAATTTAATAATGGAAAATCTAAAATCTCCTAATGAATTTAATAAATTAAAAGAAAAAGCAAATGAATATTATTCTGTTGGATTTTATAAAGAAGCAGTTAATATTTACACTCAATTATTAGAATGGGAACCTGAAAATTATATGGTATTAGCAAATAGATCTGCTGCTTATATTAAATTAGAAAAATGGAATGAAGCTTTAAATGATGCAGTAAAAAGTACAAAATTAAAACCAGATTGGGGTAAAGCATGGGGTAGATTAGGAGCTGCATTATATGGACAAGATAAATTAGATGAAGCTTTAGTAGCTTATAATAAAGCTAATGAATTGGAACCATCAAATATATATACAGAAATGATAGATGAAATAAAACAAAATATTATAAGTATTAAAAATAATTTATTTTCAAAAGAATCCAAGTCGCAAAATTCATCAATGGAAAATTTATTTAGTACAATGTTTGATTCGGTTATATCAAATCCAAAAATTATGGAAAAATTAACTAATCCAGAATTTCAGAATAAAGTTTTAATGATGCAATCTAATCCATTACAAGCATTAAATGATAAAGAAGTAATGAATATTATGTCAGATATGATGAAAAACTTGAACACAAATTAAATCATAAACTAGATACAACTTCTAAATCATTATCTTTAGAATCTTCTGTAATAATAATTGGTTTTTTAATAGAATCAGATAGTAATTGCCTAATATTAATATTTTGTCTTGGGGCATTAGCAAAAAATCTTTCTTTAGATTTAGATGATTCTTCTTTTTTTTGAGAACAATATTTAATAGGTGGAAATCCTCCATTAATAATATTTTTTTGAGAATTCATTTAATATATAATATGTATTACAAATTATATATTTTTTTTGGACTTTTTAATCATTGTAACAATAAAATAAATAAAAATAATAGCTAAAATAAAAATTATTGATTTTGAAAATCCATAAATAATACTACAACCTGGTTCTATTTGAGTATCCATTTTAAATGCTTTTATAGCAGACTGAGACACAAATTTATTAATTGTATGTATAATTGGATTAAAATTTAACCAGTATTTACTATTTTCTGTTTCGGGATATAATTGGAAACAAAGATATTTATAATATGAATATCTATTTTTTAGGAAAAGAGCATTAAAGTCCCAATCTTTATATTTAAATAAAGGATCTTTATAATTATCCATAATGTATTGTCTCATTTTTTTACTATAAATTACACTATGCATTCCACTAGACATTAAATTATGAAAATGTTTTAAATCTAATAAATTTGGTAACATTAAAAATGGAAAACAACCAATATAATAAATAAAATCTGTACCTTGTTTCTTTTTCAAAAAATTATTAATACTATTTATATGTTTTTTATTTCTAATTTCATCAGTAAAAATAAAATCATCTTCTAGGATTAAAATATTTTCATAATTTTTATCATTAGCATGTCTAAAAATCTGAAAAAAAGCATCGTTTAAGTCATCGGCTGGATAAATAATATGTTTTGATTTATTACATTTTTTATATCCTTGATTTAATAAAATAAACACTTCATTTGATGGTTTATATTTTATTAATTGATTATAAACACTTTCATATCTACCATTACCAACTAAATTAATAACATATGTAGCATCAACAGTTTCATTAAATATACTATTTTCAAATTTAAAATTTTGAAATTCATAACATTTTAAATTATTATCTAAAATTTCTAATAAGTTACTGTTTATTTTATAATCCATTATAATAAATTATAAAAAAATTAAATATTAAAATCTACAATAATATCTTTTGATTCTTTTTTATTAGATTCATCTAAATTTTTAATAGATTCATCTAAGTTTTTAATAGATTCGTCTTTCTTGCTATCTTCGCAATCTGTTTTCAAAATTTTATAAATATGATTAATATTACAACATTTACCTTTATTTTCACAACTAAATTTTATGTATTCAGAATCATTTAATTCATTAACATAATTTATATATAATAATCTATGAAGAGCATATTTTTTTCCTTGATAGTAAAAATTTATATAAGAACTTTTATCATCGTTTTTAATTGTTGTTATATAACCATTCCATAAAGAACATTCATTACCAAAAATAGATTTAGATAAATATTTACTTATTCTTCTTAAATCATTATATAATAATTTTTTATCATTAATATTTTTTTTTTGTTTTTGAATTAATTCTATTAAAATTTTATCATTTTCAGATGTCATATTCTATAATTAGTTATATAAATTTTATTATAAGTAATATATTGAATATATATTTTTTGGTATAGTTGTAGAAAAATCAAAATCTAATTTAATAAATATGGTTTTATTTAATGTACTTTCAGAAGTAAATTTTTTAATTGTTTCACTATTTACAGGTATTTCTCCTTGTAAAAAAATATATTTAATATTAGAATAATTATCATAAACAACAATTGGTATAGGGATCATATGACTTAAAATAAACAATTCTACTTTACAATCAGTATTAAAAGATGTTTTTCTAAATTTATTTAATGTTGATTCAAAAAAATTACTTTCATTTTTAAAGTATTTTTCTAAATATTTTTTTATTTCTTGATTACCTTTATTTAAATTATTTTGAATGAAATCAATAATATTAGCTTTAAATAAATAAGTTAAATTAGTTTGTAAATCATTTAAATAACCTAAATTTCTTGATTCTATATCATATAATGGATTATTAATCCAATAATATGAATTAACATATGCTCTAATTATTGAATCTTTATTTGGAATAATAATTTGAATAAATTGCTTTCCCATTTCAATCACTTTTTGTTGAACATCTTCAATTATTTCACCAAATATTTTTGTCATTTGACGTTTACCAATGATAGGAATTTTATCTTTACCAAACAATTCACTCATTAGTTTATTAACATTAAAATTAGATGGTTTGATAATTTTTTGATCATTTCTATTTGTATATTGAGTATAATCAACTATATCTGAAACATAATAATTTGATTCTTGTATAATTTCTTTAAATTTAATACTATCTTGTACTAATTCTTCAATAACTTTATTAACAAAATCAATTACTAAATTTTCCATTAATTGTAATTTACATGTATTGTCTTGCCAAGTGCAATGATAATTTGAATTACATTTATCTTTTGAATCGTTGATTTCACAATAATCTCTTACGTTTGAAAGTAAATAATTTTTTAAATCAGGAATACTTTTTACTAAAAATATCATTAAATTATTATTTTTTGAACCACCTTTAGTTTCATTACCTATTGATAATTTATATTTGGAATTTAATTTTGGATCTATAATTTGAAATAATATTTTTCGTAACTCGTGCTTTTTATCATTTTTAATTATTTTGGTATTTCTTACTATTGCAATAATTTTTTCTTTTATATCTGGATTTTTATCTAAATAAAAGCTTAATTCTAATCGATATAAATTATAACTTTCATTCTTATAATTATGTTCTTTTACACTCTGATTTCTAGTATCATAAATATGATCATTATCCCAATTAATTATTTCTTGGTTAATAGTTTCTTCTAATGGTTGAAATCTAATTGATAAAGCCATTTTTTTAATATCTTTCTCATCTACTATTTGATTTTCAATTGGAACAGACAATTCATTATATAACAATACAGAAATAATTCTTATTTTTGAATCAGTTTTCTTATCATAAAATACTGATTTAACATTATAATCTAATTCAAGTATCTTATTTATATTTTCTAAAAATTTAATTGTATTTGATAAATCTAACCATTTAATTTTACTATTTTTTAAATGTGTATAATTATAGTCATAACTAATTCCTGATGGTTTAGTAGGAATTATTAAACCATTATCTAATTCCAAATATTTACATTTATGTCTTTCATCAATATATTGTTTACGAAGTTTAAATTTAGAATTTAATATTTTTTCAATAATATTTTTAGAAGTAAGACTGTTATTAGTAGCGATTTCATTAATTAATAAATTTTTACAGCTTTTAAACTGATACTTTTTAAGTTCATTAATAATTTTTTCAACAGGACCCTTTAAACTAAAATATTTTTGTAAATTTATTTTTTTACTAACTTTTTCATCTTTTTGAACTCTATAAATTGGAAAATAATATTTATCTTCTTTAATTAAAATTACAATATCTCTATCTTGATCAAGTAAATTATAATTTTCATTATTTAAACATTCTAAATAATATTTTTCTTTTATTTTTTCTTTTTCTAATGCTTTTTTAATAATTACTGTTTGTTTATTTAAAATATAATAATTAATTCCTTTTTTTGAAATTACTCCTGGAATAGCAGATAATTCACCAATTGTATCATATTCAATATAATTTGAAGATTGTAAATATTCAATAAAATTTTCTTTAGTTTTAAAAGATTCAATTATGTTACCATTATTTAAATATGTAAAGAATTTATTATCGTTATCTTTTTCAATAAATTTTATCATTGAATCAATTAATGATTCAATACTCATTTCATATATACTTGATAAAGCTACTAGAAAATGATAGTAATCGTGTTTTACTGTATATTTATAAAAATAACCAGATTTAGATTCGAGTAAATAATGATTTTTAATTTTTTGATCATGATTCCAAATTTTATTAAAAAAAATATCTAAATACTTAGGTAATAAAATGAATCTACCTTCTTGAATTTTATTTGTATCTTGTAAAATATAAAGTTTATCACCAAGATTAGAACTAATATTCTTATCAGAATTATCGTCTTTAGTTTTTTCACCAACACATTTCAAAAAATAATTTTTCTTTTGTTTATTTGCACCAACCGAATGATCTTTTTTAAAACAACAAGGCATACATAAATCACTTGGATTATTACCTCTTGCCAAAAATCCAATATACATATGTTCTTGATTTTCAGATGGATCACAAGTATAAAAGTTAAATGTATTATTTTCTCCTTGAAGTTTAACAGCTTTTATTACTGTTTTGTAAACTTTTCCCTTGATTTTCATATCTACAGATTTTTCATAAAATCCAGTTTGTTTATTTAATTTATAACCATTTTTTATTAATTTATCTAATTGATCACCAGGAGTTAATTCTGGTCTGCGTTTTTTATCATTACCAGAATTTTGACATGAACGTGTCCATTGATTTTGACCTTTTTCTGGTTTAAAACCTAATCGAGCTTTGTCTAGTGATGTAATTGCCTTAACTGTTTTAATACTTGTATCAAAATCAACAACTTCAATAACTTTATTTCGTCTTTTTGCTATTTTAGTTAATAATTTCAATGTATCTTTTAGTTTTTGAAAATCTTTCTTTTTATATAAATATGTTTCAACATATAAATAAATTAAAACTTTCATAAAATCAATAATTTCATCCAATTGTTCTTTGTTACGCGCACCAGTAATTCTAATTTTGTACCTTTCTCTATCTCTACCTTGAATATCAACATTAATACCTGGTGGTTTTGATTTAGGTAAACTTTTTAGTTTTTTCAATAATTTTTTTGATTTTTTTATAACTTTGCTATATTTTTCTCTAACATAATCTAATTCTTTAGCTGCTACATCAGGAGTAAAATTAAATTGTTTTGAAATTTCATCAATTAATTCTCTATCATTTAATTCATAATTTCTTAAAAAATATAATATTCTTAAATGCATTTTAGTTCTGTTTTCATATTTACTAACACGTTTATATCTTAAATAAGTACCATATTTTGAGGTTTCTTCAACTTCTTCTTCTTGTTTTTTAGATTTGCGTTTTTTAGGTTCAATTACAACACTTATGTAAGGAAAGAAAAATCTAGAAAATTCTGATAAATCATTATGATTTATTTTAAAGTTTTCAGGTAATGTAAATTTTTGAATTGTATTAATAAATGCATATTTAAATCGATCATCTAATGGTAAAATAAATTTTATTTTTTTATTTTCACTATTTATTTTTTTTAATAAATCTCGAACATAATTAAATGTTTCATTTATATCTTCTACAGTTGCTTTATCTTCTTCTTTCCATGTAATTTTATATTCAATTCTACCTGTTTCGTGTAATCCTATACTAATATATTTTTCATCAGTTTTTATTTTTTCATTATTAATTTTTATTTTAAAACTAATACCATACGGTGCATTTTCAAACCATTTTGCTAAAACTTCTTTATTATCTATTTTTTCTGCATGAGAATAAAATTTATATGTTAATTGAGAATCTGGTGTTTGATATTGAATAAATGGATAATTTTTGTTTACTATAAAATTATCAAATATTCTATATAAATTAAATTTGGAATCAGATGTTGTTCCTGTTATGTTTTTTGGATCTGATATATTAACATGAATATTAGACTGAATAATATGATTTTCAGAAAATAATTTATTAAATTTACCTATATCTAATTTAGCTTGTTCTACAGTTTCTTCAATTTGATTTTCTAATTTTACATCATTTTTAATAGTACCAAAATGTGATTCAATGAGCTGAATCTCTTTGTCTGATTTACCATTTAATGATTGAATAATTATTTCTAATCTATCATAAGATATTAATGGATAATAGATATTAACATAAACATCATATAAATTTCTTTTTTCTTCTGGTTCTGGATTATAATTAGTTCCTAATTCATTATAAATATCTAACATGAATATTTCATTTGTAGTTATAAAATTATCATAAAATCTTATTATATTTGTTTCATCGTCTTCACGTTTTATTTTATACCCAAAACTATCTTTTAAATAAGAAAGATTGTTTCTAAGTTTTTCATAAACTTTTATATTTTCATTTGGTTTGATATCTATTTTTAATAATTCATTTCGTCTAATCCATTTTTGACCCAACATAACAAGATCTTCTTTATTATCAATTTCATATTCACTCCAAAAATATTGACTTTCTGGTAATAATCTTATTGATTTTCCAAATTTATTGGATATTGGTATTGATACTGTTATTTTTTGTCTCATAGTTTTAATTGTATCATCTTTAAAAATATACTGATTTGTTATGTAATATTTTTTATAGATATCTTCTAATTTAACATCATATGTCACATTATCAAGAGATTCATCATATTTTTTTTCTAAAGTTTCAGCTTCTTTATCCCATTTTTTATCATTTATAGCTTCACTGATTAGTTTAGAAGTTTCAATTATTGTTTTTGAAGTTTCTACATCAGCAGTTGTATATAATTTTGTAATTTCATCTAAATCAAAATCTTCTTCTATTTGTTCTTCAAAATCTTCTTCACTTATTTCTTTTTCTTCTTCGTCATCTTCATCATCAGATTTTTCATTTTCTGATTTTGATTCTGATTCACTATCAGATTGTTCTATTTTTCCTCCATATTTTATTAAATTTGAACCACCTAATAAAGGTTCATCTTTTTCAGATAAAGCTAATGTTGTCGAACTAATTTTTTCAACATCGCCATATGTTCGAAAATCCATTTCTATTTTTCTTGTTTGAGTTTTTATTTTATTTCTCATTAATAGATAATTATAATATGCTGCTGAAAATGAATATGAAACTTTCTTGATTGGTGGATTATCTATGTGCTTATTATACCATTCTTTATTATATTTACTTTCTAATGATTTTTTTTTAGATGGTGTTTCTATTATTTTTAACCTTTGAGATTTTATGTGATGACTTATAAAAAATTTTTCATACCAATATTCTCCATAAAATTGTTCTAATTGTTGATAATCAGAATTTGATAAAATATTTAATGATGTATAAAAATCTTTATCAATTATAATATCTAATATATTCATTATATTTTTTGGTACCAATGAACCAATGAATATATATACTTTGTATTGTATTCTTCTATTATTATTTTTAAATTTATGAATTATTTTTATTGGATCTTTCATATTATAATCCCATAGAAATAATTTAAATTTTATTTATAAGTTAATTTTTATAAATTAATCTGATAAAATTTAAAAAACGTGATAAATAATTAATTAGTTTATTTTAAACAATTGAAGAACTTAGAATCATTCCACAATATTCTTCAGGAGATTCTGAAAAATTAACTTTTTTATAAATTCCAATGTTAATTGATTCTTCAGTTAATTTTCTAAATATTTTTTTAAATAATTCACCATGTCCAATTTCTGGACAAGCAATATGTGCCATTTCATGAATAGCAACATACATTAATAAATTAATATCATGTAATTTACCAGATTTTTTACTTCTCAAACAAAATGATATTTCTTCACCTTTATTAACACTATATGATGTTAAATTTGATTCAGGATCTGTTTCATAAATAACTGTTCTAGATTCTGTAAAATTTTCATTTAACTGATTAATATAAGGTTTGAACGATTTAAAATTATTTATATTTTTAATCATATGATTTTTTAGAATAATCATATTTTCTACTATTTGACTTAGTAATTTTGCCTTCTCATTTTTTAAATTATCTTTATGTACTAAAAATTTAGTACCCGAATTTGATTCAACATATATTAAATTATTACGATTGATAAATAAAAAAAAATATATAAAAATTATTAAAATAGAAATTAAAATTGATTCATTCATTATTATTAATAATTTAATATAGAAAAAATTAAAACATTTATTATAATTTTTTTCTATATAATATATAATATAATGGGACCTTCAATAAGTAAAAGTAGTGACACAATTAATTGGAATAAAATTAAAACAGATAATATTAGTTCATCTGTTCCAAATTTAAATGGTTTATCTAAAGATGCTCAAACTTTAATTGCTAGTTTGAATATACCACAAATAACAGAATCACAAACTTCTGAATTTACAGTTAATCATATTTTAGATAAAATATCTACTAATTTAAATGAAAATGATCAAAAAAAATTTAATCAACTTTTAGATCAAGTATCATCTCAATCTGCTTCTGATGCAGAATTATCTGCAACTTCTCCTTTTATTAGTTCTGAAATGTATAATTATTTAGTTAAAAATGAAAATCAAAATCAAAAAGGTGGTAAAATTACTAGAAAAATTAAATCTAAAAAAGGAGGATCAAAATTAGATGATGATTCTTCTACTTCATCTACTTCATCTGATTCTAGTATGGAAGATTTATTAGATAGTAATGAAGATGATATTAAAAAGAATAAAAAAGATAAAAAAAATAAAAAGAATAAATCTAAAGACTCTGATACTGAATTATCTGGAGGAGAATTATCTTATTTATCTTCTAGTGCTCATACTGAAGGTGAATATTCTGATTCTCATAAGAGTAAATCATCATCTGAATCTTCTACTACTCAAAAATCTATTGAATCATCTTCTGTAACACAAAGTTCTAATAAACAATCTACAGTAACAGATCATAATACTATGCAATCAACAAGTATTAGTGTTAATACAGAAGATATAAATATGGTTTCTGACTATTAAAAATTAAATTAAATATCAAAATGCTTATTTTTTTGTTTTTGAATTTTATCTAAAAATTCTAAATCTAAAAATAATTCTTCATACTTGTTTTCTATATAATTTGAATTATTCTCTATATATTCATTTATTTCATCTATAAATTTTTGTATTTCTAATATATAATTTCTTGGTTTGGGTTTCTTATTGTTCTTAATTTTAATCAAAATATCTAAAGCCGATGCTTCTTGATTATCAGTTTTTACTATTTTTTCAGGTTTAACAACTTTGACTTTTTCAGGTTTAACAACTTTGACTTTTTCAGGTTTAACAACTTTGACTTTTTCAGGTTTAACAACTTTGACTTTTTCAGGTTTAGGTTTCGGTTCCTTTTTAACTTTAGGTGCTGAATATTTTTCTATAAACTCATTAAATATTTTAACAGCATCTTTATCAACTAATTCAAGAAATTGTAATGCCGGATTCATAATTTGATTAGTAAGATAAAATAGATAATCTAATTCTAAGTTTTTCTCTTTAATAAATTTTGGAGTTTCAATTATATCTCCTTGTAATAATTTGGTTCCATCTGTCGGTTGAGGTACTTTAATAACTGCAAACTCAATACGATCACCAGATTGAGGAACATTACCTGGATCTCGTTTAGCTATTTTCTCTGCTAGATATACATGAGCTATCTTTTTCCAATCTTTATAAGATTCTTTTAACTTTAATGTCTTACTAGTTAGGAAATATTTAATATGATATTTACCATCAAACAAGTCCTGAATACATTTACGGACAAAGTCTTTTGCTCCTTGTGGACTTCTATGATTAATTAATTGGTCAATAATACCACCACATATTTCTTTTACTATGGGTGCATTATCTCGACGTTTAAGTACAATACCCATAAAATCTTGTTTAAATTTCTTCGGATCAAATTCAAATTTATTACCCACATACTTTTTCTTTGTCAAAATTGCAAAGGGCCAGAATGTCTTTTCATATTCACAATCGTGTGGAAAAGGTAATCTTGATTTGATTGTTTCTCCTGATAATTTACCCATTTTCATACCATGTTCTAGAGTTCTTTTATCAGTTACAGCTTGACCACCTTCATAAATATCAATCATGTAAATTTTCTTTTTATTATCAGAGTTCATATTGAAATCCCATCTTGGTTGTAACCAATAATAAAAATATCGTTCTTTATCCATTTGACTCATATCTAAATATCTCATATGATTGTTTACAAAATCAATTACCTTGTTATAATGAGACAATTTATCATGATCAAATTTTAATTCAAGATCTTTCTCAAAAAACTCTTCTAAAATTTCATCCATTGTTTTCTTTCCATTACTTTTATTATAAAGTTCAATAAATGGAATAATATGTTCATTTAATTTGTCTTCTTTAAATTGAAGACCCATATCAGTATCAGATAATAAATTCTTAATTAACAAATCAGATAATGTATTTAAATCTAAATTCTTATTAACTCCAATAAATTCTGTTAAGTAATGAGATATTTTATTTGTATCTTTACTTGTATTATCAGATGTATCAGCAATAAATTTATTAATTATCTTTTGTAATTCTTTTCTTTCACCTGAATATACCCATTTTTCTTTAATCGTTTTTTCAACTAAAAACTTGACTAATTTAAATATTTGATCATATGATTGTTTTATTTCGTTTGAAAAAACAAATGAATTAGCATTACCTGATAAAAATCTATTTGTTAAACTTTCTATTTGATTATCAGAAGGCATTATATATTTATCTGAAAATAAAGTAGACATGTGTTCTAGTAATGGTTTCATTAAATAATTTCTTCTATTTTCTGTTAAATCTTGTGCAATTATTCTAATTTTTGCTAATTGATGTTCTGCCCATTGAGTTAATTTAATATCAAACATATATGTATAATTCTTTTCTACTAATTCAGCTAAAGTCCATAACCATGGTATATAACTTTCTTCCATATATTCTTTTACAAATTGTTTTATTCTTTCTTCCAATGGTAATATAATAGCATGATGTGATGGTTCTGGTAATGTTACAGGTGGTTCCGGTAATCTGAGATCATTAATTTTATCATCTGAATAATATTCATCAAAAATCTGATTAAATAAGATACGTTCCTTTGAATCAAAGTATGGTTCAATTAATTTTTTACCAAATGCTACTACTTTTTTCCAAACTTTTAAAGCAGTATCTTTATGAACACTTACGGTATTTTCCCTAAAGCGATAACAACTAAAAATTGAATCAGTATTATGTACAATCATTGAACCAACCCCTGCATGAAAATGATGATTATCAGTTGTTAAATCATAAACATATTCTTCAGGTTCAGTCCATTCTTCTATTTTATTGATAGCATCTGGATTAT
>Ga0194129_10007962_pt1 | contig 12429 bp, 9 predicted proteins | sample TA2KigCa35mmetaG_FD_150862 | JGI IMG/M metagenome (GOLD analysis project Ga0194129, IMG submission 150862) | Freshwater microbial communities from Lake Tanganyika, Tanzania - TA2015038 Kigoma Deep Cast 35m | ecosystem: Environmental > Aquatic > Freshwater > Lake | place: Tanzania: Lake... | reverse complement strand
TTCAATGAATACTGGGCATTCCGGTTCTATGGGAACCGTTCACTCCAACAATCCCAAAGAATGTCTTACTCGTTTGGAAACATTAGCTATGATGACTGAGTCGGATGTTCCTATCCAAGCTGTGCGATCACAAGTTGCCTCAGCCATTAATATTATATTGCAACTATCTCGTATGCAGGATGGCTCCCGAAAAGTAACTCATATCTCTGAGGGTATAGGAATGGACCTTCAAGGTAATTATCAAGTCCAAGACATTTACCTTTTTGAACAGACCGGAAGGGATAAAGATGGAAAGGTTTTGGGGAGCCTTAACCCTACTGGTACCATTCCTAGCTTCATGAAAGAAATTGAAGTAAATCAGCTCCCATTTCCAAAAGAGCTTTTCTTTAAAAAAGGGCCCAATTCGAATCCCCCATCTCCTACGCCCAGCAAACCTGAAAATCAAGCAGCCTAATACCCCAAAATCGCGGTGGGCTTCTCCGCAATCGTACTAAGAAATTCTTGAATTTCTCTAAGCATATTTTCCTTATCAAAATTCCATGGCATCACTCTAAACTGACCTTGGGTCTGATCACTCTCAGGACTAAAAAATCCCTTGTTTTCCAAAGACAGAATGCAATTAGAAAAATTCTGCAATGAAATCGACTCAGGATAGTTTAGTTGTCCCCGTTGGTTGAGATCTTGCGCAAACCTTATAGCCGAAGATGAAAGTTGCTTTTTATCTGTAAGCATTCCGGGATTTAATTTGAGATATTTCATAAATGCACAATAACTGTCCAAAAGCTCCCCAAGCATCGCGGAATAAACAGTAATCTCGTCCCAATCCCGAAAATATTGGTGAAACCCTTCAATCCAATCAGAGACTGAACCGTTTTCCCAATTTGTTCCCGGGGCAAAAAAGTTTAAGGTTCGATTTAGTTCTTCGGCAAAAACTGCTCGAGGACTGAAAAAGAACTCAAATTTTAGAAAGTTTCTCAAGTTCATCGCACAGGCTAAAAAGTCTCCATAAAAAGACCTATCAACCCCAGAGTTTCCCTTGCGCTTTTTGACTGTCTGTAGAAAAGATAAAACAACAATTGATGGGATTACAAAACAATGAATAGCGTTGTTTTTATAAAAGTTCAAAGACACTCGTTTTCGAGGCTCTACCCCATAAGATCTTGGAGCCCCTTCATTGACAATGACACTGCCTCTCTTTTGAAGACCCTTAATCGTCGTCTCTACGGCTGTTCTAAAGCTCGTTCTTTGAGCAGTGCTTAAAATCATGCCAGAGTACGTAACATAATCGGCCATTTTTTCTGCAATTCGGAGAATTTCAACAAGCGGAAGGCTGGGCTCTCGGTGAATCAATAAAATACCACAAACTATCGATTTGGGAGTGATCGGGCTCACATCATTAATGGTTTTACAAATCTGAAATGCCGTTTTTTGAACCATGAATTTCGAGTCTATTTGGCTTTGGTCCGAATTTTGAATAATTTCTTTTACGGATAAAGCCTCGGCAAATCTCACATAGACCTTGCCAAAGTTTCTCTTAATTATTTTTCTCGACTTCAAAAGCCCGCTCGCACTCTCTCTCTGCTTGGCAACGCCTTGAAGTTCTTTTGAATATGACCCCTCCTCAAATATTTCGTCGTAACAAATAGAAACCGGAACCAGAGCAATGTCCTCAAGACTTTTGCTTCGGTAGCTTTCCAAAGTCATTTTTAAAATTCCGTAGGCAGGTGGCAACATTTTACCGGAGCGACTCCTCGTGCCCTCGATAAAAAACTTTATGTTATGTCGATTTTTTAGAAGGTACTCGATATATTTTTTTAACAATAAGGCATAGAGTTCATTGCCTCTAAATGATCGACGAATGAAAAAGGCTCCCCCTTTTCTTAAAAAGTAACCGACGGGCCAGAACGAAAGATTGATTCCGGCCGCAATGTGAGGGGTCACCATATCCTCTGTAAAAAGCACATAGGGAACAACTAAGTAATCCAAGTGACTACGATGACACGAAATAAACACAACCGGTTTGGTTTTCATTGTTTCTCTGAGCCTTGAGAGATCATCTCTGTTTGTCACTAGCCCCTCGAAAACCCTATTAAATAGCCAGCCCAAAAGGACTTCCATGATTTCAATAAATCTCAATGCGTAATTAGCGACAATCTCGGTTAGATATTGGTACGCGATCATCATCATCTTTTTCGTGTCGACACCCTGTTTTTCGGCCACTAACTTTATCGTGGTTTGAACCTCCTCATCGCGCATTAGACTTTCTTTGACAGAGGTTGGGGATAAATATCTAGGGCCCAGAACAACTCGCATTTCTTGTTGGACCGAGACTAGGATTTTTCTTCGAATGACTCTGGCATTTTTTAAGCTCTCGGCCTCATCAATGGCATCGGTGCTCTCAACTCCATGGATTACAGCCCTTTCCACCAGCGGAAAAGATCCTAAGCTCTTAACGCTTGAATCTTGCCTTTTTCTTAGCAGGTACCAAAGTTTACCCATCCAATTCGGATTAGAACTAATTCCAAGTAAAAGCTCCGTAAGCTTTCTTCGCTCACCACGTAGATACTTTCGCCATAAGATCATGACCGGAACCAAAAAGAAATTCTGAGTTTCAGAACCTATCGAATTTGAATAGAGGTCGGCTAATAACGTCTCTACGGGCGTCGGTTTAAATAACTCTTTGCGCTCTCGAGATGGACAAAAGAGTATTCTTGGCCCTTTTTCCTCTTTAGATAAAAAGTACTCCGTAAAATTTGTCCTTCCAAAAAGGCACTTTAAAAACAAAAGAGGTTTCCCCAAGGCTAAAATGGACCTCCTATTTCCAACAAGTATTGGCCCCAGACCTTGGCTTCGACACCAGCTTGAAAGAATGAGCCACTCAAAAAAACCGCCCGTAGTCAGAGCAAAAACAATCGTTCCTTTTTCCCTTAGTGCCCGAAGATCTTCACAAGAAATATCAAATTGAAATCTAACAAAAACAACTTTTGAAATGTAACCCCATACATCATCAATGGTTTGATAAAGCTTTTTCAAAATAACCGCCCTTAAAGTTGGGTGCATACTAATTAAAAACACCCGTTAATTAAACTGGGGGTTTTGTAAAAGTAAAGAAAAGAAGGGCCCTGATAAAATGGTGCTTTGTCGATAGCGAAGAAAAGAGTAGTCTGACCTACTCCTCTCCCTCAGCTAATGATCGCTTGGGAAGGGAAACGGCTTCGTGTACAGCTTTACCCGGAAATTTTGTTCTAAAGATAGTCTCCATATTCGTGAGAAGCTCAACATCGGATAGCACCTCATTCATGTGCTTTTTTTGTTCATCCTGAGCGAATTTGGACCTTTCTTTTGTAATATTCGTGTCAGCGATCAGCCACTGATCATTCCAAAACCAAAACACAAAAAAAGTATTTGGAACACGGTCATTCCTCAAGTTAACAATACCTTTATAGGTAGCTACAATTCGATACTTTCCGGTTTTATCTTTAGTAACTTGGATAAGCGGCTTATTAAGAAACTGAATGTAATTCAGTTCGGCGTTAATAAAAGAATTTAATGAATCAGAAAAATGAAATGAAATCCTAGAAAACAGATCAGCAATCTTCTGCTCATTTGATTTTAAATAATATTGATAGGGATGTTGAGTCCCCGGAAACGTCCCATCTAGAACTCTTATTTTTTCTAGGGCTTTATCAAATCTGCCCAAATTCTTGATGAGCACGCTAATTTGATTCAGCAGTAGTTCTCTTTTTTCACTGCCTTGAGCTTTAGACTCTGCAGCTTCATACGCCCTCTCCATGCCCGCATAATTTGGAGGGTCCTTTTTGAACAATTCCAAAGCCTCAAGCGGCCTTTGGGCGACTAAAAGAACTTCACCCACTTCGCTATAAAGCTGTCTTTGCCGATAATAGGAAGAGACAATTTCTAAGGCTTCAAGTCCAGCATTGTCAGAGGGGTTAGCTTTGATGATATCGATCATTTTGGGAACGGTAGCCTCCGGGTCTTTATTAAACTCGGTTTGCAGAGCACTCAGCGCTAGCCTTCTCGCTTCGCTCTGGGACATTTTTTTCTTAGGCTTTACCTCAACACTTTGGGGTTTCAATTGATTAACCTGCCAAAAATAGTACCCTCCCGCAAGGGCACACAAAGCACCCAAGACCAAACCAAACTTTAAGCTCTTTCCTATTGATTGTTCAATTGCCACATGACTATCAGAAGAGGAAAATAAGGGTTCAAAATCATCTTCGCCATTTTGATTTGATTCCCGAAAGACCTCTCGCACCGCTTCGGATTCTTTTGAAGAAGTCTTGCGATTAACACTCTCTTCGAAAACAACGCTAGATTTCTCCTCTTTACCAGGACTTCTTTTTAACTCAAAATCTGCGGATTTAAATTCTTTGACAGTACCGATAGACTGCCAATCAGTCATCCCTTCGGACCAAATCTGGGTTTCAATATTAATTTCACCCGTTTCAAGCATTTGAGAAACTTGATCTTGAGTAAATGGACCCTTTTGCTCCCCGTCAACTCCTAGAAAATATTCTTTCTGATTTTTAGCTAATTGAACCATAGGTAGAACTTTATTATATCAAACTTTTTCAGGAAAAACTCCAGCCCGTAAACACTTGTATTCTTTGATATAATCTTAAGGTTTGCCCGGAAAAACTCGGGCACGAGCAGCATTTAGCTGCTTTCTTCGATACTCTTCGTGATTGCTTTTACCAAATATACTATCCGCATAGGCCTTGACGTCCATAATTTGAACTTCATAGGGAAAAAAACCGTACTCAAAAGCCGGTGGAACGGAGGGAAATAGCTCACCCAAAAGCTGACTCCCTCCTGAAATGTTTGTAATTTGGGCGCTCAATTGAGTGTAGATGCGATGTTGTGAACTTCTAACCTTCACTAATTCGCGGCAAGTAAACTGAATGGCTTTGTAATATTCACTGCTGTGAGGATTGAGAAAACGACGACCTATTCTTCCAAAGCCAATTCTCTTCTCCAATCGCTTAATCATCCGATCAATGTAAGGAGCTCTCTCCGGAGTTTTTTTTGAGTGTGTTGCAATTCTATCTAATTCAAATTGCAATCGCTTAAGGTCGATCAAACTATTTCGTGACCGCCCCGGTCGAATATTGGGCAAACTGATAATATTTTTCTCAAGAAGAATTCTTACCGCTCGGATCGCATCAAGTTTGGTCTCTGTTACTAGGCGTAGGCCAACTCGATCATAAATTTCCTCAACAGCGCTATCTGCTTTATGCAATAATTTTATTAGCTCCCGATTGGGATCTTTTCTTTCTTTCTTTTTGAAGAAAAGAAGTTTAATTCGTTGTCCATCCTCCTGCCTACCCAGATAGGTCGCCCCATTTGAAGGATCAACATAAATATATTTATCTAGTCGACTTAAAACTTGAGTTTGCATCGCATGAAAGAATTTCAATCGAGGATCGTAGGTCAGATGGATCATCACATGCATGACTCTAAGAATAGCGCATGCGTATATTTGATCCTCGGTACGTTGTTTTTCGGAAGCCAAAACAAATAACCGCCTAATATCATTAATAGCTTTTTCCGACCGTAAATGTTCAGGAACCTTGGGATACTCAGAACAAACCAAGGATTTTTCAATAAATTGCACAGCCTCATTAAAAAATTTCCAAACAAGAGCCAAATCGTCTTGATTATTAATATCAAATCCATAGGCTTGAATAAACTCTGTGGCCTCACCGATAGTCTTGATATCCAATCGAGGCAAATCAAGAATCGACCCACCTTCAATGACCACATTGACACTAGGCCATGAAAATTCAAAATTCTGAATAAGATCCATAAAATTGAACAAAAAAGATAGCATATGGACACTCGCATTCCAATGAATCCTGTATTAGAGTGCATTTGCCTTTGGAGAGGTGGCTGAGCGGTCGAAAGCGGCGGTCTTGAAAACCGTTGAACTCGTAAGGGTTCCGGGAGTTCGAATCTCCCCCTCTCCGCCATATTTTATATTTTCAATAACTTAGACCCAAATCAAACGAGCTCTGCTCCCTCTTTTTACTTGAATCCAAGCACTAAATAAGGTAACAATGCGCCATGCCAAAGCGTTTGTTTGTTACCGTTTTAGTCGCTCTCTCTATTCAAGCCTTCTCTATCGAGACTCCGGAGCTCGAGGTTAAGGGCCTGGATCACGAAGGTTTATTTCATTGGAATGATTTCAAGGAAATCGAAGATCAGATCAAGTTTTTTGAAATCGAAGCAGAACATCAGAAGTACGAAGTAGAACTAGCCCAAGCTAAATTCAAGATAGATCAAAGACTTCACAACTCCAAAGCCATCAGTGACATAGACTTCATGAAATCTAAGATGGATGTTGAGGTTAAGGCTGCAAACTTAGATGCAGCCACTCGAAAAGTAAAAGAACGTCGGATTTACATCGAAATCAAAAAACAAACTCTTGAAGCACGACAGGGCAAAACACCACCTTTAAAGAAAACAGCCCAACTTTACGCCGACGGTTGGAAAGCAAAACTTGAAGTTGGAAAAGCTTTGGTTTCTAGAGCTCAAGCTGAACTTGACTACGCAAACTTTCACTATCGTTCCGTTGAACAACTTCAGAACCACAATGTCGCAACGCTCGAAGAACTTCTTGAAGTCAGCGCAGAAAAGAAAGAAAAAGAAGCAAGCGTGTCGATGCTGACTGAGCGATTAAAATCTTTGGAACAAACTTCGGCAGAGGCACAAAAAATTGCTGATGATTTGATGCCCTGATGGTTTTCTCCCATGCTTTCGGCTAAAGAAGTCATTGAAAAACTCGCTCTGACCCCTTTGGAGGGTGAGGGCGGCTATTTTAGGCAAACTTTCAAAGACGAAGTCCTTGTGAGTTTTAAAAACTCAGAACAGCAAACCGAACTGCGCTCTGCCAGTACCGCAATCTATTATTTGATCACGCAACAACAGTTTTCCGCTTTACATCGTTTACCACAAACCGAGGTGTTTCATTTTTATTTAGGCTCTCCCATCGAAATGGTTCAGATCAATTCAGAGGGAAAGCTTCGTCGCCTGGTTTTAGGTCAAAATATTGAACAAAATCAAAGTTTACAGACGGTTGTTCAAAAGAATATCTGGCAAGGAACTCGACTGCTTCCTGGGGGAGAGTGGGCCTTAATTGGAGCTACGGTAAGTCCAGGCTTCGAGTTTAAAGACATGGAATTAGCGTCTCGCTCAGTATTGATTTCTCTTTATCCAAGTTTGAAAGAAACGATTATTGAATTCACTCGGGCTTAATTTCCGTTAATTAATCAACCCGAAAAAAATCAACCGGTTGATAGTCAATCAAAGATCTTTCCTGGATTTAACAGATGATTGGGATCGAAAGCTGCCTTAATCGCTCTAAATAAGGCCATCTCCTCGGGAGATCTAGACATTTCGACCCAACTTTTCTTAAGTAACCCTACACCATGCTCAGATGAAGCACTGCCCCCCCATTTTTTTATAAGTGGGTAGAGTTCTTTTTCAAAACGATCGCAATCCTCCATAAAGGTTTTATGATCCCCTGTGTCGTGTTTTACCACATTCAAATGAGGGCTACCGTCACCAAAATGGCCGAAAACATAGAGATCCGCCCCTAACTTCATTGAACCAAAAAGAGCCTCGGCTTCTTTTAAAAAACCAACCGTATTACTAACGGCTACCGAAGCATCATACTTACGAACTTCACTGGTCAAAGCGATGCTCTCCGTGATTCCCTCTCGAAGTCCCCAAATCTCTCGCCTCTCAACAGACGACTGTGCTAGAAGCCCATCTTTAACAAAGTCGGCTTCTAAAACTTCTTCTAACCATTGTTCTAGCAAAACTTGTGACTCTTGACCTAACCCCAATTCGATTTCCATAAGAACATAAAATTCGCCAGCGCTTTCGAGTTTCGAGCGGCGATTGAGTTTTGTTTCAACTGCTGTTAAGCAACGCTGGCTGAAAAATTCAAAAGCAAGAATCTCAAAAGGGCCCCGCCTGGCTTTTTCAAACAATTTACGAATCGACTCAAGACTAGAGAGAGCAAAGAATAGGGCTTGTTCTTTTTGAGGAAGTCGTACGAGTTTTAACGTGGCCTCAGTAATCACCGCAAGAGTCCCTTCAGCTCCGACCATGAGCTGAATCAGATCATAGCCAGTGTTGTTTTTTTCAAGGCCACGGTTAAGCTCGATAACATTTCCGTTCATCATCACTATTTGCAAACCCGAAACCCATTTTCTCACCATGCCATAACGAATAACCCTGACACCCCCAGCATTTGTCGATAAATTCCCGCCCACCTCGCTGGTTCCCTTAGATGCCAAGTCAATCGGCCAAAACAAGCCCTCTTTAGCGCAGTGTTCATGAACCACTTCTGTCACGGCTCCTGATTGCACACGGACGGTTCTTCCTAAAATATCAACAGGAGAAATTCGGTTCATTCTAGAAAGACTAAGAACTACCTCAGACTGAGTCACAACGGCTCCCCCCGACAAGCCGGTTCTCCCACCCGAGGGAATGACTGGAATTTTAAGATCATTGCAAGACTTCAGAATCAGCGAAACTTGCTCTGTTGATTTCGGCAGAAACACGAGAAGAGGATTCCCTGACAACCGAGTCCAATCTCCGCCGTAAGGTGCACAATCCTCAACCGTTGACAGAGTAACATCCTCGGGAATTTTCCCCTGCAGTATTTTGAGTAGTTGTTCTTTTTTAGCTTTTAGTTCCATGCCACAATACACTGAATTCGATAGGGCCAAATTTTAACACACCCAGATCGCCAGGCACAACAGAGTTCACGCCCTTGGGAGTCCCCGTAAAAATGATATCTCCGACACAAAGTGGAAAATATTCACTCATGTAGGCAATACACTCCGTGGGTGATAAAGTCATTTGCTGCGGAAATCCCTCTTGTCTAAGAACTCCATTTACCTTCAATGCAAATGGAGTTTCTAGATAGTTTGAAAACTTTTCAATCGCAACCCACGGCCCGATAACAGCAGAGTCAGGAAACACTTTAGCGATTGTCCAGGGGCTACCCGATTTTTTCAATACAGCTTGTTGCTCCCGAAGAGTCATATCAAGTCCAACTGTGACGGCCCCTATGGATTGTCGAGCTTGATCAAAACTCATTCTAAAACCACCTTTTCTCAACTGAATCACCATTTCGCATTCGTGATGAACGGATCCTCGGCCGATGGGAACCACAAGATTCAGACTCTCGCTAGCTCCAGACTGTCTCAAAACACTAGGGGGTTTCAAAAAAATAACAGGCTTTGTAGGAACAAAATCTCCTAACTCTTTTGCGTGTTCCTCGTAGTTTTTGCCAACGCAAACTATTTTGTCCATAAACGGCCTTCCTAGACTCGTACGGTAAACTAGGAAATCTGAATCTGCAATCATTGTTGATTGCCTATACTTTAACTTAAGGTTTAAGATACAAAAGCCTAAAACTGCGAAAGGAACTTTTCATGAACGCTCTAGCGAGGCTGCTAATCGCTTTAAATATTGCCCTTGTCTCTGTACACGGGATTTCAGCAACCATAGCTGACCCAATGCCACTACCAAAGCAACTAAGGATTGAAGGTTCCTTGCCAAGAAAAAAGGTGTGGGACCGCCTAAACAAAAAACAAAAGAAATTTGCTTATCACTTGATGTTGGCTGGACTTGAAGGCAAAAAATTATTGGCTCATCAGATTCATCGGCATTCCCAACGAATCAGAACTTTTATTTTTGATTCCGTTTCAAAAAAACAACTAGATAAAACACGAAAGATCCTCGGAGAGGAGGGGTTTCAGGAGTATCTCGTTTATTGTGCGAAGTTCTTAGATCAAGCGGGCCCCTATGCAAGCTCTAACAGAAAATATACTCTTAAAAAAACCCCCATTAATAAACTGAATCAACTCATGGCTTCATTAGCTCCTAAATGGTCAGAAACAACTAAAGATGAGGTTTTAAAACTTCTCACAGACCCCTCTTACGAATTGCAGCTTTATCCTGAAAACCAAGAAGGGACGGGGTTAGAGCTAACAGGCGGAAATATTTACGAGAAGGGCATCACCGGTTCCGAGGTTAAACAGGTTTTAGACAAATCGCTTAAATTAAATCTAAATTGCAGAGTCACAAGACAAAAATCTGGCATTGATTGCGAGATGCAAACCACTAAAACACAAGGCATTGTCGGCAAAACTCTTCAAAAAATTGTGGCCCATTTAAAGAATGCAATTCCTTGGGCTTCTACCGAACTTCAAAAAGAACAGCTCAGAAAAACGATTGAGTATTTTGAAACGGGAAATGTTGAAGATTTCAGGGCGGCTAATATTGCTTGGGTAAAGGACGGAGCTAACTCCACAGTCGATACGATGATGGGCTGGGTAGAGGTCTATGAAGATTGGTTGGCTCGGGTAGGCTCGTGGGAGACGTACGTTCAAGTAGCCGACCCGGAAATTAGCAAACAAGCCCAGGCATTGGCCACCCATGCGCAGTATTTTGAAGATGGCATGCCGTACGGAACTTTCAAGAAGACCTTTCCCAAAAATTATGCCCCACCCGCGCTAATGGTCTACTATTTCCAGGAACGCGGGAGTTATAGAACCGGCGGCTATAACTTGCCCAATTTCGATGATATTCGACGAGATGTGGGAGCCAAAAATATTATTCGTCTCCCTCTCCCAGGGGAAACAGAGGACCCTGCATTTAAAGAAATGGTGAAAGAAGCTTTGTCTGAGTACGCGCCTGCAGCTAAAGTCGATGCCCTTTTGCAGGATCGCGAAACGATCTGGAAAGTTATTGTCGTTCTTCATGAGATCATTGGCCATGGCTCAGGAACCTACGATGAATCTAAATTTGGAAAAGGCGTGGATCCTATATCGACACTAGGTCCTTTGGGAAGTGCCCTTGAAGAACAACGAGCGGACTTAACAGCCCTCGTTTTTGGCGGGGATAAAACTCTTGTAGAGGTTGGAATCTATAAAAACCTCGATGAAGCTAAACGAATTCGCAACGGAATGTATGATTACTATGTTTATGATTTTTTGAGAAGAACTTCTGGTCAACGAACCTTCACTGAAGCTCATCAACGAGGGCATTGGCTTTTTATTAAAAAACTTTTAGAGGCCGATGCGATTGGATGGGCATCCAAAAATGGCTCCGAAAGTCATACGCTTCAAGATGGTGTTCTTATCGTCAACGATTATGAAAAGTTCTATACAGTTTCAAAAAATCTTTTGGCTGAACTACAAAGCATCAAGGCCAATCGAAACGAAAAAGGATTGAAAGAGCTTTTTCAGAAATACGCGCCTTTAGATGAGATTGATTCAGGTTGGGCTCAGGCTATTATTAAGAGGGGTGAAAACTTGAAAATTAATGCGGGTTACGTCGAACAACCTTGGAAAATTACGCCAACTCTTCAATTCAAATCTTTGGGTGATAAAACATTAGAAAGTATTGCTCCTTTTTGGCATGCTGCTTTTTAATCAGTCTTGTGAAGCTACTTAGAAAAATTCTCAAACCGATCCTATTTAAGCTTAAGAAGTTTCCCTGTTTGGAAGCGGGCGAAGGAAAGTTTCGCTCGGGAGGATACTCTCGAGTTCGCGAATTTTTTCTTGTGGTTAAAATTGCCTTTGAGTTCATAAAAGGTTTTAGAGCGTTTCACTTTCTTGGGCCAGGGGTCACTTTTTTTGGTTCAGCCAGATTTTCAGAAGATCATCCCTACTACGACCTTGCACGCAAAACAGCTCAACTTTTTTCCCAGGCCGGTTATGTCATTATTACTGGAGGTGGTCCCGGCATCATGGAAGCAGCTAACCGAGGCGCCTATGAAATTAAAGGTCCCACGGTAGGCGCCAATATTAAACTTCCAATAGAACAAAAGCCCAATATCTACTTAGATAAATTTGTCACTTTCAAATATTTCTTTGTTAGGAAAGTAATTTTAGTAAAGTACTCCATGGCCTTCATTGTCATGCCGGGCGGATATGGAACCATGGATGAATTCTTCGAAGCTTTGACTTTGATTCAGACCGGCAAGCTCTATAAGTTTCCAGTCATCTTAATGGGAAAAGAGTACTGGGAACCCTTGATCGAATGGCTCCAAAATACCATGGTAAATAATGGCACGATTAGTCAAGAAGACATCGATTACTTTACTTTGACGGACGATCCAACAGTCGCTCTTTCAAAAACAAAAGAAGCTTCAACCCTATTAGGAGTGACTCCAGAAGCTCTGTCTCAATTTCGTCTTTCGCAACTTTAAACACCTCCTTGCACTGATGAGTAGTCATCTCTTGATGCCTATCCACCAAGGGTTTTCGAGGTTACTCACCGGCTATCCACTTCGAGTATCCCATAGTTTCTTCTTTTAAATTTGCTTCTTTCGTGGAGCTTTTCTCTTTTTTAGAAGATGAAAAAAACTCCTTCAAAAAAGTGCTT
>Ga0194129_10007955_pt1 | contig 12439 bp, 5 predicted proteins | sample TA2KigCa35mmetaG_FD_150862 | JGI IMG/M metagenome (GOLD analysis project Ga0194129, IMG submission 150862) | Freshwater microbial communities from Lake Tanganyika, Tanzania - TA2015038 Kigoma Deep Cast 35m | ecosystem: Environmental > Aquatic > Freshwater > Lake | place: Tanzania: Lake... | reverse complement strand
GCCGCCCTCAGCGCCGCCCTCAGCGCCGCCCTCAGCGCCGCCCTCAGCGCCGCCCTCAGCGCCGCCCTCAGCGCCGCCCTCAGCGCCGCCCTCAGCGCCACCTCGCCCGCCCACGCCGCCCCGGGGGGCTATGAGCCGCTGGCGCCGCCCGCCGCCGGCGACGCCGTGGCGCTCAGCGAGACGGCGCTCACCGCGGCCCTCTCCGACGCCCTCGACGACGCGCTCAGAGGGGCGCGCCCCGACGGCGACAACGCCCTCATGCGCGTGGCGGTCTTGCCGGCGCGCTCGGAGGACCTCTCTCCCGCCCTCGCGGAGGCGCTCACGGCGCACCTCCACGCCCTCGTCGCCGCGCGCCCCCACACCCTCGCCACGCCGCTCGCCGCCGCCGAGGGCGCCTGGGCGGCGTGGGGGGACGTCTCCCGCCGCCACGCCCACCCGCTCACCGAGGCGCGCGCGGTGTCGGTCGGGCGCGCCCTCAACGCCCGCTACCTCGTGGTGGTGGCCGTGGGCGCGGAGCGCGTGACGCCCTCGGCGCGGGCGCGCGCCCTCACGCTCAAGGTGCTGAGCGTGCGCCGCGGCGCCACGGTCTCGGAGGTGGCGGCGGAGCTGCCGAGCGAGGCGCTCGGCGCGTTTGAGCGCGACGCCCTGCGCCACGAGAGCCGCGCGGGCGCCCTCTGGCGCTCGGCGCTCCTGCCGGGCTGGGGTCAGCTCTACCAAGACCGCCCTGCCGCCGCCGTCGCCTACGGCGCCCTCACGCTCTCCCTCGCCGCCGGGGCGCTCGCCTCCACCGTTGAGGGCGCGCGCGCCGAGCGGCGCTACGCCGCGGGGGTCGCCAGCGCGGTCCCCTACCGCGAGCAGGCCAACGCCGCCTACGCGCGCGCCGCCTACCTGTGGGCGGGCCTCGGCGCCGCCTGGCTCGCCGCCTCCGTTGACGCCTATGTCTCCGGGCGCGACCGCGCCCACCTGCGCCTCGTCGTCGCCCCCGCGGGCGCCGCCCTCTCTGGGGAGTTCTGAGCGATGAACACCTTGAGCCTCACCGCGCGCCTCCGCGCCCTCGCCGCCCTCGCCGCCCTCGCCGCCCTCGCCGCCGCGCCCCTGAGCGGCTGCGAGCCCGTCCCCCCCACCAACCCCTACGACCCCGCCGCCGCGCAGGGGGCGCAGCGCCCCGGGGAGGTCTCCGGGCGCCTCGCCGTCCCCGCCGGGGTGCCCGCCAGCGCTGTGCGCGAGGCGCGGGTGACGCTGCGCCTGCTCACCGCCCTCGGCGCGGAGCCGCGCGCCGCCACGCCCGACGCGGGCGGGCGCTTCTCGTTCACCGCGCTCACCCCCGGCAGCTATGAGCTGCTCGCGCAGCTCAGCGCCTTTGTGCCGCTCCGCTACGCCATCCTCGTCAACCCCGGCGAGGTGCTCTACCTCGGCGACCTGCCCCTCGAGCCGCGCGTCAACCCGAGCACCGGCGACCTGTCGGTGGGCGTGGGGGGCGTGGTGACGCGCGCCGGCGCGCCCGCCGGCGCCCACGGCGCCATTTTCGTCGAGGCGCTCGGCACCCCCTTCGCCACCCTCAGCGCCAGCGACGGCGCCTTTTACCTGCCGCTGCCCCCCCGCGCCCACACCCTCCGCTTGAGCGCCGAGGGCTACGAGCCCGCCCTCCGCTTTGGCGTGGAGGTGCGCGCCGACGCGCCCTCGCAGCTCGGCGAGCCCGTGGCGCTCGCGCCGCTCCCGAGCGCCGTGGTGGGCACCGTGAGCCTCGACGGGGCGCTCCCCCCGGGCGCCCTCGCGCGCGCCGTGGTCCGCCTCACCGACGACCCCCTCGCCGCCCCGGAGTCGGCGCTGCTCACCGCCACCCCCGACGCCGATGGGCGCTTCCGCCTCGACGCCGCCCCGCCGGGCGCCCGCTGGGTGCGCGTGTCGTGCGACGGCTACGAGCCGCAGGCGCGCCCCGTGGCGGTGGCGCAGGGCGTGAGCACCAGCGCCGGCCACTTTGACCTGCGCGCCCCCGTCCCCGCCCCCCCGGTCCCGCTCGTCCCCCTGCGCGGCGCCGCGCGCCTCGAGGGGGCGCGCGCCCACGGCGCCGTCGTGGTGGAGGCGCGCGCCGACGGCGCCCTGGTGGCGGCCACGCGCGCCTCGGACGACGGCGACTACGCTCTGTCGCTGCCCCCCCGCGACTACCTGCTCGCGCTGTCGGCGCCCGGCTACGGCGCCCGGGAGCTCTACGCGCTCTGGGACCCCGACGACGAGCGCTTTGAGGTGGCGGAGGAGGCGGCGGGCGGGGTGGTGTACGCGCCCCTCGCCGGGCGCGCCCCTGTGGTGCTCCCCGCGGACCTCTCCGGCGCCCTCGCCGGCTGCCTGCAGAGCCCGCTCTCGGCGGCGGAGCGCGGGGCGTGGCCGGCGGTGGCCTCGGTGACGCTCTCGGGCCCCACGGAGCGCCGCGAGGCCGCCCTCGGCGAGGACGGCTGCTTTGCGCTGACGCGCCTCCCCCCCGCCTTCTATGGCCTCGAGGTGGTGGCGCGGGGGCACCTCCCCCTCACGCGCCTCTTTGACCTCCGCGCCGCGCCGCCGTCGGCGCCGCTCACCCTCGCGCTCACCCCCACGCCCCCCTCGCCCCCGGCGCTCCTGCGCGGCCTCGTGCGCCTCGGCGCCGGCGCGGCGCCGGGGGCGGGGCACGGCGGGGTGCTGGTGGTGGCGCGCCTCATCAGCCCCGAGGGCGCCCTCTCCTCCCCCATCGCCTCCTCGTCGCTGAGCGACCCGGCGGGCGGCTTTGCCCTCGCCCTAGAGCGCGCGCCGCACCAGCTCGCCTTCACGAGCGACGGCTATGTGCCGCGCACGCTCCGCGTGGACTGGAGCGACGAGCGCGTGGAGTTTGAGGTGCGCGAGGGGCTTCAGGTGACGCCCGCCGACCGCTACCCCGTGACGCTGAGCCAGGACCTCGGCCCCGACGGCGACGTGGACCTCGACGGCGTGCCCAACAGCGTCGACAACTGCCCCAACCTCTTTAACGCGCCGCGCGTCTACGGCGGCGCGCAGGAGGACCTCGACGGCGACGGCCTCGGCGACCCCTGCGATTCCGACCAGGACGGCGATGAGCTCAGCGACCTCGAGGAGCTCGCCGCGCGCCTCGACCCCCGCGCGCCCGACACCGACCGCGACGGGCTCGGGGACGGCCTCGAGCTCCTCGCCCTCGGCACCTCCGGCGCCCTCACCGACAGCGACCGCGATGGGCGCCTCGACCCCGATGAGCTCACCCCCGCCCCCCTCTCCGCCCCCGCCCCCTTGGCGTTCGCCCGCTACGACGCCGACGACGACGGCGTGGTGAGTCTGAGCGAGGCGCTCACGGCGGGCCTCGCGCCGGCGGACCTCGACGGCGATGGGCTGATCGACGCGGTGGAGCGCGCGGACGTGGACTCCGACGGCGACGGGGCGGTGGACCAGCTCGACGGCCCCGGCCCCCTCGGCGACCTCGACGGCGACGGGCTCCTCAACGGCGCGCGCACCCCCGCGGGGGTGTGCGTGGACGCCGTGTACTGCGACCCCTGCCCCACCGTCCGCGACGCCCTCGACCCCGCGCGCTCGGCCCCCGGGCGCCCGGTGGCGCTCGACACTGACCGCGACGGGCGCGGGGACGCCTGCGACGACGACGACGACAACGACGGCGAGCCCGACCTGAGCGACAACTGCCGGCTGACGCCCAACCCCACGCAGCTCGACACCGACCGCGACGGGCGCGGGGACGCCTGCGATGAGGACGACGACAACGACGGGCTCCCCGACGCCCTTGAGGCGCAGCTCGGCTCCTCGCCCCTCCTCGCCGACACCGACCGCGACGGCGTCCCCGACGGGCTCGGCCTCTCCCCCGAGGGCGCGCCGCGCGTGGGCGACAACTGCCCCGTGACGCCGAACCCCGCGCAGGTGGACACCGACGGCGACGGGCGCGGCGACGCCTGTGACCCCGATGACGACGGCGACGGGGTCCCCGACGGCGCGGACCTCTGCCCCCTCGTGGCGGACGCCGCGCAGCTCAACGCCGACGGCGACGCCTTTGGGGACTCCTGCGACCTCGACGACGACAATGACGGCGTCCTCGACGCGCAGGACTCCTGCCCCCTCACCGCCAACCCCGACCAGGCGGACGTGGACCTCGACGGCCAAGGGGACCTCTGTGACGCCGATGACGACAACGACGGCGTCGCCGATGAGCGCGACAACTGCCCGTCGGTGTTCAACCCCGACCAGCGCAACACCTCGGGCGGCCCCACCGGCGACCTCTGCTCCCTCGACGTGGACGGCGACGGCGTGGTGGACGCGGCGGACAGCTGCGTGGAGGTGTTTAACCCAGAGCAGCGCGACCTCGACCTCGACGGCCTCGGCGACCTGTGCGACGCGGACGCCGACGGCGACGGGGTGGAGGGCGACGAGGACCGCTGCCCCCTCTCGTTTGATCCGCGGCAGGAGGACCGCGACGAGGACGGCGTGGGGGACGCCTGCGACGAGGACGACGACAACGACGGCGTGCCCGACCTCAGCGACTCCTGCCCCCTCGCGCCCAACCTCCGCCGCGACGCCGACGGCGACATGGTGGACGAGGCGTGCGACGTGTGCCCCGGCGTCTATGACCCCGCGCAGCGCGACCTCGACGGCGACGGGCTCGGCGACGCCTGCGACGCCGACCGGGACGCCGACGGCGTGGTGGACGCCCTCGACGTCTGCCCCACCCGCGCCGACCCCGCGCAGGGCGACCGCGACCGCGACGGCGTGGGCGACGCCTGCGACGCGCTCTTTGAGACACACCTGAGCGACCGCGCGGTGCGCGACGTGGCGCGCTTCGGCGACGATGTGTGGGTGGCGTCGGAGGGCGGCGGGCTCACGCGGTGGCGCTGGAGCCCCCTCGGGGGCGCTGACGCGCAGGGCGCCTACGCCCGAGAGCGGCACACGTCGAGCGAGGGCGCGCCGTCCAACTTTGTGCGCCACGTCGCCCTCAGCGCGCAGGGCGACCTCCGCGCCATCACCGACCGCGGCCTCGCCACGCGCTACGCCGCCTCGGGGGCGTGGGTGCTCGAGGAGGCGCGCCGCCTCACCCCCGGCGTGGACGCGCCCTGCCTCGACGGCGGCTATGTGGTGCCGTGGGCGGCGGCGGTGGGTCTCGACGTGGACCGCCTCTCGGGGCGCGTGTATGTGGCCTTTGAGGGCGCCGTGGTGCGCCTCGACGGCGGCGCCCTCCGGTGCTGGCGGCGAGGGGTGGAGCTGCCCAACCACGCCGTGCGCGACGTGAGCGTCAGCCCCCTCACCGGCGAGGTGTGGGCCAGCACCGACGGCGGCGCCTACCGCTACTCGCCGCAGGTGGGCTGGCAGGGCTTCACGCGCCCCCTCCTCCGCAGCGACCGCGTGCAGCGCGTGGGCTTTAGCGCCGACGGGCGAGTGTGGGCGCTCTCGCTCGAGCAGGGGGTCAAGAGTCACGCGGCGTTCCTCCCCGCCACGGAGCAGGGGCAGAGCGCCTCGGGCTGGCCGAGCGCCGCTGCCCTCGCCGCGCTGTTTGAGTCGCCGCTGGGGCTGCGCGCGCCCTCGGGGGGGCTGTGGGTCTTTGACGAGGGCCTCCCGGGGCTCACCGCCCTCGGCGGTGGCGCGCGCGAGCCCGCCTTCCACCCCGACCCCCTCGACAACGTGGGCGCGCCGCTGCTGGCCGGCCCCAACGGGCGCCTGCTCCACCAGGGGCACCAGCTGCTCCTCTCCGCCTCCCCCTCCTCGGCGCCCGCCCCCCTCACGGCGCCCCGCCCGGGGGCGCCGGCGCCGCTGAGTTTCGTGCCCTCGCGCCAGACCCTGAGCTTTGGCCCCTACGTGGGCTTTGGCGCCGACGCGCGGCGCGGGGCGGTGAGCGTGTCGCAGGGGGTGTGGGGGGCGCACTCGTTTGGCCTCACCTACGAGGGCGCGCGCTACGGCGCTCTCGACGGCCTCCCCTCCGACTCCGTGCGCGACGTGGCCCTCGACCCGCTCGGGCAGGCGTGGGTGGCGGCGCGCGGCGGGGTGGCGCACCGCCGGCAGGGGCGCTTTTACCTCTACCCCCTCGCCCCTGCCCTCGGCGCGGCGGCGGGGGACCTCTTCGCGGTGGAGGTGGACCGCGAGGGGCGGGCGTGGGTGGGGGCGCGGGGGGGCGTGTGGCGCTTTGACGGCGTCCGCTTCTACGCCGTGGGCGACCTGAGCGGCGCGCCGCTGCCGCCCACCTACGACCTGCTGACGGGGGCGGGGGGCGTCCTGTGGGCGGCCACCGCCGAGGGGCTCTACCGGCGCGTGGCGCGCGCCGCGGGGGCGCTCAGGCCCGAGGAGGACCCGCTCGCCTTTGAGCGCGTGTCCCTGTCGCCGGAGCTCGAGCCCCCCCTCACCGCCCTCGCGCAGATGACCGACGGGCGCCTCCTCGCCGCCTCGCCGCGCGGGCTCTTTGTGCGCGCGCCCGAGGGCGCCGCGCGCCAGTATACCGACGCCGACGGCCTGCCGAGCGCCGAGGTGGTGGACGTGCGCGTGGTGGCGGCGGGGCTAGAGGGGCTGGCGTGGGTGTCGACGAGCGCGGGCCTCGCCCGCTTCACGGCGCCCCTCGCCCGCGCCGCCAGCCCCGCCCCCGGCGCCCCGCCCCCCTCGCCGCAGGTGAGCGTGGACGAGGCGGGAATCACGTGGGTGCGCGTGCCGGGCGCCTACGTGCGCGCCACGTCGAGCGCGCCGCCGAGCGCGGCGCGGTGGGTGGAGGGTTTTGAGGTGAGCCGCGAGGAGCTGACGGCGGCGCAGTGGGCGGCGCTCTCGGGGGAGCCGCTGCTAGAGCCCTCGCCGCCGGGGGAGGGCGCGCGCCCTCTAGCGGCGCCCGACCCCGCCGCCCTCGCCGCCGCCCTCGCCGCCCTCGGTCCCGTCACGGACGCGCGCGGGGACGCGTGGGCGCTCGGGCTGCCCACGCACGAGGAGTGGGCGCTGCTGGCGCAGGGCGGGCGCGCCACGCGCGAGGGGCTCTACCCCTGGGCGGAGGCGCCGCTGTGGGGGGAGGGCGTCACCTGCGACCAGGCGCGCACGGAGGAGTGCGGCGCCGAGGTGGGCGCGCCGTGCGGTGCGCCGCTGGGCGGGGGGCCGCTGGCGCTCTGCGACCTCGGCGGCAACGCCTCGGAGTGGGCGTGGGGCGGGGCGGCGGGCTGGCTCGCGGTGGGCGGCTCGGCGCTGGCGCCGGCGCGCGAGGCGCGGGTGACGGCGCGGGTGGAGGCCGGGGCGGCGGACGCCGAGGTGCGCGCGCCGTCGGCGGCGCGCGGGGCGCGCCTGGTGCGCCGCCCGGCGCCCTGAGGGGGCGGGCGGCGGTGGACATTCCAGCATTTCGCGCTATCGTGGGGACCGCGCTCCCCCCCCGCGCCCTCTCCCACTGAATGAGCCATCGCATGAGCGACCGCATAAGCGACCTCCTCGCCCTCTCCCCCGCCGCCCTCGCCGCCGCCCTCCGCGCCGAGGGCGTGCGGCGCTTCTGCTTCACCGCCGACCCCGCCACGGGCGCCGTGCGCCCCTCCCACCCCCTCCTGCGCCCCATCGCCGACGCCCTCGCCGCCGACCGCGTGGACTTTGAGGGGCACGAGGGCCTCTTCTTTGAGGTCAGCGCCCTCGACGACGTCCTCCACGGGGCCTTTGTGCACCGCACCTGCCGTGGGCAGGCGCAGGGCGGCACGCGCTTCTGGGGCTACGAGCGCTTTGGGCAGATGCTCAACGACGGCGTGCGCCTCAGCAAGGGCATGACGCACAAGAACGCCCTCGCGGGGCTCTGGTGGGGCGGGGGCAAGGGCGTGATCTCGCGCCCCGCCAGCGGGGACGTGACCGACCCGGCCCGCCGCGCCGCCCTCTTTGAGGAGTACGGGCGCTTCATCTCGTCGCTGCGCGGCTGCTACATCACCGCCGAGGACGTGGGCACCCACACCGCCGACATGGCGAGCATCGCTAACGAGACGCGCTTCATCACCTGCATCCCCAAGGCGCGCGGCGGCAGCGGCAACCCCTCCGGCGCCACCGCCCTCGGCGTGGTGCGGGGGCTCGAGGCCGCCTTCGCCTACGCCGAGGGGGCGCGGGAGGGCGACGCCGACCCCGCGCGCGGCGACCTGCGGGGCAAGGTGGTGGTGGTGCAGGGGGCGGGCAACGTGGGCGAGGTGATCATCTCGCTCCTCCTTGAGCGCGGCGCGCGGGTGCGCGCCACCGACATCAGCGCCGCCCGCCTCGACGCCCTCGCCGCGCGCCTCGCCCCGCGCTACGGCGACGCGCTCGAGCTCACCTGCGCGGCGCCCGGCGACCTCAGCCCGCTCGCCTGGCCCTGCGACGCCCTCTGCCCCGCCGCCATGGGCGCCGTCCTCAACCCCACCACCATCCCCGCCCTGCGGACGCGCGTGGTCTGCGGCGCCGCCAACAACCAGCTGCAGGACCCCGCCCGCGACGGCGCCGCCCTCGCCGCCCGCGGCGTCACCTACCTGCCCGATTTCTTGGTCAACCGCATGGGCATCGTCAACTGCGCCAACGAGCAGTACGGCTACGTGGGCGCTGACCCCGCCGACGACCCCTCGTTCGCGCGGCACCTCGGGCGCGGCTGGGCGCAGTCGGTGTACCAGACCAGCCTCCGCGTCCTCGCCCGCGCCACCGAGACGGGCGCGCACCCCCACGCGGCGGCGGTGGCGCTCGCCGATGAGCTCTCGCGCGCCCCGCACCCGATCTGGGGGCACCGCGGCCAGCAGATCATCTCGGCGCTGGCGGCGGGCGGCTGGGCGGGCGGCTGGGCGGGGGGCGGGGCGTGAGCGGGGAGCGCGTCGAGGACTACGACTTTGAGCTCCCGGCGCACCTCATCGCCCAGCGCCCGAGCGACCGCCGCGGCGAGAGCCGCCTCATGCGCGTGAGCGCGGCGGGCGAGGTGTCGTTTGGGCGCTTTGGCGACGTGCTCGACGCCTTTGAGGGCGGCGAGGTGCTCGTGCTCAACGACGCCCGCGTGGTCCCCGCGCGCCTCTACGGGCGCAAGGAGACGGGCGGGCAGGTGGAGGTGTTCTTCTTGGAGCCGGCGGAGGAGGGCGGCGGGGGGCTGCACATCCGCGCCCTCACCCGCGGCAGGCTCCAGCCAGGGCAGCCCGTGTCCCTGCCGCTCGGCGTGACGGCGCGCCTCGTGGCGCGCGAGGAGGGGGGGGTGGCGCGCTTGTCGCTGGAGGGGGGCGCGCTCGCCGCAGAGGGCTCGGCGGAGCAGGGCGCGGCGGAGCAGGGCGCGGCGGAGCGCCTCGCCGCCCTGTGGGGCTGGCTCGAGCAGGCCGGCCAGCTCCCCCTCCCCCCCTACATCACCCGCGCCCCCGACGACCTCGACCGCGAGCGCTACCAGACCGTGTACGCCAGCGCCCCCGGCGCCGTGGCGGCCCCCACGGCGGGGCTGCACTTCACCGCCGAGCTCCTCGACGCGCTCCGCGCCAAGGGCGTGGAGGTCCACACCCTCACCCTGGTGGTGGGCCCCGGCACCTTCGCCCCCGTCAAGGCGAGTCGCGTGGAGGAGCACGTGATGCACACCGAGCGCTACGCGGTGCCCGCCGCCACCCGCGAGGCGGTGGACCGCGCCGCGCGGGAGGGGCGCGCGGTGGTGGCGGTGGGCACCACCGTGGTGCGCGCCCTCGAGAGCTGCGCGGCGGACCCGCGCGCCGACCGCACGCAGATCTTTATCACCCCCGGCTACCGCTTCCGCGTCATCGACGGCCTGATCACCAACTTCCACCTCCCCAAGAGCACGCTGCTGATGCTGGTCTCCGCCTTCGCCGGCCACGACGTCACCCTGCGCGCCTACGCGCGCGCCGTGGCGGAGGGGCTGCGCTTCTACAGCTACGGCGACGCGTCCCTCTTCCGCCGCCCCGGGGGGCGCTGGGCCTGAGCGCGCCCCCCGCCCCCCCGCCCTTGCCCCCGCCCTTGCCCCTGCCCCCGCTGAGAGCCCAAAAGCCATGGACCTAAAGTACCGCGTCGAGGCCACCTGCCCCCACACCCACGCCCGCCTCGGGCGCCTCCGCACCGCCCACGGCGAGGTGGAGACGCCCATCTTTATGCCGGTGGGCACCCTCGCCTCCGTCAAGGGCGTCTCCCCCCAAGACCTCGAGGACATGGGCGCGCAGATCATCCTCGGCAACACCTACCACCTCGCCCTGCGCCCCGGCGTGCCGGGCCTCGAGGCGCTCGGCGGCATGCACGCCATGGCGGGCTGGCGGCGCTCCATCCTCACCGACAGCGGCGGCTTTCAGGTGCTCTCGCTCGCGCAGCTCCGCAAGGTCACCGAGGAGGGCGTGAGCTTCCGGAGCCACATCGACGGCACGCTGCTGCACCTCACCCCCGAGGAGTCGATTCGCGTGCAGGAGGCCATCGGCGCCGACATCATGATGTGCCTCGACCACCTCGAGCCCTCGAGCGCCCCCGCCCCCGTCCACGCCGCCGCCCTCGAGCGCACCACCCGCTGGTCCCTGCGCGCCCTCGCCGCCCGCCGCCACCCTGAGCGCCAGGCGCTCTTTGGGATTCTGCAGGGCGGCGTAGACCTCGCCCTGCGGGCGCGCCACATCGAGCAGCTCTGCCCTCACCCCTTTGACGGTTTCGCCATCGGCGGCCTCAGCGTGGGCGAGTCGATTCCGCAGATGTACGAGGTCATCGAGGCGAGCGCCCCCCTCCTCCCCGCCCACAAGCCCCGCTACCTGATGGGCGTGGGCACGCCGCAGGACCTCATCGCCGCCGTGGGCCGCGGCGTCGACATGTTTGACTGCGTCATGCCCACCCGCAACGCCCGCAAGGGCAGCCTGTTCGTCAACGGCGGGCGCGCCAAGATCAATCTGCGCAACGCGCGCTTTCAAGACGAGGCGGGCCCCCTCGACCCCACCTGCCGCTGCAGCACCTGCGCGCGCTTCAGCGCCGGCTACCTCCGCCACCTGCTCCGCTCAAGCGAGCTCCTCGTCTATGGGCTGCTGTCGGTGCATAACCTCTTCGTGTACCTCGAGCTCATGCGCGAGGCGCGGCGCGCGCTCCGCGAGGGGCGCTTTGGCGCCTTCCAAGAGGAGTTCCTCCGCGCCTGCGGCGCCGACTACGCGGTGGTGCGCGCGGGGCGCGGTGGTTGATTATCGGGGAAAAACCTGCTAATCCCTAGCCGCCTCGCGCACCTATACGGGGACATTTGCCCCCCGTGAGGGGCTCTTTTGAGCTCCGCTCCTTGAGCGCTCCTCGAGCGCTCCTCGAGCGTTCCTTGAGGGGAGCTCTCCCTTCTCGCTGCCCCCCCCCGCGCGCCCCCCCGCGCGCCTCATCGCCGCCCGATCGCCGCTCGATCGCCCCACGCCACCCTCTCGCTTGGATACACCGTGACAGACCTGCTCCCTCTCCTGATCTCCCAGGCGGCCGCCCCCGGCGAGCCGAGCTGCGCCGCCGCCGCCCTCCCCTTTCTGCTCATGCTCTCGGTGTTCTACTTCTTGATCATCCGCCCGCAGCGCACGCAGGAGCGCAAGCGCCAAGAGACGCTCAGCCGCATCAAGGCCGACGACGTAGTGATCACGAGCGGCGGCCTCATCGGCGTGGTCAAGGAGGTCAAGGCGCACGAGATGCTCGTGGAGATCGCGCAGGGCGTGCGCGTCCGCGTGGCGCGCGAGGACGTTGACCCCTACGAGCCCCCCGCCACGCCCGCGGCCTCGAGCGCCTCCAAGTAAGCGCCCCCCAGTCACCGCGCGGCGGCCCCCGCGGCCCCTGCCCCCCTCACTCCCGCCTCACCCCTGCCCCGCCAGGAGTCTCACACATGAACCGACAATGGAGAGGGCGCGTGTTCGCGCTCTTCCTCTTAATCCTCTTGTCGTCCGCGACGCTGCTGCCCACCATCTTGGGCCTTATGGCGCCCGGCGCCGCGCTCCCGTCGTGGTACACGAGCTTCTTTAAGAATCGCATGATTCTGGGCCTCGACCTGCAGGGCGGCATCCACCTGCAGTACAGCGTCGACACCCGCGAGGCGCTCAAGAACAAGAGCCGCAACCTCGCCGGTCGCCTGCGCGACGAGCTCAAGACGGGCGACGCCATCTCGGCGCTCAAGGGCGCCGAGATCAAGGTCATCCCCTATGCGGAGGAGATCACGCAGCTCACGGTGCGCTTTGAGGGCGCCAAGGCCGATGAGCACGCCCAGGCGTTCGCCGACGGCGTGGTGTCGTTCCTGCAGCGCTCCTACCCCGAGTACAAATTGATCTCGCAGGACCTCAGCGCCCGCGAGGTGGTGATCGGCATGAGCGCCACCGCGGTGGCGCAGTTCCAAGAGGAGTACGGCGTCGACACCCGCGAGGCGCTCAAGAACAAGAACCGCAACCTCGCCGGTCGCCTGCGCGACGAGCTCAAGACGGGCGACGCCATCTCGGCGCTCAAGGACGCCGACATCAAGGTCATCCCCGCCGCTGAGGGCGGCGTGGAGGAGATCACGCAG
>Ga0194129_10007951_pt1 | contig 12447 bp, 11 predicted proteins | sample TA2KigCa35mmetaG_FD_150862 | JGI IMG/M metagenome (GOLD analysis project Ga0194129, IMG submission 150862) | Freshwater microbial communities from Lake Tanganyika, Tanzania - TA2015038 Kigoma Deep Cast 35m | ecosystem: Environmental > Aquatic > Freshwater > Lake | place: Tanzania: Lake... | reverse complement strand
TGCTCGAAGGCGCGCTTCACGGTGCTGGTTCCCGCGCCGGAGGAACCGGTGACCGACACGACCGGGTGACGCTTCGACATGCGCGAGATCAGCAGAACTGGGGGGAGTTTGGCAGGTCGCGGTGCCAACTCCCCGGAACGTTCATCAGCTCAAGTGTGGTTCAGCTCGCCAGTGCGGCCAGCAGCTGATCACCCATGGCCTTGCAGCCGAGTTGGGTGCAGCCTTCGGCCATCAGATCGCCCGTGCGGTAGCCGCCGGCCAGCACCTGATCCACGCAGCGTTCGAGGTCGGCGGCGGCGGCATCCTCGCCAAGGCCCACCCGCAGCATCATTGCCGCGCTGAGCACCATCGCCATCGGGTTGGCTTTGTCTTGGCAGGCGATGTCGGGCGCCGAGCCGTGGATCGGCTCGAACAGGCCAGGGCCGCTGTCGCCCAGGGATGCCGAGGGCAGCATGCCGATCGAGCCGCTGAGCATGGCGGCTTCATCGCTGAGGATGTCGCCGAAGAGGTTGCTGGTGAGCAGCACGTCGAACTGCCGGGGGTTGCGCACCAGCTGCATGGCGGCGTTGTCCACATACATGTGGCTCAGCTCCACATCGCTGTAGCTGGCGGCGTGCAGCGCCTCCACCCGATCGCGCCAGAGCTGGCTCACATCGAGCACGTTGGCTTTGTCCACACTGCAGAGACGGCCGCTGCGCTGCTGGGCCAGATCAAAGCCCACCTTGGCGATGCGATCGATCTCATCGTCGAAGTAGGCCATGGTGTTGAAGCCGCGCACCCGGCCTTCGCTTTCCACGCGGCCTTTGGGGGTGCCGAAGTACACGCCGCCGGTGAGTTCACGCACCACCATCAGATCCACCCCTTCGATCACCTCGCGCTTGAGGGTGGAGGCATCGATCAAGGCCGGAATGATCTTCACCGGCCGCAGGTTGGCGAACAGACCCATGCCCGCGCGCAGGCCCAGCAGGCCGGTTTCCGGACGTTTCTCGCGGGGAAGGGTGTCGTATTGGGGCGAGCCGATGGCGGCGAGCAGCGCGGCATCGGCGGCCTTGCAGGCCTCCAGGGTGCTGGCGGGCAGGGGCTCGCCGGTGGCATCGATGGCGGCACCGCCCATCGGTTGCTCGTTGTAGATCAGCTCAAAGCCGTGCTTGCGGCTCACGGCATCCAGAAGCTGGCGGGCCACGGCCGTGATCTCCGGACCAATGCCGTCGCCGGGGAGCAGGGTGATCCGGTAGCTGGAGGTCATGGCCGAGCGGGTGCTGGGCGCGAGGCTACGCGCCGATGCGTGGGCGGCTCAGGGGGTGCGGCTCTTCTCGAGGCTGCGGATCGCTTTGGCCAGTTCGGGCAGCTTGTTGAAGGCAGCGGAGCAGCGCAGCCAGAGGCGGTTGGGGATGGCGGGGTAGCCGCTCACCACTTCCCCAGCCGCCACCTCGCCGTGAATGCCGGATTTGGAGGAGGCGATCGAGCGATCGCCCATCACCGCCTTGTTCGCCAGCCCCACCTGGCCCGCCAGGATCACGCCGTTGCCGAGGCGGGCGCCGCCGGCAATGCCCACCTGGGCCGCCAGAGCGCAGCCTTTGCCGGTGCTGACGCCGTGGCCGATGTGCACGAGGTTGTCGATCTTGGTGCCAGCGCCGATGCGGGTTTCGCCCACCGAGGGGCGATCGATGGTGCTGCCGCAGCCCACTTCCACGCCGTCTTCGAGCACCACCAGACCGGTCTGGGGCATTTTGCGCCAGCCCTGAGTGGTGGGCACAAAGCCAAAGCCCTCGCTGCCCACCACCGCATTGGAGTGCACCACGCAGCCCCGGCCCAGTCGGGAGCCGGGATGGAGCACCGCGCCGGCGTGAAGTTCGCAGCCATCGCCGATCTGCACGTCGTCGTAGATCACCACGCTGGGGTGGATGGTGCAGCTGGCGCCGATCTGCACCTGGGCACCGATCACCACGTGCGCTCCCACGTGGCTGCCCATGCCAACCACGGCTTCCGGATCCACCACAGCGCTGGCATGGATGCCGGGAGGCTTGGGCTTGCGCGGAAACAGGGCATCCAGGGCTTCCGCGAAGGCCAGGCGCGGATCGCGCAGGGCAATCCAGGCCTGCCCGCGCTCTGTGGCCTGCTGCTGCAGAGCCTCCGCTTCATCGCCCTTGGCCGGCAACAGCACTGCACTGGCGCCGCTCGCGGCGAGGGCTACGGCCAGGGCGTTGCCAGGTTCGAGGAAGCTCAGCTCACCGGGGCCGGATTGATCGAGAGCAGCCGCACCGCGCAGCTCTGGATCGTCCGCAAGGTTGTGGCTCAGGCCTTCGGTGCCGCCTGCGGCCTGCACCTCGCTCAGGTGGCTGAGCAATTGGCTGAAGCGCATGGGAGCCGCTGGAACCTGGTGGTCGGCCGGATCGTAGGTGGCTTGGGCTGGGAGCACCGCAGCCCTGGGATCAGCCTCTGTTGGCTCCGGGTGTGATCACGAGCTGATCGCGGTGCACCACCAGACCGCGCTGGCCTTTGCGTTCCTGCAGCTCGTCGCTGTCCATGGCGGTGAGGCCACGGGCCAGTTCACGGCCATCCAGGCTCAGCAGCCGCACGGCATCGCGGCGGTTGAAGTCGCCTTCCACCTGCCGCACGCCCACGGCCAGCAGCGAGGCGCCTTGATCGAGCAAAGCGCGCTCTGCTCCGGCGTCAATGGTGATCGACCCTTTGGGCAGCAGGGCATGCGCCAGCCAGCCCTTGCGATCGCTCAGCGGGGTCTCACTGGGGCGGAAGAGCGTGCCGCGCGGCTCTCCGGCGAGCACGGCGTTGAGCACGGCCGGGTCACGGCCATCAGCAAGCCGCACCTGAATGCCGCTGGCGGTGGCGATGCGGGCGGCCGAGAGCTTGGTGGTCATGCCGCCGGTGCCCCAGCGGCCGCCCCCCTTAGCCACGCCGCTAAGCGCTTCCAGCTCTTCCAGGTTGTTCACCTCGGGGATGGGGCGGGCGTCGGCATCGCTGCGGGGATCGCCGGAATAGAGGCTGTCGATGTCGGTGAGCAGCACCAGCTCATCGGCCTGCACCGCCACCGCCACCAGGGCCGAGAGGGTGTCGTTGTCGCCGAAGCGCAGTTCGTCGGTGGCGAGGGTGTCGTTTTCGTTGATCACCGGCGTCACCCCCCAGGCCAGTAACTGCTCGAGGGTGCGGCAGGCGTTTTGGTAGCGGCGGCGTGAGGCCAGATCGCCGCGGGTGAGCAGCACCTGGGCCACGCAGCGTTGATGGCGGGCGAAGGCCTGGTCGTAGAGGGTCATCAACCGCCCCTGGCCCACCGCGGCAGCGGCTTGGAGCCCCTCCAGTTCCGTGGGGCGCTCGCCATAGCCTAGCGCCGTGCAGCCCAGACCCACCGCACCACTGGTCACGAGCACCACCGGCTCGCCGCGCTTCCAGAGGCTGCAGAGGCTGGCCGCTAGATCGGCGATCACCTCTTCGGTGTTCCGTCCGCCGGCACCGCGCAGCACGCTGGTGCCCACCTTCACCACCCGCCGCATCGTCATCTCAGCTGAGGCTTGCCCCCGCCAGCCGTGCCAGCCGCACCTCCAGCCGCTGCCAGTGGTCGTGCGGGCAAGGCTCACCCTCCGGATTCACCGGCTTCACAAGCACCGTGTAGAGGCCGAGGCGGTTCCCGGCCAACACATCGGTGAACACGCGATCGCCCACGATCGCCACCTGGCCATGGGGCAGATCGAGCTGCTCGATCACCCGCTGCAGCGGTCCGCGCCGCGGCTTGCCAGCACTGGTGGTGTAACTGACACCGAGCTGATCCGCCACCGCGCCGATGCGGCTGCGGGATGGGTTGTTGCTGAACAGATGCAGGGGGAGGGTTTGTTGGGCGCGCCGCAACCAGGCCTCAACTGCCGGGGGCATTTCGCTGCCTCGGCGCGGCAACAGCGTGCGATCCACATCCAGCACCAGGGCGCGGATGCCCTGGGCCAGCAGTTGATGCAGCGGCAGCTCAGCCAGGGTGCCGGGGGCCACCAGGTTGGGCTGCAGCAGTTGTGGCAGAGACAGGTTGCTCACGGTGGGCGGCGCTGCGATCAGCCTTCGCCGAGCTCGCGCTCGTCGAGTTCGGCTTCGATGCGGGGCTGGATCCGCTCGAATTCCTCGCCTTCCACCAGTCGCCCTTCGCCGTTCTCCATGCGTGCCACCACGAAGAAGGGATCGAGGGGAATGAACAGGCCGTATTCCTCGCCCTCGGCGCGGAACTGGATCAGCATCTCGTAGAGATCGCTCTCCTCGTCGTCGTCATCGGGGTCGATTTCGTCGTCGAGCTCTTCGGGATCGGGCTCTTCCAGTTCACCGCTCACTGTGAGGGTCACAGCCGAGCGCACCAGGGTGAGGTCGTGCTCCTGCAGCACCACATCCGCCACCGAAAGGATTGGCTCGGCGCCGCTGAGCTCATCGATCACCTCGTCGTCGCCGTCGTCATCGGCGGCGATCTTCACCAGGCACACCGGGGTATCCACCGGGGTGAGCAGGGCGTAGTCGTTGCCGTCGAGCGGGATCAGCTGCTCGAGGAAGCAGAGCAACTGACGCCCTTCGCTGTCGCGCACCAGCACGGTGGGCACATCGCCGGCACCGTTGGCGCTGGGACCGTCTGAGCTCATGGGTGGTTCCTTGGTGTCTTCAGGATGCCTGGGCGTCGGCCCCTGAGCCAACGGCTGGGGCCTGCGCGTGCACCGGCGCCGGTTCGGGACCCTCCTGCAGCCATTGCTCCAGCAGCAGGGCTGCGGCAGCGCTGTCGAGAGCGCCGCTGCGATCGCCGTGGAGGCCATGGCGCTCCGCGGCAGACCAGCTGCTGGCGTACTCATTCACCAAAGCCAGAGGCAGCTCCAGGTGGCGGGCCAGCCGTTCGCCGTAGCGGCGGCAGTGCTCGGCCTGTTCGGTGGGTTGTTGCTGCGCGTCCAGGGGCAGGCCAACCACTAACGCCGTGATCCACCGCTGGCTCACCAGCTGGCGCAGGTGCTCCAGGTCGGCGGGATAGCGGCCGCGCCGCAAAGCCGGAAGGGGTGTCACCGTGAGGCCGAGAGGGTCGCAGCCGGCCAGTCCGATGCGTTTGCGGCCCACATCCAGGGCCAGGACGGAGCGTGGTGCTGGCCCCTTCAAGGCCGGCCGAGGGGGGTCGGGATCGGGCGCTGGCCGGGTTGCAGCCGCCCCAGCATGGATTCGAGCCGTTGGGCCATCTGAGTGCTGTGCTGGGGTGCGTGACGCCGCCACACACTGCGGGCCATCACCACCTCTTCACCCTCTGGGGCCATGCCGAGGCTCTGCAGCCAGCTGCTGCGCTCGCCATCGAGCACATCGCTGCGCACCAGAAGCTGATCGGCGCCGGCGGCGCTGCGCTCCAGGAGCAGCTGCAGCGGCCCCCCTTGCAGGTGTTGCCATCCAGGATGCACGCTCAGTTCCAGTTCAGGCAGCCCCCGGTTGCTGGGACGAAGGCGCCGGGCACCGGCAACAGCCTGCTGGCGGGTGCAGTCGAACAGCATCAGGCTCGGCTGTTCGCTTTGATCGAGCAGATCCTCGACGCGGCGATCGAGCAGTTGGCGGAGCTGCGCCGGCAGCGCGGCCTGCTCGAGCTGCCACATGGCTGGAGCCGTGCGGCGGTTGAGTGGCCGCAGTTGCAGATCGCTCGGTAGGGCGCGCTGCTCGGGTTCTGATGGGGGTTCCCAGCGCCAGAGGATTTCACGGCGCAGGGGCTGGAAGCCTTGTTGGCGCAGCAGGGCGAGGCGATCGCTGTCGGTGGTGGCGGCCGTGGCGATCCAACTGGCGGCTCCGCGGCTGCGCTGGATCGCTTCGCGGATCAGTGCTGCTTCGATGGCCATGCGGCCCGCTTCTCCGGCCGCCAGGCTCGCTTCGCTGCTGCGTAGCTGCAGCAGCTGCCAACAGCTGCCGCTGCGGTTGAGCCGCTGGCTGAGCAGCAGGCCCAAGGGGTGCTGGGGTTCTCGGTAGGCCAGCAGCACATCAGGCACCAGCGGCGGCCTGGCGGTGAGGCTGTTCAGCAGGCGATCCGGCCCCTGCAGCAACACTGCCCGCTGCAGCAGCGGCAGGAGATCCACGAAGCAAGGGTCCTGCAGCAGCGGCAGGTGCCATCCGCGCAGGGGGACAACGTGCAGGCACTGGGCCTGAGCGGGTCGCTGGGCTGGTGCAGCTGAAGACACGGCGCTCGGCCTGATAGGCCCTCAGCCCATGTTATGGGCGCACCAGCACCAAAGGAGTGCGCTCGTTGGCATTGCCGGCGGGGTTGGGCTTGAGGGCCCGCATCAGCAGTGCTTCGTCGCAACCGGGGCTGGAGGCCAGCACCTTCACCCGGCCCAGATCGTTCACATCCACCACCGCTACGGCCACGCCCAGCTCGAGCGCCAGCTGCCGGCACACCGCCACACTGTCGGCGGGGCCCAGTACGATCGTTTGGTCGTAGGGTGGCGTGGTGCCCGTCACGTCGTCGATCAGGCGAGCCTGCTCACCAGCGAGGCGATAGAACCAGCCCTTCGAGCCCACCAGCTTCAAGGCTGTGCCCAGCAGCCAGGCGCAAAGCACCCGGGCCGGCCCGACGTTGTCGATCAGGGTTTGCAGCCCGCAGGCAGTGGCCAGGGAGCTGGTGGGGTGGAACACCCGGCACAGCAGCCGAGCCAGCGAGGAGGGCTGCAGGTTGGCGGGGTGGTTGTAGCGCCCTTGCATCACCGCCAGAGGCGTCTCGCCGATGGTGAGCACGTCGCCGGGCTGGAGCACTCCTCCCGCGTAATGGCGCAGCACCTCGGCGGGATCGTCGAGCGTGCCGAGCAGATGGGTGCGGATTGGCAACACCGAGCAGCGATCACCGCTGCGCCAACGGGCTGTGTCGGGTTGGGCCGCCGCCGGACGGCGCAGGGGGATCAGCACGCCATCGCGCTTCTGCAGCCGGCCAAACGGGCCGTAATTGGTCCAGAGAATCTCCAGCCAGAGGGTGTCCACTAGCTTGCGTAGATCGGTGCCGACCGGCGCATTGATGCTGATGCGCACATCGGCTTGGGTGGTTTTGTGACCCTTCACGATGTAAGCGAACCAGTAGCCATCGGCCCTGGCCTCTTCATCGGGATGTTGGGGGGTGAGCGTTGTGTTCAGCTCAAGCCCTCGCAGATCACCACGGCCGAGCAAGGTGGGGCGGAGTTCGATCTCCGGCACGAACACCTCCATGCGGGCATGGGGGTTGGTGATGGCGATCGTGCCCTTCACCTCGAGGCGCTCGTCACCCTTGCGCTTCACGCTCCAGTTGCCGCTGCTCAATCGCAGGGGGGATGCGGGCCGTAGCCGGTGGCGCGCCTCCAGCCAAAGCAGGGCGAGCCCGAAAACCAGGGCCGCAATCAACAACACAGCGAGCAGAGGGTGCAAAGCCGACGCTTTGAGTTCTGCGGGAGCGTAGAGCTTGCAGCTGGAAATGCCGCCTAGCGTGGCGTCATCTCCACGGGAGGCCCGTGATGCGTAAGACCTTCGTTCTGGATACGAATGTGTTGCTGCACGACCCCCAGGCGCTCACCCGCTTTGAAGACAACGCGGTGGTGATCCCAATTGAGGTGGTGGAGGAGATCGACCGCTTCAAGCGTGATCCCTCGGAGAAAGGCCGCAACGCCCGTCAGATTTCGCGGTTGCTCGATGCCCTGCGGGAGAAGGGCAACCTGGCTGATGGGGTTCCCATTGACGACGGCAGCGGCGGCACGCTGCAGGTGGTGTTCTGCCGCAGCGAAACCCTGGCTCAGCTGCCGCCCGAGCTCAAGGGCGGCAACGGCGACAACAACATCCTGGCGGTGGCCCTGGAGCAGCTGCGCTCCGGCCTGATCAGCGACCAGCCCCCTGTGGTCCTGGTGACGAAGGACACCAACCTCCGGATCAAGGCTGATGCCGTGGGCCTCACGGCGCAGGACTACACCACCGACAAGGTCGACATCGCCGACCTCTACCCCGGGGTGTGCGAGCTGATGGCCAGTGCCACAGCGATGGAGCAGCTCAAGAACGAGGGGGGCCTCGCTTTGGCGGCGCTGCCCGCCGCGACTGGCGTGACGCTTCAGGCCAACGAAGGCGTCACGCTGGTTGATCAGGCTCAGCCCAACCACACGCTGCTGGCCCGCTTTGATGCCGCGAGCCAGCGCCTGCTGCCCCTGCAGCGCGCCGGCAAGGTGCGGCTCGGCAAGGTGACTGCCCGCAACCGTGAGCAAACCTTCGCCCTCGATCTGCTGCTGGATCCAGCAGTGCAGCTGCTCACCCTGGTGGGCAAGGCCGGCACCGGCAAAACGCTGCTCGCCTTAGCGGCTGGCCTGCACCAGGTGGCCGATGAACATCTCTATGAGCGCCTGCTGGTGACGCGCCCGGTGATCTCTTTGGGTAAGGAGATCGGTTTTCTGCCGGGAAGCCTCGAGGAAAAGATGGGCCCCTGGATGCAGCCGATCATCGACAACCTCGACTTCCTGCTGGGCGGCGCCGATGCCGAGGAAGGCCGTGGCGCTGCCCGGGGCGGATCAGCGGCAGGCCGCCCCGGCGCCCAACGCGGCAACCGCAGCAACTGGACTGACCTCAAGGGCATGGGCCTGCTGGAGGTGGAGGCGATCAGCTACATCCGCGGCCGCTCGATCCCGAGGCAATTCATGGTTGTCGATGAGGCCCAGAACCTCACACCCCATGAGGTGAAAACGATCGTGACCCGTGTGGGCGAGGGCACCAAGATCGTGTTCACCGGCGACCCCTATCAAATCGACAATCCCTACGTGGATGCCGAAAGCAACGGTCTCACCTGGCTGGTGGAGCGCTTCAAGGGGCAGCAGCTAGCCGGCCACGTGACCCTGATCCGCGGCGAGCGCAGCGAACTGGCGGAGCTGGCGGCGAACCTGCTTTGAGCAGGGCTAAACCATCCGCTCTGGCCGCACCCACTGATCAAACTCCTCGCCGCTGATTTCGCCGAGCACGAGGGCCGCTTCCCGCAGACTGAGGCCGTGCTTGTGGGCGTGTTTGGCGATGCCGCTGGCGCGGTCGTAGCCAATGGCGGGGGTGAGGGCCGTGACCAGCATCAGGCTCTGATTGAGCAGCCGCTCGATGCGTTGCTCATTGGCGCGTAGGCCCTCGATGCAGTGCTCGCGGAAGCTGCTGCAGGCACCTGACAGCAGCTCGATGCTCTCGATCACGTTGTGGGCGATCAGCGGTTTGAACACGTTGAGCTCGAAGTTGCCCTGGCTGGCGGACATCTGAACGGCGGTGTTGTTGCCCATCACCTGCACGGCCACCATCGTGAGGCTCTCGCACTGGGTGGGATTCACCTTGCCGGGCATGATCGAGCTGCCGGGCTCGTTTTCGGGAAGCACCAGCTCACCGAGGCCGCAGCGAGGGCCGCTGCCGAGCCAGCGGATGTCGTTGGCGATCTTCATCAGGCTGCCGGCCAGCACCGTGAGGGCGCCGTGGGCGGCGGCTAAGGCTTCATGGCCGGCCAGGGCCTGGAATTTGTTGGGAGCGCTGCTGAATGCGGTGCCGAGTCGTTCGCTCAGCCGGGCCGCCACGGCCTCACCGAAGCCTTTGGGCGCATTGAGCCCAGTTCCCACGGCTGTGCCGCCGATGGCCAGCTCGCGCACCCGCGGCAGGCTCAGCCGGATGGCCTCAAGCGCCAGCTGCACCTGGGCTACATAGCCGCCGAATTCCTGTCCGAGGCTCAAGGGCACCGCATCCTGCAGGTGGGTGCGGCCGATCTTCACCAGGCCCGCGTAGCTGGTGGCTTTGGCCTGGAGCGCCGCGGCCAACTGCTCCACGGCGGGCAGCAAGGTTTTCTCCAGCTCGAGCACCACAGCGATATGCATCGCCGCCGGGAAGGTGTCGTTGCTCGATTGGCTGAGGTTCACGTGGTCGTTGGGATGCACCGGGCTCTTGCTGCCCAGCTCTCCGCCCAGAGCCTCGACCGCGCGGTTGGCGATCACCTCGTTGGCGTTCATGTTGCTCTGGGTGCCAGAGCCCGTTTGCCACACCTTCAGCGGAAACTCCCCATCCAGCTCGCCGCGGGCCACCTGCTCAGCCGCCGCCACGATCGCGGTGCAGAGACCGGCGTCGAGCTTGCCCAGATCGCGGTTGGCTTCAGCGCAGGCCGCCTTCAGCTGGCCGAAGGCATGCACGATCGCCAGCGGCATGCGCTGGCCGAAGGGGAAGTTGGTGATCGAGCGCTGGGTCTGGGCGCCCCAGTAGTGCTCGGCGGGCACCGCGATGGCGCCCATGCTGTCGGTTTCCTGGCGCGTGCTCATCGGGAGGCCACGATCTCGCTGTTGAGTTCGTTCACCTCGCGGCTGAGGCTGAGCTTTACATCGCCTTGTGGTTTGAGGCCCGTCACATCGGTGAGGGCGGCATTGATCGCATCGATGCTCACCGGGCCGGCCTCGTCCAGCACTGGTTTGCCCTCGGTGTTGAACACCACCACCTGGGGGATCACGCCTTTCCAATAGGTCGCGGGATCGGTGGAGCCGTGGGTATCGCGGTTCTGGATCGGGTCGGTGGAGAGCAGGATCAGCTCCACGCTGCGACCCCAGAGGCGCTGCAGTTCGTTGAACACCACGGCGTACTGCTTGCTGGCCGCGCTGTCGTCGAGGAAGAAGCCCAGCACGATCGGCCGGTGTTCGGCCATGGCATCCGCCAGGGTGCTGCGGGGCGGCACCAGGGAGCCGTTGCCGGCGTAGAGGGCGTAGATGTTGCCGTCGTAGCTGTTGGTGTCGCGCGCGGCCTCAGCCGCACCGGGAGCCAGGCCCAGGGCCAGCAGTGCGGAGAGGACCAGGGCTGCCAAAGGTTTCAGCAACCGGGCCAGGAGGCCGGGCATCAAGACGACGGTGAGAGTGAGGCCATTGTGACCTTCGAGGTTGATCCCCTGGTGATGGGCTCTCCTCAGCCGCGGCTGATGCTGCGGCCCATGCCTTGGAGGACGCCTTTGCCCACCAAGCCGATGGCTCGGCCGATCACCTGGGTGAGCACCACCACCACCAGATCGCCGAGCCTGCGGATGACGCTTTGCAGTTGGGGAGCCAGCGCATCGCGGGCTTCCAGGCTGAGGGTGATCAGCTGCTGGCCCCAGCTCAGCTGCCGTAGCTCGCTGTCGCGCGGTTCGGTGAGCAGCTGGGGGGTGATTGCTCCGTTCTGGATGCCGTACAGAAGTCGGCGGCTTTCGTAGAGCTGCACCGGCCGCTCAAACAGATTCCCCCAGCGCTGCTGGGAGTTGAGCTGGTTGCGCAGGCGCTCCAGGTTGCGGGTGGCGAGCAGATCGGGCCTGAGCAGATAGCGGCGTAGTTCCGGCCAGGTGCTGCAGTAGCTGAGGATCTCGGCGCTGATCAGCTCAGCGCTGCGGATCAGCCAGTTGCCGATCAGCAGCTCGAGGTGGAGCAGAGCCTGGGGTTCATCCGGTGCCAACAAACGGCCTTCCACCAGCAGCGGCTGGGCCTGCACGAGGGCCGCCAGCATCGGCAGGGCCAGGGGCAGATCGGGATCGATGGCGTTGAGCTCGCTGGCGCCGCTGAGGCTTTCGGCCACCGGAAGCAGTCCGCCTTGCTGAGGCAGCTGCACGTATTCACCAGCCATGCTGCGCAGGGAGAGGCGCCGCAGTTCTGGCTGCTGCAGCAACCAGCGCTGCTCCAGTTCATCGCCGCGCAGCTGCTCGTGGCGCAGGCGGGTGATCAAGAGATCGAGCTGGCTGATCAGGGCCAGGAGCAGATCACGGCGGTGATCGGGGTTGAGTCCATCGAGGGCCAATAGTTGCCCGCTGCTGTTCGACACCCCGCTCTCGATGGCAGCTGTCAGCCGCAACTGAATTGCTTGCCACACCCCCTCAGCGGTGCGCTGGCGCACCGTGATTGCGGTGCTGCTGGGCGTGGGCTGGCTGGGAGCGCTTGCGGCGTGGGGGAAGGCCATGCTGATTGGCCCCCACAGCCAGAGCAGCATTCGACGAGCCGCTGCCAGCTCCCGCAGCCGCCCGCGCAGCAGCAGCCGGGTGAGGCCACCGCAGCCCTGCTGGAGCCAGTGGTGGCAGCGCCGCTGCTCGGCCTCGATCTGGCTGAGGCCTGAGCGCAGCAGCCACTGGCCAAGGCCGATCGCTTCCGGTTCGGCCAGCTCGGCTGCCAGGGGGCGCAGTTCCACCACCCGGCCACCGGCTAGCAGGGTGCTCACGGCTGCGGGGATCTCCGCAGGTTCGGCCTGCTGCAGCAGGCCTTCGCAGGGCAGTTGCAGCAGTTGATCGCTGCTGTAGGCGCACTCGCCTGGAACGAGCAGCAGCAGCGGTGCGGGCTGCCAGCGATCGCGCAGCTGATGCAGTTCGCGCTGGAGTGTGGCCAGCGGCAGATTCCCCGCGGCACTCCAGATCACCAGGCGCACGCTGCCGCCTATGCCTTCGCTGTCTGTTGCCGCCTTGAACTCGGGTTCGAGCAGCCGAACCAGGCCCTCGCGCAG
>Ga0194129_10007943_pt1 | contig 12451 bp, 15 predicted proteins | sample TA2KigCa35mmetaG_FD_150862 | JGI IMG/M metagenome (GOLD analysis project Ga0194129, IMG submission 150862) | Freshwater microbial communities from Lake Tanganyika, Tanzania - TA2015038 Kigoma Deep Cast 35m | ecosystem: Environmental > Aquatic > Freshwater > Lake | place: Tanzania: Lake... | reverse complement strand
AGGTAATCACACAAGACAATACGGACCCTATACAGTTGAGGGTTTTCCTCTGGGTTCGGAAAATGTTTTTGTGATATACATGGATCCAAAAGTTCTAAAGACCTCCTACAAAAAAAAGCCATGTTCACTGGATACATGTATGGTCACAGACGCAGCTTTTAAATGTGCCCGATGTCAAGAAGCCAGGTATTGTTCACAAGAACATCAGACACAAGATTGGTCACGGCATAGCGTTGAATGTATTTCAAAGAAATAGCCACTACACAGAAAATGCGAATGGGCTTTTAGTAAAAAGAGAATAACCATGCAGATGGCGGTCATTCTCTTTGCACTATTCTTAAAAAAGATTTAAGATTGACCGGTTCTTGTCTAACTTGATGGGAATTTCAGGGTTGCATATGGGTCCGCTGGTTTTTTTGCTGCCAAGCAACGTTCTTGGATTTTTGCTAAAACATGCAGATAAACAAAATCTGAAGGCCTTGCTGGAGTCTGAGGAGAAAGTAGATCTAGACTGCCCAAGTATCGACCATTCCCTTTCTCAAGGTGCATTCCCTGAGGTTTTGACCGCCCTTTGGAAAGAGTCAGATATGGCGAAAAAAGTCACATGGCTGGCATCCAAATCAGAACAATTACACCCCATCCTTCTCTATGAAGAGGCTATAACCAGGTTTTCGGTCAATCCGAGCGCGACCCAGCTCACCCAAGAAGCGCTCCCGTTACTAGATGCAGCCTATTTTCGCCTTTGCCAGGATGCTGAATGCTCCCTAAACTCTGAGGTCAAAACCAGCATAGTTGAACGGATCCACGAGCTTTTTCGCGGGCGGTTAGGCTCTATGGCTTACAAACACTTCAAAACACCTTTTTTTGAATTGGAAATGCGGTTGAGAAAGCGGGATATCTGCACCTCGAAAGTGCAAGAGATAGCAAAACTTTCCCTCACCAAAGAGCTCCCCTCCCCCACCTGGCTCGGCGAGTGTGGACTTAACGTGTTCAGCGTCGGAAAAGCCCGCATGGTACCCACTACCCACTTCGATCCCATCCGAAAACAGTTTGCACAAGAACAACTCTCCACCAACTTCTTTATGAAAAAAAGGTGATCCCGTTTTTAGATAAAGTGTTTTGATGAGATGAGAATCGAAAAAAAAGATTTTTTTCCCATGGAGACCCTCTAAGATACTATCTTTTGCCAACAGGATGATGGATTGGTGAGGTTTTTTGGCTTTATCCGAAGCCTTGTAAAAGGTATGCTCCTATCAAAAAATCTGCTGATGGGGTGAGGCAAAGCCGGGAATTGTATGGAGCGTGAAATCAAACAAGACATATTTCAAAAACCTAAAATAGACAAATTTCACCTCGGTATTTATGCGATCATTGAAAAGGAGGGCAAAATCCTTTTGGTGGAGAAAACGAGAGGTCCCTATTGGGGGAAGTGGGATCTACCGGGGGGTAGGCCTATTCATGGAGAAACTATTTTTGAAACCCTTTTTAGGGAAGTAAAAGAGGAGACCGGAATCGCTATTTTGGATGCAAAACCCGCGCTGAATATAGCCTTTGCTGTCGATTATATTGAAGGGTCCGATCCCATTTCCCTCCACCACACCTGCCTAATTTATAAAGTAACCCGGTTTGATGCGGCAAACTATCAGGATTCTATTCATCTTGAAGATGTCCAAGGGGCCAGTTGGATAGAAAAGTCTCAATTAGAAACAATCCCCCTGTCGAAAGTCGCCGCCTCCATCGTTTAAGGTAACAGCTCATTCTTAAAAAACTGATAGGCTAATTGGCTGTTAATGTGCCATGAGCGGTAGAGCAGCGGACTCATAACCCGTCGGTCCCTGGTTCAAGTCCAGGTTGCCCCATTTCTTTAAGTAACTCTGAAACATTAACTTGTAATCAGAGGTACTTATGCAAAATCTCCCAAATCAGTCATTTTTCCGCGGTTTTTCCGCAAGTGCCTGGAATCAACTAGAACAGCTGTTCCAAACTCAGCTTTTCAAAATTTTTAATTTTCTTTCCCTGTCAATTGTTTCCTCAAATGCGGAAAAAATGCGGAAAATCAAGTCATTTTACGCCATTTTACCGCTTCTCTCCCTAGGAAAAACGATTTTGAGCATCGGATTTAATATCCGATTCCCTTTTATTCAAAAATGTTCTAGCTTGATCATTCAGGTGGTATCATGAAAAAAGACAGCTATAGATGCATTCGCGAATACGTTAAAAAAGATGGTTCTGTAACTTATCATGCTGAAGTACGAAGAGGACTGGGTAAACATCATAGAGAGTCATTTAAGACCCTTACTGAAGCCAAGAATTGGGTTAGAAAGACTGAGAGTGCTCTTCTTGAAGGCAAGCAGGTTCCAGATAATAAAGCACGCAAGTTAACGCTTAATGATCTTATAGACCAATATATCCGATTACACCTCAACAAGTATCCTGGGCGTCTTAAAGATCAGATCCCTCATTTGAATTGGTGGAGAGAGCGATATGGCACAAGGGTATTGGTGAACATTACCTCTGGACTTCTGGCTGAGGCGCGAGAAGAACTTCTGAATGGCATGACATCACGTAAGCTTCAAAGAACAAATTCAACAGTCAATCGGTACTTCTCTAGCTTAAGCAGAGCATTCACTTTAGCCTATCAAGAGTGGCAGTGGATTACAGACAACCCATTTAGACGAGTGACAAAACTCAAAGAGAACAAAGGACGCAATCGATTCCTTAATCGCGATGAACTTAATCGGCTCCTTGATTGCTGTAAACAAAGCCGCAATCCATATCTCTATGGAATGGTACTCATTGCATCCTCAATGGGTTTGCGCTTCGGTGAGATCGTAAATATTCGTTGGAAGCATCTCCAAAATGGATTCATTACTCTGGAGACAACAAAAAACGGTGATAGCCGATCAATACCAATTCCTAGCCCAGTCTCTTCCTATTTAGACGCATTAGACAACCCAAAAACACCTGAAGACTATCTGTTTCCAGCAAAAAATCCAGAAAGAAGACACCCCCCTTCTATGATTAGAAAAGCGTTTGATAAGGCACTGCGAGATGCCCAAATTGAAGAAGGCTTCAATTTTCACGACCTTCGACACACATGTGCTTCACACCTAGCTATGAATGGTGCCACCCAAGGAGAACTGATGGAAATTTTAGGACATCGCTCGCCTACTATGACCAAAAGATATGCTCATTTTAGCAAAGAGCACATTGCCCGAGTCCTTCAAAAAACTAGCAACAACCTCATAGAAAACCCAGAGGCAACTTTATGACAATTCTTCTACCACAAGATCCTCTTTTGTTCCATAAGGCTTTTGATGAGGTATGTGATCGAATTCTTGAAAGCCGTCAAGATGAGGTGTTCTATGCCCTTTTTATCCAATTCATAGTGCAAATGCGAGCACACCCCTTTTTCAAGGATCTTATAGGACAAATAGAAACAGATGTATTAACTCAGCAAGCCGAGCTTTGCACCCTTTCTCTTGATTACCATGAATATAATTGGAAGAAGATCTGGCAATACCATCGCAGTTATAGAACTAGAAAGGAGTTGGTGTACACTAAAAGAATGGTCACATATCCAAGAGAGACTTTATCTTCCTCTCTTCATAATCGGTTAAGTTGTGCCATGTGGGAATTTCGAGCCTTCGGTTTCATTTCTTCTAGCCCTTCTGCTATTAAGGCTTTTTTTCAAGAAAAAACAGATAGAGATGATGATGAATCAAAGAACAAATTTCATCACCGCACCTCCTTTTTCCGTCCTATTGAAGAGATCCCGCAGATTTTTCGGAGAGCCCAGTCGAACATAGAAAGAGGAATTAATATCGCTAAGCATTTCTCTCCCTCAAAAGACAAAATAGCGATTCGTCAAAAAGTAACACATTATAAATCGGGAGAAAGAGAATCTTTGACAAAGATCCTGCGAAAGATCTTGAAGCAAAAATTAAAGCCTCCTCGAGAGCTTAAAGTACATTATGAAGCACTCTCATCACTATTTTCACCTTTGGGCTACACCCTTGAACATAAGTTTGAGATCCCTGGTCGAAACAGTTATCAAAAACGACAAACCATGCGAAACTTGGCTGAGCTAAATTTTGATTCCTGCTGGAAAAGATTTATGGACTTAGAACAATGCTACAGTGCGCCTACTGCTCCGCTTCCCTTAAAACGCTTTACTGGTAGGTGGAATATAATTCGAGAACAAGCATGGAATGCAGCCTGGGAAAAGAGCAAGCAAGAGACTCTTCAATTTGCTCATGTAGCATTTTGTCAAAAGCTATCTGAACCATATAGTGACTCAATATCTGTGTTCCTGCCAATTGAAAAACAGGTTCATCGTAGAGATTACGAAGAATTCTTGAGATCCTTCCGACGACATGTTCATATGCAACTTTATAATATGACAGAATCCCCTCAACACGACTCAGAAAGTAATCCCCATCTTATGAGTGAGGGAACTCAAACAGCTAATTTTGTGATTCAGCTAGCACGTGCTTATTGGAAAGTACATCCACAAGCCAAGTACGATGAAGTTTTCAATGATTATCTAGCCAAATGTCCTCTGAAGAAAGCACTTTCTAGACCAAGTTGGGAACGAATTGTTCGTGAACGCAAACTTGATCCGCGACCACCTGGCTCGAAGAAGCGAGGATCCGCTAAAAAAATCTTGCAAATTTGACCTCTCAAAGAGTGAAAGGTCTTTTTTTATTTTCTCTCCCAAATAACCTTTAAAATTACCCTTTCATGTTTTTATTGGATATCTCCTACGAAAAAATTCTGATCTAATTAGAAGTAATCAGAACCCCTCTAATTTAAGGAGATTTAATATGAACAATCAAGAAGAAGTCCCCCTCACCTTTAAAGGCTTTCATAAAATTTATGAATATCCTAGCCCAGGAGCTCTTAGGAAAATGGTGTATGAACGAGATGTTAATGGGTTAAAGCAAGCCTTTTTAAAAGTCGGTCGACGCAGGTTAGTTTTACCTGACACCCTCTTTCGTCTTCTTAAACAAAAAAGCAGCAACTAATCCTGGCCACTCTCATTTGCAGATGAAAGCGGCCAATAACAAAAGGAAATCTATGAGTACTATAAATGAACTCACTGATCGTTCGCAAGAGCAATCTAGTGATATTGAAGAATTTGGGAGTTTTAAGACAAAACATGCTCTTGCAGGTGGCCTAAAGGGACGGATTAAAGCCTTTGGTTGCCATTGGGACTTTAACTTACACAAATGGATCTGTCCAATGATCTATGTTGAAGAGGTTAAGAGTTGTTTTCAAAAGGCGCAAGTTTCCTGTGATTATGAGATCTTACGCTTACCGAAAGGTTTTATCCCTGCAAACCCAAAAGTAGCGCAACGACAATCTCGCTTGGATGCTTTATTACATCAAGCCTACCAAGAAGAGCGAAAGCTCCTGGTCGATATTTATCAATATGACCCATCATTAAGACCTGAGGATTTTAATCATCCAAGAGAAGAAGATGACAAAACAACTATCCAAATTCAAATAGAGGCGGATTTTTATCAAAGACGTCTAGATTGGCAACAAAAGCAAGATCAAATCGAAAAGTTGGGTAAAGAGCTGAATCATTTTAACAATGATCCAGGATCTAAGATTTTAGATTCAAAGGCACCACTTTCAATTGTCGATGAGATGATTAATCTTCAATTTCGATGGCAACAGGATCGGGTACTTTATTTTTGTTCAGACGTATTTTGGAAGTGGAATGGCATGCAATATGTTGAAATGCAAGATGATGAAGTTAGAAAAATCATCTACACTTATCTAAGAGATGCTAAAGAACATGAAGACCAAGGAGGATTAAAAGATTTCAACCCAACAAAGTATAAGGTCGATCTGGTCATTGATGCGCTCAAATCTGTTTGTCATGAGAAACTTCACCCCTCTAGTGGTAATGTCTGGATCGATGGTCGATCAATACCTGATCCAAAACATCTCATCGTGTTCCGCAATGGGATATTAAACCTAGACGAATGGTTAAAGAATCCCGAAGTACCGTTAACTCCACATACGCCACACTTAATGAATGTAAATTCATTGCCTTTCGATTTTGCATCAAAGGTCGGGATCTCCGAACAATGGTTGAAATTTGTAGAAAGCCTTTGGCCCAATGATCAAGGAAGCCAAGATCTCTTACAAGAATGGATGGGATATCTTCTTACCCAAGATACCCGATTTCAAAAAATCTTATTGATGATAGGCCCTTCACGCTCAGGAAAAGGCACGATCGGACGCATTGTGCGAGAATTGATAGGACATGCAAATGTTGCTGGTCCTACTCTTTCGAGTTTGGGGGGTGACTTTGGACTACAACAGTTATTGAATATGTCTTTGGCTTTAATTTCAGACGTAAGAACAAGTGGTAAGGGAAATACAGTGATTATAGAGCGCCTTCTCAGCATTAGCGGGGAAGATCCCCTGTCCATTAATCGGAAATTCTTGCCAGCATTAACAACCCAGCTGCCCACACGAATTACGATGATGAGCAATGAGCTTCCCGATTTAAGAGATGCAAGCGGAGCTCTTGCTAAACGATATCTTGTACTGTTTTTAAAAAAGAGTTGGTTAGGCAACGAGGATACTGCGTTATTTGACCGACTGAAAGAAGAATTACCTGGGATTTCAATATGGGCATTGCAAGGCTTAAGCCGTCTTTATAAACGCGGACATTTTGTTGTACCCACCTCATCGAAGGAAATCGTCGAAGAGCTAGAAGCGATGACAAGTCCAATAAAGGCATTTGTTGTCGAAAGATGTGATCTTAACCATTTAGCAAAAGTTCTCGTTGATGATCTATTTAATGCTTGGTGTGACTGGTGTTGTACCAATGGCCATGAAAGATCTGGTAATAAACAGACTTTGGGAAAGAACTTAAGAGCAGCATTTCCCGAAATTCAAATGGAGAGACCTCAAAAGAGTCTACAGCGAGAAAGGTGGTACATAGGCATCAAACTAGTTTAGGTTTTAACACTGCCCGCGGACGTCCGCAGGCAAATTAACTATTAACTTAATACAACATAAGGAGGATGAGAATGGATTCAAATTCAGCATCTAAAAACAAAAAAACAAGTTGTCGTGATCTAACTGTTCAAGAAAATGTAGCAATAGATCAAATGAAACAAAGAAGGAACGGGAAACCTGTGACTATTTTTCAAGTAACCCAAACCGATGACTCTGAAACTTTAGGTCTTGCCTATGACAAGAGCCTAGGCTCGCTAGATAAAGATCTGCTTATGGATACTCAAATTATGGAAGCTACGGGATCTGCCAATAGCGATGTCGGCCTCCAGCTGCTTTTAAATGTGGGAAATGCAATTGTCTCTACAAATGCCGATCGCAGCAAGATGGCAACTCAATTAAATGCTGTTGCTCAGTCTATGCAAGCACTTGGCCCACAGGATGAATATGAGGGTCAACTGATTGCCCAACTCGTCGTACTTCACGAACAAGCTATGGTTTGGCTCGGTCGAGCACAACAAACCGAAAGGGCCGACTTTGCCAATATTTATCTCAATGGAGCATCAAAACTTCTTACTCGCCATCATGAAACTCTTGAAGCTTTGCTAAAATATCGGAGAAAAGGGGAACAACGCGTTCATGTAGAGCATGTACATGTTCATGGTGGAGGCCAAGCCATCGTCGGAAATGTCATACCTGGGGGTGGGATGAATCAAAAACTTGAGGAGGATCCCCATGCAAAGGTGTAAGGCAAAATCAAAACGTAGCGGTGTTCGGTGTAAAAATTTCGCTATTAAGGAGTGGGGCGTCTGTCGTATGCATGGTGCCCGTGGTGGCCCTAAAACAAGGCAAGGACTTCTCGCTTGCAAAAAGGGGCCTTATAGACATGGCCTGTATAGCTATGAGGCATTGCAAGATCTGAAAGAATGCCGCAAACTAATGAAAAAATGCAAAGAGCCATGTTAGGATCGGCTAAGGTTTGCCACATAACTAAAGTCGCTGTTGACTGGCAGCAGCTGCAATATTGACCAAGCTAAGCCATCTCGTTCACCCGCAATTCATACTGAATCTCTATCTCGCTTATTTTATTTATTATCAGCTACTTAAGGAATGTTATTGCCAAAAATAGACTTTTAGTCTAAAATTAGACTTAATTTCCAGAGTAAGGGGTTCAAAAGACATGACTAAAGAATTATTTTTAGAAGATTCATACTTGAAAACGATGACTGCCACAATTCTTGAAATCTATCCTGAAGCACCTGGTAAATGGAAACTAGTACTTAGCGAAACTGTCTTTTACCCAAAAGGGGGCGGACAACCTTCTGATCAGGGAATCCTTTTTACGGAAGATTGGAAAGGAAAGATCTATCAAGTTTTATCCCAGGAGGGGAAAATCTTACATTATGTAGAAGCTGCTACTCCTCCTCCCTCTCCAGGAGAAAAAATACAGGGAGAGCTTGATTGGGAAAGAAGATATTTGAACATGCGTTTACATTCTGCGGGTCACATCATTGATTTTGCCTTACATCTTTTAAAATATGAGCTCACTCCCCTAAAAGCAGACCATGGAAAAAAAGCAACCATCTGGTACCAAGGGGTCTTAAATTTCGATTTTCGAGAAACTTTAGAATCTAAGGCAAATACACTTGTGTCAGAAGATCTGCGATTTTCTACTCAATTTGTTTCGCATAATGTCCTGGCAAAGAAGGCACTTTATATTCAACCCAATCTTCCTACAAACAAACCTCTTCGCATGCTTACACTTGAAACTGTAGGAAGCGTTGCAGACGGGGGAACGCAAGTATGTAAAACCAAGGAAATAGGACGTATTCGATTATTGCCTATCGAAGTAAAAGATGGAACAACCCTTATAAGGTATTCAATTGAATGACCATGCATAAAGAATTAAAAAAGCAGATTACCTTTGCTCAAGGAATTGTCGATCTTTTCCATCCGTTCGTAGAGGGAGTGATTCATGATCTTGATTCAGGCACTTTGGTTGCTATATTCAATAATATTTCACGTAGAAAGGTGGGAGATCCCACTCCTCTTCACGAGCTAAATATTGAAACTGATAAGTTTCCTGATTATTTCCCCCCTTACTATAAAACCAATTGGGACGGACGAAAACTCAAATGTATTTCTATAACGATTAGAGATGCCCAAAAGATACCAATTGGCCTCATCTGTTTCAATTTAGATGTCGGTCTATTCCAGGATGTAGAGAATAAATTCTCTGCGCTTCTACAGTTAAAAAAAGAGGCTGAAAGTCCCGTAGAATTATTCGGAGGGAATTGGCAAGAACAGATCCATACACAAATCAATCAATATTTAACAGAACATGCTCAAACGCTTCATCAGATGGACAAAAAGCAAAAAAGAAAACTGATCGAATACCTTTATAAAAAAGGGATTTTTAATTACAAAAATGCAGCTGTCTTTATTGCAGATTCATTGGGAATTTCTCGAGCTAGTTTATATAATTACATGAAGGACATCGAATGAATCTTCATATTAAAACACCTCTTTTGGAATCTTTCCCCTTAAGTAATTTATTGGGCATCCCAGTGTTTTTAAAAATGGAAGCTCTACAACCTAGCGGATCTTTTAAAAATCGAGGGATTGGGTACATTTGCACTACGCATGCTAAACAGGGATCCAAGGCATTTGTTTGCTCTTCTGGAGGCAATGCAGGTCTCGCGGCTGCCTATAGTGGAAGGAAGCTTCAGATCCCCGTAACTATTGTAGTCCCCAAGACAACGCTTCCCCTCATGATTGAAAAAATTCGCCTTGAGGGAGCAAAAGTGATTATACATGGTGACTGTTGGGACGAAGCAGATCGCTATGCTAAAACCTTACTCAACGAGCAAACAACGTATATCCCTCCTTTTGATCATCCTTTGATTTGGAAAGGACATAGCACCCTCATCGATGAACTTCACGAAAAACCTGGAGCAATTGTCACTGCTGTTGGAGGAGGAGGTCTTTTTTGTGGTATTTTAGAAGGATTGCATCGAGTGGGATGGCACGATGTGCCTGTCATTGCTGTTGAAACCAAAGGATCCTCATCCTTGGCATCTTCCATGCAGGCAGGAAAAATTATGGAACTCAAGGAAGTGAACACAATTGCTACATCCTTGGCAGCAAAAAAAGTATGCAATGCTGCTTTTGAATGGACTCAAAAACATACAATCTATCCTGAACTTGTTACGGATCTCTCAGCTGTCGACGCTGTCATGCGCTTCGCCGATGATCATCGCATATTGGTCGAACCTGCATGTGGTGCAGCCCTCTCTCTGATCTATCAACAACTTCCCCTCTTAAAACAATTTTCATCGGTAGTTGTCATTGTCTGCGGAGGAGCTGGAGTAACGAGAAAGATGTTAACTTTATGGCAAGAAAAATTCAAAGGAGGACGCGATGAAATTTTGGCAAGTTGATGCCTTTACTAAGAAAATGTTCTCTGGAAATCCAGCTGCGGTGTTTATCTTCGATCGAGAACCACCTACCGATCTAATGCTGAAAATTGCCAGAGAAATGAATCTTTCTGAAACAGCCTTCGTAATCAAAGGCGTTCATTTAAAAATACGTTGGTTCACTCCCAATTCAGAGGTGAATCTATGCGGTCATGCTACCTTATCAGCAGCTCACATTCTATGGCAAGAAGGTCTGATAGAAGATAGCAAAATCATCTTCCAGAGTCGAAGCGGTCCATTAACCGTTACAAAAAATGAGAATGGATACACACTGGATTTCCCATTACAGCCTCCTAGGGAAAAAATGAATACGCGGATCAAATGTTTCAACTTCTAGGATCAAATCCAGAATACATTGGGTCAAATGAAGAAGATTGCATGGCTGTTGTGTCAGACGATTCAGTTGTCCGTCTTTTTTCTCCTGATCATCAAAAAATCAGCGCTCTCAATGAACGAGGTTTCCTACTTACTGCTCAAGACAAATCTGGGGAGTTTGATTATATTTATCGAGGTTTCTTTCCAAAATTAAATGTTCCCGAAGATCCAGTCACAGGATCCGCTAATACGTGTTTAGCAGCATACTGGTCGAGTAAACTAAATAAAAAAAAGTTAAAGGCTCGTCAAGTTTCCGAAAGAGGAGGTACCCTTGACGTAGAAGTTTTACATAATCGTGTAATGATCACAGGAGAAGCTGTCACAGTATTTACAGGAATTATGTTATTGAATGGAGATCAATCATAATGAAGATCATTTCATTGGAGGAGATCAAATCTCGATTAGATCTCAAAAAAGCAATAGTAATGCAAGAAGAGGGATTTCGGCTCTTCTCGCAAGGCAAGGTGACAGTACCCCCTGTTGGATATATGCAAATGGGAGAACAATTTGGCAAAGTCCATATTAAATATGGATGGATTCAAAATGATAAAATCTTCGTTGTGAAAATTGTTGGCGCATACCCTGAAAATAAGGCCAAAATACAAGGAGTCATACTGGTATTTAATGCTAAAACGGGCGCGCTAATGGCTGTATTGCAGGATGGGGGATATCTTACAAATCTGCGGACGGCAATAGCAGGCTATATTGTAGCCAAATACATGGCACCAAAAGAAATTAGTGCAATTGGAATTGTGGGTACGGGAGCTCAAGCACGCTTGCAAGCTGAGCTATTACAGGAATATTCAGCTTGCAGAGATCTTGTAGTTTGGGGACACAACGATGAAAGCGTTCGCAAATATATTGAAGACATGGAAAAAAAAGGATTTAAAGTCCGACAAGCAACATCTACATCTGAACTTTGCAAACAATGTAACTTGATTGTCACTACAACAACAGCAAGAAAACCCCTCATTTGGGCAAAAGATGTCCAACCTGGTACACATATCACAGCAGTGGGTGCTGATGCTCCTGGGAAACAAGAACTCGATCCAAACATCTTCAAATTAGCGGATATTTGTGTTGTGGACTCGAAAAGTCAATGTTTGGATCATGGAGAAGCATTTTATCCTTTTAAGGCAGGAATTATTAAAGAAGAAGATCTCATTGAACTGGGTGAGATCGTCCATAATCCTTCCTTACGAAGGCAGTCTTTGAAGCAGGTCACCGTCGCAGATCTTACTGGCGTGAGTGTCCAAGACATCCAAATTGCTAAATCGATATTATCTCCAGACGCGCTATAACGCTGAGATATAGCGCTTGAGGAAATAAAATTTTGACAATGCCGCCAAAGCACATAATTTTTCCGCATTTTTTCCGCAAGTGACCTGAACGAAATGGAGAGATCCAACGTCAATCAGAATAAATGCTCAATCTCCTTGCCTGGGAAAATGCTGTTCTGGTTTAATCTCTTTCGTTCAGAGTTATACGAGATAACGGACTCATAATCCGTGGGTCGAAAGTTCGAATCTTAATCGAGAATCAGAACCACATAGAATATCCAGATTACAGGAGATCACCGATAAAAATTGATTCTAACTTTTCTTCATGAATTTTCTGAT
>Ga0194129_10007942_pt1 | contig 12452 bp, 15 predicted proteins | sample TA2KigCa35mmetaG_FD_150862 | JGI IMG/M metagenome (GOLD analysis project Ga0194129, IMG submission 150862) | Freshwater microbial communities from Lake Tanganyika, Tanzania - TA2015038 Kigoma Deep Cast 35m | ecosystem: Environmental > Aquatic > Freshwater > Lake | place: Tanzania: Lake... | reverse complement strand
AGATACCAGGGTTCCTCCACTGGCAGGCCGGTGGGATGGGCGATCACCAGGTTCACGCTCTGGCTGCCATCGGCCCAGAGCCGCACACCACAGAAGCCCCGGCATTGACCACGCCGCAGGTGCAACCGCCGTACCTGACAGCCCAGAGGCGCTGCGGTGCCGTGGATCTCAGTGTCGCCACGCAGGCGCATCACATAGCCCCACCGGGGCCTGCTGTCGAACCAGGCGATCAGCTCATCACAAGGGAAGGCGCGATCCGCCAAGAGCGTGATCGACTCGAATCCGGCCAGGAGCTGGTCCGCCTTCTCCAGCAGAGCGATCGACACCGAGGCGCTGACGCTGGCACTGGGATGCTCCAGCGTCTGCCACAGGAGCGGAATCGCCCTGCCGTGGGCTACCACCGACACCACCACCACGCAGAAGCGGTTCCAGAGCATCGTGTTATCCAGGGCTAGATGCAAGGTGTGGCCTGGGTTTTGCCAGTGCTGAATCGCCCAGAGCACGAGCGGGCCATACAGCGTTTCCACATCAATGCGGCTGTTGGCCAACCAGCGCCCGCAGCGCCGCTGCCAGCTGGAAGCCAGGCAATGGGCCAACGGCAGACGCGTCTTCCAGCGATCGAAACAGACCGTCTCGCTCAACAGCAGCCCAGCCACCATCCAGGCGAGGAGCACCAGATGACGCTGATCGCGGATGGGGCAGTTTTGACGCAGGAAGCCGATCAGCTCAGCATTCAGCTGGGCACGGGATGCCACGGGGACTTGGTTTGGTTTCGCAGCCCCACGCTCTCATGGCTATCTGCCCACCCATCCAGCCGAGACCCGTCCCTTAGCAAGGGGTCTCGCATTTGTGTCGGTCAGCCAGGCCATTGCCTCCGGCAACCCCCGCCGGGCCAGACCGGCCCTGGCCAGCCTGGTGGAGGCCACCCGTGAGCAGGCGGAACCGCTGCTCTTGCTCGGCCTGCAGCAGAACGACATGCTGCTGCGTCAACTGAGCTGCTCCGGGCTGGGCTGGGGCACAAGCCATCGCCGGCGGGCTGGGAGCCGCTGGTGCACACCCTGCAGCACGATCCGGAGGTGGCGGTGCGAGCCGAGGCGGCCAATGCCCTGGTGAGCCATGGCTTGGCGCGGGCCTGGCCGCTGCTGCTCGAGGCGTTTCAGCGGGAGAACGCCTGGTTGCGGCGCTGCAGCGTGCTCTCAGCGGTGGCCGAGCATCCAGAGGCGCAGCCGGATGCCTTGCTACAGGTGGCCCAACTGGCGATCGCCGATGCCGATGGCACGGTGCGGGTGGGGGGCGCGGGCGGCGCTGCAGACCCTGCAGCAGGACGCTGACCATCGCGTGGTGGCTGCAGCGCTCAACGGCTTGCAGCAGCCAGGCTGAGGTCAGGCTCGACCCACAATCACAGTGTTGAGGCTGGGTAGGCCTTGAAAGGCTGCATCGCCGCTGATCAGAACTGCCTCTGCGCCAAGTTGCAGGCAGCAGGCCGCCTGGAGAGCATCCGGAGTTCGCAGGCCATGATCTGCGCGTAATTCCGTGGCAAGTTCAATGACTGCAGCATTGAGTTCCACCCAGATCAGATCTGGGCGAGAGAAGAACGAATCGAAGCGGTCCAGGGCGTCGATGGCCTGACGGCGGAGTGGACCAAGCCGACATTCCAGCCAGCTGAGCCTGCTCAAAGCGATGTTCAGATTTGGCGTCTGTTCATTCAGCTTCGATAGCGCAGTCTTTGCGTGATGCACCCACGGTTCTTGACCCTCAATGAGGTAGATCAGTGCGCTGGCGTCTAGAAAAGCAATCACCAGCTGCGTTCCTCGGCCAGATCTGCGTCAATGGAGGCTTTGCTGCGGCCAGAAGTGAACGGCTCAAGGTTGAGGAGCCATTCATAAGCTGAGTCAGACGGCGCCGGTGCTTTGGCTGAGCGCAGGCAAAATTGGCGATATTGGTTTTCACTGATCACCACGGCGGCCGTGCGATTACGCTTGATCAGCCGTACAGGCCCATGCTGCAGGGCCTCTTCATTCGCCACGATGCCAGCAAGCTAGCAGCGGTACTGAACTCAGTACGGGCCTTTGCGCCTGTATGTTCAGCCCATGGCCCGGCGCATGAAGGCTTCGAACATCGGCACGGTGAAGGCGGTCATGCCATGGGAGGGGCTCCAGATCATGCCTTTGCGGATGAGTCCACTGCGCAGAGGACCGGTGCGCTCAACCCGAAGCTGCATCTGTCGGCGATCGCTCCGGAGCGGTGGGGGCCGCTACCGAGTTGGGCCATGGCGTGGAGATAGTTTTGCTCTCTGGGGGTGAGGCGATCAAAGCGCACGGGGAAAAAACTGCGATCCAGCGCATCACGGGCTGGATCGCTGGCTTCGTTCACATCGGCCAAGGTGATCCTGGGGCCCTGGGCTGCGGCCCAGGTGTGTTTTCCCCATTACTGCAGGAAGTAGGGATGGCCCTGCGTGAGGGTCACGATTTCGGAGAGGGCAACGCCAATTTTAAAGAATTGTTTCCATCTAATAGATCTATCGACTGCTTCAGGCTGGCTGTGTTGCGGAGAGACGCCGCCGGTTTACTGCCTCGTGTAGCTGATCAACTTGAGCGGCACCAACAGCCCGGTCACGGAGCGGGTTTCGAGGTTCCAGGCTCGGAACACGTCGCGCGGGAAGGGTTCCACGTAGGCGTGTTGCTGCAGGAGGCCGGCGCGGCGCAGGAGGTCGAGGTTCATGTGGCCTTTTTCGTCGCCTTCGCAATCGTCGAGGGCGATCAGGGTGTCGTCTTTGAGCAGCTGGGGGAGCAGCTTGAGGTCGTTGGGCATCAAGCGGCCGTCGAGATGGAGCATGTCGAGCTTGGCGTGCTTGGCTGCGAGGGCCTGAAACATCTGGGTGCTGGAGCCTTGAACCACCTGGGCACCACTGCCTGGAGGCAGCGTTAGGCCCGCCAGGGGCTGCTGGGTGCAGGGATGCAAATCACAGGTCAACAGCTGAAAGGCCTGTGCGGCTTTGCCCGCTCCCAAGCCCATCGCAGCAGCGCTGTTGCCGATGTAGGTGCCCACCTCAGCGATCAGCCGGGGTGCCCGCTGATGGGCGGCGAGGAACAGGGTGAGGGCGCTGCCCAGGCCGATGGAACCGGAATTGGCGCGCTGCAGTGTGCGATCCAGCAATCGCTGCGTGATCAGGGGGAGCAGGACTGATTCAAACGTAGGCCTGAGATGGGCTGCAGACTCCAATAACTGCTGCCCGAGGGCGCGGCTGAGGGTTGAGGGATTCAGGCGCAGCATGGTGCAGGTGTCACAAATGGACTCCAAATGTATTGGCAGGGAGGAGAGCAGTGCTTCTTACGTGTGAGCACCACTCGCTCTGGCGTGTGGTACTTATTGAGTCCTGTGTGGTGTGAAGGCCACGCCTGAATCCCATGTTCTCACCGCTAGATATTCTAGTTGCTGCGTTGCGCACTGCAGCCCTGAATCTTCTGCGCCTGACAGGATTCGACTCAATCCGTGAGGGCCTGAATGTGGCGATGCACGACATCACGGCACTCTTCGCAATGGATGCAGCAGCCGCGAGAGAGACCGAGGTGACACTTAGAATCAGCCTTGAGATGCCACCGGTGAAGCCTCCATCACCACTGCGAAGAGAGCCGTGTCGACCTTCCGTCCCGGAGGCGCCACTATGGGTAATGGCCATGGTCTCTGTTCGGTTGGGTGGTGGTGCTCCGAACAGGCTCACAGACCGGCCCACCCATTGCCAGAGCACAGAAGTGAGAGAGGCGAGCCGTCAGCCCCGAGTTCCACCACTTGCTGGGGCGCTGCTCTCTATCGGACTTTTCGTGGTGCCCTTAATATGATCATACCGATAATGTGGATACCATAGAATTTTGCGCAATAGATACAATCAAATGGCAACGTCTGCCAACTAATTGCCTGAATCTATTTTAGCCTGATAGATGACGGCTCATCCAAGCCAGCTTTGCCAGGTCCGAGCATTTCTTCGACAGCCGAAGAGAGATCTCCAACTGGGACAGTATAATCACAATCAGATTCTAGAGGAGGCTTGGTTGGATCATTATCAAATCTTCTCGGAGGTGTGCCTATTCTCTCGCATTCTAGCCTGAAAAAAGCAGATCCTTTGACTAAAGAAGAAAACATTAGCCCCAAGGTCCTAACACCCCGTTCGGGAATATCTCAACCCCGCCTTGCAGATTAGGCATGAGCCAAGAGTTGCATGCATTAGACCCCATCTCTGTTACTATAAAGCGGGCTTCATTAAAGATAGCGATTTGCTCAGGTATTGACAAAGAGTCCATCGCAATAGTGGCAAAACCCATTCTCTCAAGCAATTCAGTAACTTCTTCAATATTAACCAGCTTGCGATGCCTCTGTTCCTCAACGTTAAAAAGAACTTTCCACCGGAAGAGGGAAAGGCTCTTAGCCTCGAGCTGTCAACATGTCCGATTGGCAAAGAGCTCATTTCTCTATATAGTCGAAAATCAAGACCATATAACGGTATTGCAGGTAGATATTTTCTTAAACTATCTGGAATTGCCTGGACAAAATCACGATGGCACTGCACTTGGCGCGATAGAGTCGAAACTAAGTTTTGGACGGGTGATGAAGATAGCACAATAGACTTATTAGATGTTACAAGCATATTCTGCGGCATTGACATATAACGAGTTGGCAGAAGATCGAAAGCACGTAATATCTGAAAGAATCTTGCCGGGGTTCTATCATCAAAGATAAATATGTGCGATTTAAACAATTCCGCTTTTTTGGCAATAATAAGCTTTGGCACAAGCTGCAGGAGGAAATGCCCAAATAATTCGTTTCCGCCTATTGGAAATATGTTTTCGCCAATTTCCACACAGTGATCACTCGCCAATTCTGAAGGTACGTTCTCAAAGGCAAAGGCAAGACTATATGCAGAAGAAGTATATGAAACACCTCGAGGATAAATGGCCTGTTTGTCGAAACAAAAAGGTGCATTCTCTCTGATAAGAATATGTTCGGAATACTTAGAGCAATTAGTCAGGAACACTGGCAAATCAACGACCTTATGCGAATGCACCTTCCTTGCGCTATTCTTTCTCGAGATATATGATAGAGATGCAATGCCAGCACGGCTATCGGCAAGAATAAAGATATCCGATGAACTTGACATGGTTGAGAAAAAGTCGCAACCGTGTTCTAAATTGTACACTCAAGTAGAATCAGTCATTTTTCTGGGCAGGAAGATTACTCTAAGTAATTTGCGATCGTTAATATGTGGTTTTCCCAATCTAAGTCAGATTTGTAATCCATCTCAACTTCCTTGAAGTCGCGACCTGGAAAGTTAGATTGCACTGATTCCATGTCCCTTATGCTTATCGAAGAACAAACCCCACCTGTACGCCTAACACTATACAAGGGAACTGACGTCTTTTCATAGAATATGACTTTTTTGGACGATGCATTCGCCAAGAGCCATGCAGGGCCTGAAACATTCATAATAAGGCCGCGAACACGCGTAGAAATATAAACCAGATCTCTTAGAGAGCATGCTAATGGTAACGTATTATTTAGAGGGACATGATTAGACCTCTGCGAGGTCTTCTTCCGAGATGGGCCGCTGGCAGCACGATTTAGGACATTTGTGTAAACACTCATACCCATGGACTTTAAATGTGTCGCTAGCTTTTCCCAAAATGACAAAGGCGGTGAGGTCCACGTGTTTGAATATGGGAACAGGATCACGACATTGCCAAAATCAGTAGACTCATAAAGGCTAGATTCTGATGGGATGATCGGATCAACGAACTGCGAATGTAATGGTAAGCCAAGACCGATGCGGTACTGATCTATGTAGGGAATGCAAAATGCATTAAACACTGGGCCAAGTCTGCCATAGTTGGAATATGACTTACTCGGCCGGTGCAATACATTAAAAACTCTCCAGCCGGACGCACATTGAAACGGCTGAATATCTTTATAGAATAGAGCTAAGTCATAATCACTATAAAGAGACACAAGGTCTCTCGAATTTTCAGCGCAGATAATTATCGCGTTTTTAGCATTGAAATGGTCTTTAAACGCCCTTATAAGTCCCAATGTACACACTTTGTCGCCAATCCCGTTTTCAATCAGAAAGAACACATTTCTATAGCTATCGTAATCTGGATAATTCTGTTAAAAGCCAACAAGAAACCGATCCCATTGTGGGTCCTGCTCAATCGGTCTTGATCGAGGCAAGAAACGATAATTAAACTCAGATTTATCCATGCTAATATCTAAACAAAAAGATCAGTACTGCCTTTAATAATACCGTCCAAGTGTACTAAGCTAATGATGCTCTGCGGAATAAAGGAGGTTTTGCTTAGAAATTCATATACATGCTGAGAGGTTAGGCTATGAATATTGCAGATAACTATATGAGAAAACTCATCCCTAGATGTGTCGTTGAGGCTATTTGAAATCGATAGATCCTTGAACTCTGGCAATATCTTGACTAATGGATCATAGCATCTTATCTGCTCTAGAGTAGCAGAACCTTGCTGAAGAATAGCGCTGATTATATTTACAGATAGGCTGCCCCTAGTGTCATCAGTCGGAGGATGAGATTTAAATGCGAGACCTATTATCAAAATGCGACTCGATCTAGTTATTGGTGATTTTTCCAGGTACTCCCTCATTTTAAAGACAGGAAATGTCTGATTAAACACTCTACATTGTAAGATAATGTGGGCGCTAATTGAGTTTATCGAAGAAGCCAGAATGTGTGGATCTTTTTCTAGACATGGTCCACCTACCAGGCCTGGCTCAGGTATCTCCGACCTTGAATAAGAAGAGTTTGATAGGAAACGAACTTCTTGCGAAGAAAGATTATATTGCCCACAAAGGTCGGAGAATATGTTCGAAAAGGCAAACTTGAAATCTCTATACGTATTGGTGCAGAGTTTAACTGCCTCAGCCGCTTCAAATGATGAAGCGTAGAGACACTCCACCCCTAAACTTTGGAATATCTCTGAAACCTTGTTTTTAGCCAACGCATTAGATGATGAAACTATCTGCGGAAGCACTAGAAGTTCATTTAGAGCATTTCCTTCAATAGTACGTTCCGGGCAAAATGCTATATTCCTTAAAGCAGGAAATAACATTGAGATCGTACTTGTAAAACCCACAGAAACAGTCGATCGGAGACAAATAATGGATTCCACCAGATTACTGTTCGCAACTTCTTTCAACACATCCAGAATTGGTAGAGTATTACAGCTCTGGAGTTGAAGAGAAAAAGGGGTGCCTAGGGTAATGAATAGAACAATATTTTCTAAGTTTCCTGCTAATAAGTCAACAGCTTCTGCAACAAGTCGCCGCGACTTTCGGAGTGGATGATTGGTATATACTACTGAAGAAGTCTTCAATGCCCTCTTCGAAAAAGTGTGCTCTTCTACCTTTAATTAGTTCTCGTTTGCTAGAATCCTTTTCAACATACACAACTTCATAGCCTTTTGATGCTAGAGTAAGACCAAGAGTCAGCCCTACGTAACCACAGCCAATAATCAGAATTTGATCTCTCATATTTCTCCTCTAACGATAGCAGACTCCACCCACTTAACAACCTCAGCGACAGACTCTTCGAGTTTGATTTCGGCTTCGAAGCCAAGAATGTGTTTAGCTTTGGTAGTATCAGGTATTCTCTTTTGAACGTCATATTCAAACGGCTGATCAGAAATGTATTCGAACGGTTCATCCGGATATATTATCTTCCAGACCATTTCTGCCAATTCTAGAACAGGAGTGGCGCGCGACGTGGATATATTAAAGTCATCGTTGATAGACTTGGCACTTTCAATGATGAGACGCATTGCTCTAGCAATGTCCTTACCATGCGTATAGCACCGTATCTGACTTCCGTCTCCCAGAATATGCAGTGGTTTTTGCCCTTTTAAACACTTTTGTGCAAGATCAGGCAGTACATGAGACATGGCAAGTCTGATGTTGCCACTGGTGAACTCGTCTTTTGAGAGACTTCTGCCTTCACCAACACCAACGCAATTGAATGGCATTACAATTGTGTAGGTAAGTTTGTACTGCTCGTATGCTCCTTTGGCAAAATACTCGCAGCTTAATTTCTGAAAACCATATGTCGACAGAGGCGGTGGTATTTTTGTTATGTCACTCTCTTTGGAGGGATAGATGGTAGCAGATTCAAACACCATGCTTGAACTCAACACAATAACTCTTTCAAGCGGATGTTTTGAAGTAAAAACATCGATGGCTGCGTCAAACGTATTTGCGAGCAGTCTCTCATTAGTAGCCAACAAATCATAAGCGTGTTTGTGAAAGTAACTTATCCCTCCTATCATTGCAGCATTCGCAACAACAATATTAACATCATCAACGCATGATCTAACTAGAGATGCGTCGAGGCAGTCACCTTCAACTAATTGAAAATTTGGATGAGAGAAGAAAGGTCTGACTACTCTCCCATACTTGCTAAAATTATCAATGATTCGAACTTTGTAGCCATGGTCAAGTAGATCTTGGCACATATAACTGCCTATAAAGCCAGCTCCCCCAGTAATAAGAACAGTTTTCATTGTTTTGATCGATCGTCTATTAGCATAGCATGCCTACGTGCACAAGAGTCAATAGCTGCAATCGGCTTATTGCGAGTCGCGTTAGACCTTTTGAAAAAAGCAAAATAACTTATTAGTCGTTCATGGCTTGTTTTTTCAGGCATCGCTGTATACAAAAGGTCTTGATTTGTCCACATTGCAATGTTCGAATAGTGCAAAGCCATAAATAGATCCATCTTCAGGATCTCTTGTTCTTCACGCGTAATTGATGCCGATTTCACCTGCTCCTTTTCAAGCAACGCTGTTTCCGGGTAACCAGAGTCCAGCAAATTGTTTTCAATATTTCTAATTTGCTGACCAGTGACGACTTGTGAAGCACTTACTGATAAGTAGTATTTACAGTGCAATATAGATAGGCGGTCCATTAGCAGGCCAGGCGTGTTCATTCCCAACTCTTTCCGTGCGCCCTTTTGTCCGATTAAGAAATATTCTTGAGGGCAATCATATTTAAATGCTGCGCTATACTGTCCTAAGCATGAGAGCTTTGCGTCAACAGTCACACTATTTTCCCACTCAACACTTGCGACCATGCTTCTAAGAAATATTGAATAGCTTTCGCTTGCTGAATTAACAAAAAGAGGATGCAGCATTGCTTGTTGATCTGTTTGATTGCTTTTAGACTGTGGTCTAGCAGCCTGGAGGGATGCTGACACGTGCTAAAATAGAGGAATATTTATGGACTTGCAAAGAGGTCTTGCCAATTTTTTGAGTTTTTGCTGATTTGCTTTTCAGTCCTTTGCGGTAGCATATCCATTTCGTCTGTTCTAACCGCCCTACATCTGACGTAATGACACAGTTAACGGATCGGTTTTATGTATTTCATCCCGGAGCCACTTTAGGAAGAAAACTGTTTTCCGAGCGACATGACCTGATTGATCTGATTGCGGTAAATCCAGCACTTGGCCTTGACCGTTTACACGAATTATATTCATTTGGCAGGCAATCTGACTTTTGGGATGACCATATATTTGGCTTAATTCTTGCGCCTGCGATACTTAAAATCAGTTCGTTAGACTTGAAAAACGCCATAAATCTTTTTAGTGTTATTGATCACAAGCTTTTTCGCTTCTATATTCGCAGGGATGAAGATCCAGTACGCTTTCGTAGGGCTTTCTGGAATCTCAACGCTTATGCGCTAGATCTATCCGCGCGCTTTAGTGCAGAGAAAGGTTTACTCTGCTCCGAGCTAATCCCACTATCCGACTGTCCTGCAGCCTTATTAAACCACAAGAAAAAGAGAATTGCTTTCGTCTTCAAGGGCCCGTTCAAATTAGCTCATGCGGAATTTCTCCAAGAGTTCCTTATTGGAACTAAATCCTTTAACTCTCTTGTTGAGGTTCATCTTATCTTGATTGACGAGCAGTTCGAAAGTATCAGGGGCCGAGGCTTTGATCATGTAAGGGTACATTCACTTGGCCGACTCAGAGATACATACGCGAAAATGTGTTCATATTATGACTTGACACAAGAAATGCTTTTTGATCATATATGCTGGGTTGCTTGTGTCCAAAACTTGTCGCTATATATGGGTATGCGTTTGGCGCCAAGCCAGTCTTATTGGTCAATGAAGTACCACAGCATTATTATGGATTCTATTGATAAGTATGCAGGCTTGGGCTTTGGAGGAGATAGTTTTACCTATGATGATATTCAGTGGTTTCGTGGCAGAGCTTTCCCTGACCTCACCTTGCCAAATGTCGATCAAAGCTTCATTGATACGACTCGTCTTTTACATGGCATTCCGAGTGATGCGATCGTCGCAGGAGTTTTTGTCAGATCTGAGAAACTAAATAATTCATCTTACTGGAAACTCATCCAACAGCTTTTGGTAGTATTTCCAAATCTACACTTCGTTATCGCTTCTCAGTCGTTGCCGCCAGTGTCTCATACCTTCCTTGCAACTACGGAATTTAATTCTCGCTTCCATCATCTTGGATGGGTTGATACTAAGAAATGGTGTCAGTGTCTTGACATCTATATTGATTCCTTCCCAAGGGGATCTTGCTTAACTGCCTTAGAGGCAATTATGGCTGGCGTCCCATCTATTATTTTCGACACTCATCACAATAGAGAGTCATCTGCGCTGCCTTACCTGTTGTCTGCAAATCGTGGAGTATCCCCTGCTGGAGTATTCCAGGCTGCTGATATAGACGCCATATTTACAGATGTTTCTAAGATTATTGCCAGCAAGCAGCTCAGGGATAGTATATCTGCCTATCAACGTAATCTCTTGAGCCGTCTATTGGGCACTCGTTCTCTTTATGCTAAGGACTATCTCAACTACTTTCTTGGCACAACTATGTCCATTCGCCCTTGAGCCATGATGTTAATTCTCGGCGCGGGTGGCTTTCTTGGCTATTCCTTCTGCTCCTTCCTTTCTGCAAATGCTCATACTTATGTTACCCTCTCTCGCTCCTTTCAGTGGCTTCAATTACCTGGAGAGGAGAGGTTTATAGCGCCAGTTTCTTTATTGTCTAATATCGCGCTTGATTGGCGCGCAATTGATTCGATTATATTTATGTCTGGAACTACAAATCTCAAAGATGTAGAATGTGACCCTGCCCGCAATATATCATCGCATGTATTGGACATGGAGTTGTTCTTCGATGCGATCAGAAAAGCTCCGGCTTCTCCGCGTCTTTTGCTTTTTTTTAGTTCCGCAGGCACCGTATATGGTGATTCTGGCAAAATCAAAAAGTCAGAGATATCTGAGCTTCTCCCTAAATCTGCATATGGGCGCCGAAATGTTGTGCTCGAGGCACTTTTCTCTGTTTGCGCCAAATCCCTTCAAATCCCATACTCAATCTTGCGTATTTCCAACCCCTTCGGACCCTCTCAGTACCTTTTTCGAAGGAAGGGACTAGTTTATACTCTCATTATGAGCGCTATACGTGGGGATAAGGTTACTCTAGTGGCAAACGGAAAACATAGTCGTGATTATCTTTACTCGCCGATGATGTCTCGCATAATCTATGAGCTCATAGGATCTGATTCATTGCCACCTGTTCTCAACATCGCATCAGGATTCAGCTACACTGCCAGAGAGCTGATTTCAACTCTGGAGGAATTTAGCCTTAATCCTAACGTAGACTACAAAGACTCAGGGGAAGAATATGACGTGGCAGACTCACTCCTTGACAATGCCCGGCTGTTGGCTCTTCTCGATATAGAAAAAGAAAAACTTAGCCCCTTTAGCCATCAAAACCTACAAGATGTTGTTGACGACATTATGCTTGGTCTCGGGCAATAGTTGCGTATGTGCAACTATTGTTGGACTTGTCAGCGATGCTGGCAGCATTGCTTCTGCTTTCTCGTTGGCGCAAATATTTTCTCTATTCTGGTATTAGAAGCAAACCCATCGGCTTTTTGCTATACGTATCTTATACGCTCTTGTTGTCGTTGGGGCGGCGTTCTTTCCGGATTTGTAAATGCCTAGGAGCCTGTTGCGCGTAGATCACCCCAGCGCTCTGCACAGACGCTCTTGAATCTGCCCAGATCTCAGTGCTTGCAATGGATTTGGGTGAGATCATGGGTTGTTCGGTGACGATTAGATAGGCGGGACGCGTCAACTAGATAGGCGGGTCTCAGATCGCGACAACAGGGCTCCAAATGCGCTCCGGAGCCGCCGCGATGCCCCCCCCTCTGTAGTTGCGGATCAAGGAGCAAACCATGGCCAAACGGGCCCGTGGCCTGAGCCAGCAGATCGCTGCTGATGCGGTTGGCATCTCAGTGCGTATTGCTCAGCGCATTGATCGCGGTGAACTGCAGAGCCAGGGACAACAGCAGCAAGGCCGGCGCCAGTGGCGCACGCGCGCTGATCCCCTGGCGGACGTGTGGGAGAACGTG
>Ga0194129_10007938_pt1 | contig 12453 bp, 7 predicted proteins | sample TA2KigCa35mmetaG_FD_150862 | JGI IMG/M metagenome (GOLD analysis project Ga0194129, IMG submission 150862) | Freshwater microbial communities from Lake Tanganyika, Tanzania - TA2015038 Kigoma Deep Cast 35m | ecosystem: Environmental > Aquatic > Freshwater > Lake | place: Tanzania: Lake... | reverse complement strand
CAAGGTTTCAACGACAGAAGCGACTGCAGCACAACTGCAATTAAACCAAGCACTGGGTGCCGGCAGATTGCAAGGCGATGAGTTTCGATCCGTTAACGAGGCAACGCCTCAGGTTATTGATGAGATTGCAAAGGTGTTGAAAATAGCCCGTGGGGAAGTAAAAGAATTTGCTGCGCAAGGCAAGGTAACAGCTCCTGTTTTGGTGCAGGCGCTGCGAAACATCAAAGAACAAGGTGCTGATGTTTTAGAGCAATCATTTGATACTGCAGGTGGAAGATTGCGCTCATTCCAGAAAGCACAAACCGAACTTGCGCAGGCGATTGGGACTCAGTTATTGCCTGCATTTACACCAGCTATAACTGCCGTAACTAATCTTATTTCTACATTTGCATCAGCCCCGGGCCCAGTAAAAGGATTTATTGCTGCTGTTGTCGGCATAACAAGTGCTCTTGTGATTCTTGGTCCTGTTATTACGGGGACTATTACTTTAATCAAAGCCATTGGCGTTGCGACTTTAATTGCAGGTGGACCCTGGATAGCATTGGCTGCAGGTATAACAGCAGCTACACTTGCATTAGCTAGTTTTCAAAGACAATCAGAAAAAAAAGGTGCGGCGGCACTTACGGGCGATCCTGGAGCGATTGCAGAAGCTAGAAATGAGCTAGTAGGTTTGCAAGCTGACATCAGCTTGCTAAAGCTAAAGGGCGCTGACAGAATGGGTGCGAGAACTGCACTTGGGAGTGAGTTTATACGTAAAACAGGTGAAGCTGCTGCCTTAAAAAGGCAAATACAACAAGGAGAACTATCTGGAGTTGCCGGCGCTTTTGATATGCCTGATGGGTTGACAGCGGGACCAAGTAAAGAGGATGGAAAAGACAAAAAGAAAAAGACACGCAAGAGCGAATTAGCTGATATTCAAGCAGCCAACGGTTTATTTAGGGCGCAATCAGATATTCAGGCAAGAATTTTTACTGCCACACTACAACAAAATACGGCGGAAACTCTGCGACTTGAGCATATTGATCGCTCCGTGCAACTCCTGTTTGAATATGACAAGATACTTCGTGATAGCACAATACCTGCAGATGAAAAATTAGCGGCAACTCGCGGCATACAAGACAAATTAGCGCAAAGTAATGTCCAATATGCACAAGAGCTAGTCAAGGTTGCAAAAGAGCAAATCTCACCATTAGACGAAATTGTTAAGGGCACAAAACAGAAACTAGAAGATGATAGAGAGGTCTTGCGGTTACAAGCAGAAGGCATCAGTCCAGAATTGGCAAAACAATATGTAGCCATTGACAGAGCAGCCAAGTTAGAGCAGGAGCGGCTAGCACCTTTGATCGCAGCTGCTGAAGCCGCAATTCTCAAAGCTAAAGCAGAGGGTCAGGATGTCACGGCACTTGAAGCACAACTTGCTGAATTAAAATTACGCGCAGGAATACAGGCAAGTGCTGCTAAAGCTGATGCAGCCGCTGCAGACGCGCAACAAGATGCTGCGCAAAAAGCTCTGGAGGCTGCTGCTCAACTTAAGCAGGTATATGCTGATATTGGCATGTCAATTAAAGACGGCGTTATTGGCGCTATCCAGGGCGCGATTGATGGCACAAAGAGTCTGCAGGAGGTTGCCAGCAACTTGCTCAATAACATAGCCAACAAGCTCCTGGACGTGGCTGTCAATATGGCACTGTTTGGCGCTATGTCGGGCACCGGCACAGGCGGCGGATTGTTGGGATTCTTATTCAAGCGTGCCAACGGTGGCTCAGTTACCGCTGGGCAGCCTTATCTCGTAGGCGAGCGTGGTCCTGAACTCTTCATGCCAGGTCGCAGCGGCGGCATCGCACCCGCCGGCAGCTTTGGTGGCAACCCGAATATCGTGGTAAATGTTGATGCTAGTGGCTCTCCTGTCGGTGGTGATGCTGGACAAGCTGGACAGCTGGGTCGAGTGGTGGCCGCTGCTGTGCAACAAGAAATCATCAGACAAAAACGCCCTGGAGGCATTCTGCACTAATGGCTACCTTCCCTGCTATCACTCCCGTTTACGGCGCATCAAAAGTTAGTCGCCCTACCAATCGCGTCGTCAAATTTGGTGACGGCTACGAACAGGTTATACGGTTTGGATTAAACCAAAATCCAAAGGTATGGAATTTGACTTGGCAAAATATCACTGAATCAAATGCTGATACCATCGAAACATTCTTAGATGCCCGGGCAGATGATGGTGATGCTTTTGATTGGACTCCGCCTGATGGCGCAACTTCCTATAAGTGGCGTTGTGACGAATGGGACAAAACGATAACCTACAACAACAGAGCTACAATCACCGCCACCTTTCGCCAGGTCTACGAACCGTAAATGGCTTATTCCGCTTGGCAAGCCAGTAATGCCTACGCGCTTGGCGCTGTTGTACGTCCTACATCACAGCAAGGCACCGGCTTGGTGTTTCGCTGCACAGTGGCTGGGACCAGTGCTGCGACAGAACCGGGTTGGTCTACGCAAGCCGGCAACACCGTTGTTGATGGCACGGTCACCTGGCTAGCAGTTGGCGCGATTCTGCCGGATCTGTCGGAGCTATACCCGACCTCAATCATCGACCTGTTCGAGCTGCAGCTCAATACCGCACTGCACGGCAGCAATGACCTGTATCGCTTCCATGCTGGGCTAACGCTGAAGACACCAAACACGGGCGTCACCTGGAACGGCAACCAGTACACCCGTTATCCGATTGAAGTCGAAGGTTTTGAGTATCGCGGTGACGGGCAACTGCCACGCCCCAAGATCCGCGTGTCCAACCTGTTCAGCTTGCTGTCGCTGGTGATGATTGAAATCAATGCCAGCAATCCCGGCAATGACCTGTGTGGCGCCAAGTTGACGCGTATCCGCACGCTGGCGCGATACCTCGATGCGGTGAATTTCCCCGGCGACACCAATCCCTATGGCACGCCGGACCCAACAGCGGAAGCACCACGCGAGATCTATTACGTAGATCGCAAGGTCACCGAGAACCGTGACTTAGTGGAGTTTGAGTTGGTTAGCGCGTTTGACCTGGCTGGTGTGCGGGCACCCAAACGCCAGTGCATAGCAAATGTTTGCCAATGGGTTTACAAGTCTACGGAATGTAGTTATGTACCAGTAACTAATTTTACTGGAACCTACAATCGCAAGCAGCTTAATGCATCATATTCACGTACAGGAAGTACAATAACTGTAACTAGCAATAGCCATGGCATTTCTGTAAATGAGATTGTTTATTTAGACATTTCAAGTGGAGACGCAATAGATGCGTATTATACAGTTGCGAGTGTTAGCAGCAATAGCTTTACGGTCTCATCGCTTGCCAACACTACGACAAGCGGCAGTTGCACTATATTTTGGATGCGAATTGATGCGACAGGGCATGGGTTATCAGCATCAAAAAAAATATACTTAAATTTTACCTCTGGCAGCGCAACTTCAGGTGGTTTTACTGTTGGCTCTACACAACCAAATAATTTTACTGTTTTAATTTCAAGCGGCAGTACAACGAATGGAAATTTGCAAGGGACTCAATACTATGACTTGAATGATGCGCCTGTGTACTCTGCGGCACAAGATGTTTGTGCTAAGCGTTTGAGTAGTTGCGAGACACGTTTTGATCCAGGCAACGATCTTGGCGTACCGTTTGGTAGCTTCCCGTCCATCGGTAGTTATATCCAATGATTGCGTGGAAGACTGCTGCGCTGGAGCACGGCAAGGCTGAATATCCGCGTGAGTCCTGTGGGTTGCTGGTGGTGATCAAAGGACGCAAACGTTACTGGCCATGCAAGAATCTGCTGCCGGGCAATGACCTATTCCTGCTAGATCCCGAAGATTACGCCAACGCCGAGGATGCCGGCGAGATCATCGCCGTGGTGCATAGCCACCCGCTGACCTCACCGCAACCCAGTGATGCTGACCGTGTGGCTTGCGAAAAGTCCGGCTTAGAGTGGCACATTGTCCAGCCCACCGACGAGACTTGGGCAAGTCTCAAGCCATGCGGCTACAAGCAACCGCTGATTGGTCGGCAGTGGCTATGGATGGTATCAGATTGCTGGACGCTGGCACGCGACTGGTACGCCGAGGAGTGGGATCTACACCTGCGGGACTGGACGCGACCGACATTGCCCGATGCGTTTGACCGGGAGCCGATGTTCGAAGGCTGCTACGAGGAGACCGGCTTCGTGGCGATCCATCCTGACGAGCCGTTAAAGGCTGGTGATCTGCTGCTGATGAGCCTGAACTCACCGGGGCTAAACCATTGCGGCGTCTACCTTGGCGATGGCTTGTTTCTGCATCATCTACGGGGTCGCCTGAGTAGCCGTGATGTGTGGGGCGGCTATTATCAAAAGAGCACTGGCCGTTACCTGCGGCATACCAGCAGGATCTAGCAATGCTACGCAAGGTCAAGGTTTATGGTGCGCTCGCTAAGTTCCTGAAGCGCCGTGTTTTTAATGCCGATGTAGCGAATCCTGCTGAAGCTGTCCGTTTCCTGCTGGCGAATTATCCGCAACTACGGCAGCACATGCAGGATCAGCACTACAAGGTGCTGGTATCAGAACGCCCGCTTGATATTGGCGATGAACCTGACCAACTTCACCTGCCGATTGGCGCCAGTGAGGAGATTAGGATTGTGCCGGTATTAGCTGGTGCAAGCGGCGGTCTAGGACAGATCTTGGCTGGTGTCGGCTTGATTGCATTCTCGCTGTTGTTACCTGGCATTGGTGCTGCGATTGGCGGTGCTGCAATGACTAAGATCGGCTTGTTAGGTGGCGCATTAGTCTTAGGCGGCGTCGCGCAGATGCTGACCCCTGTGCCCCAAATCGCAACCGGACCAAACAGCGAGCAGGATCCACGCAAGTCATATAGCTTCAGCGGGATTCAAAATGTAAGCAGGCAAGGCGTGCCTGTGCCGATTGTCTACGGCGAAACAATCGTGGGCAGCGTCACAATTTCTAGCACGATATTGACTCAGGATTACACGCCATGACCGACGAGAATAACATCATTGGTGCTGGCGGCGGCGGCGGTAAAGGTGGTGGTGGTGTTGGTGGTGCTGGCGGCGTATCAGTACCAAAAGATGACCTTAACTCTCGCCAATATGCTCGCATTTTGGAGCTGATTAGCGAAGGCGAAATCGAGGGCTTTCCATCGGCGCGGCTCTACACAAAAGGCACTGACGCATACAACAACGCAGCATTACAGGACATATTTTTTGACAACACATCGGTTGTTAACTCGCAAGCTGCCAACCCAGCGGCACCAACTGATGCTGAATACAATTTTAAGGATGTAAAATCTTATTTTAGATACGGTACGCAGAATCAAACTTGGATTGAAGGATATAGAGCAAGCGAAACCCCTAATAATGTAAATGTAAAAATTACTTTTACTACGCCTGTTACACGAACTATTACGGACACAAATGTAGATGCTGTTCGTATAACAGTCTCGTTGCCACAACTTCAATTTTTTAATGCAAACGGCAGCGTCGTTGGCACACAAGTAAATATCCGAACTGAAATTTCTTTCGGTGGTGGAGCATTCTCCACGATTATTCCGAGCAGCAATACCTTAATGCAGTTCAAATTTAGAACTGCTGATTTATATCAACGATCATTTGTTGTTGATATTCCAGTTGGTTCTGCATTTCCCGTTGCCATACGCCTTGTTCGTGAGACACAAGATCCTCCAACCGGTGATCCTCCAAATAGCACTCGGGTGGATAGCATTTTCTGGGCTACTTATAGCGAAATTCGTTATTCAAAATTGCGCTATCCAAACAGTGCTCTAGTTGGTTTCGTATTACCTGCAGAGCAATTCAGCAGTATTCCAACTCGTTCTTATCGCATTCGTGGTATCAAAGTACAAATACCAAGCAATGCACGCCCTGCCATTGGATTAAACGGACGCGGCGCACTGATTTACAAAGATGAGCCATGGGATGGCACCTTCACGCAAAGCACTAGCGGTGGCTATACATTTGGCGGCACTCAATGGACTTCAGACCCCGCCTGGATCTTGTGGGATCTACTCACAAGCAAGCGTTACGGCTTTGGCGATCACATTGATACCAGCAAGTTAGATAAGTGGTCATTCTTTACCGCCAGCCAATACTGCTCTGCTCGTAACACACGCCCTAGTGGTTCGACCGACGATTACAACTCAACAACAGGGCGCCATGGTTTGAATGATGGCACCGGCACCTATGAGCCGCGCTTTTCATGTTCTGTCAATATTCAAACGCGAGAGGAAGCATACAAGCTGATCAACGACATGTGCTCCACATTCCGAGCCATGCCGTTCTGGAGCACTGGTGCGCTGTCGATTGCTCAGGATCGCCCGACAGATTTCACCTACTGCTTCTCGCCTGCAAATGTAATTGGCGGCAACTTCACCTACAGCGGCAGCAGCCTTAAAACTCGTCACACCTGCGTCCAAGTGTCCTACATGGACCTCAACGCCCGTGATGTGAACTATGAAGTAGTCGAAGATCTTGATGCAATCGCGAAATATGGTGTCGTTAAGGCAGATATTTCAGCTTTTGCCTGTACGTCACGCGGTCAAGCGCACCGAATTGGCGAATGGTTGCTTTATTCGGAGCAGAACGAGACCAACACAATCTCTTTCCAAGCATCAGCAGACGCCGGCATCATGGTCCGCCCTGGTGATGTGATCCAGGTTTATGACCCAGTGATCAGTGGTGAGCGTCGCGGCGGGCGGATTCAAAGTGGGACAACAACACAAATCGTGATTGATGACACCTCACAAACGGTAATTCCTGCCAATGCTTTGAATCCTGTTATTCGTGTTTTATTACCGGATGGTTCGTTTGGTTCAAGTGCAATCAGCTCTCATGCTGCTGGCACAATTTCTTTAACGACTGCGTTGCCTGCTACACCACAGTCTGGCGCGCCGTTTGTGATTAGTTCTGATGACGTGCGTCCAACACTATGGCGTGTGCTCAGCGTTTCTGAAGAGGATGGTGCAACTTATACAATCACTGGCTTATCTTATAGTCCTGATAAATATAGTTACGTCGAGCAAGATCGACCAATAACAGTACGCGATGTCACTAATCTAAACGTTCCTCCGCCAGCCACTAGCAACATCCAAGGATCTGAATTTTTATATGAAGCCAATGGACAGGTAGTTTCTAAGATTATTGTTTCTTGGCAATCTGTACCGCAAGCCTTTCAGTACCGTCTTCGGTTTCGACTCGGCAATGGTAACTGGACAACAGTTTTCACAAAGGCGCCAGAGTATGAAATTATTGAAACAGATGTTGGTCAATACGAAATTGAAGTAACTACTGAGAATGCAGCGCGACGTGGCGCAAATGCTGCTACTGCATTCTTTAACGCAATCGGCAAGACTGCACCGCCGAGCACCATCCCGGACCTGTTTATTGCGCCGATTGATGACAAGAACGCTGAGTTGTATTGGCCGCAGGCAACAGATATTGATGTAAAGATCGGTGGTCAGGTTCGTATTCGTCATAGTCCTTTAACTGATGGCACCGCTACATGGGGGCAGTCCAACGACATCGTGCCTGCCGTTGCTGGTAGCAGCACTCGCAAGATCGTGCCCCTGCTGGAAGGCACCTACTCCATCCGCGCCATTGACTCAACCGGCAACGAGTCTGCTGGCATAGCAAGCGTAATCGTTGATCTGCCTGCACCGCAGGACACGCTGCTAATTCAGGAATATCGCGAGGAAGATAATAGCCCGCCATTTAACGGTACATCTAGCGATATGGTGTACAACGAAGAGGAAAACGGGTTGATATTGGCTGCGACCACATTGATTGATGATATGGCTACCGATGGTGACTGGGATGCTTTGGGATTGATTGATTATATCGGCGGGGCTGGCACAGATGGTACTTATGTCTTTGCGGAGACTTTAGATCTTGGTGGTACTTATGACATTGATCTTCGCAATATCCTCAAAACACGCGCCTATGAACCCGCCAATTTGTGGGATAGCCGGTTGGAGGATATTGACCTTTGGGATGATATTGATGGTGATGATCTGGGATCAGTGAACTGCCAGCTTTATGTACGGAATACATTAGACAACCCGAGCGGCACGCCTACCTGGAGTGAGTGGCAGCCTTTTGTGAACAACACCAGTCGAGGGCGTGGCTTCCAGTTCAAGGTAGAGGTCCATACAGCCAACCCAGCTCAAAACGTGGTAATCGAGGAGTTAGGCGTGATTACGCAATTCCAGCGGCGTGTCGAGAGCGAACGCAACAAAACCAGCGGGGCGTCAGCATTCGCCGTCACGTTCCCGACTGCCTTTTACAATATCCCCAGTATTGGCATCACGGCACAGGACATGGGCACTGGTGACTTTTTCACGCTATCAAGCATTAGTCGGACGGGCTTTACCGTGACCTTTAGGAACAGCGGGGCTACCATAGTGAGTAAGACCTTCGATTACCAAGCCGTCGGTCACGGGAGGCAGATCACCTAATGGCACAAGCGACTGACTACGTTTTAGCCAATCAGAGCGGTGCAAACTTCCGCGCTGAGCTGAACACCATCTTGGCTGCTGTTGCTAGCCAAAACTCTGGATCGACTGCTCCGCCGACAACAAATGCGTATCAGCTCTGGGTTGATACCGGCGTTAGCCCACCGCTGTTGAAGCTGCGTAATGGTGCCAACAGTGCTTTTATCACGATTGGTGATGTCACTGCAACAAACCTAGGGTTGGCGGCGTTAGCTGGCGCGACTTTTACGGGCGATATTGTGCTGAACGCACAGTCTGACCTGCGTTTTGCTGATGCAGATAGCAGTCATTATCTGGCGTTCCAAGCTCCGACGACTGTCAGCTCCAACATTACGTGGACGCTGCCAGCTACAGACGGCACTAGCAATCAAGCACTGATCACTGACGCATCGGGTGTGCTGAGCTGGGCAAGTTTTGCCGCGTTGGCTACTGCTCAGACTTTTACGGCACAGCAGCGTGGGGCGATTACTGCCTTGACCGATGGCGCCACGATCACGCCAGATTTCAGCCTGGCAAATAATTTTTCGGTCACGCTCGGGGGGTCGAGAACACTTGCTAACCCGACCAATTTGACTGCTGGTGCTAGCGGTGCAATCTTTATTTCGCAGGACGGCACGGGTTCGCGGACACTCGCCTATGGCAGTTCTTTTGACTTTTCTGGTGGCACCGCACCTACATTGACCACGACTGCCTCAGCCGTTGATGTTCTGGTCTACACAGTAAGAAGCAGCACCAGCATTGCAGCTACTCTGATCACTAACATCTCCTGATTCATGGGTGTCCCCGGTAACGCTGATCTGCTGCTGCTGCGTACTGCGGCTGGAGCTGCCGCCACGGCTGGCAGGAGCGTTCGGTTCAACTCAGCCGACTCGGCTTACCTCAGTCGCACGCCCGCTAGTGCGGGGAATCGGAAGACGTGGACGTGGAGTGGGTGGGTGAAAAGATCAAAAATATCCAATGACTACGACAGATTGTTTGGTTCGGAGACAAGTGCTTCAACTGTAAGCACAATCAGAATCACAATGTTAAATCCGTATCAAGATTGTTTAGAATTTCACCATAATGATGGGACAAACGTTTCCAATGTCACTACCGCAGCAAAACTACGTGACCCAAGTGCCTGGTATCACATTGTTGTTTCTGTAGACACAACTCAATCCACTTCTGCAAATAGAACCAAAATATACATAAATAAAGTAGAGCAAACATTGGCTGTATCTACCTATTTAAATCAAAATGTAGACACCTTTATTAGTAGCACAAACGCACAAAATATAGGTAGAAGCCAAAATTATGGGTCATACTTCAACGGCTACCTTGCCCTAGTCCACTTCATCGACGGTCAAGCGCTGACCCCATCGTCATTCGGGGAGACCGACGCCACCACCGGCCAGTGGATTGCTAAGACCTTCTCGGGCAGCTACGGCACGAACGGGTTCTTCCTTGATTTCGCGGATAACAGCACCGCCGCTGCATTGGGCTATGACGCCGCTGGTTCTAACGATTGGACTGTCAATAACCTCAGCGTCACCGCTGGCAGTGGCAACGACTCCCTACGCGACCACCCAACCAGTGCTGGGACATCGACCGGAGCCGGCGGCGAGGTGGCGGGGAACTACTGCGTCATCAATCCCCTTGGGGTAAGCGCAAACACTCCGACGATTTCAGACGGCAACCTGCAAATGACACTGGGTTCCCTGCAGGCAACACGCTTGGGGACCATAGGGGTAACGAGTGGCAAGTGGTATTGGGAAATCGTCTACACAGCAGCCACTGCCTTTGACGGAATGGTAGGTGTCGCACGACAGGCGCATAACCTGAGCAATTATGTCGGAAGCAGCTCTGATAGTTGGGGCTATTACTACAGCGGCGTGAAATACAACGCTGCCTCCCCTTCTTCTTATGGAAATTCGTGGACGACAGGTGACGTTATTGGCGTCGCTTTGGACATGGATAATTTGGCTTTGTATTTTTCCAAAAACGGCACTTGGCAAAACAGTGGTGTCCCTACAAGTGGAGCCAGCAAGACCGGAGCTGCGTACACAAATCTATCCGGTGAAATCTTCCCCGCCTTAAATGCGTACGGCGGCACTCAGGTTGCAAACTTCGGCCAACGCGCCTTTGCGTATAGCGCCCCGTCGGGCTTCTCGCCGCTCGTGGATACCTTGCTGCCAACGCCCACCATCGCCAAGCCCAATACGGTGATGGATGTGAAGCTGTACACCGGAAATGGCAGCAGCCAAAGCATCACGGGGCTGGGCTTCTCGCCGGATCTGGTGTGGATCAAAGGGCGTTCTGGTGCCACTGACCATGCGCTGTATGACGTGGTACGCGGCGCAGAAAAGCGCCTTGAATCAAACAACGCGGATGCAGAAGTCACCAGCGACGGTGGCGTAACTGCGTTCAACAGCGATGGCTTCAGCCTTGGCACACTGGCGCAGGTCAACACTAACTCAGCGACTTATGTGGGCTGGACCTGGGACGCCGGAGCCAATAGCAGCAAGACCTACACCGTCACCGTTGTCAGCGGTGCGTTTTACATCGACGGCAAACAGCAACCCACAGTGAACCTAGAAGAAGGCAGCACGTACACTTTTGACCTATCTGCTGCGTCTAACTCTGGGCATCCGTTGCGGCTATCAACAACAGTCGATGGACCATCGCAATACACAACAGGTGTGACGACTAGCGGTACTGCCGGCAATGCTGGCGCTACTTTGACAATCGCCGTTGCATCAGGCGCACCCACGCTGTACTACTTCTGCACGAACCACAACGGTATGGGCGGGCAGATCAATACGAACACCACCGCAGGCGCGTCCAACTTTGCAGGCACGATAACCAGCACCGTTCGCGCCAACATCTCGGCGGGGTTCAGTGTGGTGACCTGGACTGGAACCGGCAGCGCCGGAACTATCGGTCACGGCTTAGGCGTTGCACCTCAAATGATTATTGTCAAAAACAGAAGTACAGCAAGCGACTGGATTGTTGGGCATAACTTTATGCGGTCTACTCCGTGGGATAACTATTACCTGATCCTCAACAGCACTAGCGCAGTAGCTGGAACAATCACTTCTTGGGGTGGGTCGGGTGGATTTACGCCAACTTCATCTTTATTTGGTGTTGGCTCAGCTTCTGCAGTAAATAACAACGGCAGCAACCTAGTCGCCTACTGCTGGACGCCTGTGGCGGGCTATAGCGCGTTCGGTTCGTATACCGGCAATGGATCGAGCGATGGTCCCTTTGTGTACACCGGGTTCCGTCCCAGATGGATACTTACCAAGTTTACTGATGGTTTAAATCACTGGAATATTTACGATGCTGCTAGGAATTCTTACAACGTTGCAAGTGCAGTTCTTAAGCCCAACGGCAGTGGAGCTGAAACTACGTTGGAGGGTTTTGATCTTCTCAGCAATGGCTTCAAGGCACGAGGAACTGATAGTGAAAACAACGGTTCTGGCGACACTTTCATTTATGCAGCATTTGCTGAGGCGCCGTTCCCTTACGCCCGAGCGCGATGACACTTGCTGCCCGGCCTAAACTCAAACCAACGCCCTAGATCCATGTTCCTGTTAGACGGCAGACCGCTCAGCCCCGACGCCCCGTTCAAGCATCTGGGCATTCAATACCCTGCGAACTGGCTGCGTCTTGCCAGCCCCGAGGAACGCGCCGCCATCGGCATCACCGAAGTGCCTGACCCGCCGGTGCCCGATTTTCGCTTCTACTGGGGCTATGACGACAAGGGCGCTCTAATCCCCAAGGATCACGCCCAACTCGTTGTTCAATGGGTGGCACAGACCCGCACCACAGCCAACACACTGCTGACACCAACTGACTGGATCATCATCCGCGAAGCAGACAACGGCAAACCCGCTGACCCGCTACTCAAGACATGGCGCGAAGACATCCGTCTTGCCACCGGCG
>Ga0194129_10007935_pt1 | contig 12455 bp, 13 predicted proteins | sample TA2KigCa35mmetaG_FD_150862 | JGI IMG/M metagenome (GOLD analysis project Ga0194129, IMG submission 150862) | Freshwater microbial communities from Lake Tanganyika, Tanzania - TA2015038 Kigoma Deep Cast 35m | ecosystem: Environmental > Aquatic > Freshwater > Lake | place: Tanzania: Lake... | reverse complement strand
GCGTTGTGCACCAGGCTGGTAACCGTTTCAGGATTGATGCCACGCAGCTGGCGGATCTGATCGACGGCGCTGTAGGAGAGGGCAAGAGGAACGGCTCCCCGCAGGCCACACCACGACACCAGCAGGCCAAAGATCAGAAAGATGCAGATCTCTGCCATGGTGTTGAAGGGAAGCAGCACGTCCTGAATCGTTTCGTGATTGATGTTGGCCTGGCGATAGCGGATGTTGCTCATCATCAGTCCGGTGATGTACACCGCGATGAAGCCTGATCCGCCCAGGAAGTGGGTGGTGCCGTAATCAACAAAGGCAATCGACATCGCCACGATCAGCAGCTGGGATTTGTCGCGAGCCAGGTGATCGATCACAAATTTGGCCACGTAGCCAAACAGAACACCGAGGATCAGGCCAGCGCCCACCTGCTGCACAAACTTCCCCAGGCCTTGGATGATCACGGCAGCTGGAGTGGACGGGTCGACGTCCAGGCCGCCCTGGGAGGTGCTGAACAGGCCCACAATCAGCCCGAACAGCAGCAGGGCAGTGGGATCGTTGACAGACGATTCGAACTCCAGCAGGTGCTTGAGACGATCCGGCACCAGGCGGCGCACTGAACTCAACACGCTGATGGTGGCCCCGGCATCGGTGGAGCCCAGGCAAGCTGCGATCAGCAGGGCTGCCCCCAGGGGCATGGCGTCGCTCAGGCCCCTAGGAGCGTGGTGGCCAGGATCACGCCACCCACCGCCAGGGAGAACACTTGCAGGCTTTCCGCACCCCGAGGATGGCCGGAATGCCCACCTTCACCGAGAAGCGGCTGATCGCCAGGGTGCCCAGAAACACCACCCCGATGAACAACACCTGGCCTTCGAGGGGTACGGCAGCAAGGCCTGAGGCCTGGGCCAGCAGGATCGGGGTCATGGTTGGCAGTGGTGGAGTGTGGCGGCCTGGGCATCGCTCAGCCGGCCCGCGGCATGCAGCACCCGGGTGATCCGCTCGATATCCAGCACGGCATGGCTGCGGTAACCGGCCTCTGCCAGGCGCTCCCTGGCCTGGCGGTCGTGGTCGCCGCCGTGGTCGATGAACACCACCACGTCCTCCACCACCAGGCCGGAGCTCTCGAGCTTGGCGATGCCCTCCAGCACGCTGCCGCCGGTGATCAGGATGTCGTCGACCACCACCACCCGGTCGCCCTCGTCGAAATCCCCTTCGATCAGGCGTCGGGCGCCATGGGCCTTCACCTCTTTGCGAGGGTAGATCAAAGGCTTGTGCAGTTGCAGCGACAGGCCGGTGGCGGTGGGCAGGGAGCCATAGGGGATGCCGGCGATGCGGTCGAAGTCGAGCCCTCGCAACAGCTCGGCGTAGGCGTGCAACACCCGGTGAAACAAGTTGGGGTCGGAGATGATCTGGCGTAGATCGACGTAGTAGTTGAAAACGGCTCCCGAGGCCTGCACGTAGTCACCAAACAACAGGCAGCCGATGTCGAACAGGTCGACGATCAGGCTTTCGAGCGGGTCGGCTACCGCTTCACCCTCCGGCAGCCAGAGGGCGCAGGTGTCGCCGTCTCTTTGCGCGCGGTTCGCCAGCCACTCTTCCCGCCGGGCACTGATCTGGCGTTTGAGGGCTTCGGCCCGGGGGCCGATGTCGTCTTCGACCAGTAGGTTTTGGGGCAGGGGCAGCAGCAGCCCGTCGGCGGCGGCGCTCAGGCCGGCCTGCAGCAGCGCCTCGAGCTTCTCCTCTTCCCCCCAGAGGCTGCGCAGGATCAGGAAGCGCTCCGGTGCCTCGGCCCGCACGCGCGCCAGGATCTCTGGATCGCTGGTGCCCACCTCAAGCAGCAGCTGGTCGGGGGTGGCCCAGAGCTGGGTTTCGCGCACAATTCGCAGGTATAGCGGCTCGGTTTCATTGGGGTGGTGCTGGATCACCCGGGCCGCTTGGTTGGAGCTGTGGCAGGTCATCACCACGGCCTTGCCCGGGTAAAGCAGGAACGGGGCGGCGATGTCCTGGCCGGCCAGGGGCGACAGGGTGACCGCATCGGCCCCGAGCTCCTTGAACAAATAGTGGGCCAGGGCCGAGGAGGAGTTGAGATCGCCGTGCTTGGTGTCGACGATCAGGGGCAGATCGCGGGGCACCAGGTCGCGCACCTCCAGCAGCAGCTCCAGGCCCACCGGCCCCAGGGCCTGGTAGAAGCCGAGGCTGGGCTTGTAGGCGCACACATGGGGTGAAGTGGCCTCGATCACCGCCTTGATCCAGTGGCGGGCCTGGCTGAGAAAGGAGCGTCCGGCCAGGCCGCGGCGGGCGGCCCAGCTCTGCAGCATCTCCGGGTTGGGGTCCAGCCCGGTCACCAGCAGCGACTGGCGATCGGCGATGGCGTCGGTGAGTTGAACGAAGAAGCCCATCGCCCGCAGGCTGCCTGGGCCTGTTGCTAAGCCAGCCGACAGCCCTGGCGCGGGCTGGGGACACAGCTCGTTGTAAACCCGGGGCTCCCTTAGGTGGCGGCAGCCACGCACAGGCGCGCCATCAGCCCTTCCTCATCGGCTGGCACCCGCAGCCAGCGCACGGCCGGCAACCAGCCCAGGGCCTCCTCGAGTTCGGTGGCCAGAGCGTGATCGTGCTCACCGATGCCGCCGGTGAGGGCGATGGCCTCCACGCCCCCGAGGCTGGCGGCCATCGCTCCGATCCCCTGCAGCAGCCGGTGGCGAAACACCGCAATCGCCAGCTGGGCTCCGGCGTGCTGCTCGGCGGCCCGCAGACGCAGCTGCCGCATGTCGCCGCTGAGCTCGGAGAGCCCCAACAGGCCGCTGTGGTGGTTCAAGGTGTCATCGAGCTCGCTGGCGCTCACCCCCTGGCGCAACAGGTGCAGCAGCAGGCCTGGATCGACGCTGCCGCTCCGGCTGGGTTATGGCGGACGTCATGGCGGAAGGGAGGAGGTCTTCACAGGAAGCGCCGGTTAGGTGCCGGGGCGCAGCCGCCAGGCCAGGGTTTCGCCGGCGTGGAAGGGCACCAGATCCACAGCCGTGCCGGCGTCGTCGTTGCAGTGCAGCCGGCGGGGCACCTCCTGCGGTTGCCGCTCCAGGGTGATGGTGCCCTCGTTGAGCGGCAGCCCGTAGAAGCGGGGCCCGAATTCCGAGGCGAAGGCTTCGAGTTTGTCCAGGGCCTTCTCCTGCTCAAACACAGCCGCGTAGCTCTCCAGTGCAAACGGGGCGTTGAAGATGCCGGCGCAGCCGCAGGCCGATTCCTTGGCCTCGCGGCTGTGGGGCGCCGAATCGGTGCCGAGGAAAAATTTGGGATTGCCGGAGGTGGCCGCCGCCCGCAGGGCAATGCGGTGCAGTTCGCGCTTGGCCACCGGCAGGCAATAGAAGTCGGGCCGCAAGCCACCGGCAAACATGGCGTTGCGGTTGATGTGCAGGTGGTGGGGCGTGATCGTGGCCGCCAGGTTGGCGGGGCCGCTGCGCACCGCATCCACCGCATCACTGGTGGTGATGTGCTCCAGCACCACCTTCAGCCCCGGGTGGCGCGCCAGCAACGGCAGCAGCACCCGCTCGATGAATACGGCCTCGCGATCGAAGATGTCGATCGCGGCGTCGGTGACTTCGCCGTGGATTAGCAGCGGCATGCCGCTGCGCTCCATCATCGCCAGCACGGGCTCGACCCGCGTGATCGCTGTGACGCCGGAATCGGCGTTGGTGGTGGCGCCGGCCGGGTAGAGCTTGGCGGCCGCCCACACGCCCTCGGCAAAACCGCGCTCGATCTCCTGCGGAGCAATGGTGTCGGTGAGGTAGGCCGTCATCAACGGCGTGAAGCCGCTGTGATCGGGCAGGGCGGCCTGGATGCGCTCCCGGTAGGCACTGGCGGCCGCCACCGTGGTAATAGGCGGCCGCAGGTTGGGCATCACGATCGCCCGGGCGAATTGGGCGGCCGTGGCCGGCGCCACCGCCTGCAGCATCGCCCCGTCGCGCAGGTGCACATGCCAGTCGTCGGGTTGACGCAGGGTGAGCTGCTGCAGCGGCTGCGGCACGGCGAGTGCAAGTGGGTCACCACCACCCTGGCAGGCCTGAAAGATTCACTGCAATCGGCTGGCGGCCAGCCCCCCGACCACCTAGATCTGAAACAGGCGTTTCAGCTGACGCGTTTCACCCCAACCATGGCCCACCACCAGATCTTGATCGTTGGCGGCGGTGCCGCTGGCATCACCGTTGCGGCCCAGCTGAAGCGGGCCCGCACGGCCCTGGATGTGGCGATTCTGGAGCCAGCGAGCGAGCACTACTACCAACCCGGCTGGACCCTGGTGGGTGGCGGCGTGTTCAGCCTGGAAGAAACCAGGCGCGCCGAGCGCGACCTGATCCCCTCGGGGGTGCACTGGATCCAGGCGGCGGCGGCTGGCTTCGATCCCGACCACAACAGCGTCACCACCAGCACCGGCGAGCAGCTCAGCTACGACGTGCTGATCGTGGCCACGGGTCTGACGCTGCGTTGGGACACGATCGAGGGGCTCAGCGAAGCCCTGGGTCAGGGCGGGGTGTGCAGCAACTACAGCAAGGATTTCGCCCCGTACACCTGGGAGGCGATCCAGGCGTTCAAGGGCGGCAACGCGGTGTTCACCTGCGCGCCGATGCCGATCAAGTGCCCCGGTGCCCCGCAGAAGATCGCCTACCTGGCCGACGACGTGTTCAAGCAGAAGCGTCTTCAGGCCAAGGTGATCTATGCCACGGCCACCCCGGGGATCTTCGGTGTGCCGACCTATGCGGCGCCGCTGCGGGAGGTGGTGCAGCGCAAGGGCATCGACGCCCGCTACAACCATGTGCTCACGGCCGTGCGGGCCGACCAGAAAGAAGCGGTGTTCAAGGTCACCGAGGGTGAGGCGACCCGCGAGGAGGTGATCCCCTACGACCTGCTGCACGTGACCCCGCCGATGGGGCCGCCCGAGGTGGTGGCCACCAGCCCCCTGGCCAATGGCACCGGCTTTGTGGAGGTCGACCAGTTCAACCTCCAACACGTTCGCTACTCGAACGTGTTCTCCCTGGGCGATGTGAGCGGCATGCCCAATTCCAAAACGGCCGCGGCTGTGCGTGGCCAAGCCCCGGTGGTGGTGGCCAATCTGTTGGCCCACCTCGATGCTTTGCCTCTGGCGGCCACCTACGACGGCTACAGCTGCTGCCCGCTGATCACCGGCTACGGCAAAACGATCATGGCCGAGTTCAACTACAAGCAGGAGCCTGTCCCGTCGTTCCCGCTCGATCCCACCAAGGAGCGCTGGAGCATGTGGTGGATCAAGCGCAAGGTGCTCCCCGCCCTCTACTGGAATCGTATGCTTGCTGGAGCCCAGCACGAGCGTCGCTTCATCCCCGGGGTGAAGGCCTAGCCGTGCAGGCGCCGCCCCTCACGCAGCACTTCGGAGGGGCGGATGCCGAAAATGCTGTTGAAGTCGCGACTGAACGCCGAGAGGTTGCGGAAGCCGAGTTTGGACGAGATGCCGGCGACGGTGTCGCTGGCCGCGGGGTTGAGCAGGTGTTGGCGAGCCAGCTCCAGCCGCTGGCGGCGGACCCACTGGATCGGCCCGCAGCCGAAGCGCTGGTTAAAGGCCAGCTGCAGGTTGCGCCGTGAGTAGCCGCTGCGCTGCTCCAGCTCCGTGAGGCTGATGGGGGTGTGCAGATTGGCCTGAATCCACTCCAGCAGCTCCTTGAAGATCTGCTGGCGCGATAGCCCTTCGCTCTGGTGGCGGGCTTGTTGGTCGGCGTCGGCGAGCTGGGGGCAGAGGGCGAGGGCCAGGATGCGATAGATGAGGTCGTCAATCTGGAGCGTCGCCAGATCTCCTCGGTTCTCCAGTTCGGGTGCGTCTACCAGGGCAAAGGCCCGCCGCAGGGTTAGGAGCAGCTCGGCTTGCCGCTTTTCGGTCATGGCGAGCACCTGGGGCCGCTGCAGATCTGGAGCGAAGCGGCGGCCGGATCGCCCTACGCCAGCGATGGTGGCAGCGGTGTTCTGCAGCCTCTGGAGGTCGACATGCAGCACCAATCCGTTGTAGTGGTCGGTGGCGTAGCGGTATTCGAGGCCTGGATTGAAGTACAGAGGTGCTTCGCCATGGATGCTGTAGCCCCGGCCGTCCACCTCGTAGGTCGCGGCCCCGGAATAGCAGATGTTGATGGCGCCGATCCCGGGGTTTTCACCGATCGTGCCGATGATCGGACAGGTGTACCCCGAGGTGAGGGTCAGCGTGCCAACGGTGGCCGTGCTGGCCCGATGCAGGAACGGACTGGACTCGGGGAGGCGGGGGGCAAACTCAAGCACGGGGAAGTGCTGGTTGAGTTTGTTGGCCAAAGCCTGGGGATCCCGATCCACAACCGCTTGGTGGTTGTGGAAGACCAGGGGCAACTTGGCAACAGAACTCAAGTCGGCCATCGAACAGGGGGCAGTTCTTAAAAAATGTTCGAAAGATCGGCCCGCTCTCGAAGCCTATTTTAACGCTCAATGCCTGGAGCCTTACAGCTATTGCCCTTATGACGACTTCAGCAACGCGTCCTTGCTATCCTTGAGGTCCTTCCAGATGCTGCGGATCTGGGCGTAGGCCTGCTCCTGGCTCACCTTGCCATTGCTCTGCAGCCCCACCACCAGTCCAACCCGCTCGGCGAACGACTCGAGGTTCTGGTGAAACATCAGCCGCTGGGGTGTCCAGTCTGGTCCGCGGTACGGCGAATGGGGCTCCATGGGTGAGCGCACACCGGTGGGCTCGGCATCCGACTCAGGAGGTGTGGGCCGCGACCCTGCAATAGCCACAAGGATCAAGCGAACGTAATTATTTTAGGAGCCGTGGTTTAAGAGGTGGTGAAGGCGTGGCCTCGTGTTACGTGGAGCACCGGCGCGTTTCGGATGGTGGTTGCACCATTCTTTTCCCCAGGTGGCGCCATGCCATGGATCATTCCTCCCAGGGTTGGTGGCCACAGGTCTTGCTCTGCTTGCTGATCCAGGCCAGCATCGTGGGTGGTTGCCAGGTGCTGAACCGCTGGCTCGCCCCTGTTTCAACTCCGCCGTGCTGCGCCCCACCCCTGGTGCTCTGAACTCCCACCTGCTGGAGGAGCGCCCCGCCAATCTGCCGGCCCATCTCTATGTCTCGGGGGGGGGCGTCACCGCAGTTGCTTCAGTGCCGTGCTGTTCGAGCCCGACGGGCCGCGGTTGCTGCCCCTCACGTCGCCCCAGGAGCTCGAGCCGTTGCAGCAGCTCGGATACCCCCTTTGGCTGCGGGTGATGGGCTTGGGCGATCCCCTGCTGGTTGAAGCGATGCTCGACAGCCTGCAGGTGCCACGCATGCTGCTGCCGCCGTTGCTTGAGGTGCCGCAGCGCTCTCGGGTGGATGGGCTCGGTGAAGCGGTGATCGTGGTGCTGCACCGCCTCAGTTTTTCCCGTGATCCCCTGCATCTGCTCAGTGCCCAGGTGGGGTTGCTGCTGATGCCCAACCTGCTGGTCACCTTTGAGGAGGCGCCGGCGGGAGAGTCGTTTCCGGAGCTCACCGCTTGGTTGGAATCGCAGGTGGGGGCGGTGGAACACCACGACCTCGACGACATCCTCCATTTTCTGGTGGATGAATTGCTCGATGCTCTGTTTCCGATGCTGGAGCAGATCGCCAACCGCCTCGATGATCTCGAGGAGGCGGCGCTGCGGGACCCCAAGCCGAAGCTGCTGGCCAGAGCGTTCGTGCATCGCAGCAACCTGCGCACGATTCGCAATCAGGTGTGGCCCCTGCGCCATCAGATCCGTGCGCTGCTGCGGCAGCAGGGGCAACAGCTGTTGGGGCCGGAGGCGCTGGGGGGCTTTCAGGAAATGGCTGAGCTGGTGGAGCTGTTGTTTGAAAACTGTGAGTTGTTGCGCCATCAGTGCGATGCCATCACCCAGGCCTATGCCGCCAGCGTGGGCAATCGCATGAATCAGGTGATGAAAACTCTCACCATTCTCACCAGTATTTTTGCGCCGCTCACCTTTATTGGCGGGATCTATGGCATGAATTTTGCTAACATGCCCGAGCTCAATTGGCACTATGGCTATCTCTACGCCCTGCTGTTGATGGCGATTGTGGCGTTGATTCAGTCCTATTGGTTGTGGCGCCGGGGCTGGTTTCAGGATTGGACGGCGCCGCACTAAATCCACAACCTGGCCTTAACCGCCCAGGCGCCTGGGATCGCCCAGAGTTCTGTCGTGGATGTGACCGTCATGCGCCCCCTCCTGCGCCTCGCCTGGCTTGCTCCGATACTGTTCGTGATGCCGGTGTGCCTCCCGCCTGCTGGGGGTCTAGCGGCGCCCAGCCCGATCCGCATCGGCGGCTCGAGCACGGTGTTTCCCGTGCTGCAGGCAGCCATTGCGGCCTACCAGAAGGCGGGAGCCAGCCGCCAGGTGCGTTTTGAGCTCAAGGAAACAGGCACCTCGGCGGGGTTCCGGCAGTTTTGCGCCGGCCAGTTGCCCTTGGCCAATGCTTCGCGTCCGATCAATGCCAAGGAGCTCAAGGCCTGCGCGGCCAAGGGCGTGACCTTTCTGGAGCTGCCGATCGGCTTTGATGCGATCACGGTGGTGGTGAACCCTGCGAACACCTGGGCGTCCAGCATCACCACCCGGGAGCTGGCGCGGCTCTGGAATCAACGGGCGACGGGATCGGTGAAAACCTGGAGCCAGGTCAATCTTGATTGGCCAAATCGCCCGATTCGACTCTGCGGACCAGGCAAGGATTCTGGTACTTATGATTATTTCAATAAGGCCATCAATGGAGATGAGCGCAATTCCAGGTCAGACTATTTTGCCAGTGAAAACGATAATGAACTGGTCTCCTGTGTAGCCAGTAATCCAGAGGCCCTTGGCTATTTCGGCTTTGCCTACTACCAGGCCAATGCCAAGCGTCTAAAGCCCCTCAGTGTTGTGGGTAAAAAGGGCGTTGCGATGCCGTCGCTCGCGTCGGTTCAGAAGGAAGCCTATGTGCCTTTATCAAGGCCTCTATTTCTCTACGTGAACGACAAAGCCCTGCGGCAGCGCCCGGAGCTGCAGAAATTTGTGACCTATACGGTGAAGAATGGGCTCAAGCTGGTGAAGCAGGCTGGCTACATCCCCATGCCCTCTAGCACCTATCTGCTGGTTGAAAGCAAGCTATACCGGCATGTAACGGGCAGCGCTTTTGGTGGTGATCTGCCCGTGGGCCTCACCACAGGTCAGGCGTTGCAGCGCAGTTTGGAGAGCATCAAGAAACCGGAATTCCGCTGAGCCCTGCATGGCGATCCCAACCCGCTCCCAGCTCCTGAGCAATGGCGGCTACGCCAGGGACCTGTTGCACAACCACGTGTCCAAGCTGGTGCAGCTGCAGGCGCCGGTGTCGGAGGGCAAGGGCACTGAACCGTTGCATCAGATGCGGGTGACCATGCGTCGCCTGCGCACCACCCTGCTCCAGTTTGAGCCGGCCCTGCACTTGCCTCCCGCCATCAACGACCAGCGCCTGGCCAAATGGGTGCGGCGCCTGGGTTTGGCACGGGATCTCGATGTGTTGCGGGAGCGCCTGGAAGATGGCTTCTTGCCCCAGCTGCCGCAGGCCGAGGTGAAGGCCCTGCGGCCGGTGCTCAAGCAACTGCGTCGCGAGCGCCAGCTGGCTTACGGCCATGTGGTGGAGGTGCTGCAGAGCCGCTCCTATCTGGAGGGCCTGGCCCAGTTGCAGGGCTGGTTGAAGCAGCCTGAGTTTTCGCGGTTGGGAAACGAGCCGATCCGGGAGTGGCTGCTCGAATGGCAGGGCCCCTGTCTGGCCAGCCTGTTTCTGCATCCGGGCTGGCAGGTTGCCAGCGCTGCCGGCGAGGTGGAAGTGCTGCACGAGCTGCGGCGGCAGATCAAGCAGGCGCGCTACCGCCTTGAGAATCTCGCCGCGCTTGAGGGCGGGCAAACTGCTGCCTGGATCAGCCACTTCAAGCAGGGCCAGGAGCTGCTGGGTGAATTCAATGATCTGCAGGTACTGCGGCGCGCCATCAGCGATCAAGTGCCGGGGCGCTTGGAGCGGGAGCTGCCCCAGTTGGAGTGGCTGCTGTCGCAGCACCAACGCCATTGCTGGGAGCAGTGGCGCGAGCTGGTGAGCGAGGTGCTGCCCCCTCGGCAACGGCGCCGCCTTTGGCAGGCGCTGTCGCCTGGGTGGGTCGCATGCCGCCCCTGGAACTGGGTGAAGGCTGGATTAAGGCGGGCAAGTGCCCTTTTCGGCTAAGGATGGGGTGCCCACAGTTGTTTTGCCCAGGCCATGCTCAGTCCCAACTGTTTTTGGATGATGGGTGACGAGCGCCTGGCCGATCTGGGTGCCTTGCTGATGTTTCGGCATTGGTTGCGTCAGCAACTCGAAGAACTCGCTACGCAGAGCGATGCCACGATTCCTGAGCAGGAGCCAGGCTCACCGGAGGTATCCTATGGCCGCTTGTTTTTTTAAGCTGCGGCGCAACTGCATCTCGTCTGCTGGTTGGCATGTGTTCTGCAACACACTCCTGGTGTAGTGCACGTGCTCGTTTCTGGAACTTGCCATCGATAGGTTGCGGACGACTTCCTTTGTGAAGTCATCCCTATCGGTGTGAGGACCCGATGAATCTTTCCAAAAAGCTGCTGCTGGCTCTTGCCGGCACTGGCCTGATGGCTCCGATGGCCGCTTCGGCCCAAGAGCTGGCTTCGTTGAGCGGCGCTGCTGCCATCAACGAGTACATGCAACAGCAAGACGTGGATCGCTTCCGCGCCTGGGAATCCAAAAACCAGGTCACCAGCGTCAATCAGTTTTCTGATGTTCAGCCCACCGATTGGGCCTACCAGGCGCTGAGCAACCTGGTGGAGAAGTACGGCTGCGTGGCCGGCTACCCCAACAGCACCTACAAGGGCGGCAACGCCATGACCCGCTACGAAGCGGCTGCCCTGCTGAATGCCTGCCTCGATCGCGTCACTGAAGTGACCGACGAGCTGCAGCGCCTGATGGATGAGTTCAAGGCTGAGCTGGCCACCCTGCGCGGCCGTGTGGATGGCCTCGAGAAGAAGGTGGGCAAGCTGGAAGCCCAGCAGTTCTCCACCACCACCAAGCTGCGTGGTGAAGTGAGCATGATCATTGCCGGTTCGCCCAATTACGATGGCGATGGCTCAACTGCTACTACTTTCAATTACGACGCTCGTCTGAGCTTCGACACCAGCTTCACAGGCAAAGATCTGCTGCGGACCCGCCTTCGCAGTGGCAATTTCAGTGATGATCCTTTTGGTAGCAGCGGCAATGTGTTCAAGTTGGATAAGTCGGAAGAAGGAGACGGAACTGTCTCCATTGATCGTCTCTTCTACTCCTTCCCAGTGGGTAATGAGGTGAAGCTTACGGTGGGTGCCCTCGCCCGCAACACCGAGATGTTGTCGTTCCTTCCTACCGCGTATAAGTCAGATATCCTCGACTTCTTTAATCTTGCTGGTGCTACAGGTACTTATAACAAGGCGACTGGTGCCGGTGCAGGCTTCTCTTGGAAGCAAAAAGTCAAGAAGGGCAACCCTTTCGTTGCCTTTGACTTGAACTGGGTATCTCAAGGTGGCGGCGCAGGTCCAGGATATGCTGACTCTTCAATCGGTGCTTTCACTGAAGAAGGAGCTCAAAATATCCTGGCTCAACTGGGTGTGAAGGGTCAAAACTGGGGTGCAGCGGTTGCTTACCGTTACGGCTCTGAGAATGCACGCTTGAGGGATCCCAACAGCTCCTCCAGCAACTTCTTCCGAACTCTTGGCGTTGGCCAGGATAGCAACAGCGTGTCGCTTGCGGGTTTCTGGGAGCCGATGGATGCCAAGTGGCTTCCGTCGATCTCTGGTGGCTTCAGCTATACTAGCTATAGCGAAGGTGATACTCGTCCGTCGGCAGATATCTGGTCTTGGATGGTTGGACTTCAGTGGAAGGATTTGTTCGCCAAGGGAAATAGCGCAGGTTTTGCTGTTGGCTCACCCCTCTACGTGACATCAAGTTCGACTGGTGATCAGGAGAATGCTCCTGGCTACATGTATGAGTTGTTCTACCGGTTCCGTGTCTCTGATAATATTTCCGTTACACCGGCCGTTTTCTGGATATCTAAAAACTACAATGACGGCAACGCTGGCGAAGATACTTATGGTGGTGTGATTCAGACCACCTTCCGCTTCTGATCTCCAAAACGGCCTACACAACTCCTCACACAGTCCTCAACTGCTTTCTCACACATATACCTATGGCCCCCCAGTAATGGGGGGCTTTTTATTGGTTGCGGATGCTGATATTGGGCATCGCCAGGGAATTGCAAGCCCCGCAATTGCCAACCTTGACCGCTCCTTAACCATGGCATAACGACGCCAGGATCGCCGCCTTGCTATTCAAGGTTTGACCCTAAAAGTCCTTTCCATGACCTTCGCCAAGAAGGCCCTGATCTTTGGCACCACGGCCGTGATTGCTGCCGGTGCCGCTGTTTCGGCCCAGAGCACCCTCAATGGCG
>Ga0194129_10007918_pt1 | contig 12468 bp, 10 predicted proteins | sample TA2KigCa35mmetaG_FD_150862 | JGI IMG/M metagenome (GOLD analysis project Ga0194129, IMG submission 150862) | Freshwater microbial communities from Lake Tanganyika, Tanzania - TA2015038 Kigoma Deep Cast 35m | ecosystem: Environmental > Aquatic > Freshwater > Lake | place: Tanzania: Lake... | reverse complement strand
GTTATCGGCATAAAATCGCTGCAACTCATCAAGCATAGCCTGCGGTTTGTGGGCAGTTGCCGCATTGTCAAGATAGACCAGTGACAGGCGGTTGATAAGCGGAAAATCTTTGCGTACAGTTAGTTGGTTCATTTTTTATCGCACAAAATAATATGAGGAAAATTGCTATCGGAACATCACTTAGCATAAACAAATGTGGGCATTTACGCTAATGGCTATTTAAAAAACTCAATTTGAATTTATTTTTATTTGACAAACCAAAAATGGGCAGGTAAAGTGAATTGCTTTTACTGATTTAGAGCTACAGTAAAGGTTTTTGATGGGTGGGCTACAATCAAACATCTATTTTTTAAGGAATTACACCAATGAGCATAAAACAGTTTTTTGTATTACTAGCAAGTTGCTTATTTTCATTAACAGCGAGCACTGCTTTTGCCGAAGAAACTCCTAAAAACACTCCTTTCACACGCAATGAAAATTTTGTTTATGACTACCAAACTGCTATTGTGCACAACAATCAACCAGGTTTTAAGCTTGATGATCGCGTTGAAAAAGTAGCTAAAATCATTAATCGTGACCTTGACCAATCAATGTGCTTTAACACCGATTTTGTTAGAGATGTGCATAAAGTACGCAAATACCACGTCAGCAAAAAAAAATCGCGCCCAGAAAATATTGCTTCGCTCCACTGGGTAACCACCGCCGATAACGTAAGACTAGGATGCACTTACTTTAATCGCCACAGCAATACGTTGCTCGTTGTTGCTGGAGGCTTCACGAATGAACGTGAAATGATGACGCCGTTTGTAGATATGTTCCCTGACTATGATATCGTGCTTATGGACTTTCGTGGTCATGGCTTCAACCCAGAAGAATTGGTTCTTGACCCTATTCAACGCATTTTTTGCATCTCCCCCCGCGACGTCACCTTTGGTGAAAAAGAGCACCTAGATGTATTTGCTGTGGTAGAAGGCTTTAGAAGACTTAAGAGAAAACAAACTAAGGGCATCGGGTACGATCATGTGTACGGACTTGGCGTTTGCTATGGCGCTTTTGTTTTTACTAAAACCGCTGCGCTTGCAGAGCGGTTACGCTTTGGGCTTTCAGTAGAAGCATTAGCTCACACGTATGCAGATGAACATCCAGGTTCCCAGAGACCTCTGGCTGGCTCTATCAATAAAATTCGTGATATCACAGCTTTACATAAGTGTATCCCACGAACGCGTGCTGAAGTAGAGCTTGCTCAACTACAACTTGATCTAAACCTTGTTGTTGATCAACGCATCAGAAAAAACCGTTCTCGCAAACATCCCTCCTACACTGAAATCATGGAGCATGGGCTCTTTGATAAAATGATTCTTGATGGTTGCTGGCTATCACTCCCGCTCTTTGTAGAAAAAATCAAAAATGACTTTGCTACCCTCGTTAATCCACAAACAGGCGGGCTTTCAAAGCACTGGCTCCTGAGCACGGGCTGCTGCAAAAAAACCATAGATTTTATTGCAGCAAAAATTGTTGGTATGCACCACCACTCTAATATTAGCCTACTAGACTACGCGCCAACTATCACCAAAACCCCGCTGCTCTTTTTCTTTGGCAAAGATGACTACATGATTCGCCGCCATGAATTTGAAACATTGTACAACGCGATTCCGTCACCAGAAAAAACGGTAGTCCTCACCTCAAACTATCACGTACGCAACCACTTCAAACAAAAAGAGCTCTACAAATTGATATCTGACCTCTTCTTGCATTTTCCTCAAGAGCAGTTTATTGATTATATTGCATCCCCAGCCAAAATTGTGGCCTTTAATGCTCAACATTTTTTGCATGCATGTAATAATGTATTAGAGCAAAAGCAAGCATTTGACCAACCCGATGACCTTATGTGGCCGCTTGCCTTACCTGAAAGTCATTAATGTTTTTGAAGCGTGCAATTCATACGGTTCTTATTGCAAATCGCTCTGAAGTTGCGCTACGCGTTCAGGCCACCTGTCATGCACGTGGCCTACGCACTATAGCTGTCTACGCACCTGAAGATGCCTCTCTGCGCTATGTTGCCAATGCAACCGCAGCGTATCCATTATCAGGAAGCGGCAGTAGTGCTTATTTGCAACAAGACGAACTGATTGCTATTGCTCTTCACGCTGGCGCCGATGCTGTCCATCCAGGGTATGGTTTTTTATCAGAACAAGCCTCCTTTGCCCAGCGTGTTATACAAGCCGGCTTAACCTGGATTGGGCCATCCCCACAGGCAATGGCTGCCATGGCAAGCAAAGAGCGTGCACGAACAATTGCTCAGCAGGCTGAGATACCAACAGTACCAGGACAACTAGTGACTGACCTTGCGCCCGAAAAACAAGAATCAGCGCTGCTTGCTGCCGAAAAAATTGGCTTTCCTGTTATCATCAAAGACCCACTCGGTGGTGGGGGCAAAGGCATGCGTCGCGTCATGACCGCTGCTGATTTTCCTGCTGCTTGGGATGCCGTTATTGCGGAAGCAACACGGCAAACAAATACCACAGCCCTGCTCATTGAAAAATATATCGTCGCTGGCCGACACATTGAAGTTCAAGTTGCTGGCGATGGCCTACAAGTAATTCACTTATTTGAGCGTGAGTGTTCGATCCAGCGTCGGCACCAAAAAATTATTGAGGAGGCTCCTGCCTGCTTTTTAAACCCTGAACTTAAAATAGCGCTCCATGATGCTGCCTGCCGGCTAGCTGCAGCCGTTGCCTACGATAGCATTGGCACGGTTGAGTTTATTGTCACGCCTGATGAGAAATTCTATTTTCTCGAAATGAATACCCGTTTGCAGGTTGAGCACGGCGTCACCGAATTAGTTACGGGCATTGATTTAGTTGGCTTGCAGCTTGATCTTGTGCGCACGCAACAACTGCCCTTTAGCCAAAATGACCTCTCGCTACATGGGCATGCTATACAGTGTCGCTTATACGCTGAAAACCCGCGTGAGCGCTTTATGCCTTCTACTGGTACCATTCAAGCGCTTACTTGGCCCTTACATCCCCAAGCACGGCTCGAATACGATTTGCATGAAGGCATGGAAATTACACCTTTTTTTGACCCTATGATTGCAAAAATATTGTGTTATGGCACTAACCGCTCTGAAGCACAACGCACTATGAGCAGCCTACTCGAACGCCTCTTTATTGCAGGCATCACAACCAATCAGCTACTCCTACAAGGCATCATACGGTCATCGCTCTTTAGCACTGGTGTTTTACACACCCAATCATTAGCTGACCAAGACCTTGTGCTCCTATTAGCCCAAGAGCTATCAGTAACCCTTGAAGAAGAACTTATTGCTGGGCTAGCAACCGCGCTTGCATCTATGCATAAAACCACGTCCGCATTAAGCGATCCCACACTATCAAGCCGCCGCTGGAGGACACAACCATGGCGATAAAAAAATTTTTAATTAATAATCGCGAGTGGCACTATGCCCTTGTTACACAGCAAGATGGCACGATTGCCGTGGTAGTTACCAAACCTGATGGCAGCACCCAGTCCATCACGGTTACTGACGTACAGTACAGCCCTGAAAAAGGCATTATTACCTTTGTTTATAGCGGCCGCCGTCTGAGCATGCGTATTACCCAGCAAGATAAGCTGCACATCGTATGCCCGGCAGATGGCAAAGCTGTTATAGTAAAACCAATGAACAGGCAACAGCTACAATCAGTGTTCCTCCCCGCTAGTCAAGAAGGTTCCACTATCGCTGCCTTAAACCTTAAGACTATCAAAAGCCCCTTGGCTGGCCGTGTGACTAAAATACTCGTTTGTCCTAACCAAGTGGTCACCAAAGGGCAACCGCTTCTCATGATCGAATCGATGAAAATGGAGAATGAAATAGGTGCTCCTACCACTGGGAGTATCAAAACCATTTCCATCAGCCTAGGGGATGTGGTAAAACCAAATCAAGTTTTAGTAGTCTTGGAATGATACTCGCAGACGATGAAGGAGAGGGGCATGCAATCGCATACCATTAGCATGGGACAACGCCAGTTTCGTATTGGTGATTTAGCTAACGAGCTTAAAGTTAAAAAGTTTGTTATCCGCTTCTGGGAACAGGAATTTGGCCTTTCTGCTGATCGCTCTGAAGGGGGTCATCGCTTTTATACTACTGCCGACTTACGTACATTCCAAATTATCAAAGATTTATTGCACAATCAGGGTTATACAATTGAAGGCGCACGCAAGCAGTTACCGTTACTGCTCAAAGAAAGCGCCTCAGTAGCAGCCCCAACACCAGCAGTAGTTGCATCCCCCATGGTAGAAGCTTCTAGTCCTGCTACAGAAGCAGTAGCCTTAGCTCCTCAAAGCGAAGCACAAGAACCAGTAGTTGAAGTAATCCCTGTTGCATTCAGCGTACAACCTGCGGTCGAATCTCCCCTAGAAACCATTGCGATCACCCCTTCTGCCTCACCACAAGCTATTGAAGGCGCCCATGTTGATGCCCAATCAGTAATCCGTACATGTCATCACGAAGAAATTGCCCACACTCCCGTTAGCATTGCACCCTGTTCTACTTGCGAAAGACATAGCCGCCATTTGCTGATGGTTAAAGATGAGCTAGAAGCGTTGGTTAAGCGCTTACGATAGTTTCTTCTGCAGCTGGTAACATGGTACATTCGAAATTAAAAATGCGCTGAAATTCAGCGAAAGCATCTTTTTTTATCCAGAGGTATGGCTGGTGCCGAACAGGCGATGTGTGCTCAGGCGTTAAATGCCAATAATCATGACAACTTACATTCTCGTATTGCTTAAAATACGAAACTAAACACCTTACCAGGGCATCTTCTTGCGCTAGACGTTGCTCTGGCTTAAGAAAAAACAGATACTCTTTTTCATCTTTCTTATGCAACACATCAGGATACACCTGTGGATCTGCTTGTACCCACCCCGTTTTTAACTCAGCAATCATGGTATGAAAGCCTACATAAAATTCAAACAGATGAGATTTTAGATTGTTGATTTCTGCTACGTAATCTTTTTGAATTAACCAAAGCTCTATCCCTTCACCATAACAAATTTTTCCACCTGCAGAAAATCGCCAATTATTGCCACAACCAACCGCATGAATAGGCCAATAATATTCACCCAGTAAACTACGAGTATTACTACTGCAAATTTCGATGAGACGACAACTACCCCAAGGAACTCCTGGCAAAAATATTATAGGTCGATGGATTGCTCCACTACCCGTAAAAATCGGCTGCTGAATTAATTGATATGCTAGATACGCGCAGTATGCTGGTATTTCATCCAGCGTTCGGGCCTCGGTACACATCGGCACCTTTTCCCCCGTCTCTTGGACATAATCCACAGCACATGGATTCTCTTCGAGACTCGCCCTGCTGCCCAAACAAAACCCATAGACTGACCAAGAAATTGTCAATAAGGCTATTAATTTTGCATTCATTCTACCCTCTTCCCTTTAAACCATTTTTTTGAATTCATCGAACAATATTAATGGCAACGAATATCTTTTTGAAAATACATATTTGAATTATTATGCAACATAGTTTGCAAGCGAAGACTGCGTCGCGGACTGCATGGTTGATGGAATATACGGCATTCATATACACGGGCTGGAGGCCAATTTAATAAAATAGGCTCCGATGAAATAACCCCATTATTGTTTTTAAAATTATTAATTACAGCACATTTCTTTTCAAAATCTAGGCGCTCTTCATCAGTTACTCCCTGCAATAGATGTTTTAAGTCTGCAAATGTTGCCGCAGCAACATATGAAAACCAACGCAAGAGCCCACCCTGCTTAAGTAACTTTTTATAATTGGTAAAAATAGCATCAACCGCTTGTGCACTAAAAAAATCAGCGTAATGTGGCAAGCCTGAAATAATAACATCAAAAGTAAATGCTGCAGAAAAACCAAACACTCTAGCATTCGATGCTTTAGTGATATCAACCGCATGAATCACCACCCGCTTATTTTTATCAAAACGAGCCTTAAGTGCCGCTAAAAAAGTAGGATCTATATCTACTGCATGAATTTGATAATCAACACCAGCTTCATCAAGCTGCTCTACTAAGGCTGCCGTAAACACGCCATCACCTGCACCAATCTCAAGCACTTGCAGTACTTTTCCTTGTGGCGGCTCGAGCGCAATATCTTTAGTAATTTCACGGGCCAAAAAACGAGAACTGGGGGCAATCGCCCCTGTTGTTTTGAAACGGTCCCAAAAATTCGCGTAAAAAGCTGATCCGTTAATGCTATCAGCTCTTTCAACGTCACCATCATGAGCAGAATACCCATACGAAGCAAGACAAAATAACAATGCAATGATCACAGGAGATCGTAGTATTTTCATATAGCAGAAAAGAGATAAAAGGGTTAATCAATCAACAAAATCAAGCCGCTGCTTGAGCATTTTGTAGGCGATTATACCAACAAGAATGATTTCTAGCCAGAGCCCCCCTACGCATGGCCAAAAAGGCAATGCTTGCCCATTACCTAAAAAGCTATAGCGCAACCCTTCCGCCGCCAAGGTAAAAGGATTGGCAAGCGTAATATACGCGACGGGTGGGTAGAATTGATAAAGAACATGCCAGGGAAAATAATAACTTCCCCAGGTAGTCAGCACATCAAAACAGCGTACCCATACGTGCTCAAAAGCAATTTGATTGCGCACGGTAGCTATTAAAAGCAAGGAAAAGAAAGAAAAGAATAAGCTGGTAGTCAAAAAAATGATCAATGAATACAAGGGCGACCATGCGCCTAGGGGAAAGCGATCCTGTAAAATAAGCTTACCTATCAGGATAATTGGCCCACCTAGCAACACACTACGAATTATAAAATAAGCCACATTTTTAGCCAGCAACAACCAGGTCGGTAATGGTAACGTTAAGGTAAAATCAATAGCCCGCAAATTATTAATGTCGGCAACAACTTCACTTGCCTGGAGATACGATTCATACAAAAATTTATAGACCAACGAGGCAAGCAAGACAAAAGCGCCGTAAGTATGTGGCATCCCCATTAAAGGAAATACATAACCAAAAGCAAGCGATGCCTGCGCTGGCCATAAAAGCGTGTTAATCAAGTAATCAATATAAACACCGCGAAAAACATGAAGATCGCGCTTGAGGAGTTGATACCAAATACGAAATGGTCTAGAGAGTATAACCATCATAAGAAGCTCCTGAATACAGAGCGTAGATTGGTTGCGGGGGCTGGATTTGAACCAGCGACCTTTGGGTTATGAGCCCAACGAGCTACCAGGCTGCTCTACCCCGCGATTACAATTTCAATTTGATTGTGTCGTAATTATACGAGCATTCACCGGAATGTCAACGAAATAAGCATTAATTAAATTTTTAGCCCATTTTATCGAAGCTTTTTCCATCGTTTCTACCCAGCTGTGTACCTGCAAGCCCGCGCAAAAGTTGCTGGATATCATCTGGCAGGGGCGCTTCGTAGCTAAATTCTTTGCCTTGATAGGTAAATTTCACACGCCAAGCATGAAGCGCTTGCCGGGCAATTAAAGGGTGCTTAACCCCATAAACTTCATCCCCTAGTAACCCATGGCCAATGGCAGCACAATGAACACGCACCTGATGCGTGCGGCCAGTCACAATACGCACCTCAAGCAAACTAGCTGTCGAAAACTGCTCTTGCACTTGGTAAAACGTAAGCGCTTGGCGTGATTCAATCCCAGTAGTCGACATTTTATGCCGTTCTGTTGGGTGCCTGCCAACAGGCAAATCAATGCGACCAGATGCTTGGGGCCTGCCGGCCACTACTGCCAAATAAGTTTTTTCAATGTTGCGTCCCTGAAACAAAGCTGTAAAAGCATTGTGTGCCTGCACAGTGCGGGCAACCAATAAAAGCCCGGAGGTGTTTTTATCAATCCGATGAATAATTCCAGGCCGCTCATTGCCCTCAATTTTTTGCATATCAGGAAATCGGTACAACAAGCCATTTACCAACGTAATTTCTTCTGGATTAGTTGCGGTATGATGCACCAAAAGTCCGGCTGGCTTATTAATCACCAAAAAATCTGGCTGCTCATCAATTACCTCAAACTCAACGTGAGCTGGCGCGGTATTGCACACCTTCGTTCTCAGGGTAACGCTGACCGTATCATTAAGTTTTATGCGATAATTATTTTTTGCCAAGGGAAGGTCATTTACCAGCACAAAACCGGCATCAATGAGCTCCTGAAAGTAATTTCTCGAAAACTCAGGAATACGCGCGTGCAGGAAAGAGTCAACACGCTCCCCTACCCAGGTAGGCTCGCTGCAGACAATAGTAGTTGTCAAAAAATGTGGTTTCATAGATTGGTAGCTATCTTTGGCGATGGTTGTAACTGAAAGAGCTGAACGAAACATGCAAAACAGTTCATTCTCAGCCTAAAATATAGTAAAATAAAGTCAAATATCTAAGCGCCAGATTGTTTTGTTAGCGTGAAAAGTGGAGTTGCCATGCTCACCATAAAAAAAATATTATTTCAAATAGAAAACAACATTGACGCGGTTATAGCCGAAGACTCAACCTTAGGCAAAGACCTATGGCAAATTTTGCTTGCGCAACACTATGCTGATATCGCCATGCTCATCAATAAATTGGATGATGAGCGCCAACTTGCTTTGTTTAAAAAATTAGCGCGCGAAATCGCCGTAAAAGTATTTCGCAAACTCCCCAAACAACAACAGGCCAAGCTACTGGTAGCCCTTGACCTCGATCAGGCAACTACGCTTCTTAAAAATATGCCTGCTGATGAACTGACCGACTTATTTGATTTTCTCTCGGATGAAGACTTAGAAAAATATTTAAAACTCTTGCAGTCAAAACAGCGTAATCAAATTTTATCACTTTTAAGCTTTAACCCTCGCTCTGCTGGCGGCCGGATGAACAGCGATGTAATTACACTTCACAAAGAGTTTACCGTACGTCGCTGCGTAGAGCTGCTGCAACGCTTAAGCCATACTAAAACCATTATGCAGCGAATCTACGTCACCAACAAAGATAACGTATTGGTGGGCTATGTTACGCTTGATAAATTAGTACTGAGTAAACCTGAAACACACTTGGCCCAAATAACAAGCCCCAATGAACTAGTAGTATCGGTAGATGAAGACCAAGAAGATGTTGCAAACCAAATGCATCACTATGGTCTCTTGTACGTCCCGGTAGTGGATAAACATAATCACTTTTTGGGGGTTATTACTGCTGATGATGTGTTTGAAATTATTAAAGAAGAAGGCAGCGAAGACGTTTACAAAATGTTTGGTCTTATTCCTGTTGACCAAGGTTATTTTGCAACACCAATCATGCGCCAAGTCTGGCAACGCGGCATCTGGCTAGTAGGTCTGCTTATCCTACAAAGCCTTTCTAGCATTATTTTATCTTCTTATAATGATTTAATCGGCAAATATACGATTATTGCGGTATTCTTAACCATGCTTATTGGGACTGGCGGCAATGCAGGCAACCAATCTGCAACAGTGGTAATTCGCGGCCTCACCACACGTGAAATATCACGACGCAATGCTTACAAAGTATTTTTACGTGAAGTTAATATTGGAATGCTCATGTCCTTTGCTTTAAGCATTGTTTCTTTTATCCGTGTCTACTGGTCCTGCCATGAGCTATTGAGTGCCTTTATCATTAGCTTCTCACTGTTCCTAATTGTGGTTACCTCAATGGCACTCGGGGCCTTAATTCCGATCATGCTTGAACGGTTTGATATGGACCCTGCGCATAGTGCTGCACCGTTTTTAGCAACCCTGATGGATGTACTCGGTGTTTTGATCTATTGCTTTGTTTGCAGCAAATTGCTTGGCTAATTCCCCCCTCTTTTTAGCCTTAAAATAACGACCTCGTGCACCTTGCCAAATAGCAACGTGGTAGAAATAGTATAAAATGTGCACAAAACGCTTTTCTTTTTTAAAAAATATCTGATATACTTTCTTTCGTTGACGTGAATTTTTTAAAAAACACGTTTTGAAATTTTGAGCCGCTAGCTCAGTCGGTAGAGCAACAGCCTTTTAAGCTGTGGGTCGTAGGTTCGATTCCTACGCGGCTCACCAGTCTTCGCTCTCACGAGCTACGCCTGGCACAGCCATTTTGATGGCTTAAGTTTCAAACCCTGACATTTTGTAGCGTCCCCATCGTCTAGCCCGGTCCAGGACACCAGGTTTTCATCCTGTAAACGGGGGTTCAAATCCCCCTGGGGACGCCAGCTTTCGCCAAGGCTTCAGCTGGCATGGCCAGTTACTTCAAGGCATTGATCATAAAATGCTAATTATAACATTATTAGAAAAAGGCGAAAGCTGTCCGCCGTAGCTTTATGCGTAGGCTGGACCGGCCCGGCCAGAGTTTTCATGCATTACGTTTATCTTATCCGATCTATCAAAAATTCTGCCCTTACCTACATCGGCAACACCGTCAACCTAAAACAACGGCTCGAAACACACAACTCAGGCGGATCTATTCATACAAAAGAAGATCGACCATGGGAGCTTGTTGCGTTTCTTGGGTTCAAAGATAAACTCAAAGCCACTGCCTTTGAAAAATATTTAAAATCTGGATCAGGACGAGCATTCTCAGCTAGACGATTCTGGTAAAGCCGCTTTCGCCAACGCTCCAGCGGGCACGACCAGTAAGTATGCTTCATACAAAACTATAACTATTATATTTTAAAACCACGCTAAAATCTTATTTATCACTTAGCAAATCGCTCTTTTTTTTAATTTTATTCTTGTTTGTTGTCTGATTAAAATTCTTAGGTAAACTGCTCTACTCAATTAAGTATCCACCTAAAAATATTATTGCAGGCAAATATATGTACATAAAAACATCTTTGCACTTCTCCGCATATCTGTTGCTCATTTTTTCGATTTCAACAACAACCCTTTTAGCTAACGGGAAGGGAACGGGCTGCGGCGTCAACATTGGTAACGCAAGTTTTGTCATTCATGACTACGGCATTAAAATAACCCGAAATACCGATACTAGCACACCCTACAATTTATACAAAAACCCGAATATCTTCAGCAACAAGACAAGTGATAATCTTTTGCTTACCGGGCTTGCTGCGGCTGTTATACGAGCAGCACTGGTGCCACTAGAAAGTCGCTTGCTTAATGATCACTCAGCACGTGGGAATGTAAAAAAAGCCTTTATATCGCTAGTACGTTGCATTGAAGAAGTTTGCTATGTACTCAACCATCCAAACGATGAACATATAATGGATCTTACCTGGGCTATAGTTGATGCTGCACAGACATGTAAACATCTCGCTGCTGCATGCAAGGCCTTGCCTGTCACGGAGAATGAAGAGGCAGCAACAGTTGCTATCAAATCTAGTGGCATCACTCCTCGCCAGGTATCGGCATTGCTTGAGGGTATTTGTGCTACCCTCTCTATGATTACTCCTAGCAACAGCTCGGTAGATGTTGATACTAAATACATAAACAAAGTAAACTTTGGTGCGCGCTCAGCTATATCATTTTTACGTCTTTTACGTAATTTCAATGACATTCCCTACGGAGAAGAAAATAACAAACAGCGTAATATCTATGCAGCACTTATGGCCCTACAAGCATTCTACTCAAGTATAAAATTTGGCCTTGCTCATTTTGAGCCAACCGAAGCAAATAGAAACCCTCACTACACTTCGTTTGGCGATACTACTGGATGGCATTTTAACTCAAAATGCTGGAAACACGATCCTTATGAGCGCTTTAAGCAAGCACACCCTGAGCCTGTTGATGGATATTCGCAAGCTGATTTTGAAACATATTTTGGCTCGTACGCCTGTCTATTTTTACCCGATACCCCAGAATATGATTTCTGGTATAATCAGGTAAGAAAAGTACGGCCAAGCCGTAATCCCTTTAACGGCTCGTTCCGCGGATTTGGCTTTGATTTCGACCACCCAGAAAGACCAGCCGCATGGAAGCCCGGTATGATGATTCCAACAGATGTAGTAGAGCAAGAACCAAGCAGGGCAAGAAGATATGCTCTCCAAAACCTTGGCGTTTCTAGCAACGCGACTGATCGTGAAATTCGCGTTGCCTATTTGAAGCTTTCAAAAGAACATCACCCTGATAAGGGTGGAGACCCTGAAAAATTCAAGGTCCTCAACCAAGCAAATAAGATCTTGACTGATACTCCATAACTAAAAGGCAATGACCCCCTCCATGAAACATTTACATCGCTTTTTTGTTACCCTCTCTATCATCTTGGTCAGCACTACCTCTGCTGCTTTTACCATCAATATTGGAAAAGCACGGATTGCATGGCATGATGGCGGAATAAAAGTAACACGCAAAGAAAAAAGTCATACCTGTACGAGTAATTATTGTGCATCTGGATTTGGCAACCTGTATATTTTTAGTAAAGAAACTACTGGCGGCTTTGTCATCACTGGCCTTATTGCCAGCTTACTGCGCGGCGCGCTAGTTCCTCTAGAGCACCG
>Ga0194129_10007917_pt1 | contig 12469 bp, 14 predicted proteins | sample TA2KigCa35mmetaG_FD_150862 | JGI IMG/M metagenome (GOLD analysis project Ga0194129, IMG submission 150862) | Freshwater microbial communities from Lake Tanganyika, Tanzania - TA2015038 Kigoma Deep Cast 35m | ecosystem: Environmental > Aquatic > Freshwater > Lake | place: Tanzania: Lake... | reverse complement strand
AGTCCGTATGCTGTTTATATGCCTGTGAGAGATGCCCGTTCCGTTGAACCCAGCCTGCTGCTGAGCGGAGAGTTGCAAATTGACTTTCTCCCGATCGCGTGGAGTCTGGTCTTCAGTGAGTCACCCGGTCTGCGTCGTGGCCGCTCAGGCAGCCCAGATGTTTTCGTACGGTCGGTCCGACTCAAGGTTGCGAAGTCGACCGATGATGCCACGCTTGGGATCCCTTTGGCTCGCTTTGATCATGTGGTGTGGGAGGTTCGGCAGGCGATCGAGCGCAAGTTGGGTTTGCGAAACAACCCAGGTAGCGCGCCAGTCAATATGCAGGATTGGCGAGAAAAACCAGAGGAAGTTGAGAAACTGTTGGAAGCACTACGTGAGGACTTCCAGCGACGAAACACCAACCGTGAACTGGCAAGTGGCGAAGACATTTTGTCGGTAAAGGCTCTCGTCTCAAAGATTGGATGCACGATCGCTGAACTCGACTACCTGCAACAGCGTGCGATCATTCGTCCAAAGAGGACCGTCGGGGGTCAACGTCGTTTCTCACAACGAGACGTCACGCGAATCAGCGAACTGATCGACAAGTTACGTCGGGGAGACGAGCTTCCTCCGCCGACAGGCTTGGGTCAAGTGGGTGACCAACTCCGTGACTCGCCCACGGAACGTAGAAGGATTCGGTCAGCGACGATGGACGTAGTTGCCAATTTGTATGCTGACGCAACTGAAAGGTTCCCAAGACGCGATCACAGTGTGATCGACTACATCCAGTCCAAGATGGAATGGTTGACGAAGGATGAAATCATCACCCTGATTCGACTGGCTCGCACCAAGCGGGACTTACCGATTTATCGCCGAGGAAGAATGCCAAAGAGCCTCAACGAAGGCGTCGAGTCGCCAGCCGGAGTGGCGGTGCCCATACCGCCAGACGAACCCCCATATGACGAGGAAGCTGATCGAGTGCTACGGGAGTCTGATCGAGTGCTACGGGAGTTCTTCCGCAACGAGCTAAGCGCTAAAACTAGGGCCGTCATGAACAGCACCAACCAGGGAGGCACAACGCCATGAACGACGAGGAATTTATCAAAATAAGACGGGAAATAGAGGCGATGTCCGACGACGAGAAAGTTGCCAAATTCAATTTGGGAAAAAAGGTGGACGCACGCGTATTCAGTTGGACCGCGCCCAGCATCTTCCCACCACGCAGGCGATGGGGGTGTGACATAATGCTGGAACAAGTCAGACGATTTGCAGCCGCACAGGACGCGCCAGCACGGAAATTGCGAGCCGAGGGCCGAAGCTCGTTCGACGTCGCCCGCGAAGAACTGGAGTTGGGGGCAAAGCACTCCCACTGGATGTGGTGGACCTTCCCACAGTTCCTTCCGAACATCCCCCTCGAGGGACTATCGGACCTGACCAAATTCTACGCGATCAAGGACACCGAGGAGGCGCATACGTATTTGAACACGCCGTTGCTGTACAACCGCTATCACGCGCTCACGTTGATCGTTCTTCGCCATCTCGAGCGCCGAACTGTCGCCCCGGTTGTTCTGATGGGCAGCGAGATCGACTGCAAGAAACTCGTATCATCGCTGACACTGTTCGCCGCCGTGGGGCTTCGCACTGCGCGTGCTGAGTTAGCTCGCGATGCGCTTGGTGTGTTGCACTTGATGGATAACGCAGGTTTCCCCATGTGCCAATACACGATGCAGAAATTCGACTTTTCTCACACCTAAGACCCGTCGCCCGACCCTCGGCGTTTCTTGGCGACGTGAAACGGCGCAAGGACCAGAGATACAGTCCTGTACGGCCCTCGGCGGAACCCGCCGTTCTGGTTTGCCGTTCTAGTCGCCAAATGAGAATCCTTGGTTCTATGAACGGCTGACGATAACCACACCCGTCACCACGAACAGCAGCACAAGTCCGGCAATAATGAGCACTGTTGCGACGTTGCGATATTTGTTTGAGTACTCGTCCTGCACTACCAACGAGGGTAGTTCGCGGAAAGAGGACTGTCGTCGGTTACAGCCGAACTATCGGCGACATTTTCTAATGGCATAGCCTGACCACCAGGTCAGTCCTGTCACTTCGCGCGAGTTTCGTTCCAAGTTACGCACCGCCTCTATTGGAATGTGGTCTTGTCGTTGTAATCATGTGCAAAACTTTAAGAGATTTATTTCAGTCACTAACTAAATGGAGGAGACATGAGGCAATTCGACAATCAGCGGGTCGCATACCTGTGCAGCGATGACGTGGTTGATCTGTGTGAGCGTGTGGACGAGTATCTGTCTGACGGTTCATGGCGGGTGCTGACCATTGACCGCACACCCGACGCCCAGTTTTATGCGTTCCTGACGCGCCACCGCGAGGACTAGCCCAAACTGCGCACCAAACCGCCAAAGCCCATAAAACGGCGTACCTACGCCGTTTTATGGGCTTTTCATGTATTTCTGCATTGAGCGATCACACCCCCTTACAATCCCCGTGCCCAAATCACAGAGGAGAGAAATGACCATATCCGTCGTCAATCCACCAACCGATGAAACCAACAATCCGACAAACCCGACCCTGAAGCAGCACATCATTCAAATGCTTACCGACCGCTCGACCGGCGCGAAGGTTAAGGGTGACTTGCAAGAGCTGAACCCTCTTGAGTTCGAATATGCCGATATGCGCACTTCGGCATACCTACGTAATCATTACGACGGATTCATGATCCGAGAGGGCGGTGCCCTGTTACTCGTTATGAACGCACATATCACGACAATTCCAAACGATAAGAAAGTGATTCAAACGGCTTTGGAGCATGGATCGCGTTATCCATCGACATCGGTGTGCATGATTCCGCTAGATCCAAAGACTGGCGCGCTCGGAAGGCTCGATGTATTTTCAGTCTTAGTAGCGCCAACTTTGACACATGACGAGCTTGACCTCGCGTTACGAAGTATGTTGCAGCACTACCACCATCTTCCCCTCGAATTGGGAGCAAATAAGGTCGACCCGTCAAGACGCCAAATGCATGTGGCGAGAGCCCTCCCAAATTCAACATATCGAGAAAAAACAAAGGTAACTAGTCAGGAAGACGAAGCTCAACCAACATTCAGAGGTTCTCGCAAACAAAAGCATGACAGCAAGTCCTCTCAATTGGGAGAAATCGAGGAAGAACTACTGGCATCCTCTTTGCTGAAATTAAAGCAAATGACTGGACTTCAGTCTGTCAAGGATCAAATTGAGAATTTGGTTGCACTTACACGTTTTAATTTAGCTCGACAGCCAGAGCAAACTCATCTAATTGCACCACCACCACATCTGGTTTTTGTCGGAAATCCAGGCACTGGCAAGACGACTGTCGCAGGTCTTCTTGGGAGCATCTATAAATCACTTGGGATATTGAGCAGCGGCCATGTGAAAGTGGTGAGCCGGGCAGATCTGGTCGGCAGTTACATTGGGCAGACTGCACCAAAAGTTCGGAATGCATGTCGTGCAGCAGTCGGTGGAGTCTTGTTCATTGATGAGGCATACAGCCTCAGTGAGAGCAAAGACGGCTATGGAGATGAGGCGATTCAAACTTTATTAGTCGAGATGGAAAACCACCGCGGGAAATTTGCGGTAGTGATTGCCGGATATCCAGACTTAATGAGATCATTCATCGCAAGTAATCCTGGTCTTCAGAGTCGATTCGACCGCCAGATCACATTTGATGACTACTCGGATACCGAACTCATCGAGATCTTCTTGGTCCTCGCCAAGGGTCAGAATCTGACCTTGGGTGATGGTGCGCTTGAAACCTTGCAGAAATGCATCAGTTCTTCAGCTCGAGGCAAGGACTTCGGAAACGGTCGCGAAGCACGCCGTTGGTTGGAGGCTTCAGTTGAAGCTCAAGCTAGAAGTTGGGTCGAGCGAGGCGGTACTGATGAGACCGCACTACAAATTCTGACTGCCGATTCAATCACAAAGGGCTTCAAAGTCGTGGATACAACTACCAGTACTCGAACCTCACGAATCGGCTATCTGTGACGGTGGGACTTTTCGCGTGTATCAAACAGCCTTGTCTTGGTCTGGCTCCGTATCCTGTCCCCGCTCGAGCTTGTCGAAAAGCAACTTGGTTCGCAGTTCTGCAATTATTCGGTCGAGGCCAAGGACTTTCCTCTTCATCCGCTTGGCCCATAGCTCTGCGAGCTCAAAAGACTCATCAAGGTTGTCGGGGTTACCTGGAAACACCATGACTTCACCATACGTGATACGCAGCCGAATACCAATTTTTTAAAATGCTACATTCCATTTACTCTTATGGTTTATAGGAGGCTTACAAGTAATGGCAACAAACTTGAGTCGAGAAAGCATCGAAGCTGCCATAAGCGAAAGTGACCGCGTCGGTGCTGACAAATTCCTGCTTGACTACGGCCGCCGCGGATTGACAGGACCGATTCTCCGGCACGAAGGTCAGGCTCTGGATGCAATTGCTGTCGTCACCTATGCGAGACAGCAGTCAGTCGACGAGAAGGACTCACTTCCCGAGGAAATTGACCTCCGAGAGGACATCATTAAGCCTTTGCGGCGTGCAGGGTTCGTGGTGCGAGAGCACCCAAGCGCTAAGCCACGATTTTGGTGGGTGAACCAAGACAAAACCCGAGAGGAATTCGAGGCTGATTTCATGTGGTCACCGCTCACCCGTAAGGACGGCACGAGCACCCCGAACTATGAATTCATGAGCGAAACAAGCCCTGGCGATCTCGTGGTGAGCTATTGGGCTAGCAATCTGCAAGGTTATGGATTTGTCACCAATGAACCTGAAGTTGCACCGAAACCTGCGTATCGCGAAGCCGAAAGTTGGGCAACAATTGGGTGGTACGTGCAGGTCGAATTTGAGCCGTTCGAGTCGCCGTTTACACCAAAGGATCACATCGCCTCTATCGGGCCGCTTCTCGCTGAGAAGAATGCCCCGCTTCAAAAAGATGGGAGGGGTCGCGAGTTTTATCTGACCGAGATCTCAGAAGACCTCGCCAGCCTGTTGCTGAAGCTTGGTGGCGTAACTTGGTCATCAGCCGAAACTTCGACTTCCAAAGACGAACCCGAAAAAGTGAGAGAGTCCTACCGGCCGGATGAACTTCTGGACGACCAGCATCAGTCAGATCTAACGAAAAACAGAGCTCCTTTAGAGGTCAAACAACTCGTGAATGCACGAAGAGGACAAGGTAGGTTCAAACGAAACTTACAGGCCATCGAAAAGGCATGCCGAATTACCGGCACGAAAAAAATCGGACACCTCATCGCGAGCCACATCCGGCCGTGGCGGCTATCAGATGACCATCAAAAACTTGATGGCAACAATGGGCTGCTCCTTGCCCCCCATGTGGATCACCTATTCAATTCCGGATGGATCTCTTTCGACTCAGATGGAACCATGCTTTGCTCGAAGCATCTGTCTAAAGAGGTCCTCGATAAGTGGTCGATACCTCATACTAAAAATGTAGGAGCGTTTAATGATAATCAAGCTGCCTACCTCGAATTCCATAGAAAGTACATTTATAAGGGCTGACTCCATATCGTGGACGTCGTGGGAGCAAACGTCTCATGCGCCCCGACAGTCAACAGCATCATTTTCTGAGCTTTTCTGTCACAACGCAGAAATTGTTGTTGAGAGGCATCTCCGTGCACGAATAGCCACACGGCGCTGTCAGTCGCATGGATATCTATCATCATTTGAATTAAGGCTGCTTATTCTTTTTGGCGACTGACCTCGCGATATTTTTTAGGTCTTCGAGTCCATAAATTTTGCCATGAACATAACCGTGTACGTGGTCAAGCCAACGTCTCGGTATCGCCTGCTCGGTAAAAATCGCCCCCGCGATCGCCCCCGCAACACATGCGACTGTGTCGGCATCATCGCCGATATCCACCGCACGCACAACCGCATCTTCGTATGAGGTTGCACCACGCAACGCCCATACCGCACAAGCAAGACAGCCCCATACTGTGCCGTTACTGATCATTCGGGCAGAAGGCGACCATGTTTCTGCCAAAATTGGTGTAAATCTTGCACGGGAGTCGTCGGGCAACTTGTTGAGTTCTGAGACGAGGGCGGAAAAAGGATCCCGATCTTCAATCGAGGCCCGCATCATCGCTACACCGAGCCACGCACCAAATCCGGCATCGGGGTGGGCATGTGTCAGCGCAGCCTGTTGCAGCGTCCACCGACGTCGAGTCTCGTCATCGATTTCGAGTAGCGCGAGTGGAAACGTCCGCATTAACGCCCCATTTGCTGCTGTCATCTCAGGGTTGCGATGTTTTACGTCCCGCCAGCTCTGGAAGCTCAACGCATAACGCGTGGTATTCCCAACATCTATGGCATCTTGCGCCCACTCACGCCATGATGAAAAGAGATGATTCGGCTCAAGTTGTAATCCGTTATTCAGCAAACTTTCCGCAAGCACGATACCCATCTGTGTGTCGTCAGTAAATTCACCTGGCCCCCAATTGAACCCACCTCCACCGATCATCTCACCAGCACCTTCGAGTACCGGCAGCGGAAATGTTTTCTTGTATTGCCCACCGGGCCGAAATTCGAATGGGGCGCCCAGAGCATCACCTACCGCCGCACCAACCAACAAACCGATCTGACGAGATTCCTGCACCATTGTTCTCTGAAACTTACTCGGAGTTACGGGCGGCCTGGTGAGTATCGCTTGGGGATCCACATGAGTCGGTCACCTAAGTTCACGCAGACGTAGGGAACATTGTAAAAGATCGTGCGGCGGGCGGGTTCGGTGCACGAAAGGTCGTCAGGTGGTGTGGGGGAAATTGGTACGAGTGTCGTTGTCGGAGCTGACGTTGAAACCGTGGTGCTTACCGGGGGAATCGTCGTTGTTGGGGGAACCGTGGTGGTTGGTGAAATTGTTGTTGATGTGGAAGTGCTCGGTACCGAGCCGTCACCGGGTGTCATGAACAGCGAATACGCCAGCAGGTTGGGGCTGTTGGCATCGATGTTGTAGATCGCGCCACTTGTCGCCGTCGCGGTCAGCTGCCGTTCGACGTCCTGCTGTGTTAGTGCGGGTACGGCCTCAAGCATCAGTGCGACGATGCCGCTCACGATCGGTGCTGCGTTCGACGTGCCGCTACTGGAGCGGTATGTGCTGGGTGAGCCGAACCAGGCGGCAACTATGTCGGAGCCGGGTGCGAAGAGGTCGACGCACGGACCATGGTTCGAGTATCGGGCGCGAATTTCTCCTTTGTCGATCGCGCCGACGGAGATGACGGCTTTTTCTGATGCGGGCGAATATAGGCAGGCGTCACGGTTCTGGTTCCCGGCTGCACCGACGACGATGAGGCCGTCCGCGATCATCGCCCTGACCGCATCGTTGAACACGGTCGACTTGGGCATGCCGACACTGAGGTTCACGATCGCAGGCACCCCGGGTTGGTGGTGCGCGATGATCCAGTCGATCGCCGGGTACAAGGCGGTACTGGATGGCTGTGAGTTGCGGCAGTTCAGCACCCGCACCGGAACAATGCGCACCTCCTTGGCGATGCCGTAGACGGTGCCGCCGATCACCCCGGCGCTGTGTGTGCCATGGCCGCTGCAGTCCTCGGTGCCGTTGCCGTCGTCGACGACGTTGAAGCCTGGCTCGATGCGACCGGTGAATTCCTCGTGCGAGGAGTTGATGCCGGAATCAAAGACGTATACGGAGACCCCGCGACCGGTGCTTCGGTAGTGGTAGCGGTCGTCGAGCGCCGCCTCGCGCTGGTCGACACGATCCAGACCCCATTGCGGCCGCCAACCGTTGTCGTTCTGGAGCAGCTGTACGACGGGGGAGGCTGACGCCAGTACTGCACCTGACGCTACGAATGCAGCGAACACGGCGGGCAGCGTGCGCCACCGACGAACCGCCACCCTCACAGACCGTCGTCGCCGATGAGCGTGATGACGGCAGCGCGCCAGAGTTCGTCACCGTCGACGTCACCCGTACATATTTCGCAGAACCATTCGCCGTCCTCGGTTTCGATCAGCACCGGCCGCGGCTGCGAGCAGGAGTCGCACGCCGCGTGGGGCTCGTGGGCGACCGTTACGTAGAACTCTGCTCCGGTTTCTTGCGGTGCACCCTCACCACGACGGGACCTTTTTCGATTGCGTGCCATTGGTTGCGCCATCCTTTCCAAAGTTGACGGGGTGACGGAAAAAAGTTGAATCGCAGGATCTTCCAGGTGCCAGCGAGGAATGCGAACGACGGGTAAAGGATCACGTATAGCAACGCGAATGGTGTGAACGGGTTGTCCTCGGTGTAGGGGAGCACGAACGATACGACGACCAGCGTTATGAACCATAGGAGCCACTTGTTTTTGATCAGCCGCCGCCGAGCGGGCTTGGGTGCAGTCACTTGAGGCTCAACTTTCGTTTCGAGCTATCGGATTGACGTACGGAGATTGGGGGAGGGGTGCGACACGGATACTGATACTCCGTACCACTAACGCTGTGGCATCCAGCGATACTCTTCGTTGACTTCGACTACCGCCATAGAAGCTGAGCCGAGAACCTCAAGTGAGTCACCGCTGATGATTCGATAGCAGCGAGTGCAGAGATGAAGTGCCCCGTCCCAGGTACCGAGTACGGGCTCCACAACTCTTCCCAACTCGTCGCAGGCCTCGAATCCATCCGAGTCGTGAGTGTTACCACATCGGCATTCCCAGACCCCGTCAGCAATCTCCAGGATGTACTCCGCAGTAATAGCCGGATGGGCAAGAAGCAGGTCGGTCCAGTGCAAAGGGTTGACGCCGGACGGCGATTGGTGTTTGCTCACACCACCATTGTTGGAAATGGGTGTAACAAAGTTATGAGTACGCACGCGTTACCTGTGCTGTTGCGAAGCCGGGAATCGAGTTGAGTACACATGCTTGGCATTATGGGATTACAGAGTTGATACCTTGAAGACGTGGATGGGAGAACAATTCTCGTACGGCAAACCCCCACCGACTCGTGGACGGAGCCAGAGACGTCGTCATACGTAGATGAGTCTCACCTTGAGGAACTACTTGCTGCTGATCCGACCCGGATTCCCGGAATTCCGGCCGGTTCAAAGGCTGTTCGCCAGTTGCCCACATCAGCCGGCCCGATCGATATCTGTGTAGTGAGCCCCTCTGGTGCGATCACGGTTGTTGAATGCAAACTCAACAAGAATTCTGAGCCTCGGCGGATGGTGATAGGCCAAGTCATCGACTATGCGTCGGCGCTTAAGTCGGATGGTTTTTCATCTTTCCAACAAAATTGGATTTCACGTGATGGCGACGAACTCGACCAACTACTCGACGAAAGTGATGTGGTATCGCTCCAACGTAATCTCGAATTAGGAAATATCAATCTCTGCTTAGCAGTTGACCAAATTGACGAGGACTTGAAACGACTCGTTCTTTATCTCTCGACAATCAGCAGCGAAGAAATCTCAGTATCCGCGGTCCAGCTCACCTACGCACGACAAGGCTCTCTCGAGATATTGGTGCCCTCAAGCTACGGAACTGAGATGGCACAAGCTAAGGCATCGAAACGTGTTGCATCTTCGGAACATTGGACGTGGCAGTCCTTTGTTGCAAGCCTGTCAGATCCCGATGATTTGCGATGTGCGCATGAACTTAAGCGACGACTCGACCAGACGCCGTCAACAGGCAACTATCCAAAACTGTGGTTGGGCGCGAAGCCAAAAGGTGGAATATTTGTCCACATTCACGGAGAACGATATGCCGCATTCCAACTCAACATTGGGGCTTCGGGTCGGCTAGTTCTATCCGGGAACTGGGGCTGGTGGCCAAGCCTGAAAGATGGCACAGGATTCGCTGACCTCGCAAAATTCCTCAACCAGAATCACCTCGAAAGCCGACGACGGGTGCCAGTCGCCGAGCTAAACATCGACCAACTTTGGAAAACAGCATCTGACTGCGACCGCCTCATCAACACATCAGTGAAGTGAGATTCACGCCGACCGCGTCGGGGTGTGATCCTTTAATGCGAACACCTTTCCTGTAGCGTTCGGAGTGCATCAAGAGATACCTCAATAGAGGTGTCGGCAACCGAGCAACCAAGCCACGGTGCCACCCACAAGGGGGATGCGGCGCTACGAGCGCAAAACCAATGGTGCTCGTCGCGTCTCCAACAACACCAAGGAGACATTATGACCAGCAAAAACCCGAAAAAGAAGTTCTTTAAGCCGAAGAAGCCAGTCGACAAGATGACCGAGGAGGAACTCGATGAGTTCGCGCAGTTTGTCTTCGACAATCTTGTTGGTGACATTGACAGTGAAGGCACACCTGACAACGAGTCGCGTTGATCTTTGCAATAGTCGTTCGTATCAGCGCTAGGGGTTTGGTGCATGTAATACAGGTGCAGAGGGTTGACTTACCGTACGTATCGAATTATTTGGCGAAATCCTCAAGTCTTCCCGCCATACAAAGAATCTGTTGTCGTTCTACAATTCGTTCAGACAGAATCATCTCTTGTGGGCAGTAGGTATCTGTATCGGATCGCCAGAAGGTTGTCGCTTGTGAGATTGCTGTCCCACTCGTCGTAGCGGCGCAAACGCCCAGGCTTGGTGATGATTTTGTTTTGCCCTCTTTTGAAAGGGATTCGATCAACCACGATCAGCTGCGCTTGAACTGCTTTTTCGCGAGCCTTGTTCACTTCGCCGACAAGTGAATCCCGCTGACGACCGCCGACGCGTAAAACCCTTACAAACTCAACGCTGAAGTTCGCCGACGACCGCCGACGACAGGGCGAAACGCACTCGTAATACGGATCTCTCAATCGCCCATGCCTGGTCCGCCTGAAAGCCATGCCTACACGCTGCGAATGAAGTCGAGAGGTCGCTTGTCTCCGAAGGCTGCATCTCTTGCTAACTCTGCACTCTTCGAGGTACTCTTCGCCATCCAGATTGCAACATCCAAGAGTCTCAGGGTGGTTGGTGAATGACTTGATCCCGCCGGACTTAATTTATTGATCTCGTCGATGAGCTCGGGGCTTGTGGAAAGACATGACGCAAGTGGGCTGAGAAAATCCCATCCTTTGCAGCCAAAGAAATTCTGAATGTGCCTGTCTGTAATCGGGGCGAGCCGAGGTCGCTTTCGAGCGAGCAGTTTGCTCGCCTTCACCGGACCCACACCGTCGAAATCCTTGAGAACGTCACGAGCCGCGTACAGCTTGTCGGTCTGGTCCGTAGTCGTGTTCCATAGGTCCAGGTCGGTTGGCAGATTCTCGATTCTGAGGTGCGAATTCAGTAGACCTTTGTTGAGCAGGCTGTCTGCGGCTTTCGCTCCGAAGTTCACATCAAGAAGCGAAACCGCAACCAGGTCGCTGGCCACGACCTCTTCCGGAGGGTTGTCGGAGAGTGTGTCGAACAGATGACCGGCAAAGTCAGTATCCGGAAACCCGTTGAAATATAAGCCGACGAGGACCATCAACCCATTCGTGGTCAGTAGTGACTCGATGACTCTTTTAACGTTTTTAACGTTTTGCTCGGTGGGCGGCTGGATCGGTTTGGCGGGCATCTGAAAACGTTATATTCACTCCTTGTCCGACTTATGAGCGTCTAGCAGGACGTTTAAGCAAAATCAGGCTACGGATATCTACGTTGTCGGGTCGCGTCGTTTGATTCGGTCGAGTGGCTGTACTACGAGATGCGCCGCGAGGGCTCGCTCCTCGGCACGGAATTGCGCGTAGTGGGAGGCCATTCGTGTGGTGGTCCATCCACATAGGCGTGCAAGGTCGATTTCTGTTCCGCCGTTCCTGAGCCAGTTGTCAACGAAGCTGTGGCGCAGCATGTGTGGATGGAGGTCGATGCCGGCTCGTTTGCCTCGATGGCGGATGATGCGTCGGATACCGCTGTTGGTGAGGGGTCCGAGTCGCCCGACCCAGACGCGGTTGGTGTCGTTCGGGCGGATGCGCAGCCAGCGGGAGAGTGCCAGCGAGGAAGTTTGCCCGAGTTGGACGGTTCTCCATTTCCTTCCTTTGCCGAAGACGCGGAGAGTGAAATCCTGGGAGATGTCACTGATGGTGAGGTTCGTGACCTCGGTGAGCCGTAGCCCGGAGTCGAGCATCACGGTGATGAGCGCGTAGTCGCGTCTGGATGTGCGATCCTGCCCTGCGCAACATGTCAACAGTTTCCGTATTTGGTCGATCGTGGGGATTGGCACTTCGGTTGGGGGAACGATCGGCTTGGGGATGCGTTTGGTGGGGTCTGTCTTGATGTCGCCTTCGGAGTGCAGCCACTGATAGAAGGTCCGTAGGTGTCGCCAAGCTGTGAACACGATCGACGGTGCGCAGCGTGTCGTCATATTCGCGAGGTATGCCTCGATGTTTCGTTGTGTGGCTTTCAGCGGATCGTGGATTGCGAGGAATGGTCGTAGGTAGTCCTCGGCCGCCTTGATCGTTGTGGGCGACAAATTGCGGGCCTGTAGGTGAAATTTGAAACTCTCGGTAAGCATTCGTTGTCTC
>Ga0194129_10007916_pt1 | contig 12473 bp, 8 predicted proteins | sample TA2KigCa35mmetaG_FD_150862 | JGI IMG/M metagenome (GOLD analysis project Ga0194129, IMG submission 150862) | Freshwater microbial communities from Lake Tanganyika, Tanzania - TA2015038 Kigoma Deep Cast 35m | ecosystem: Environmental > Aquatic > Freshwater > Lake | place: Tanzania: Lake... | reverse complement strand
GTGTGAATGGTGAAACCGATTATTTCGGGGCTATTGGCAGTGGCATCGGGGCGGTTGTGGCGCCTCTACTGGAAATTATGCGTCCATCGCGCAAGGAGAATACGACTGGAAATATGCGTGTTTATGGCGATGCCAAATCACACGTCGGTCAGTCATATTTGTATAATCCGGCGGATGCCCCGGCACACACGATGCGCGAAACTACGGAGAAATCGTTGAATCACTGGAATGTCAATAGAGGCTTGAAGGGTGATGGTTATATTAATTCGAATCACGAGGCGGTGCCCCAACACAGAGACACTACAAGCAAATCGCACACGGGTGGTGCCGGTTACCGCAATTCAGCGTTGCGCCCATATGATGCGGAATTGTCGTATGAGCCCAGCGATATTAAAGCCTCTACCATTCACAGTAGATTTGGCAACTCGAACACAAATGTATTCAATAACTATGTGAATTATCAGGGCAAGCCGAAAGACATTGATATGATTAATAACAGAGAGGCAATACCGAGAATGCCTTATCAATCGCAATCGGTACAGAGTATGGGCGAACTCCAATATAAGGCCAAGGAGATGCCCCAAGTCGATCGCAATACTTCGGATTTGTATAGCGTTTTACAACAGAATCCTTATGCTATTAAACGAAACTTTTGAGTGTGCTTATAACCGGTCCATAATATATATTTCGCAATATATTTCGCAATATATATTATTATATGAGAGGCGGGTCTATTTCCAACAACCAAATATTCCAAAAAATACTAAGTATTGGTTTCGAAGTCGAATGTGGTGTTTTAGCGAAACTGACCGAAACTGAAAATGACGACTCCGAATCGGGCGACACTGTGTTGTACAATACCGATACTGCCCGAAAGGATATTCAAGAGTTCAAAAAAGTAGAGGCCGGTGAAGATGACGATATCGACGATTATATTTTGGAGAGACAAGAAGAAGTAATGGAAGACAAAATTATCGACAAGTTCGGGAAACGCGACGCCAACGCCGTTTTCAATATCACTAGTGACAATGCCGTCACCCCATTCATCAAAATGCTCAACAAAATATGTTATTACGATTCCGAGCTAGATTTGCCGAGTGATAAATCGGAAGAAAAGAACCATTTCTTCACATTTCGCGACAATTCCGGCAAAAATTACAATATACAATTCAAGCTGAAAGATGAAACCGATTGTGGTTTTCATTCATCGGTCGAATGGGTCGTTACTTACTACAAAATCCAGCGTAGCAAGAATGTGATTGTGGATACGTTCGTAAATATGATTACTAATTTGGTGGCGCATTTGAGCGATTTGGAGGAAATCAAGGGAAATTATATTGTCAAATACAAGACGCCAGATGACGAAATAGAGGAGTTTATTGTGAAAAATCCCAAAGAACGTATTTTGTTTCATAAGCCCGGCACCAGCCTCTATTATTTACAAACCCAGAAGTCCTCGATACCTATGACCATTGATGATGCGTGTTCTGTCGTCCAAATGACATTCTCCGCGCACGCCGAAAATATGGTGAATGTATTGGTTGCGTTATTGACGGACAATGCGGATGTCATCCCGTCGTTCCACAGCGAAATCGAGGAAAAACTGGAACATACGATGAAGCTCAAAAATTGCGTGGATGAGTTGATTGATAATTATAACAAAACCACATCCATACATCATTTTTATTCGAACAGCAAGAAGAATGCCGGATTCGTTGATATTATCAAGTCGTATGTATTTCTCATCGTTTTCAAAATCGAGCGCTATATCTTTTTCAAAACACGGCCAAAACGTGCGAAATATTTCAAAAACTTACTGTACTTTAATAGTCGCCACAGCAATTATGCGCTTTATACCAATTTGAAGCGCGAAATCAGGGGGCATTTTGGCATTGATGACAATGTCGCCGTTTCCATAATCAAAACTATAATTTGCGTCCCGTCGATTTGGGAGAGGCTCGGCTTACCCGTTTCCACCAAGGTGTTTGCGAAAGAGGGCGCTCTCGACAAAATGGACGTTTATTATGGCGACCCCAAGCATTCGGTTGCTAGCTATTTGGATTTTTTCGAGGCGCCGATTGACGATGAGACCAATATCATAGAGGATACCGGCAAGATTGTTGATTATGATTGGCTCGAATACAATGGCATCGATGATGTGTCGAACAAGATGGAGCTGAAAAATAATGTGGTTTTGGTGGAATGCCGTAATTTCCAGAAGTTGTTGGCGTTGTATGTTTATAATATGGCGGATACAACTTTGCGAAAACAGATGAATAGAGGCGCGTGTAATATTTTGACCGAACATATTGGGTCTGATGTTTCCTCGATGTCGATTGCCAACTTCAAGAAAATAATCGAAATATACAATGAAAATAAATCGTCAGTCACTAAATATGGAACCAGGAAAAAAACGGGGCGCTCATCTGTTCGAAAGACCCGTAGCAATAGTAAATAGATATTATACTTCATTCACCAAATCCGCGAAATCGACATTTCGATAGTTAAAATGTGTAAATAACAATATCACAATATATAATTGGATATCTTGTGATTGATTTTGTGGCGATGCGTTTTTCGGTTTCTCCTTCCACATATTCGTGTATTATGCGTGCTTCATATTTCTTGGATATAATGTTGCCAGACGGGTCACATATTTGTTGTATCAGTTTGGTTTCTGATTGTAGTAATTTGGCGTAATAATGCGTATTTGTTTTGTGGGTAACATTGTAAAATTGGTTTGTATATTCCTTGGACGACTTTACCATAATAATTTGTCCAATATAATTTGTTTCATTTGTGGGCCAAGGTATTTCCATAGTATTGTTGCTATAACCAATTGTTTGTATTATAATTTCAATTTTACCATAAAATTGATATTTTCACACGACAAAATGGGAGCAACACAGCGTACGCACAGCAAATGATATTTTACTCGGACAAGATTGAAGCAAACATTATCGACAACAACGATGTAAGTGTTATTGCTGATATGATAGACCAATTTAGAGAGGACGTAAATATGCTTTTCACTTATTTCGCGTTTTCGATTGTTGGCCTAGATTATATCCAAAATCTGCTTAACCATTCATCCAACAAGGTGGTATTTTATTGTACGGAAGACGAGTTTGTTATTCGTAAGTGTATGTCGGCAATGATATATTCGAAACAAACGCGCAATACGGGTGGGTGTATTATTTATTATATTATGATGATTTGTACTCAGCCAGAATACAAAAATATGGGATTCGGCAAAGCATTGCTGGACAGCTTTGTTGAACAAGTACGTAAAGAAACCCAGAACGCAAATGTGCCCGTGAAAATTATATTGAGTTCGCTCGACCACGTTGTGTCATATTATCAGAAATATGGATTCGAAGTCGTCGATTGTTCGATGGAAAATTATCCTTATCTTCGTCGTTTCGAAAAATACGACGAAACCAAGATTTATACCATTATGGAACTTGTTGTACGCCCTTGACTGAATGTCTTGGCGCAGGTGTGTAAAAATAATATGGGGCGCCATATTATAAATGAAAACACGCCACAAAAAAACGGCTGTCAGGCCGTCAAATAAGAGGCGCACAATGCGGTCAAAAGACCGCATTTTTTTTATTGGGATTGCCGGTCCATCCGGATGCGGTAAAACATTTTTCGCAAACTTATTGCGAGAGAGGCTCGTGTCAAGCAAAATCCCAGCTTCAAGTGTGAAACTGATTTCGTGCGATAATTATTATAAGACTTTTTACAATAGCGACGGCACAACGCGCAAATTGGTGTCTAAAAATACATATGAACAAACGCCCGATTATTTGAAATATAATTGGGACCGCCCCGATGCCGTCGATTTGCCTTTGCTCGAAAATAATTTAGCTTCGCTAAAAAAAGGTGAAGACATAGTGATTCCCGAGTTCGACTTTATGAGTAGTGTCCAGACTATCAATCCAAAAAATGTGATTCGCGCATCCAAGTTGAAAATTGTGATTGTAGAGGGACTTTTCACATTGTATTTGGAGAGCTTGCGCAACTTATTTGATTTGCGTCTATATATCGATGCCGCCCACGAAGTGTGTTTAGTACAACGCCTTATTCGCGATTTCGAGAAACGAGATGCCGATTATGACCGCACAATCCACCAATATATCGACAATGTAAAACCGGCGACTTGCGCTTATATCGAACCGACCCGCGTCCACGCCAATTTTACGATTCACAACTTGTATAAATCCGACTACAAAAACTCGATGTCTATGATTTGCGAATATATTGGGTTCAAGGTATAGAGGCATTGTCATTATTTGTTGCGACTATTTTTTAGCGGGTCTTTGTTGCGCTGTTCTTTGTATTTTTCGCGTTTCTCATCGTCGAGCGCATACATCAATTCTTTCTCTAATTCTTTTTGTTGCTTTACTAGACGCTGGCGTTTGGCATCATCATTATAGAAGAAAAAATAACAAAAAGATTGGTTGCTCCTTTCGTCGATGATTTTGATTTCGTTTTTGATAATATTAATTTTATTTTCGATTTCCTGTTTCTGTGTCATCTATATAATAGAGGCAAATTATATTTATGTGGGTTCAAGTTTTGTAAATGAATATTTATCATTGTGAAACCATATAAATGTTATTTACAACACAACATATATTATGTTATTTAGACGCGGATTACAACAATTTATGACTCGGCGATTTTCATCCATTGATAATTGTAGAATGGACACATCTGACCAAAAAAAAATAGAGTCTATTTACAGAATGAACCAAGGTATGTTATGGTTACAAACTTGTACGTGGATAATGGTGTATAAAAATAAATAATGGGGGGTGGATTACCATAGCCAATGTTTTTTTGGTTGTGGCCTCTCTATGTCATCTTCGGTTAAAATAACAATTTCATCGACAATTGTATTTTGAATAGGTTGGACATCTTCGCATTTCATAAGTCGTTGTTCTATAATCATTTTGCCAGTTTCTATTTCTATATTTTTCTTCTTGTTCTCTGTTTCCAATTCTTCGATGCGCTTTTCCAAATAGTCGATTTTGATATTCAGACGGCAAATAATTAGACTCGAAGCATTGTGGAAATAATACCACACGCCGAACAATAAAAAATTAAAAACATATGTCATATACAAATATATTAGATAAGAAACCAAGTCTTTATTTACAAAAAAACGATTCTTTTGTAAATTGGTTGCCATATTATTTACGGGCCAATAATATTTACTCAGTCATCAATCGAGGAACACAATTGATTGTCTGTAATTCTTGCGCCATCAGTTTGAAAGCATACGGGATTTCGACATATGCGAAATCTGTCATATTGTCGCATATACTACATTTATGGACACTGAAATTGAACTTACCCAGCATCGAATTGCCCACATCATTATATTGCGCAATCATACCGCATTTCTTACATACGTGGACACTATATTTGTCGGACACATCGTACAAACGTTCTCGGCAGAATCGACTGATTCCGTGCGCTATCATAACGTCGCGCTCCATTTCACCAATACGGAAACCACCATCACGACTCCGGCCTTCGGCCGGTTGCCTTGTCAAATTAACCATCGGACCAATCGACCTACTGTGCTGTTTGTCATTCACCATGTGTTTCAGGCGCTGGTAAAACACGGGACCGATGAATATGCTTGTGTTGAATTGCTCGCCGGTGAGACCATTGTACATCAATTCGTTGCCATAACTCTCGTAGCCTTGGTCTTGGAGTTTCTCCGCGATTGTCTTTACATCGAGTTCGCCGAAACTGGTGCCGTCGCCAAATAGACCCAGATGAACCAGGACTTTGCCGAGCAATGTTTCTTTGAGTTGGCCAATCGTCATTCGAGATGGAATTGCGTGGGGGTTTATAATGATGTCGGGTTTGAGGCCATTCTTCGTATATGGCATATCACACTCGGGAATGATGAGACCGCAAGTGCCTTTCTGGCCGTGGCGCGATGAGTTTCCGGTAAATGAACAGCGACCATTACGTCTTACCAAGAATACCTCGGATGGAACTCGCAAACAATATACTTTGCCGATAAAGTCTTTTGTTATTTCCTCAGTTTGGCCCATCTGTTCTTGTGTATGTCCGTGATTTATAGTTGGAAATAATCTTTTTCTGCGGATTCCAATATCCCATGATGTTTCAGTAGTTGTAATAGTTCTACCATCCTTTAATATAGTAGTATGACCTGGGAAATACCTAGCTACATAATAGGCGGTAAATCCAGCGTGTTGGGCTATTATTTGAATATCATCTCGCAACTTAACCGACGACGTGAAATAGTGTAATGATGTTGCGGTTTCGTGTCCATCGCCTAAGCACATTGAGTTCAACAATATTTCAGATTGTCGTGCGCTCAATGTTCTTGCCCATTGTGGAAGGGTCTTATTCACCGCACCAACGCTATGTTGAGCAAACTCAATTGCTAAATCCTTGTGATTTATATACCATTTGAGCGTTTTCACATTCATAGAATATTTTAATCCAAGCAAATCACATGCTTCTGTCAATACGGCTTGAACGCGAGGTTTATTGGCAGCAAACTCTATTCTTGCTATATAATCACGCTCGCATATATATGTCCATCCTTCCGCCATAAATATTCCAAATATTACTAAGAAGGCATCCGCTTTTAATCCAGAATATACTTGATTTCCAAATACAATTTCAATATCATCTCCTAATATTGGACTGCCGCCACTTTGATATCTTACGCGCTTACCAACAATTTCTTTCGCCTGTATCAATTCATAGCTTGGTTGGTCTCTGCGCTGAACCCACATTCTATGGTTCAATGTCACTTTTTGGCTAACACCTTGCGTTTCGATTTCGTACATTTCGCCTTCGTGGTCGAAAACCAGTGTTTCCAATGGATTAACATATTCGAGTTTATTCGTGTTGCGATTCAATTGTGCAACTAAATCACTAGTTGATACTTCCGCAATTGGAACCCATCCTCGGTTTAATGTTAATACGTCGTGGTCATCTGTCATACAGAATTTATCCCCTATACAAGGCTTTCTAAACGTGCGCATTCGCACTTTGGCGCAATTGTATCCGTCGCCATTTCGGCACTGGACGTTGCTATCCACATATATCTCCTCACCACCAGTTCGAACACTCTTGCTCTGGTCTTCGCACTTGATTTGTTTCGTCGGGTCATTGCGGTTTTCCTTGATATTCACCACCTTCGAAATAATAATGGTATGGTCTTCCAGCAATGTGTTTTTGGGCACAAATCCGCTCGCGTCGATTTTGTCGTAGTTGCCGTATTTGATTCCCTTGGTCTTTGTGGGGTCCGGCTTACATCGACTCACGAATCGCGTGATGTTCTTGTCTTCGTCTTTCTCGGTGTGATAAATAGTCGTGGCAAACATTCCGCGGTCAATCGAGCCCTTGTTTATCAATACACTGTCTTCCTGATTGTAGCCCGTGTATGACATAATGGCGACGTGGATGACTTGGCCGGATGGGATTTTCACGAGGTCGAGCCAGTTCATTAGGCGGGTGTCGACCAGAGGACGCGATGGATACGATAATACATAGGCGGTCTTGTCATAACGCTTGTCGTAGTTGGTCGCATACACTCCCATTGCTTGCTTGCCTTGCGCGCACTGATACGTGTTTCTAGGCGCCTGGTTGTGCTCCGGAAATGGAATACACGATGCAAGAACCCCGAAAATGGTGCTTGGGTGGATTTCGCTGTGTGTGTATTTCACGTGCGTGTTTTCCAGAATATAGGACCCCTTTGCTTTCAGCGCAATCATCGCATAATTCTGTTCACACGGGTCAATGTACTCAATCACCGACTCATCCAGCTTACAATTCGTCAATAAATCGTTCCACGACAATTCGTTTTTCTCCAACTGGTCAATGATTTTGCGCGTGATGATTGCCTTTCCATCCTTGACACGCAACAGGGGTCGCGTCATTCGCCCCGCATCATTACATATGCGGATTTCCATATTCTTGTAGTCGAATATCACCGATGTGTATATGTTGATAATACCGCGGTATTTCTTGTCTTTCATATCGTTGTATAGTTCTATCGGCGTCTCCGTGTTTCCAATCCAGCAACCGTTGATAAACACTTTCACTTTGTCGTATGCTTGTGCCGGTTTTATCGAGTCCAGTGCCATAATGAATGGCTCCGCATACGTGTAGAGCGACGAACTGTTGGACGAAATGGTGAGATGCATAAGACTGCTGATACTCTTAACCACACCAATCGACTGGCCTTCCGGCGTCTCCGCACAACAAAGGAATCCCCAAGTGGTGCCGTGGAGTTTGCGCGGTTCAATCAGCTCACCCGATTTGTCGATGGGCGTATTGATTCGGCGCATATGACTCAGTGTGGCGGCGGTAGTAAGTCGATTCACCACCTGAGCAACACCGACTTTACTACTGTTGCTCTGCTTGATGCTGAAATCGCCGGTGGCGAGAGCGCGATTAATACCCGTCTCAATCGTGGTCGATTTTATCATCTTACAAATATTGGCCGAGTTGATGATATTCTCGTAGTCCTCCGTCGAACGCCACGACCCATTGTTGATTTCCTTCAATATGTTTTTCTGCATTTCCTTCACCATTTTATTGTAATAGTTGCGGAATAAGTTGTTCAGCAAAGTCCCGGTGGTGTCGATGCGTTTGTTGATGTATGAATCGCGGTCGCTCGGTTTGATACGTCCCAGCGCCGTCTGGATGAGCATATTTGCCATATATCCCAGGAAATAGATTTTCTGCGCACTGGTACGGCAATGGGGGAACAAATCATTCGACAATACTTCCATCACGAAATCGCGCTTCTTTTTGGTACCGTGGTCTTTGTCCATATTGATGGGCGTGAATGCGGCGTAAATCGTGATGTGGCGAATGGCGTCTTCCTGTGTCATAAACTTGTTCGCCTCGATTATGGAGGCGTTCAAATAGGCCAACATTTCCTCGTTTCCTTGCGTGTTTTCATTGAGCAATATGTATTGGCAGATTTCGCGGTCGGACAATACACCGAGTGCGCGGAACACTACGAACAAGTCAATGGACTCCTTGATGCGCGGTATTACAACTTTGAGCGGGAATCCATAGCCATTATTTCGACTGATAACCTCGATTTCGATTTGCTTGGGCGATATACACTTGTTGTCGGGCATCGACTTGATTTCGGCGTACCAACTACACTTCGATGTGTTCTTGCCATCGTAGCAATACACGATATTCTGGGCGGCGCGTTCTTGCTGTAATACGGTTTTCTCCGACCCCTTGATAATGAAGTATCCGCCGTGGTCAAAAGCGCACTCGTCAATTGATGCCGGATTGATATGCGAGTGCTGGTTGAGCACACAAATTGACGAATTGACCATAATTGGGAACTTGCCGATGCTGATTTTCGTAATAGTCTTGTTAATGATGCGGGGTTGGTCCATATTCAGCGTGTCGCGAATGGTGTATTTGATGTTGATGTCGATGGTCATATTTGACGCATATGTGAAGTTGCGGAGCTTGGCAATCGTGGGAAGCATTATTTTGGTCGAGCCATTGTTCTCGTAAATGTGTGGTTGGTGGATTTTGAGATTGACAAAGGTGATTTCGGTTTCAAGCGCATATTGGTTGAGTTCTGCGATGAAGTCTTTGTCGGAGCGGATTTGAACTGGGTTGAACATCTGGATAGTTTGGGGAAGCTGGCGATTCACACAGTCGTTGTAGGATTCCAATTGGTGTCGAACCAGACACGATGAATGTCGGCCCTTGAAATATGACTCAATGATGGAAAATGGTTCTTCTTCGTATGAACCGAGATGGCCGAGGACGGTTTTGGCGACGGGGTCTTCCTTCGCACCAAGCATAGAGGCTTTCTCTTGTTCAATCATTTCTTTAATAAGTTGGGTTGTGTCTTTTTCCAATTCTTTGGACAAAGTGTGGTGATGGTCATCCAAGTGATGGTCGTCGTGATGATGATGGTCGTCGTGATGATGATGGTCTTCTTCTTCTTCCACTTTCTTTGTCTTCTTCGATTTTGTAGTTTCGGCTTTTGCTCGGGATTTGCGAGGTTTCTTCTCTTCGACAACAACTGGTTCTACGGACACAACTGCCTCTACGACAACTGGTTCTTTAACAGCTTTTGACTTATACACTCTCTTGGGTTTGGCTTCGGTGGTTGACATATTTGATGGTTCGACAGATGATTCTTGTTTAGCTTTTCTGGGCATAATTATTGTTTTCCACTAAAAATGACAAACTGTTTTTCAATTTTTTAAGGGAACCCAGGTTCCCTTATGAACCCTCCTCAATTTTAAGGTAACTTAGATTACCTTATGAACCCCCCACCCTCATCTGGAATGAGGGTTCGTAAATATATTCTTTGACTAATATTTTAAGGGAACCTGGTTCCCTTATGAACCCCCACCCTCATCTGGAATGAGGGTTCGTAAATATATTCTTTGTCTGTATTTTTAAGGGAACCCAGGTTCCCCTATTAATCATTCTCGATAAGGTCTAAATACGAAATGGTATAAAAACAATGCCTCTATTATTTTAACCAGAATGACCACCCCAAAATATAAATTATTCAGCCAATATCTCGACTTTTATCGTCACAAGCAATTTATTTCACCCAGCGAATATTTGAATATTGTAACTCATTCAAACAATGACTTTTACGGAATTACTCCGTGGTCGCCCCAATTAACGCCTCTACATATTTTGGCAGATGTTTCATCTAAATACGATATGTGGCAACAGGAAAACGAAATCGAAATCGTGCCTCCCGAAATTACGAAAACGAAGAAGTTCATCGATGTTCAAATTAATGATATATGCGACTTGATTCGTATTGTGGATACATATCCTGTTGCCGAAGATGTTGAATACAATATTAATGTTGGGATGCTTGCGAAAATCGTGGGCGAGCTTCGCGAGCTGAATGCGATGATTGGATTAAAAACGTTGAAGAAAAACATACTCGACCAGATTTTGTATTTTTTACAGGGTTTGTCTGGACCTGGCGAATACAAACATATGGTGATTTATGGGTCGCCGGGAACGGGCAAAACAGATATTGCCAAGATTTTGGGGAAGATGTATGCGAATATGGGTATCTTGGCATCGGGCTCTGGCACAAGCTCTGTCACAAGCTCTGTCACAAGCTCTGTCACAAGCTTAGCACCAAACTCTGGCACAAGCTTAGCACCAGGTTCTGTCTCCGGTTTAACACCCGGCTTAGCATCTATAATAAAAGACAAACCATCCTCTAATAAACCCACACAACTTTTCAAAAAGGCAACTCGTTCCGATTTGGTCGCCGGTTATTTAGGACAAACCGCCATCAAAACAAAAGCACTCATCACCGAATCTATCGGCGGTGTATTATTTATCGATGAAATATACTCGCTCGATGACGACTCGTTTTCCAAGGAATGTGCAAACACTATGTGTGAAATGCTGAGTGACCACAAAGATAATCTCATTGTGATTATTGCCGGATATGAAAAAGAAGTGAATGAGAGGTTCTTCAAACTGAATCCCGGGTTGGAATCGCGATTTTCGTGGCGATTCACTATTGACGATTATAGTTCGTCCGAATTATGGCAAATATTCAAAAAGAAAATTGACGGCATAGGTTGGACCAGCAATTTGACCGAAAGTGATGGAGAGGCCTGGTTTAAACGCAAATACAGTGATTTCCCCGGATTTGGGCGCGACATTGATTCTCTTGTGTTCAAAGTGAAAATTGCGCACAGTCGGCGTCTCTACGGCAAACAGGAAGGACTCAAAACTATCAGTATGTGCGACTTGGATGTGGGTTTGGCATTATTCAAGGAAAGTATGAAGAAATCGGATGTGTATCGTGAAAAGAAGTTTGTGTCCTCTATGTTTCTGTGATTTTTCGTATTTTCTTTATAAACAAAAAAATGGTATAGAATATAATTGATGAACCCGAGTGGTGATAAAAAAGTCATCAAAATTAATCCGGAACTATTCAAACTATCAAATAATAATACTCGAAAAAATAAACCCGAACAGAATCGCGAAAAAAAACCGATTAAAATGAAGTCGGTGAATCGCGATAAAACTATTAAACGAGATATGTTGAGACGGATTCGCGCAAATCAGGCGGTCCATTATGACAAGTTGTTTAATCCGGAAAAGAGAGAGGAGCCGATTATTATTAGTGCCGAGGAAAAGTTTGAAACCGAGTTCAATGATACTATGGATTTTATGAATAAATTGGTTGACAAACATAAACGGGAGCAGGAAATGACGAAACACAACCAGACTGTTCGTAATGTGCCTGTTTTAGGCACTAGTCAGGGTGTTAAGCAAAATATTGTTGGTTCGGGGATGGGACAACCAAACATTGTATCACAGTCGTTAGTTCAGTCGATGTCTCAGCCATTACCTCAGTCATTGTCTCAGTCGATGTCTCAGTCGATGTCTCAGTCGATGTCTCAGCCATTAGTTCAGTCACT
>Ga0194129_10007914_pt1:5000-12475 | contig 12475 bp, 4 predicted proteins | sample TA2KigCa35mmetaG_FD_150862 | JGI IMG/M metagenome (GOLD analysis project Ga0194129, IMG submission 150862) | Freshwater microbial communities from Lake Tanganyika, Tanzania - TA2015038 Kigoma Deep Cast 35m | ecosystem: Environmental > Aquatic > Freshwater > Lake | place: Tanzania... | reverse complement strand
GAGCTGGCCCAGGTTCATCTCGGGGACCAGCACCTTCGGGTAGGCCCGCAGGACCTCACCGAGGTTCGCCGGGAACGGGTTGAGGTGCACCAGGTGCGCGTGGGCGACCCGGCGCCCGTTGGCGCGGGCCTGACGGACCGCCTGCTGGGCCACTCCCCAGGTGCTGCCCCACCCGAGCACGAGGAGGTCGGCGCCCCCGGGATCGTCGACGTCCACCGGCGGGATGTCGTGGGCGATGCGCGCGATCTTCTCGGCCCGCAGGTGCACCATCTTCTCGTGGTTGTGCGGGTCGTAGTTGACGTTGCCGGTGCCGTCCTGCTTCTCGATGCCGCCGATGCGGTGCATGAGCCCGGGCGTGCCCGGCAGCGCCCAGGGGCGGGCCAGGGTCTCCGGTTCCCGCAGGTAGGGCCAGTACTCGTCGCCGTGGTTGGGCTGGGTGGCGAACTCCACCGTGAGGTCGGGGAGGTCGTCGAGCGCAGGGAGGCGCCACGGCTCAGCACCGTTGGCGAGGTAGCCGTCGGTGAGCAGCAGCACCGGGGTGCGGTACTTGAGTGCGATCCGGGCCGCCTCGATGGCCGCGTCGAAGCAGTCGCTCGGAGTGGAGGCGGCGACGATCGGCATCGGCGCCTCGCCGTGACGGCCGTACATGGCCAGCAGCAGGTCGGCCTGCTCCGTCTTGGTGGGCAGGCCGGTCGACGGCCCACCGCGCTGCACGTCGAGGATGACGAGCGGCAGCTCGAGGCTGACGGCGAGACCCATGGCCTCGGACTTGAGGTCGACGCCGGGACCGCTGGTGCCGGTCACCGCGAGGTGCCCGGCGAAGGCGGCGCCGATCGCGACGCCGATGGCGGCGATCTCGTCCTCGGCCTGGAACGTGCGCACCCCGAAGTTCTTGTGGCGCGACAACTCGTGGAGGACGTCGGAGGCCGGGGTGATCGGGTACGACGCGTAGGTGACCGGCAGCTTGCTGAGATGCCCGGCGGCGATCAGGCCGAGCGATGTGGCGAGGTTGCCGGTGATCTGGCGGTACTGCCCGGGGGCAAGGCTCGCCGGCGCGATCTCGTACGGGTGCTCCCAGAGCTCCGCCGTGTCGCCGAAGTTGTACCCGGCCTTGAACGCCGCGAGGTTCGCGGTCCGGACCAGCTCCTTGTTGCCGAAGCGCTGGTCGATCCAGGCGATCGTCGGCTCCACCGGGCGGGTGTAGAGCCACGAGATCAGACCCAGGGCGAAGAAGTTCTTCGACCGCTCGGCGTCGCGGGGCTTCACGCCCAGCTCCTTGGTCGCCTCGAGGGTCATGGAGGTCATCGCCACCTGGATGACCCGGTACGCCGAGAGCGACCCGTCCTCGAGCGGGTTCGCCTGGTATCCGGCCTTGTCGAGGTTGCGCTGGTCGAAGGCGTCGGAGTTGACGAGGATCGTCCCGCCCTTGGCCAGCTCGTCGATGTTGGCGCGCAGCGCGGCGGGGTTCATCGCCACGAGGACGGTCGGCAGGTCGCCGGGCGTGAGGATGTCGTGGTCGGAGATCTGCACCTGGAACGACGACACGCCGGCGATCGTCCCGGCGGGAGCCCGGATCTCGGCCGGGTAGTTCGGCAGGGTGGCGAGGTCGTTCCCGAAGGCCGCGCTCACGTCGGTGAAGCGGTCTCCGGTCAGCTGCATCCCGTCACCGGAGTCCCCGGCGAAGCGGATCACGACTTCCGCGAGGGGCTCGGGCTTGAGCGTCGATGTCTCAGGGGTCACGCGGCCTCGTTTCCTGGCGGCGGGTGCGGGGTGGCCGACCGGGCACGAACTGCGACCAGCCGCCGGAACGGATTCTATGACCAGACCCTCCCCCGACCGGGACTCCGGGACCCGGACTCCGCCCCGACCCGGCCGCGTGACCCCGCGTCGCGCGTGCCAGGTCACGTGAGTGCGTCGAGGGCCCCGGCCGCAGCGCGCCAGGCCCGGTCGAGCTGGGCCCGGGTGCCGCGGGCGACGAACTGGGCCTCCACCTCGACTTGGCCCCCCGGCGGCCGCTCGCCGTGACGAAGAACCGACGGCGCACGACGCCCACGACCACCACCGGGTCACCCTCGCCGAGCCCCTCCACCCAGGCGGGCGGATCCCAGACCGTGACCGGCACCGACGTGGCCCGGGCCTGCGCCGCGGAGGCGGCGGACGCTCCGGTCACCGCCGGCCGGCCCCCGCGCCCGGGGGTGACGGGGGTACGCACGGCCAGGCCGACGAGCCGCCGTCCCGACGCCAGCTCCCGGACCTCGGCAGCGGTCGAGCACACGCCCCACAGGACCGCAAGGTTCAGGCCCTCGGGTTCCGGATCGGTGGGCGCGGCCGCTCGGGCCTTCGCGAGTCGGGACGGGGGTGCCGGATCGATCGGGTGGGCGGTACGGGCCGGATGTGACGGACGGGTTCCCATGGATTCGTCTCCTTCTTGCCGAGGTGCACGCCCCGGTGTCGGGCACGCCCTGGTCGTCACGGGGAAGGAGCGGGGAAGGGGCAGAAGGAGCCGACACTTCGCCGGGCCCGGCGACGGGCGCTGCGGCCAGCACTGCGGCCAGCATTGCGAGGGGCGGTCCGGTGGCGGGTCCGCCGACGCGTTGCTCGTTGCTGCGCACCGTACCGACGCCGTGTGACAGTCACGTCACGACGACGACGGGCGCCTCAGCGGAGGTTCGCGCAGCGGACCGCCACGTCGGCGAGGTCCGGATCCCAGGACCGGACCCGGGTGAACAGCTCCCGCGCCGCGGCGATGTTCCCGGCCCGCTCCTCGAGGTCGGCGAGCGTGTACCAGAGCCGCAGGTGGTGGTCGCGCGGGCGGGCGACCGGCTTCTCCTTGCGTCGGAGCAGCTCGAGCGCCTCGTCGAGCCGGCCCCGGTCGGCGAGCGAGCCTGCGAGCACGATGCGCCCCTCGGTGACCAGCTCGGCCGACGGCGACGACGCGCCGAGCTCCGCCCAGAGCTCGTCGACCCGCTTCCAGCGCTTCTGGGCCCGGTAGCAGTCCATGAGGACGTGGTGGTCCTCGGCCGAGTCGGTGAGCTCGACGAACGCCTCGAGCTCCTTGGCCGCCGCCCGGTAGTTGCCGATCGAGTACTCGGCGAGACCGGTCAGCTCGCGGACGCTGGGCGCGTCGGGCAGGGCGTCGCGCAGCTGGCGCAGGACGCGCAGCGCAGCCCGTTCGCGGCCGGCCGCGTACTCGTCCCGCGCCTCGGTGAAGCGAGCGAGGTAGTAGTCGGCCCGTCGCCCCCCGAGGCGGCGGATCTCGGTCTCCACGTCGAGCGGCATCCGGCGACGGCGGCGAACCGGTCCGCTCGGTCGGTGACGCGGCGCCGGTGCGGCTGTCGGCGCCGGGCGGCGCTCGCCGACGACGCGCAGCGGGGCCCGTCGCCGGGGCGCCGGGGGGGACTCGGAGACCTCACGGCGTGTGGTCCGCTCCGTCCGCGGTGGGCCGTGCGGTCCGAAGCCGCTCGGCGCGGCCGGGACGGCGCCGCGGCCCCGGTCACCGGTGCCCGGGCGAGCTCCGCCGGGCGCACGGGACGAGCCACTTCCAGATCGTCCGGCGGCGCCTCCTCGGGCCGGGCCGGCGCCCCGATCGGACGTCCGCCCGGATCCCCGTTGGCCACCCGCGCGCGGACCGCCCGCCCGCGCCGGACCCCCCGCGCGGGCACCACCACCACTTCGGCCACCGCTCGCGCCTCGCGGACCACCCGGGGAGCGTGAACTGTCCGCCGCACCCCGACCGCCGCCGGCTCCCCTCGGACGCTCCGGGCCGCCCGCGCGGCGCCCGGTTCCGGCTCCCCGTGCTCCCGATGCCGACCCGCGACCCGTCCGGTCGCCGTCGCCACTGCGGGACGACCCGCCGGAACGGGCACCGCTGGTCCGGGGTGCGCCCCCATTCCGGGCCGGGCCACCACTGCGGGCCGGGCCACCACTGCGGGACGCCCGACGACTGCGCGGACCCGCAGCACCCGTGGTCCCCCCCGAACGCGAGGCCCCACTCGAACGAGTCTCACCCGAGCGCGGAGCTCCGGCACGGGGTCCGCCGCCGGTGCCGGATCGGCCCGTGGCGCTGCCACCCGAGCGGCCACCGGCCGGGCCACCCGATCCTCCGCCGGCGCGGGCCGATGCGCCCGATCCACTTCGCCCACCTGGCGTGCCGGACCGTCCCGAGCCCCGTGGGTCACGCCCCGAGGCCGACCGCCCCGACGACCCCGCGCGCGGCCGGGGCGATCCTCGGGATTCCTCGTCGTCGTCGGGTCGGGGCACGGGCTGAAGGTACGCGGTCATCGGCCCGATCCCCCGCACGGCGTGCCGCTCGATCCCCGAACCGCCGGCCGACCGGTTGGGGTCCGGACGCGACGAAGCGCCCGGTCCGGGGACTCGGGGTCCACCCGGACGGGGCGCTTCGTGGAGAGAAATCCGGCGGCGACCTACTCTCCCAGGGGGTCACCCCCCAAGTACCATCGGCGCTGGCGGTCTTCACTTCCGTGTTCGGAATGGGAACGGGTGTTACCCCGCCGCTATGGCCACCGGAAACCTGGCCACGGCGATCTCGGCCCCGCCCGGAGGCGGACCGACGCCGTGTATGTCAATCGGGCCGACGAACGGCACCTCGGTGCCGGAACGTCGCACGTCCCGAAGAACTCCAGAGCGAGCACGAGCGTCCTGAGAAACAGAACAAGAAGAATCCCAAGCCCTCGGCCGATTAGTACCGGTCGGCTGAACACGTTGCCGTGCGTACACCTCCGGCCTATCAACCTGGTCGTCTACCAGGGGCCTTACCCGGTTAACCCGGTGGGAGATCTCATCTCGAGGCAGGCTTCGCGCTTAGATGCTTTCAGCGCTTATCCTTTCCGCAGGTCGCCAACCAGCCGTGCTCTTGGCAGAACAACTGGCACACGAGAGCTGCGTCCGTCCCGGTCCTCTCGTACTAGGGACAGCTCCCCTCAAATCTCCTACGCCTACGGTGGATAGGGACCGAACTGTCTCGCGACGTTCTAAACCCAGCTCGCGTACCGCTTTAATGGGCGAACAGCCCAACCCTTGGGAGATGCTTCACCCCCAGGATGCGACGAGCCGACATCGAGGTGCCAAACCTTGCCGTCGATGTGGACTCTTGGGCAAGATAAGCCTGTTATCCCCGGGGTACCTTTTATCCGTTGATCGACCGCGCTTCCACACGCCACGGCCGGGTCACTAAGCCCTGCTTTCGCACCTGCTCGACTTGTGGGTCTCGCAGTCAAGCTCCCTTGTGCCTTTGCACTCGACGCCTGATGGCCAACCAGGCTGAGGGAACCTTTGGGCGCCTCCGTTACTCTTTAGGAGGCGACCGCCCCAGTCAAACTACCCGCCTGACGCTGTCCCCGACCCGGATCACGGGCCTGGGTTAGAGCTCCAATACATACAGGGTGGTATTTCAACGTTGTCTCCACCGAAGCTGACGCCCCGGCTTCCCAGACTCCCACCTATCCTACACAATATGAACCGAAACCCAACATCAAACTGTAGTAAAGGTCCACGGGGTCTTTCCGTCCTACCGCAGGAAACGAGCATCTTTACTCGTCGTGCAATTTCGCCGGGTCTCTGGTTGAGACAGTAGCCAAGTCGTTACGCCATTCGTGCAGGTCGGAACTTACCCGACAAGGAATTTCGCTACCTTAGGACCGTTATAGTTACGGCCGCCGTTTACCGGGGCTTAGGTTCAGAGCTTCGCCTTGCGGCTAACCCTTCCCCGTAACCTTCCGGCACCGGGCAGGCGTCAGAGCGTATACATCGTCTTACGACTTCGCACGCTCCTGTGTTTTTAGTAAACAGTCGCTTGGCCCTGGTCTCTGCGGCCCCCTCGAGCTCAGGACGCGAAGTCCGTCACCCTAACGAGGCCCCCCTTCTCCCGAAGTTACGGGGGTATTTTGCCGAGTTCCTTAACCAGAGTTCTCCCGATCGCCTTCGTATTCTCTACGTGCCCACCTGAGTCGGTTTGGGGTACGGGCACCATGTCAGCTCGCTAGAGGCTTTTCTCGGCAGCATGGGATCCATCACTTCGCCTGAATCGGCTCGGCATCACGTCTCAGGGTTCATGGCCGACGGATTTGCCTATCGGCCCCCCTACACGCTTGCCCCGGGACTACCATCGCCCGGGATGATCTACCCTCCTGCGTCCCCCCTTCGCTACCCAGCCGGGGATTGGGACGGGTTCGGTCCGAAGACCAGCCCCCGATCGCTCCCCTTAGGGTTTGGCGCGGACGTGGTGGTACAGGAATATCAACCTGTTGTGCATCGACTACGCCTTTCGGCCTCGCCTTAGCTCCCGACTAACCCTGGGCGGATGAGCCTTCCCCAGGAACCCTTGGGCATTCGGCGGAGGGGTTCCTCCCCCCTCGTTCGCTACTCATACCTGCATTCGCACTCGACCACGCTCCACGGACGGTTCCCCGCCCGCTTCTCTGCCGAGATCGACGCTCCCCTACCCATCCCGCAAAGCGGAATGACGCAGCTTCGGCTCTGTGCTTGAGCCCCGTTACATTGTCGGCGCAGGATCACTCGACCAGTGAGCTATTACGCACTCTTTCAAGGGTGGCTGCTTCTAAGCCAACCTCCTGGCTGTCTGGGCAATCCCACATCCTTTGCCACTGAGCACAGAATTAGGGGCCTTAGCTGGCGTTCTGGGCTGTTTCCCTCTCGACCATGAAGCTTATCCCCCATGGTCTCACTGCCGTGCTCTGGAGTATCGGCATTCGGAGTTTGGCTGACTTCGGTAAGCTTGTAGGCCCCCTAGGCCATCCAGTGCTCTACCTCCGATACTGAACGCACGACGCTGCACCTAAATGCATTTCGGGGAGAACCAGCTATCACCGAGTTTGCTTGGCCTTTCACCCCTAACCACAGGTCATCCCCCAAGTTTTCAACCTTGGTGGGTTCGGCCCTCCACGAGGTCTTACCCTCGCTTCAGCCTGCCCATGGATAGATCACTCGGCTTCGGGTCTACCGCATGCGACTGTGCGCCCTATTCAGACTCGCTTTCGCTCCGGCTCCCCCTCTCGGGTTAACCTCGCCACATACGGTAACTCGCAGGCTCATTCTTCAAAAGGCACGCCATCACCGGACAAGCCGGCTCTGACTGCTTGTAAGCCAACGGTTTCAGGTTCTATTTCACTCCCCTCCCGGGGTACTTTTCACCCTTCCCTCACGGTACTCGTGCACTATCGGTCGCCAGCTTGTACTTAGCCTTACGAGGTGGTCCTCGCAGATTCACGCGGGCTTTCCCGGATCCCGCGTTACTCGGGAGCACCTTCGGGAGATCGTTTGCTTTCGTGTACGGGGCCATTACCCTCTGTGGCGCACCTTTCCAGAGTGCTTCCACTAGCAATCGACTTTGTAACTCCCTGGGACGTCTGCCACCGTCCCTGAAGGGTCCCACAACCCCGTCGCAGCATCGCCGGCAGGCTGTACCACTACGACGGTTTAGGCTGATCCCGTTTCGC
>Ga0194129_10007914_pt1:0-2500 | contig 12475 bp, 4 predicted proteins | sample TA2KigCa35mmetaG_FD_150862 | JGI IMG/M metagenome (GOLD analysis project Ga0194129, IMG submission 150862) | Freshwater microbial communities from Lake Tanganyika, Tanzania - TA2015038 Kigoma Deep Cast 35m | ecosystem: Environmental > Aquatic > Freshwater > Lake | place: Tanzania: Lake... | reverse complement strand
ACGGGGTCCGGCAGGGCCACCGTACGACCCGCCCTCCCCGGAGTTCGGCGGAGCCGACAGCCGGGACGTTTGGGCGAACTCGGGAGGCTACACGGCGGGCGGCCCGACTGCAACGCGGGGACGCCGACTGCTCCGGCTCAGCCTTCGGGCGCCGTGATCCGGGCCCAGCGCCGGCGACCCACCTGGATCACCACGCCGTCGAGATCGGCCGGGACGACGGTCGCCTCGGGGTCGGCGGCCGCCGCCCCGTCGATCCGGACCGCCCCCTGGGCGATCATCCGCGCTCCCTCCTTGTTGGAGGGGACGAGGCCGGCCTGGCGCAGGACGGCGGCGAGGCGGATCCGCCCCTCCACCACCTCGGCGGGGTCCAGCCGGTGCTCGACGACGTCGGTGGGCACGGCATGGCTCCGGAACACGCGGTCGAACTCGGCCTCGGCCACCGCCCCCGCGCCGTCGCCGTGGTAGAGGTCGACGACGGTGCGGGCCAGGAGGCGCTTGGCCTCCACCGGGCGGAGGTCGCCCGCGGCCAGGGCGCCGGTCACCTCCTCGACCCGGTCGGGGTGCCACCCCGTGGTGAGCTGGAAGTAGCGGGGCATGCAGTCGTCGGGCAGCGACATCAGCTTGCCGAACTGCTCCGCCCCGGGTTCGGCGATCCCGACGTAGTTCCCGAGGGACTTCGACATCTTCTGGCGGCCGTCGAGGCCCTCGAGCAGGGGCGTGGTCAGCACCACCTGTGCCTCCTGGCCCTGCTGCTCCTGGAGGGTCCGGCCCATCAGGTTGTTGAAGAGCTGGTCGGTGCCCCCGAGCTCCACGTCGGCGCGGACCTCCACGGAGTCCTGGCCCTGGAGCAGGGGGTAGAGGAACTCGGTGAGGGTGATGGCCGTGCCCCCGGCGTACCGCTTGGCGAAGTCGTCGCGCTCGAGCATCCGGGCCACGGTGGTCGCCGCGGTGAGACGCAGGACCGCCTCCATGTCCATGGTCCCGAGCCAGTCGGCGTTGCGGTGGACCTCCAAGCGGGCCGGGTCGGGGTCGAGGATGCGCCGGACCTGCTCGAGGTAGGTCTCGGCGTGGGCGTCGACCTGGGCCCGGGTGAGCCGGGGCCGGGTGGCCGACCGGCCCGAGGGGTCGCCGACCTGGGCGGTGAAGTCGCCGATGATGAGCACGGCGACGTGGCCGAGGTCCTGGAACTGGCGGAGCTTGCGCAGGACGACGGCGAAGCCGAGGTGGATGTCGGACGCCGTGGGGTCGATGCCCAGCTTGACTCGCAGGGGCGCCCCCCGATCGAGCTTGCGCCGGAGGTCGGCCTCGCTGATGCAGTCGACCGCGCCGGCCCGCAGGATGCGGATCTGCTCGTCGACGCCCGTCATGGGCCCGCACGTTACTGGTGCGCCGCGCCACGGGTTCAGGACCGGAGCCGGCCGGACGGTTATGGTACGTCGGCCCGGTGCTCCGGGTCCCCTGGAGGTCCGCCGTGTCCCTCGCCGTCGCCCCCTGGTCGCCGGCTCCGCCGTCGCACTCGTCACGCTGATCGCGCTGGTCACCTCGGGTGTGCCCGGCGGGCCCGGGCCTCTGGCCGACGCTCCCCCGGCGGGCGCCACTCCTCGTACCGCGCTCGCCCCCGGGACCTGGGAGGTCTCGTTCTCGTGGGCGGGAACCGCCTCGTACTCGGGCGCGACCGTCACCTCGTCGTCGCAGTTCCTCGGGAACGGGATCGGGACGCTCCTGGTCGACGCCGACTCGGTGGCCGGCCCCTTCGGGATCACTGCTGTCGTCTCCGGCCGGGGGACGGCCGTCTCGGCGAGCGGCGCCCGGGCGACCGGCGACGCCAGCGGAGCCACGTGGACCTTCACCGGCACATTCGGTGGCAGCGCCACGCAGCCCTGCCTCGCTGGCGAGGTGGGACTCGGGGGCACCTTCGTGTTCGAGGACCGCGACGGCCTCGCGTTCATCCCCCTCGAGGACTTCACCTTCCCACTCACCTGCGGGGACTGGCCCCTCCGGCTCGCCTCGGTCCGGTGCAACGTGTTCGAGGGTGAGTGGGTGTGGGCCCGCACGAATGCGCTCTCGGCCCTCGGCTACCGGTTCGGTGGATCGCCATCTCGGGTCTGGGGCGTGCGGGCCGGGCGGTCCGACGGGGCCGCGCGGGCCGCCGCCGATGCAATGGCGGCGCTCACGCAGGAGGCCGAGGCCCTGGCGTCGTCGTCACCGCTGGCGGTGGAGGATCTGCGCGCCTTCCTCCGTGCGGCGCGGACCCGGCTTCCCCGAGCGGCAGCGGCGTGCGACGGCGCCTCCACCGACGTGGCGCTCCAGGTCTTCACCCGGGTGCTGATCGCCAACCTGCTCGGGCAGGGCGCGCCGCTCGGCCCCGACGCGCTGACCGAGGTGGCCGACTTCGCGGCCCGGGTCGGCGCCTTCGGCCGCCCCCGCAGCGAGCTCTCCTCCACCACGCTCGCCGAGCTCGACGCCGCCCTGTTGCGCCTCGTGGACGATCCGACCGCGA
>Ga0194129_10007910_pt1 | contig 12480 bp, 15 predicted proteins | sample TA2KigCa35mmetaG_FD_150862 | JGI IMG/M metagenome (GOLD analysis project Ga0194129, IMG submission 150862) | Freshwater microbial communities from Lake Tanganyika, Tanzania - TA2015038 Kigoma Deep Cast 35m | ecosystem: Environmental > Aquatic > Freshwater > Lake | place: Tanzania: Lake... | reverse complement strand
GGCCTCGATCTCAGAAGCCTTCTCCTGAGCGAACACCGAGCGCAGCGCGGCGGTGACCATGCCCTGGTGGGCTTTGGGCACCCGCTGCAACAGGTTGCGGGCAAAGTGCACGCGGCAGCGTTGCCAGCAGCTCCCCTGCAGCATCCGGCGGATCGCGTTGATCAGACCGCTGTGGGCATCGCTGATCACGAGCTTGACGCCAGTGAGGCCACGCTCTTTCAACGAGCCAATGAACTCACTCCAGAAGGCCTCGGTCTCGCTGTCGCCGACTTTGAGGCCAAGCAGCTCCCGGCGGCCATCGGCGTTGACGTCCATGGCCATGACGACGGCCATGGAGCAGACCTGCATCGCTCGGCCCGGTGTCAGGCGAGCATTCGGGTGGGTATGTATGGGGTGTGAGCTCAGGGGACAGGGGTGACACACCGACCCTGACGAGCTCACACCCCTTTGTCAGCTGAACCTGGTTGGACTACACAGTTAAGGCTTGCCGGCGCTGGAGCTTTGTCAACGCAGTGTCGGGGCTGAGCACCGATCCATCGGGCAAGCGGAAGCTGTCGGAGCTGTCGAACAGCTTGCAGGGTAGAAAGTGTCCCGCACCGCCTGCCAAGTAGGGGCAACTAGGGCTGGGCCTCGCACACCAGAGCAACCTGCTCAGGCGTGAGCCATAAGCAGCGGGGGAGGACCAGCTTTGCTGCAAGGGAAGTGGTGGTGAGCATGCGATCCCTGCGGAAGCCGTCTCAACGCTAAGAGGGTTACCAGCAGAGACCTCAAAACACGGTCGTTGCCGTCTCAGGGCGACCATTGCCGCCGCTCTTGAGCAAAAAGCCATGATCGTGCTGGGCACTCCAGCGCAGCTGGCCGGTTTCAAGATCGAGCACAGTCCAGCAGTCTTCGGGAACGAGCCACTTCAGCACGGGCTCGAAGCCAGCCTGGGCAAGCCGGGGTAGCCAGCTGGCGGCGGCAAACTTCCAGCCGGGGTAGCGGGTGTCGGTGTAGCTGGCGGGCACCACCTGAATGGCGATCAGGTCGCTTGGATGCTCGATCAGCGGTACCCTATCGAGCATCAGCCAGGAAGCGGCACGGAACTGCTCAAGCATCGCGCGCCAGTGCTCAATGAATTGCAGACTGCCACTGGCAAAGACCAGATCGACCCCTGATGCAAGCAAGGTAGCGGCGTCATCGCTGATGCGCAACAGGCTGCCACCGGGACGATCACATTCAAATTCGGCGGCACCTGCGGCGGCCACAGCGGCTGTTTCACAAACAGTCCAATGCAGGCTGCACCAGGGCCAATGCACTTCCAGGCTGTGGAAGTGGCCACCCATGGTGCCGCCAAAGTCGAGCACCCGCAGAGTTGTGGGCCGGCCCTGGGCCAGCCATGCGTGCTGCAGAGCCGCCAACTGGCGCATGGTGTAGGGGCCAATTGGAAGCCGGGGATTCCGTTGGCTGAGAGCCTGACGGGCCGCCTGTTGGTAGCGATCCACCACCGAACCCGCCTGGTAGGCATCGCCGCAGCAACGCTCGGCTTCGGCCCAGCTGGTCAGTGGGGCGTAATAGCCCGGGCTGACAAAGAACGGCTCGCTGGACAAGCGTGTTCCCAGTCGTTGGGCCAATTGCTGCACGGTCAACGGAGCATCAGCCCCTCGACGCATAAGCCACTCGGCCTCCTGAAGGCGCCCAGCGGTCAGCAGTTGGGCCACAGAGGCAGGTGCAGATGCGGTCATGACCTAGAGGTAGTGCGGAAATTCTGCGCGGTAATAGTCCAGCGTGCGCCGCAGGCCCTCGCGAAGACCCACTTGAGTCTGCCAGCCCAGCTGTTGGCGAATCTTGCGGTCATCGGCGTAGTAATCGCCGATGTCAATCTTCTTACGATCAGCCGGGTAGTCGCGCAGTACAAACGGCTCTGCAGCCAGGGGGAGTTCCAGATCACTCGCGGCGGCAACCAAGGTTTCGGCCGTTTCCAGGAGGCTTACCGGCTCACCGCAACCGCCCAGGTTGTAGATCTGGCCAATGGCGGCATCGCTGCTGGCTACAAGCTGCAGAGCGCTGACGCAGTCATCCACATAGGTGTAGTCGCGCAACTGCTCACCCCCCCACACCTCAAACGGCCGGCCTTGTAACAAGTTGCGGATCCAGACGCCCAGAAAGGTCTGCCGGGCGTCCTTGATCCGCATGCGCGGGCCATAGGTGTTGGTGAGCCGCAGAACCGTGGAGCGAATGCCGTAGACCTGGCTGTAGAGCAGGTGGTACTGCTCACCGGCGAGCTTGTTGATGCCATTCACATCGACGGGTTGCAGCGGGTGGCTCTCATCAACGGGCAAATAATGCGGCCGGCCATAGATCTGGCGAGTCGATGCAAACACGATGCGAATAGCTGGAGCCACCTGGCGACACACCTCCAGCAGAGAAAGCTGGGCCCTGGCATTGATGTCGAGATCCGTGAAGGGATCAGCCATCGAGTCCATGTGACTGGTCTGGCCAGCCAGGTTGTAGAGCACACCAGCCCCGCGCAGCAGCACCTGGAGCGAATGCTGGTCGCGCACGTCGGAGATATTGATGCGCAGCAATGGGTCATCGAAGCCCTGCGGGAGGTTGCGCAGGTTGCCGCCGTAGCTGGGGTTCAGGCTGTCAATCAAAGTGCTGGAACGCCCTTGGTCGACCAAGGCCAACCCCAGAGAGCTGCCAATGAAGCCCAAGCCACCACTGATCAATATCGAGGAAGACGTGTCCATCAAGGCAGGGATCCTGAAGAACCTGAAGAGCCCATGGTCATTGGCAGCATCGCTGTTCTAGTGGACGATGAACGTATGTCACGTCTCAGTCTGGAGCAGCGGCTGGTGCTGCGGGCTCCGTACCGCATTCCCCAGCCGGCACTGTTTCTCGATCGCGACGGCGTACTGATCGAAGACCGGCATCACTTGTGCGATCCCGATCAGGTTGAGCTGTGTCCTGGCGCCCTATCTCTGGTCAATCACGCCAGGCAGCAGGGCTGGCCAGTGGTGGTGATCACCAACCAATCGGGCATTGCTCGGGGCTATTTCGCTTGGGATGCCTATGAGCGGGTCACCGATCGCCTACTGGCGCTGCTGGGGCCCAATGCCCTTGCCGCCATCTATGCCAACGGCCACGGCCCGGATGCCCCCAGCACCAGCTGGCGCAAGCCGAGTCCCGCCATGTTGCTGGCAGCGTCCCAGGAGCTCAACCTCGACCTGAAGCGCTCGCTGCTGATCGGCGATCGTCTCAGCGATATACAGGCCGGGGCGCGAGCCGGATTGCCCTGGCTGGTGCACGTGCTCAGCGGCCACGGCCTGGAAGAACAGGCCGCTGTAGAGCTGTGGGGCACACAGGTCAGCAGCGACAATCACACCTGCGAGCTCACCCTGCTGAACTCGCTGCTCGAGTTTCCCTGCCACCGTCTCCAACACAACGCATGAGCAGGAGCCGCAGCTACCAGTGCAGCGATGTGCTGATCGTGGAAGGCGGCATGGTGGGCCGGTGGGCCTCTGCATTGCCCACCAATTGCTCGAGCGCAACAGCGGTGTACTGCATGCCGGGCTGCACTACAAACCAAGTTCGCTCAAAGCCCAGGTGTGTGTAGGGTTCCAGCCACCTGCACGCCTGGTTGGAGGAGCGCCAGCTGGCGCTCAATCCCTGCGTCAAGTTGATCGTGACGCTGCGGGCTGAACTCGACCTCCAGCTCGATGTGCTTGCCGAACGCGGCCTTTTGGAGACCCAAGACGGCGGTGGTCTAATCGATCACATAGTGCGGTGCCTGCGGTTGGAACTAGCCGATAGGGGTGTCCGTTTCCTGCAGGATCAGGCGCACTGGAAGGCTGGTTCAGAGCTGCAGACCCTTTGAGCTGTCAGGCGGCACAGGACTGCAATACGACCTGTTCAACTGCGCCAACCTGAAGGCCAACCGTGTGGTTAACCAGTTTGGTGTCTGAGGCCACTAATCCCTGTTGCCCTTGAAGGGGCTCTACTTGCAGCCCAAAGCCATATTCCAATCAACCACGAATCAACCTGTATCCAGTACCTGATCTAAACCTGACCTGTATGTGGATGCACTTCAACCCCAACGCCGATGCCATACCGCTGGTGAGCATCGGCTCCACGGCCACCCCAGCCTGGGGCGCGAAAACTGCCGCGGCCTGCAGGCAATACAGCCGGCGATAGCTGCCTCCAATCTGGCGGTGCTGGCCCACAACTACCATATTAATCAAGATGGATTCAGGCGCTGTGTGCACAAGCAGCCCTTCCTGGCGCTGCCAACCCCTCCTGCTGCGCGCTGCCCAGGAGCTGATCCCTGCTTGGCGCGTGGAGCACATCGAGCTCTGCAAGAAGGTGGGAACCGGGTCAAAATTGTTCAATCACCGCATGCAGCGCCTGCAAGTCGACTTCATTTGCCTGCCGGGGCCAAGCAGCACCGATGTACTCCATGCCAGTGCACCAACCTTCACAGCCAGATTTGCTCTGGCCGATTTGATCCTGGATCAAGCTGCGCCCGTCCTGAACCTTCCATGTGCCGACCGCTCCGCGCCCTGCTACTGGCCGCGGGCCTGGGGACCCGCCTCAGGCCCCTCACCATGCACACGCCCAAGTGCCTGGTATCGATCAGCGGCGAACCCCTGCTGGGCCGCTGGTTGCGCCAGCTGGAGCAGGCAGGAACCGAAGCAGTCTTGGTCAACACCCATCATCTGGCAGAGCAGGTGGAGGACTATCTCCAGGGCTGGCGAAGCCCTACGATGACCGTGCGCACGGTGAACGAGCAGGAGCTACTAGGCACAGCTGGCACCTTGCGGGCCAACCAGGCGTTCTTTGGCAAAGCGACAGGCCTGCTCATCCACGCCGACAACGTAATGGCCGAGGGTTTGCAGCCGTTTTTGAGCGCCCATCACAAACGACAGTCGGGCTGCCTGCTCACCATGCTCACCTTCAACACCGACACCCCGAGCAGCTGCGGAATCGTCGAGCTTGATCACCAGGACATCGTCCAGGGGTTCCATGAGAAAGTGGTGAACCCTCCCGGCAACAGGGCTAACGGAGCCCTCTACGCCTTCGAGGCGCCCCTGCTGGAACACCTCAACCGCATGGCGCCACCCCCGAACGACTTCAGCACCGAGGTGATCCCCAGGCTGATTGGGCGCGTCCAGACCTGGCACACCGATCAGGCCTACCTGGATATCGGCACACCCGAGGCACTGACCGCAGCGCAAGAGCTGTTGAATCAAAAGGAATGACCCTGACAAACATCACTCAAAACAGCTTTGTGACGGCTGCCTGGGCCTACTTAAACCGCCTGCAGGGTTGCTTCTCTGAATCCAATCTGGCGGCCGTTGAAACCCTGGCCAAAGCCCTACGCCGAGCATGGATCGACAGACGGCACGTTTACATCTGCGGCAACGGCGGCAGCGCGGCCAATGCAATCCATATGGCCAACGATCTGCATTACGGCATTGGCGCTTGCGGACCTGGAGTCAAGATCCCAGGCCTGCGGGTAGAAGCGCTGCCAGCCAATGCGGGTGTGATCACCTGTCTTGCCAATGACACCGGATACGACAATATCTACGCCCACCAGTTGGAGGTGAAGGGGCGTCGGGGAGATCTTTTGATCGTCCTGTCGGGTAGCGGAAACTCGCCCAATGTGGTTCGTGCTCTTGAAAAAGCTCAAACGATGGGCATCGCTAGCTTTGCAATCCTGGCGTTCAGCGGCGGACGCTGCAGAGAGCTGGCCGATACGGCCATTCACTTTGAGATTGACGATATGCAGGTCGCAGAAGACACACAACTGGTTGTGGGACACCTGTGCATGCAGTGGCTTAACGGCAACAAACCCAGCGAGCTGAGTCCCTTGAGCTGATCGCCTCAATCACTTTTATGAGCGTGCTCCGCAAAAGCAAGTAGCGCGACTACCTGGCAAGAGTCAATTATGCCAACTTTCCCAAGGCCGAGGCGGCTAAGTAAGCTAAACAATTTGTCTTTGACTAATGGGATAGCAACCGCAGCATCAGCGATGACGGCTATCACTAGCGAAGATCTGCTTGGCAGAGTTGGCTCAGGCGATGATGGAGAACCACAACCTTCTCGCAAGAGCAATTATCCTTGATATCGGCTGCGGCAAAGGGTGTCTATATACGACTTTTTGAAGGTAATTCATGAGACGGAAATCGTTTGCAGCGAAATTTCTTCATATGCATTTACCAACAGAAAAAAAGGGATATGCGATCAACTGCAAGTGGGATCTGCAGGCGTTTGACACGGCTGAATCATCACTTTGAAACAGATGAAGCAATAAGGAAAATAGAACGCACAGGAAAAGGAAACGAATACCTCTACCCTTAGAGCTATCAAAACGGCAAGTTGCGAAAAGCCGCTTTCTTGGTAAGCGACAGACGAAGCCCTAACACACTCAAAAAATGAGTTTGATGCTTCAAGCAGACGAACTACATCAGCAACGACTCGTTTTTCTATTTCGGGTCACGTGAAAACGCACCATTACCACCCAAGATGCGATTCTGTAAGTCCAGCGCAAACCGCTTGTGGTGAAAAAGATCGAGCCTCAAAACTGGATAGACATGGGCCAGGTGCTGGTGCACAATAATGTGAGTAGTGTCGGCGGGTCCTATGTGGGGGAGAGCGACGATGCAAAAGTCCTCAATCAGAATCCTCCCCATCTGATAAAACATGAGGTTTTGTGCGGTGTTGGAGCTCGGCCGAGGGATTAAGTATCTGAAAGCCGAAGACACCGTGATGCCGCATTGGAGCCAAAGTGCAGCAATCAGCGCCGAACAACACCAGTAACACTAGTGCTGCTGGGCCTTCAGCGATGATTCGATAACATTATTTAACGCAACGCAGTTGTTAATGAATATCAATACGCAAGGTACCATCAACAACTGACGCATGGCTACATTGCTCGCTAAATTTAGCAGCAGCAAGGATCTTGACGTGAATAAAAAGGACGGAGATCTAATAGGTGTATCAGTAGCAGTTTTTTGGCAGAGGTGGAATCAGCCCGAGCATCATCAAGAAAACGGCTTAGATACCAGCCTTGAACATCGGGACTATTCATATGAGGGGCTAACTGCATGAATGGTCCAGCAACTGGGGCCTGCTCGCTCCATCAACAGCAGCGATAACGATAGCAAGTTAGCGTCGGAGAGTTGTTGGTGGGTCAACCCCTGGGTGTGTTCATCGATGGCACGGGATCAGCATGCGGGATCAACGAGAGCTAAGAGCTCGGCCAGGCCCAGGGGCATGTAATTCATATGGGTGTGCTGCTCAAGGTCAGCACTGACAAGCTTTACAAGCTACTGCTAAAGTTTAGAGACTTATGACGGGCTCTAATGGTGAACAAATACGGCCGCAGCGTGACATCGCTCGCCATTTATACCTGCTTCAGCAACGGCAATTACGGCTTGGTCTATCTGCAAGTGTCTGGTCCCACTCTGACTGATCTATGACTCCATCACTGACATGTATGACATGACAACCGCTCACGTGGTGATGCTGCAAAAATGAGCAAGATCCTATTAACAGTAGATCAGGCATGTGATTGGCAAGGATGTGTCCTGGCCTATGGTCACTTTAGCACCATCCACCCAGGGCACATTCGGTACTTGCGCCATGCACGCAGCCTTGGGAACAAGCTAGTGGTGGCACTGGTAGGCGATGCAGGCCATGCCCAAACCAAACCCTTCCCCTTCACCCAACAGGAGCGAGCTGAAGCCCTGGGCCTGTTGGGGCTGACCGACGCTATTGTTCTGCTTCAAAACGATGACCTGACTCCGGCCATCAGACAACTAAGTCCTTCAAGCGTGGTGCTTGGCACCGAACTGGAGGGCCAAGCTCGGTTTCAACAACCGTTGGCCTTGCTCAAAGACCAAGGGGGGAAAATTCAATTCCATGCTGGCGAGGTGCACTATGCAAGTACCGAGCTACTGAACACCTCGGAGCGCGACCTACGCCTACAGCGCCGCTTGCAATTCCAGGCAGCCTGCAAGCGTCAGAGGCTCGACCATGCGGACCTAGTGGAATCGATGCAGGCGTGGTCAGAGACTCGACTCATCGTTCTCGGTGACACAATAGTGGACCAGTACGCTGCCTGCGAAGCGCTTGGCATGAGCGCGGAAGCACCAGTGGTGGTGGTACGCGAGCTCGCCAAGAGGAACTTTCTAGGCGCTGCCGCTGTCGTGGCTGCGCACATCCGCGCGCTGGGTGCCAAGTGCGATTTAGTGTCTGTGGTTGGGAACGACAGCACCGCTGAGCTCGTGAAGCGCGAGCTCCAATCCCAGGGAATCGGCAATGCTCTGACGTGCGATCCGTCAAGGCCCACTACCTTCAAGAAGCGTTATGTGGTAGAGAACCAGAAACTGTTTCGAGTCAGCAGGCTCGAGCAGCACAACCTCGATGCCGCCATCGAAGCAAAGGTGATTGACCAACTGGAGGCCTTGGCACCACATGCTCAAGGGATTGTTGTGTCAGATTTTGTCTATGGCGTTGTTACCCAGCGGGTGCTCCGTGCTGTAAACGAACTCGGTAAGCGACACAACCTGTTGCTCTTCGGTGATCTGCAGTGCAGCAGCCAATTGGGGTCGATCACCCGATTTCAAGATTTTTCACTGCTGTGCCCCAACGAACGTGAACTGCGCTTGGCATTGCAAGACAAAGACAGCGGACTGGAAAGCATGAGCCAACAATTGCTGGAGAAGTCCCGTTGCCAAAGGCTCCTGATAAAACTTGCAGCAGAAGGATTCATCGCCTACGACCGCGATAGCGACGACCAGATGAGAGGTCAGCCGTTCCCGGCTCTGTCAGTAAACCCTCTCGATGTCGCAGGCGCCGGCGACTCCGTATTGGCTGTGATGGCCACGGGCCTGTCAAGCGGGGAGGCGATGATGCCCACAGCTGCCTTGGCCTGTTGCATGGCGGCACTAGCAGTTGATACCATGGGCAACACACCGATTGATGCAAAGAACCTGCGCAGGAGCCTTGAGGAGGCTTTTTCGTCCTGACCGGGAGAGTTCTGGACAGCGTCAGCTTGCGTATTTGCCAGAGACTTCCTCAATGTGGGCGAATACCGTAGACTACTTATACAAGATCATAAGCTATCAGAGAATCAGATTACCAAGGTACTCACTAGGGTTTACAGATCTAGTCTGCCTCAAACCTACATTGCCTGATTATATCCTTGCTTGTGTTGATGAATGTTATCGTCACATGAACAGATTAAGTATCCGATATTGGCCCACAATTTCTTGCTATTCCAATGGTTGCTATGTAGATCATTAGCATATTATCGTCGGGGTAGCTACGCGGCGATACTTTCACAGTTTCACACCATTATTAGTAGATGTGAACTTTAATGCTGACTACAGCGGCGCCTAGTGTGGTCAACTTAGCATATTACAGACCAATGAAATGCCTCTACAACACTCAGCGTAAAATCTAAATCATTTTAATTTACCTCGTAAACAGATACGCTATCGTGGGAGAGAATTGTATTTGATAGCCACCTCTCCCTCTGAGGCAGTGACACTAAATTGTTCAGATAAACAGCATTATTCTCTGATATTTCATTTTGAGCCTGTTTTATTAAATTAGTCACATTACGCCACCTGGGCTTTTCGCCGCTGTCTAATCTGGAATTACAAACAATAAAGTCCTCGCAGAATTCAAGGAGTATTTCGGCGCTTAGCTCAATGAGGTTATACCCATCGGTATTTTCCTCATTTAAGCCAATAAACTCGATATTCGCATCTAGAAGATCTGAGACCCCAGCATGCAAATCTTTTTCATTGATCACATGGTGCTTGAGAAGATATATCGTTTCGGCAGGATATCCAAAGCAATAATAAGGTGTGTATGAATTGAGTATAAAGCTCTTCCGTCTGAATAAAATTGCTAAATCCAAAGGCCCTGACATCATACCTATATATTTATAGCAGTTTGCAACCAAGAATACATCCAACGAGCATGGCTTGTGTTTTTTGCCGTATCTCAGATCGTATAGGTTTATGTTTTGTAAGCCTAAAGTCTCTGTTATAGAGCCACCTATTAAAACGACCTTATGTCCGGTTTCCAGAAGCCTCTTCATCATTGGTATATAATTAGCCAATGTAGCGTTCCTAAAAGTCCTTCTCCCGACATCTGAGTGGTAGTTATCGCTGCGAGTATGTATTACTACATATTTATCATTTAGGTGGATTTGATTGGCATTAAGGTACTCTATCCAGGAGCAGTAGTACGAATCTGTAAATACTAGATGTCTTGTCCGTGCTCGTTTAATTATCTCTTCATAACATGATGGGTATGCTATCAACATACTAGACAGTATTTTGTAGGCTGTATTGCATCCCAAACGTGGAAACGCCAGTTCCTCAAACAGCCCGCCTAATACAGCCGTCCTAAAATCATCTAAATTCTTGAATTTCCTATACTGAAAGCGAAGTAATAAAAAAGCAATCCGTGACAGAATAAATATAATTGCAACATATATCTGGAATACGCCGGATATTAACCGTGCGCAGGCATTAATTGGCACATCCTCATCAAAGTTGGTTTCGCGGATTGTGAATAATGCTTTTGCTGCTATCCTAAAGCCAAGTAGTCCATAAAAACAAGGTAGACATATAAAAATAGGTTTCTTTTTGAGGACTGCAGCCACATCAAGTACGTGTCTCATATCTTCTGAACATGTCCCAATTGCGTAAGGCAATGGCGTTGAAAAGTAGAAGGGGAAGGAGGGGAGCCTGTTCAAGAGGTCAACTGGAACAAAAAATGTCTTCCTAACGTGCAAGCACAACCGCAATAAAACTATAAGAACGAGCATAGTTAAGGTTATTTGAGCTTATAGTAGCATGCGACTAAGCATTTGCTATCATCAGATTTTTACACTCTTAGAGATATTGGAGTCTACCGTAGTAGACCTCACAAAGCCTGTTGAAGAACTCTGTTACACAGTCTTCTCGTCCCCTTTTTCACCTCACATTACTGTTGTAAGTGTAGATTATTCAAATTTTATTTACTCAAAGTTGATACCATTCGGCGACATTCATTGCAGCTTTTTTGACCCTCTAGAAGGAATCTAATACTAGTACCTTATGCCCCATTTGCTTTTGATATTCTTTACACAAGAATGGTCCTAATTCAATTTTAATCTTTATTATTAAATGAGATATTGACGGTTTGAACAATATGTCTGGCGTAGATTGCGTAATCTTGACTAGGTCAAGCCTAATATTGCACCAACCATAAAGACAGCCCGCTAAAGCTGTTTTATTTTCACGAAAATCAACAAATAGAATTTGCAAAGCTTGCATTTATTGCAGTCTCGTAATCTATAGAAGTTGTTGGACTGCTTTTTACTTGCAGGAACTAGACTGGTTTTAACTTAGATATGTGCATTACTCCTAGTGCTTATTTTGCATAATATGCATTTGCTGCTATGTTCAATAAAGCGGGCTCAAAACCTTCTATGCCTAGCATTGCGGGGGAAACTAATGGACTCCTTAAACTCTTTACAATTTCAAATCACACTCTCTACATCCCCGTTCACATTGCTAATAGCTACGAATATAATCCACCTTCTAATATGTAGGAGTCGTCAAGGCATACTTGGAGAAGAAAATCGTAAAAGGGTGATTTAGTCTTTACTACTTACTTTATCTTATCAAAGGGGGTTGAGCAGACTCGTGCGTATGAATCCATCGCTCGATATCTAAGTGCTTAGCTTGTGTATCTATTATCTCGGTCGAAATATTGCACGGTGACTGTGAATACTCTATTCGTGATTATAGACTGTCTTTTTTTGAAGAGCTGATATCATATTTTTGACTAGCATGTATTCCTGTGATTTTTGTTCAATTCTAGGCGATGGGCTGTGTACAAATCACGAGTGTTTACATAGGCTTAGGTTAGGATCAAAGATCTGTGCAAGTCTCAAAAGCATGGCCAATGTTCATTGATCATTGCTTTTCACTAGAATTCGCTTGCGGCCAACTTCTCCTTGTGGCTCAGCCCAAAGCAAATATTACGTCTTATTGGCTTGGTGCACATCCATTATTTACTATATTCCTTAGGTGAAAAACTGTACGGATCTCATACTTCGTGAATTTCCTTCTATTTCAATACACCATTTAAATCCTACACCTATCAAGTCCACTATTATGATACTGGGATGTCAACAGACACTTGGGCTTAGTTGTGATATTAAACACTATCAGTAGCTGATCAAAATTTCTTTTCCTATTCATGTGCAGTTCTTGCATTTTTCATTTACTGAATCTATTCATTTTGGCCACGTAATTTGACTTAACCACCTTTGCTGGTGGAGTCCTTCTGAGAGCTGGTAAGTAGTCAGGCCGTTTTCCATTGCTGGCTGACCTCCAGGGGCGTACGTCCCTGGAGCGGTGAAACCGGTCTATAGGTGCTGTACTCGATTTGTTGCTGCTAGGCCAACAGCTTGGCTTCCTGCACCGA
>Ga0194129_10007906_pt1 | contig 12482 bp, 9 predicted proteins | sample TA2KigCa35mmetaG_FD_150862 | JGI IMG/M metagenome (GOLD analysis project Ga0194129, IMG submission 150862) | Freshwater microbial communities from Lake Tanganyika, Tanzania - TA2015038 Kigoma Deep Cast 35m | ecosystem: Environmental > Aquatic > Freshwater > Lake | place: Tanzania: Lake... | reverse complement strand
CGGGTTCGATCCCTTGCGCGATGAGGGACGGCAGTACGCAGATCGGCTCTCGGCCGCAGGCACTCCGGCGCAGTATGTGTGTTTCGAGCGCCAGATTCACGGGTTCGTAACGATGACCAGGGTGATCGATGAGGCGAGGACCGCGGTGAGCCTTTGCGCATCCGCGCTGCGAAGGGCGCTTGGTGCCTGACGCCTGGCAGCTGCGCGTGGCGCCTTGATCGCGACGCGCGCAGCCTGAGGCCCGAAGCCTGAGGCCCGCAGCCTGAAGTCCGCAGCCTGAGGCCCGCAGCTTCAACCCGAGGCTCAGCGCCGTCGCTCTGCGATGAGCAGTCCGCCTCCGGCGGCCAGCGGCAAGATGCCGCAGCAGGCGATCGCGATCCGGTAGTCGAGGCCTGCGCCTACCCCCAGTCCGAAGAGAATCGGTCCCAGCATCGCTCCGCAGAAGGTCACGAACTGGGTGCCGCCGTTCACCTGTGCGATCTGGTCGGGAGGAGACCGATACGAGACCTCGGCAAAGAACACGCCGTTCCACGCAACCGCGGTTGCCGCGCATCCGGCGGTTACCGCTGCAACCGTCATCCCTCCGGATCCGGCAGGAAGGATCGCCAGCGTCAGCATGCCCAGAGCGGTTGTGAGGCCGAGCAGACCAAGCAGCACCGAAGGCTGGATCCATCGATCCGACACATAGCCCCAGGCCACCCGCGCGAGCGTACTGACCAGTTGCGAGGCCGACAACATAAGCGCTGCGGTGGCGATGGGCTGCGCAAGTTCCAGATGGAGATAGCTTACGAGGAAGGTCACAAAGCAGACCTGCGTGCCAGCGTAGGCAAACGAGATGAGCCCGAGGATGCGCAGTCGCGGATCCCTCAGCACAACGGCCAGCGGTGAAGCCTGGGTCTGGTCGATACGACCGGGCGCCTGCGCTGCACGCGCCTCGAGCCCGCGACGCGCAGGCTCGCTCAGCAGCGCCACCGCAAGGCAGGGCAGGGCGAGCAAAGCAGCGCTCTCCGACCAGGAAAACCATGGAAGCAGGGCAGAAACCGCAAAACCTGCAAGCGCAACACCCAGTGGTACTCCGGTCTGCTTGAGCGAAAAGTAGAGACCCCGCCGGTGGGCCGGAGTGTGGCGGGCGAGCAGATCGGCGGCTGCCGGATTGGTGCTGCCGTAGGCGAGGCCGATCATGATCGCCGCAGGAAGGACCAGCCCGATGGACTGCGCACTCACCAGTGCGAGTCCGAGGGCGCTTGCCAGCACCGCAGCCTGGGTGAGACGGATTGCGCCGCGACGCGCCACAGCCTGACCTGCGAAAAGGCCCGCGAACATCGCAGTGAAGTAGGCGAGGCCTGTGAACCAGCCGATCCGCTCAGGCGATTGCCCAAGCGCAGGTGCGGCAAGCGGTGCAAGCACCGCAGGGGCGCTCAAAGACGCAGTAGTCACGATTTGCGCTGCCAGCGTCACGCCCAGTGCGCGCAACGGCATCGGTGTGGGAGCCGAATGGTTCACTCGCCTATTGTGAACCGCCAGTGCATTCAGCGCCGGGAACGGCGTTTCGCTCCGGTGCTGGCACACTTGGGCAAGTCCCATGTGGCCGGCAATAGACTTCTTAGCCTGCCGGGGATCCCCGCTTTTTGCCGCTTTCCCACGCTTTGCTGCGCATCACTGGTGCAACGATCCAAGCCGGCCCATGGCTCAGATTTCCATCCCGCTTTCCCCCTCGGCGTGCCTGCGGGTGATCGCCGGGCCTTTTGCCCGGCGCAGGCTGAGCGAGGAAGGACTCCGGCCCGAGCAGATCGTGGCGGTTGCGGCCGCCGCGGGTGGGCCGAAAGGGTTGATCCTGGGACCGATCGACCAGTATGTTTTTGGCGAATTCCTGCTGCGCGCATCCCAGCCGGTGGACCTGATCGGTGCCTCGATCGGCTGCTGGCGGCTCGCGGCGGCCTGCTGTACCGATCCGGCGGCCAGGCTCAGGGCCTTCAGCGAGGCCTACATCGGGCAGGACTATCGGATTGCGCCTGGCCGTCGTAGACCCGATCCTTCCGAGGTGAGTGCCTCCTTTGCCTGGGGGCTTGCGCACTTCTTCGGACCCTCCCTGCCGCAACTCGTGGAGCATCCCCGCTACCGCCTGCATGTACTCACTTCGCTTGGGGTGGGATTGCTGGGCTCTGCTGCGCAGGCAGGGTCACGCGCGCTCGCTGCGGCCTTCGCCGCGGCTTGGGTCGCTAACGCCATCGCACGCCGCGCGCTTGCCGGCTTTCTGCGGCGCGTCGTCTTTCTTCCCGCCGCGCGGCACACCCCGCCAGGTCCCCCTCGGAGTCCTCCTCGAAGTCCCCCGCATCCCCCGGGGATCGACTGGCGCGACTACCCGCATCATCAGGTTGAGCTCACCCTGGCCAATGTGCTGCCCGCGATGCAGGCTTCCTGTTCGATTCCGATGGTGCTCGATCCGGTGCACGACATTGCGGGTGCGCCCGCAGGTCCGCACTGGGATGGCGGCCTCACCGACTACCATCTGCACCTCGATTATCGTGGGCTGCGCCCGGGTCTTGTCCTCTATCCGCACTTCCACCCGATGCTCATTCCGGGCTGGCTCGACAAGGCCTGGGCATCGCGACACCGCGCGGGCCCGGAACTCGACAATGTTGTGGTGCTTGCCCCGGCCCGGGACTGGATCGCGCAATTGCCGGATGGGCGCATTCCCGATCGGGGCGATTTCGAACGATTCGCACACGATCCGCGTACCCGGATGCAACGATGGCATACGGTGCTCGGCCATTCGCTGGCGCTTGCCGACGCACTCGAGGCCTTCGTCCGGGATCCGGGCTGCCTCAGGGTTGAGGCGCTCGAGGCGCAAGGCTGAGGCGCTCGAGGCGCAAGGTTGGGGCGAGCCGCAAATGCCGATCGAAGCGCCGCCGCGCAGGATCCTCGAAACCGGGCGCTTGCGGCTTGCGCCCGGCGAGTCCGCCGACACGCTCGAGATTTTCGACCTCCTTGCCCGCAACCACGAACACTTTGCACGCTGGAACCCGGTGGTTGCACGGGAGGAACTCAGCGCCGACTTTGCCCTCGATCTGCTCGCCTCGGAGGCGCGCGGCTGGGCTCAGGGTGAGTTGCTGCGCCTGTGGATCCGCCTGCGGGATCCACCGCAAACCCTGGTGGGCTGGATCAAGCTGGACGCGCTCAGCGCCGGGGCGTTTCACTCGGGTCGGCTCGGCTACGCGATCGACGCGGCGCACCAGGGGCGGGGGTTGATGCGCGAAGCGCTCACCGCGACCCTGCGTTTCGCTTTCGGGCAGGAGGTGAACCTGCACCGCCTTCAGGCCTCGGTGCTTCCGGAGAATGCGGCAAGCCTGCGCGTCCTGCGCGCCAGTGGATTCGAGGACATCGGTGTGGCGCGCAACTACCTGCGGGTGGGCGGGCGATGGCGCGACCACCTACTCACCCAGCGCATCAACCCCGCCTGGCGGGAACCTTCCGCAGCGTCCCGGGTAACATGACCGGGGGGACCGTCTCGCAGCGTGCCCTCCTGGCGTTTGTCTCACCGCCTACCCTGCCCCAACCTTGTCGATGAAACCCGTCTACCCATTTTCTGCGCTCGTCGGTCAGGACGAAATGAAGCAGGCGCTGCTGATTGCCGCCGTCGACCCGAGCGTTGGCGGCGTGCTCGTGTTCGGCGACCGGGGAACCGGCAAGTCCACTGCGGTACGCTCCCTCGCGGCGTTGCTTCCGCCGATGCAGGTTGTGCAGGCGTGTCCCTACAACTGCGATCCACGATCGGTGGCGCGGGTCTGCGCGCAGTGCGAAAGCTCTGCGAAACCGCCTGCGGTGGTCGCGCCGGTTCCGGTGGTGGATCTGCCGCTTGGTGCAACCGAAGACCGCGTTGTTGGTGCGCTCGACCTGCACAAGGCGCTGCGCGAGGGACTCAAGGCCTTCGAACCGGGTTTGCTCGCCCGCGCCAACCGCGGGTTCCTGTATGTCGACGAAGTGAACCTGCTTGAGGATCATCTCGTTGATCTGCTGCTCGATGTGGCCGCCTCGGGCGAGAATCTGGTCGAGCGCGAAGGGATGAGCGTGCGCCACCCGGCGCGTTTCGTCCTGGTGGGGAGCGGCAATCCTGAGGAGGGCGAGTTGCGCCCCCAGCTGCTCGACCGCTTCGGCCTCTCGGTGGAGGTGCGCACGCCGGGCGATCTCGAAACCCGAATCGAAGTGCTGCGGCGTCGCGATGCCTTCGACCGCGACCCGGAGGGTTTTTGTGCGCGCTTCGAAACGCAACAGCAGGCGCTGCGCAAGCTGATTGTTGGTGCCCGCAAGCGCCTCGCTGTTGCCGAGGTGGCCGATCCGGTGGTTCGCTACGCGGCGAGTCTTTGCATGAAACTCGGCACCGATGGTTTGCGCGGTGAACTCGGACTGATGCGGGCAGCCCGGGCCCTCGCTGCCCTGCGCGGTCGCAAGCCCTGCTCCATCGAGGAGGTACGTCTGGTTGCCCCGAGCGTACTGAGTCACCGGTTGCGGCGCAGCCCCCTGGAGGAAACCGCCAGTGCCACCGTGATCGCGCGGGCGCTGCGCGAACTTGCACCGGGTTGAGTCTTGCCGGACACCGCAGTGCCGCGCGAAAGGACGCGGGAGATGCCGGTTTGCGACCTTGCAGCCGCACTCGTGCTGGTCGATCCGGCGGGCCTTGGCGGATTGCGGCTTCAGGCACGCCCGAGCCCTTCGCGCAGCGTGTGGCTCGAGGGTTTTCGCGCCCTTGCCTCCGCGCTGGGCCCCTTTGTGCGTTTGCCGCACCATGCCGAGCCCGAGCGTCTGCTCGGCGGTTTGGACTGGACCGCAAGTCTCGTGCAGTCCTCCCCAGTGTGGCGCGAGGGCTTGATCGCGCAGGCGGCGGGCGGCGTGCTTCTTGCGCGTATGGCCGACCGGCTCGCCGGCGAACTCGCAGGCCCGCTTGCCCAGGCACTCGATACCGGTTCGGTACCCGGTTGCACCGGCAAACGCTCCACCTTTGCGCTCGTGATGCTCGACGAGTCGCTCTACGACGAGCCTGGCCCGCCAGCGCTCCTCTGCAGCCGGGTTGCATTTCACCTCCAGGAGGCAGCCGCGGATGCGCTGCCCGACACGGCCGTGGCGCTTTGTGCGATCGCCGCCTGCGTAGCTCCGGCGCAGCGCCTGCTGGGCAGCACGGCGCTTCGCGACCACGACTTTCGGGCGGTGGCTCAGGCTGCAGCGCAACTCGGGGTGGATGACCTTCGGATTCTTGGCTTTACGGTGCGCGCTGCGCGCGCAATCGCAGCGCTGCGCTCGGCGCATGAACATCCCGATCCTGCTGCGGCGGAGAAACGCAGCCCGATGCGGATTCGCCGCGAAGACCTGGCGCAGGCGATCGCGATGGTTCTCGTGCCACGGGCTACGCGATTGCCCGGGCTGGGCGACGCCGGACAGGCCGAGGCTGGCCAGGTTGTCGAATCTTCCGAAACGTCCAGATCCTGCGAACCTTCCGAACCTTGCGAAACTTCTGAAGCTTCCGAAACTTCTGAAGCCTCCGATACTTCCGCACCCGTTGAATCGGGCGAATCTGTCGCGCACGCCGAAGCCGATTCCGGGCAGGCTCAAGCCACTGCGGCTGAGTCGTCCAGGGTTGAACCGCTCGAGGCCAACCCTGTGTCGCCCAGCCGCAGCGATGAACACGAACTGCGTCGCAGAGTTGATGCGCTACTTGCGCAGGCCATGCTGCTTGCGGCGAGCCAGGCGCTTCTCCCGCCGGCATTACGGGCCCTCTGGCAGCGTGGCGACTTCACGCGCGCCCATGCCCAGCGCGTTGCCTCTGCGGGTCGCTCCTGCGACTGGGCGCCCGGAGGCTTGCGTGGCCGGGTGCTCAATGTTCGTGCCGGCTTGCCGGGTGGCCGTACCCGGATCAACCTGGTTGCGACCTTGCGCGCCGCCGCGCCCTGGCAGTTGCTGCGTAAGCGGGAGGCGTTCGCCGATGAGGCTCCCCCATGCGGTCTGAGCGTTGCACCGGAGGATCTGCGCGTCAATCGCTATGCGCAGCGCCGCCAGTCAACCACGGTCTTTGTGGTGGATGCCTCGGGTTCTGCGGCACTGCACCGACTCGCCGAAGTCAAGGGTGCTGTCGAGCTCCTTCTCGCCGAATGTTATGTTCGAAGAGATGAAGTGGCCGTCATCGCTTTCCGGCTGGACCACGCCGAGATTCTCCTGCCGCCAACCCGTTCGCTGGTGCGCGCCAAGCGTCGTTTGGCAGCCTTGCCGGGCGGAGGCGGCACGCCGCTCGCGCTCGCGCTCGAGCAGGGGGCCCGCCTGATCGATGCCTTGCGCCGCAAGGGCCAGCGGGTGCAACTCGTGGTGCTGAGCGATGGCAAGGCAAATGTTGACGTGCGTGGAAGGCCTGGACGCGAGCAGGCGATGGCCGATGCGCTGGAGCGCGCGTGTGGCCTGCGCCGGGTTGCCTCGGGCGTGGCGCGGCTTGCCTGGGTCGACACCGCTCCGCGCCCATCCAGGCAAGCGCAGGAGCTTGCAGAGCGCATGGGAGCGCAGTACATGGCGCTGCCCTACGCCGATGCGGCGGGCATCCACGCGCTGGCCCGGGGAATGTCGCCGACGCAGGCGCGGGCAGCACCTGCCCGCTCGAGCCGGACCGCCACAGTCACCTGAGCCAGGGCCTGCGCGTGTCGTCTGCTGCCTTGGGCAACCGGGCCGCCATGGAAGGTTACCCATGCGGATGGCAGTGGGAACGCGAGGGGGCGGACTGGCCCTTGCGGGCGGCGAGCACTCGCGTCGAATGCGCGGGGTTGAGTTGGCACGTCCAGCGGCTCGGCGAACCCGCTGCAGGGCCGACGGTGCTGCTGCTCCACGGCACCTTTTCCTCAACCCACAGCTGGAGCGGACTTGCGCCGCGCCTCGCGCGGCATTGCCAGGTCCTGATGCCTGATCTGCCGGGCCACGGCTGGACCTTTGGCGCCAGGCGCGAAGACATGGCGATGACGACCATGGCGGGCAAGCTCCTCGCGCTCCTGCGCGCGCTTGGCGTGGCGCCGGAGGTTATCGTCGGGCACTCGGCAGGAGCTGCGCTTGCCGTGTCGATGGCACTGAACAGCTCTGCGGTGCGGGTGTTGAGTCTCAACGGCGCCTTGCTTCCCCTCGCAGGGCTCGGCGGAAAGCTGTATGCACCCGCAGCGCAATTGCTTCAGTTCGTTCCGGGACTTGCACGTTTTTCAGCTTGGCGTTCGGCCCGGAGCGACGTTGTCGATCGGCTGCTTGAAAGCACCGGTTCGCAGCTCGGGCCGGCCGAGGTGCATTGGTATCGCAGGCTTGCATCAGACCCTGGGCATGTGGCCGCAGTGATGGAGATGATGGCGCGCTGGGACCTTGCCGGATTTGCCCACCGGCTCGCCGGCTACCAGGGAAGGCTCGAGCTGATCGCCGGGAGTCGCGACACCACAGTGCCCGCCTCCGAGCTTCGCCGCATCGTGGTTCGGGTGCCGCAGGCAAAGTGCCACGTTCTGCGCGACCTCGGCCATCTGGCTCATGAGGAAGATCCCGAGACCGTTGCCAAACTGTTGCTCGGACTTCTGGGGCGGTGAGGTCGTTTGTGGCTGTGTGCGGCTGTGTGTGGCTGTGCTTCTCCTGCCAAGGCTACCCGGTATTGCGCGCCGCGCAGCGAGGCTCTGCCAGCAGGGCTCGAGGGTGGGTGGTTGCGCTAACCACCCCTTGCCGGTCTCGACCGCGGCACCTCGCTCCCACCCTCTTGACAAAAGCGATAGACACTCCAGAATGTCTAAAACGCTTTACACTTGCGTATGGCACCAAGCGTCCAGTCCACCTTTCCCGTTGCAGGGGCGCCGCATGCGCTCGTGATTGGCTCGGGCTTTGGCGGGCTCGCTGCGGCGATCCGGCTGAGGGTGAAGGGCTATCAGGTCACTGTGCTCGAGAAGCTCGCACAACCTGGCGGTCGGGCAAGCGTGTTTCGCCAGGACGGCTTCGTTTTCGATGCCGGTCCCACGATCGTGACCGCTCCATTTCTGCTCGAGGAACTCTGGTCCTTATGCGGTCGCAGGCTTCAGGACGATGTTCGGCTGGTGCCGATGGATCCCTTCTACCGCATCCGGTTTGCCGACGGAAGTCATTTCGACTACAGCGGCGACGCCCAGGCGATGCGCGAGGAGATCCGGCGCTTCTGCCCTGCGGATCTTCCCGGGTATGAGCGCTTCATGGCCAGGGCAAACGAATGCTATCGGCTCGGCTTCGAGGAGCTCGGCAGCGTGGCCTTCGACAGCCTCCGCGATCTCCTCGCGGCGATTCCCAACATGGTCCGCATGCGTGCGTGGCGCTCGATCCACGCGATGGTGTGCGAGCACTTCCGCGACGAGCGCCTGCGGATTGTGATGAGTTTTCATCCTCTGCTCATCGGCGGAAATCCCTTCTCGGTCACGAGCGTCTACAGTCTGATCGCGAGCCTGGAGCGGCGCCACGGCGTGCACTTCGCCATGGGGGGTACGGGTGCCCTGATCCGCGGGATGGTCAAACTTCTCGAGGGCCTTCAGGTGGCGGTGCGATGCGGACAGCCGGTGAAATCCATCCTGATCGAGGATGGTGCAGCCCGGGGCGTTGTGCTCGACGACGGGAGCACGGTGCATGCCGACCTTGTCGTGTCGAACGCCGACACCGCCTACACCTACCGACATATGATCGCGCCGGAGCACCGTCGGTTCTGGACCGATCGCCGCATCGCACGCGGGCGATATTCGATGAGCCTCTTTGTGTGGTACTTCGGCACCGACCGAAGGTACGAGGAGGTTCCGCACCACATGCTCATCCTCGGACCGCGCTACGAGGCCTTGCTGCGTGACATCTTCCGCCGTCATCGCCTGGCCCACGATTTCAGCCTGTATCTGCACCGTCCCACGGCGACCGACCCGAGCCTTGCGCCGCCCGGCTGCGACACCTTCTACGCGCTCTCGCCGGTGCCGCATCTCGACAGCGCGACCGACTGGAACACGCATCAGGAGCCTTACCGTCAGGCGGTTCAAAAGGCCCTCGAAGCAAGCGTGCTACCGGGCCTTGGCGGGCATCTGCGTACCTCGCGCATGGTCACGCCGCTCTACTTCGAGCACGAGTTGCGTTCGATCAAGGGCGCAGCCTTCGGCCTCGAGCCTCTGCTCACGCAAAGTGCATGGTTTCGTCCACACAATCGCTCCGAGGATGTTCGCGACCTTTACTTCGTTGGTGCCGGCACCCATCCCGGGGCGGGAATTCCGGGTGTACTTTCCTCGGCCAAGGCGCTCGACTCGGTTCTTCCGGCGGCCGTGGACTACGGTCGCACCACCGCGCCCGCGGATCGGAGGCGCCGGGGCTCGCCCGCAGGCCCTGCAGGCCCCGCTGCCCCCGTCGTCCGCCCGGTCGCGCGGGCTGCGCAGTCGCGGTGAGTCGGGCCGACCGCATGACCGCAAGCGCGCCCACCGGCTTCGCTGCGAACCGGCAGGATGCGGTGGCCACGAGCCACCGTGCCGACCTCGCCGCTTGCCTGCGCCTGATGCGGGGCGGGTCGCACTCCTTTTTCGTTGCCTCGCGCCTGCTGCCACCAACCGTCCGTGAGGCTGCGGTAGCGCTCTATGCCTTTTGCCGGGTGGCCGATGATGCGATCGACCAGCCCGACCCCCACCCCCACCCCAGCCGCGCCACAGCGGCTGGCCTCGGCACAGCGGCTGGCCTCGCCACAGCGGCTGGCCTCGCCACAGCGGCTGGCCTCGCCGCGAGGTCCGGCCCGGCCGCAGCCTCAGGCGAGCAACTGCGCCAACTGCACAGGCGTCTTGATGCGATCTACGCCGCAGAGGCGCTCGAGCATCCCGCCGACCGCGCGTTTGCGCACGTGGTGCGGGCTCATGCACTCCCGATCGAGCTTCCGCGGGCGCTGCTCGAGGGGTTTTCCTGGGACCTCGAGGGCCGACGCTACCGAAGCATCGATGCGGTAGAGGACTACGCCGCCCGGGTCGCAGGCACCGTCGGCGCAATGATGGCGAGGATCATGGGAGCGGGCCATCCGCTGGTGCTCGCGCGCGCCTGCGAACTCGGCCTTGCCATGCAACTCACCAATATTGCGCGCGACGTTGGCGAGGATGCCCGGGCCGGCCGACTCTACCTGCCGCTGGATTGGCTTGACGAGGCTGGGATCGACGCGGATCGCTTCCTGCGCGAGCCCCGCTTTTCGCCCGCCCTCGGTCGTGTGGTGGCGCGGCTGCTTGCCCACGCCGATCTGCTCTACGCGCAGGCCGACTCTGCCGTGGCAGCCCTTCCCTGGAGCTGTCGTCCGGCCATCGCAGCCGCTGCAAGGGTCTACGCCGAGATCGGGCGCGAGGTCGAGCGCAGGGGGCTCGACTCGGTGAGCCAGCGCGCAGTGGTTTCAACCTCCCGAAAGCTCGCGCGCCTCGCCAGCGCGCTTGCAAGCGTCGTGGCGGGTGGAGTCCCGGGGTTTGCCCGACGCGCCCCGGAACCCGCCCGAAGTGCCCTTCCAGGCACCGGGTACCCGGGCGGATGCGGTTCCGTCCGGGGCGCAGCCATCACGCAGGAAGTTCTGTCCGGGTGTGCAGCGCTACGTCCCTCCATCCGCCACCTGGTCGCCTGCACGCTCCCTGCACAACCCCTCACGCCCGCCTGTCGCGATCAGACTGCTGCCCTCGCGCCGAGCTTTCCGGAGTCAGCAACGCGGCATCGACCTCCCGGGCGCGTGCAGGATCAAGAGCAGACCCGCGGCTTCGGAAGACTTGCGGAGCTCTTCGAGCGCCTCGAGCAAATCGACCGCGAGGACCGCGCAAGGCAGCACCCCGGTTTTCATCGGGCCTGAGCCCACCTCACGCAGCGGTCGTGGGCGTCCGCTGCGCCTTCAGTCTGCGCGCGGCATACGCCAGGGAAGAAGGTTCTGCACCCACCACTGGGCAAAGCGCCTCGCATCAAGGGTTTCATGCACTGCCTCGACCCGGTGGCCGAGGACCCTGCAATCGAGAAGCGAGCGCGCATAAAAGGGCGTGTCCTCGAGACGGCGGCGGATGCGTGCAGGTTCCGATCCCTCCTGGTAGCTATGCATCGCAATGCGCCATTTGCTGTGGCCGAGCGATTGGCGCACACCCGGCTCAATGCGCCTTGCCTCTGCACCGGCGAAACATTGCAAGGCCAGCAGCCCACCGTTGACCGGGTTCGGGTGCATGCGGTCGCCACCCGACGGGTAACTCCTGGCAGTGGAAGTGCCCCGACGCGGGCTGTCACCTGCCTCCAGCCGCGCAGGGCGCGCACGCACCTCGTAGAGCACCGCAGTCGATCCGTCAGGGAGATGCGCTCGCGACCAGTCCCAGTCCGAAAAACCTTGATCGATCGCTTCGTCGCCCTCATTGGAGTCCAGGTAGGCCCAGCCTTCCCAACGCAGAGGTGGGCAGTCGAGCGCCACCGCAATCCGGGCGCGCGGGTTGATCGGTCCCCAACGGTGGGCGCCATCCGGCGTGAGCGCGAAGACCGCAGTGCTGCAGTCGCCGAGCGCGATCGTGACCTCACCGCGGACCCGGCGGGGCAGCGGGTTGGCCACCTCGTCGATTGCAACATGCAACCGACCCTCGCTGCTGCGCAGGCGGCTGGGCCCGATCACGAAGCTCACCGCGTTTCGGGCGCAGACCGCAGCGCTGCGCTCGGTCATCGCCCAGCGCGCGGTGTTGCCGTAGAGCGCGACGTTGAGGGCGCAGTGGTTCATCGGATCGGCGTCGGGCTTGCGGCGGGCCCACGCATAGTAGGGAGAAAAGACGCTCCCCACGAAGGCGATCAGGGTGATGCCATGTCGTCGGTCATCGCTGATCGCATCGACGTACCACCAGAGGTAGCCGCCGGATGCAACGCGCTGGTCGAAGCGCGGTCGGCCATCAGCGCCTCGGCCGCCAAAATGCCCGACATCGCCGCCATCGGCACCCCCGGCCCCGGGTGCACCGTCCCTCCGGCCAGGTAAAGCCCCGGCAAGGGGCTGCGCCCCTGCGCCCGCGCGAAGGTCGCCATCCAGCCATTGGCCGCCGGACCATACAAGGCGCCGCCCGAAGCCGGGAATCGTGCGTGAAAGTCCGCCGGGGTTGTGATCCTGCACTGATGCTCCGCGTAGTTCAGTTCCAGTCCGCACCCTCGCAAGTGCCGGATCATCGTGGTGTGGCATGCAGCGATCTCCTTGTAGTCCCCGACAGTGCTCCCGAGGGGCTGCGCGAGCGCTGCAGGCGCATTGACGAGCAGCAGCATCGCTTCGCGTTGCGGCCGCGCAGACTCCGCGTCCGCGACCCGGTCAGGCGCGCACAGGTACACCGTGGGCTTGCGCGGCAGGCGATGACGCGCAAACACATCGTCGAATTCCGAACGGTAGTCATCCTGGAAGAAGACGTTGTGGTGCGCGAGTGGAAATCCCTGGGCCTGCGCGTTCAGGCAGAGGGTCAGCGCCGAGAGACTGAGAGGCGCGC
>Ga0194129_10007904_pt1 | contig 12483 bp, 9 predicted proteins | sample TA2KigCa35mmetaG_FD_150862 | JGI IMG/M metagenome (GOLD analysis project Ga0194129, IMG submission 150862) | Freshwater microbial communities from Lake Tanganyika, Tanzania - TA2015038 Kigoma Deep Cast 35m | ecosystem: Environmental > Aquatic > Freshwater > Lake | place: Tanzania: Lake... | reverse complement strand
GGCGAGCGCGCGGACGTGCGCCGAGACAGCCACTGTCTGCTGCGCAGTAGCGTCGTCCGGGCGCATCAGCTCGGCGCCCTCAAAGCCGAGAGCGCTGTTGGACCCCGCCGCGCCCGCCACCGCGACACCCGCTAGCAGCATGTTGGTCGCGGAGCACAGCAGGGGGGCGCCCTGTGCTGAGAGCGCGACAGTGAAGTCATTCGCGCTCTCGGCGAAGAACGCATTGATCTGCACGTCGTTCGCGCGCGAGCTCAGCGTCGTCGCGCCGCGGCGCAGCGTCGCGCCGCGCGCCATGAGATCTCGCGCCAAGCGCACAGTGGCTGCGATGATCTCCGCCGTGCCGGTGTCGTGCGTCGCGGAGAGGATCTGATCAAGCTCCGCGATGTCAATGACGCGACGAGCGTCTGTGTCATAGCTGTGCGCGGTGAGCAGCGCGGCGCGAATCCCGTGCGTCACGGCGAGCGCGCGGTTGGCCCGCTGCACGGCCGCGTCGCTTGCGTTCGGTAGGATGTTCAGCGCGTCGCTGCGCAGCGCGGTGAGCACATCGGGCGGTAATATGGCGGCCGTTGAGATAACACCCGACATGGCATACGCGGCCGCGAGGCGCCGGAACGCTGACGTGGGCATCGTAGACTCGGCAATCTGCCCGAGCGCCGCTAGGGCGCGCACGATCTCACGCGCCGACGCCGTATTCGACAGCGGATACACGGCGTGCTCGGTCGGCTGGTCGAGCACCTGTCCGATCTCGCCGAGCGTGGGTGCGTCGTCCACAATGTGCGCGCCGACAGGCAGCGCAGTGATCACGACATCAACTGAGCTTCGGTCTGCGCTCACGTTGACTACGGAGGTGAGCCCGCGCAACCCAGTCGCGACAGTGCTGAGCTCCGCGGCGCGGGAGATGTCCGCAGACCGCGGGTCGCGCTCGCGGTAGATTGACGTGGCGACCGCGCCACGTGTGTCCGCGTACGTCGTCGTCGCGCTGAGCGACCTCGCCGCCGCCACGACCATGATGGCGCCGGGGTCGCCTACGCAGTACCCGATGGACGGCACGACGCGCGCGACCGCGCCCGCGGGCGGCAGCGTCGCGTCCACGAGGAACACTACGCGGTCAACGTCCACACCCTGCCGCACGCTGAGCAGCCGCGCGGTATAGGCGAGCGGTCCGAAGAACAGACGGAACTGCCTCCCCGCGTCACGTGGATCAACGAGCGGAACGGCCGTCTCTCGCGGAATGTTGAACACGCAGGTGCGCTGCGAGCGGCCTTCGAGGACGGCATCCGACACAACCTCGGACATCGGCGCGATGGCTAGGAGCTGCGCGTAGAACCCACGGAGCGTATCGGGCAGCACGACGTCGGCGTCGTCAGGATGATAGAGCCGCGTGGAGTCGTACTGACGCGCCCACAGCGTCGAGCCGGTGTACCGCGAGATCGCTAGCGCGAGCGGCGCCGCGTACGCGGCGTCGATCTGGCCGCGCTCGAGGAAGTTCGCTAGGTGACGCCCCGGAGCCGCGAGCGACAGGAACTCAACCGCGCGCTCACCTGTGCGCCACCCGCCGCGGATAGTATACGACGCGAGCTCTGGGTTCAGCCGAGGGACGAGCGAGATGCGGCTCGTCGCGCCAGGTCCGCTCTCGAAGCGCGTATAGCTGACACGCGACGGCTGCGTGTAGAGCGCAGAGAGGGAGACGGGCGCGAGCGCGAACTCCCCCACCGCGCTCCGCAAGGCGCGGCGCTCCCAGTCCAACACATGCTGCCCGGCATCTCGGCGCGTCGTCTCCGCGGCGTTGTCGAGCACGAGCTGCACCGTCGAGTGCCCTGTGGGCAGCTCGGCCACGTGGAACATGGGAGCGTAGCCGCTCGTCGCCGGCGTGAACCGCCCAACGAGCAGCATGAGCTGCACGGCGCCGTCGCTGAGCTGCTGTGTCTGCCCGACGATGTCGGGCGGCGGCGGGTAGTTCACGCTGTTCGCCGTCACGTTCGTGGTGTGCACGAGCAGGAAATCATTGATATTCCCCGCCCACGGCTCCACGCGGAGCAGCCCGTCCTCGCGCGCTGTGCGCGCCCGGAACACGCCCTGCGTTGTGAGCGCCACCAGCTCTCCATGAATCGCTAGCTGCTCGATGAGCTCGTGCTCTGCGAACGAGCCCTGGTAGTTGATCCTAAGCTCGTGAGGCGACACGACCGTGCCGGTAATCACTCTCGCGCCGTCAACGCGCACCGCTGGGGCAAGCGCAGTCCCGGCGAACTGCGCGGTGCGAACGCTCGGTCCGCCTAGCGGCGAGATGTCCGTTCCGAGCGTCGTGTCGATGCTCGGCGATCCAGCGTGCGTGCGAAGGAATACAGCGTCCCCGAGCTCGTGCCCGCCGGTGGTCAGTCGTGTGTGCGGTACGATGTCGCGCCCGCCGCTGTCCACAACGCCGTAGATGGCGCGTGACTGTAGGCTGACTACGTTCAGCTCCGCGCTCTCTCGCGCGGAGATGTACGCCGCGCAGACCATCGCGTCCGTCTTAGCTGGGTTGGCGAGCGCCTCGAGCACGCGCTGCGCGTACTGCGCGCCTATGAACGCGCGCTGGACCACGCTGCTCCGCCGCAGCGTCGCCGGGTCAGAGGCGACCCACGCGGACTGCCCTGGGGTGACTACACAGAGCTGTGTATTGGGGGGCGCCGTTCTAATGTTGAGGAACTCGGCGACCGCGGGGTCGGCAGGGAGCGCGGTCACTTGGCACCCCACTGCCGCCCGCACTCGCACGGGCCGGCGCAGTCGGGTGTCGATGTCGACCGTGTTGCGCGCGACAGCGTCCACCGCGCGGTTGATAGACGCGCTCGTCCGGTCCTCGAAGGGAACGATGTACGCGCCGATGCCGTCTTCACCGCCACGCGATGTGGGCGCGTTCGTGTAGTCGCCTACAGCGGACATCGCTAGCGGGTGGGGAGACACAAACAACCCAAGCGCGGGCGCGGCGGGTGATCCCGGGACGATAGAGATCGACGCGATCTCTTCGGCGTCGATTCTCACGATCAGACGACCGTCAGCGACATTGACGAACGGCGTCCACGCGGCTAACGCCGCGCGGATGCTTGTGATGATCGCGTCCGCCGCGTCCGTGTTCGGGAGCGTGATCAGCACGTTGACCACGGCGTAGGTGCTCGCGTTGTAGAGCGCGACGCGGAGCTCCTCGTTGCGCGCTCCGGCGAACACTAGCCCGCCAGTCTGGTCACGCGTGGCGACGCGGCGACCGACTAGCGTCGGGCGGCCGACGCGCTCAACAAGGGCGCCGCCGGCGAGTTCATCTCTTCGTGTGAACTTGTCCATCAGTGTCTCAGCTCCCAGATGATCTCGAGCTCAACGTTCTCGGTTTTTGGGATCGGGTCAAACGAGTGGTACGCGATGGGGCTCTGCAGCTCCGCGCGGGCGATCGAGATGTCGCGTGCGCCCGTCGTAAACGTGTTCTGTTCGCCGTCTGTGAACAGCCCGCACTCTGAGATATAGATGGGCGCGTCGGTGAGCGAGACATGCGCTAGGTCGTAGCGCACAACATAACGCACGGCCGTGCGCGGCCCCGTCGTCGTGGGGAACACGGTGGCTGCGTGATCGATCTCCTTGAGGAAGTATCCCACGCGCCACTGCACCGGCTGCACGAGCCGCGTAACGCCGACGCTCTCGGGCTGCGCGCCGATGCCGAGGCCGACATATGAGATACGGTCATCGCGCACCTTCACGCGGTTCGCGCCGTATGTCTTCAGCATGCACGAGTACTCGCGCCCGCTGTTGGTCCACACATTGTGCCCGACGCGCTCCGTTACGATCTCGCCGGTGTCCTTGCTGCGCGCGACTACGCGCACGTTGCAGATCTCATTCACGTCGTCGCGCGACATATTAGCTCCAGTGCTGTGTGGCCCACGTAGAGTACCTACTGACGTCCTCCGGTGGAGTATAGTACATCCATCGCAGCGGCGCTTGCCTGATAATCGTGACAGGCCCCGTGGGGATCACCGCGCGCCCTGTCCCGTAAGCACAGCGCCCATTGTTCAGTACGGCCATGACGCGAGTTATCCCCTTGCCCTCACCGTGGTCGAAGTCTGCGCTCGGAAAGTATAGCAGGTCGCCAGGGCGCAGCGGGAAGCTGACGCGAATCACGCTGCGGCAGAGGCTCGCCGTGAGGCCCTTGATCATGATCTCTGTGCAAGACCCGACCGCGCGCTCGTGCTCGTCGTTGGCGTCACCCTGCGACGTGCGACTCGGCCTGACGATCGTGACGTTCCCCAGCGCGGTACCTCGCGGCACGGGCGGTACCGCGACGATCTCATGCTTGGTCACGCACGCGATCAGCCGCTCTGGTTGACCCGCAGTGCGGAGCAGATCACCAGGTTCGACGCCTAGTGCGCGCAGCGACACACCCTGCGCGCGGTAGAATGTCTCCCTGCCGTTCACGCGACGCGTGCTCACCAGCGCGCCAGTGTAGAGCACGCGGTCCACAATCTGTTCGCGGAAGACGCGAAGCGTGGTCGAGGTCAGCGCGGAGAGCGGGCGCGTTGGGTACGTGAAGACCTTGGCGCCTAACTCCCCTCCGCGGTCTACTCCTAGCACGCGGAGGGGGGCGGAGCTCACACTCGCGCTGTCGAGCGTGATGATGTCTCCTGCTCCTACGTCGTCGGCCGTGTCTCCGACGATCAGCAGCGGAAGTCGGTCGTCGGCGGAGATCGTCTGAACGTTGGCGGAGCGGATTACGTCCGTGCGCTGCCGCCCCACGAAGAAGCGCTGCTGCGTGAGCGTCGTCCGCCGCAGCTCGGCGGGGATGGCGCCCGACAGCGCGAGCGTCGTGTCGTTCACGATCTGCGTCACGGTGAGCCGCAGCCCACGCTCCCGCAGACTAACGACGTCTCCGATTCGCAGCCAAGGCTGCGGCCACACGACACTCTCGCCGAGGAATCGGCTCGGGTCAACGAATCCTCCGGTGATCGATGTGATGACCGCGGTGCTGTCGCTGAACACGACGCTGCCGTCTCTAGGGAACCAAGTGGTGAGCGGGCTGAGCACGGCGCCATCGACGCGATCCCTGTCGGGATTTATGTCGTCGAGCATGTTCGCGGGACCGCGGTGGTGGTACGGGTTGTCGTAGAACGCTGTGCGCAGCTTTAGGAAGATGTCTTCCTCGACCGTGATGGTGTCCGCTAGGAACTTGGACAGCATCATCGTGAGCGCCACGTACGCTGGCTTGATCTCAACCACGAAGTCTTTGACGAAGCGCAGACTCTGCGCGTCTCGGAGCGCCGCGGCGTCGACGTCGATGGTGATGCGGAATCGATGCCGATCCAGCACGTCGTCAAGGCCGTTGTTGATGGTCGCAGTGTACAGGTCGGTCACTTTCGCCCCGAGCGCGAGAGCGGTGAACTGCTGGATCGTGTCACCGATCTCGTAGCGCCTGCCCGTGCTAGGGTTGATCGCGATGCCGGAGAACTCGATGTTGGAGTCCTCGCCGATTGTCGGGAACGTGTGCGCGCTGAATCGCTGCGTGGGCACACCATTGGCGTCCAGCTCCTCGAGGAGCACACGGGTAATCTGCGGGCGCCCGAAGTCATCTAGCTCATACGCGTCATCAATCTCTGAGATTCGGGCGGCGCGCGACGCGAACGGAATGCCGCTGATGACTGACACCGCGTTTTCGATCTGCGCGACGGTGCTCGCCGTGACGCGGGCGTAGTAGAGCCCCATGACCGCGTCCTTGTAGGTGTTTGTCAGGCCGCGCGTGACCCAATCGTCCAGCCGAAGCCCCGCGAGCGCACCAAACTGCGTACTGACCTGCGCGGCGTTGTCGACGACCGCGATCTCGGCCCACAGATGTGTGATGTCCTCGGGCAGCGGGGTGGAAAACACGAGCTGCCTAGACGTGGCAGCGCCCTGCACGTCGAAAGTGACCGAGCCGTAGCTCGGCACAGCTCGGTCCACGGTCACAGCCTCACCGTTGACCCCTGTGATGATATAGTTACCCCGGTATGGCCCGCTCGTGATCGTCAGCACGTCGCCTGGCGTCACACCGCTCTTGCTAAAGTCGAAGCGCGCTGAGACGAGCGTCCTCGACCCATTTGAGCGCAGACGCCGCCCGCTGTCGCGCTGAGCGCGCACGTAGAAGTCCAGGTTCTCAAAGAGCTCAACCGGCGGGCGTGCCGCCGCGACAGTCTCTAGCCCCTCCGTGATCAGCGTCTCGCCGTCAAGCGCGGCGCGCTCCGTGCGCTCAGTCAGTCGAAACAGCGACGTCACGCCATCAGGCAGCTCACAGACGCTCCTACGCGTGACCGTAAGCGGCAACAGTCGTACGCTGCGCGCATACGATGTGCCGACACCGACATCGAGCGTGTCGCCCGCCGTGATCCACGCGCGGAAGTGACGGCGTCGCCACGCCACAGACGACACCTCAGCGAGAATCGCCTCAGCTATGTCGTCGCGCGTGTCCACGTCGCTCCGCGTGAGCATCGCGGCGATAATCTCGCTGAGCGTGTCACGCGGCGCGACGCGCACGAACCCCGCGCTGACCGCTAGCACGTCTGCCACGAGCTCGACGTGGTTGCCCAAGTCGTCCTCCACTCGGTAGTGCAACGTGTCGCCCGCGCGGATGCCGCGATCGTACGCGTGGGCGATCCGCACCTGTGCGCCGCGCGTCACGCTCGTGGCGTCGCTCGGGATATTACCAGAGAACACGAAGCTCGCGGGCACTGACGTATAGCCGATCTCGGCGACGCGATCCCCGCTCTGCACGATCCCCAACGCAGGGCTCGATGTGTCGCGGAGGGTCACGCGCACCGGCGCTGGGAGCGCGTCTCCTCCCTCTACAGGGGGCGCTAAGACCGCTGCGACGCGGTCTCCGATCCGCGTCAGCGCGCTCACGCGCGCCGTATATATTCTGTCGCCGAACTCGATCTGCACGCTACGCGATAGATCGAACGGTTGAGCGTTCACACGGTTCATCAGCAGCGAGCTGCCGTTGAGCAGCGTCGCGCCCGTCACGAGCTCCCCGCGCAGCGAGATATCAGAGTCCGCGGAGAGCTGCGCGAGCGTAAGAAACGTGTCTCCAGTCTTCTCAGTCAGATTGTGCTGCGTGTCTTCCTGCAACAGGACCGCGCTGCCGGAGACGTCGAGTGTGAGCTGCACCCTAAGCCACTTTCTGAACACTGCGTCCTGAATCGTGGCGAGGCTCAGCGCGTCTTTCGCGTTCAAGACCTGCATAACGTCGCTCGCGGCGAGCTGCTGCAGGCCGCGCCAGAACGTCTCGACGCGCAACCTGTCGGTGATCGGCAGCCTGCTCCACACATCGGGCAGGTACTGCCACAGCCACGACGTGCTGTACGTCTGCTGGAGCTCGTACGGCGCGATCGCGGGCTGCGCGACGATGATCGCCACCCGCTCGGTACCGGCGCCCCCGTTCGCCCCGGAGACTCTGAGGCGAATGAAGAACGGGCCCACGTCGTCGAGCGTGATCAGCGCGACGCGGCGGTCGTCTGACACACGAAGACGCCGCGCGCTTCGTTGCGGTGTCGTGCCGATCTCCCAATCAAAGAACAGCGCGTCCCCAAGCGGGTCGTCCGTGACGCACGATGATCCGTCTAGGCGCGCCGTGTCGTTCAGAGCAAACTGCGCGATCTCGGGTGTCACCTCTGTGCGGGGCACGAACACGAGCGGGTCTCCGATGTACCAATCGGGGCTCCCGATAAAGACTGTCTGGTCTCCGATCCTTGCCATGTCTCACCTCGCTCAGTCACGCGAGGCGATGTACCCCGCCGCTACGAAGAACGCTATGCCGACGCCGAGAGTAGCATAACGCCAGCCGCGTAGCGACGCGCGTGTGGACTTCAGCTCATGCGACTGCGCCTCCTTGACGTCTAGCAGCTCGTTGATGCGCGTCACCGCGGCGGGCGGCAGGTCCTCGCACGGCGCGCAGGTCGACTCGCACACCGTGCCGATCACGGTCGCCACGGCCTCGGGTATGTCACCGCCCAAGCTTAGCTGCGCCGCGTAGCGGCTCTTGATCAGCACCCAGTGATCAAGCTGCAGCGCCATGATCTCCGTGCGGACGACATCACCGGGCGCGTAGTACACCGCCGCCACCGCGTACTCGGGGCTGATCTGCAGGTCGTCAATGAGCGGCGGCATCAGCGCGCACCCTGCCGCGCGCAGATCTCACATCGCAGCCGCGCCTGGTCGGCGAGCGCCGCCTCGATCGCGCGCTCACACACGGGCGGCGTGGTCTGACACGCGATCAGCTTGCCGGCGATGTCCCCCAGCTGCTCGCGGAGCTCCGCGCGGTGCGTCTGTAGCGACTGAAGTGACCGCAGCTCCTCCGCGCAGACCTCAGCCTTGACTGGCGCTGGCGGCGGGGACGCCATGAACGCCGCGCCGATCGCGCCGCCAAACACGAGCGAGACGCCGCACAGCAACGCGACGTACCGCGCGGGCAGCCCGTCAGTTCTTGTCGGTATCATCGAGACCTCCCATCATCTCGCGTGAGAACTTCTTGATCTCATCCTTGTCGAGCACGACTAGACGCCGCTCCGCCATGCGGGTGTAGCGGTCAAGCGCGACCTCGCCGAGTATGTACCCGACCTGGATAAACGCGCTGACGACGATCAACGCCATCAGCAGCGACGCGCTGTAGTGATCGAACTTCGCCTGCAGCTGAAACAGCAGGATCGCGATCGCGGCCTTCCAGCCGAGGTCCGCGATCAGGTAGGCGACGAATTTCTTTGACTGCATCGGTAGCTTATCGGTTTCACGGGGCATGTGGTGTTCCTGTGGGCTGGCATTGATTGCCCACAGATATTCTCTCCATCATCCGCTCAATCCGGTCAATGCTCTTCTGTACCGAGCCGAGCGTCGTCTCGATCTTTACGAGGCGGCCCTCCGTGTCGGCGGCGCGCTGGTTGATCGCGGAGACCTGACTGCGGGTCTGCTCAAGCTGCGACGCTTGCTGCTCTAGCCGCATCTGCAGCACCTCCACAGAGCGGGACACCCAGAACGACCACAGAATGGTCGGGATGATGAGGAGTTGTAGTGTGTCCTTCAGCTTGGTCCACAGCTCGGCGCTCATAGTGCTGCCCCCGTTCGGAGTGTGATTGTTCCTCTCGGTATATCAAACCGAGACTCCGAGCCGCCACGAGTTTTATGACGACGCGCTGATCCCCGTCACCGACCCGCTCACGCCCACCACGTACCATGTGGCGTAGTTGAGGTTGTCCGTGTAGAGCGAGAGCGTCGCTGACGCGTACGGCGCGAGCTGAATGTACTGCCCGTAGGTCGCGTGCCCCGCCCCGCTGTGGATCAGCTTGGTGCTTTCGCCTGTGGGGCGGAAGATGGCGACGTCCTTGACGGGGTCCATGTTCTTGATCGTGAAGATCGTGCCGGGGCAGATCTTGGTGAGAGTGGGCGGGAGCGTGACGTTGCCGCCGTCCGTGTTGAGATGCACCATCAGCTGTGTGGGCATCCGCAACGTCGACCAGGGTATCTCACCAGCCGCGGAGAGCTCGCAGCTCTCCGCGAGTGACGTCCACGAGACCGACGCGCCGGTGCCGGTGGTGGTGAGGCTCGCGAGCGTCTTGCCCGTCGGAGCGCCCGTGTTCTTCTCGGTCGGCAGAGCAAACGAGTTCGGCGCGCCGACGGTCACGGCGCCGGTGCTGCTGATGGACAAGCGCGTCGCGAGCGTCGACGACACCATCGTCTTGAACTCGATCGACGACGCCGCGCTACTGTTGTGCACCATGCCGATCTCGTGTGTCAGCACCCACGCGGATATCGCCGCGCTCCATGCGCTGCCCGTCATGACTCCAGTCTTGGCGTTGGCGGACGGCGACGCGGGCGACGCGAGCGTGCCGTGCGCCTTGCGGAAGTCTAGGTTCGGCCCGTCTGCCGCGTTGTTCACCTGCTGCACGATGATGTTCGCCTCGCCGTTGGCGTCGCCTAGGCAGTGAAGGATACCGTCAGGCGCCGCTACGCCGCTCGCGGCGAAACCCGTCCCCACGAGCACACGCGGCGTGCTGCTGCCTTCGAGCACTGACAACACAGACGCGAGCCGCAGCCCACCGACCACCTGTGTCGACCGATCCGACGCTGCCACGGCGCTGTACCCCGAGAGGGCTGGATTGGAGACTATGAGCTGCTTGGGGTGCATGGTTTATCCTAGCTTGGTCAGCGTGATAGACTCGGCGTTCGTACTCGACTGAAAACCCGCGAACTACGCGGCACAACGCGCGCCTAGCGAACCTCTTACTGAGGGAGCTTGGCGTAGATGATGTCGATGCGGTCGCTGCTGTCGAGCTCGAAGGCGATCAAAGCGTTCCAGTACAGTGTGTCGCCCGATGTGATGTTGCTGATCGCGCGAGCGCTCACGCCATCGTCATTGCTGAAGTAGGCGTCCTTGGTCTTGTCGTTGCCGAGCTCGATCATCACGCCGTTGACGAGCACCTGCACGAAGCTGTCGCCTGCGGGCGTGGCGCTGATGGTGATGTTCGTCGACTGGAAGTTGGTGCTGATTGCAGGAGTGGGCCCAGTCGCAGTCTGTACATGGCTGACCGCGGCCTGGAGTCCCTGATCGCTTATGCCCACGCTACCATTGCGGACCTTGATCTGGACGTTATCAGCGATGATCTCGAGGCCGTTGCCGACGTTGACCTTGAGCGCACCATCGGTAAAGTCCAGACCGTCGCCGGCGTTCACCGATAGCTCATTGCCATTCTTAGTGAGCCCGTTGCCCGCAGTGACCACACCCGCGCTTGAGAACTGCGTGAACACAATATCAGAGGTGTCGAGCGTGATCGGCGCGTTAGAGGTCATCACCCAGCCGGTATCAGCTAGGGTGTTACCCTCCTCGACAAAGGTGAAAGAGCCGGGCGAGGCCAGCGCGGAGGTGTTGAAGTCCGAAGCGCGCGTCAGCAGCGTGTAGGCACTGCCATCGCCGAGCGTTGTGACGACGTAGATACCGTTCTCAACAGCATCAGCCTGGCTCCTGACCAAGATGCGGTCGTGCTGCGCGATGCTCACGCCGTCGATCGTCGTCGGCCCGATGGACGGGGCGGTCAGCGTCTTGCTTGTGGTGTCCACCGCCCAGTTCTCGAGCGCCGCCGCGGTCGCGAGGCGCACCGACGCCTTGACGTCGAGCCCCTGCTTCACGCCGTCCACATAGCCCTTCGTCGCGGCGCTCGTCGCTGGTGAATTGCTGTCGATCGCGGGAACGTGGAACGCGAGGGCGGAGCTGAAATCCCAGGGCTGGTCGTCGATGTTGAGCTTCGCTGCGGTGATCTGCGCGTCGGCGATCTGCTTACCCTTGATAAGTGCCATGTGCGTCTCCTCGGCGACTACGCGCCGGTGTAAGTGAAAGTGAGCACGTCGCCGAGCTCAAGTTGGAAGTCTGCGCTCCCCCACGTGACGATGCTGTCGCTGACAGTATAGTCCGTGCCGTAAGCCTGCGCCACACCATTGACGGTGAGCAAGACGTGCCTAGGTGCGTTATCGACCAGCAGCACCGGGGGCGTGATTGTGAATGACTTAGCTGCGACGATCACCGCCGTGACCGGGATATATTTGGTGTAAGCCACGCCGAGCGTCTTGTTGACCCACAGATTACCCTCGTACACGAGCGCTTGGCCGTCAGTCGGCGTCGTCAGCGTGACGTCGCTCAGTTCGCTGAGATCGTAGTCGCAGCAGTCGTCGCCCCCACCCTCGAGCGCTGTGACGCGATCGTTGAGCGACCCGATGCTCGTGTCGTGCTGCTGTAGCGCGATCGCGACGCTGTAGAGCGTGTCGTACTGCTGCGGAATGTGCGGAAACTCGCCGTGTACGCCGGTCCCGGCTTCTTGAGCCAAGAACTTGCTGAGGCGCGACATGGTGGGGGAGAAGTCCGCGTAGTACGCGATGCGCGCCTGCCCGAAACTCAGCGTGCCGTCCGTCTTGGCGAACAGGTAATCGCTGTTAGGCGCATTGAACACCGAGTAGTTGGGGTTGGCGACCGTGATGTCGGGGAGCCGCAACCCCTGCACACGCGCCTTTGTGGCATGCAGCTCAGCCCACGGGGAAACGGTTGTGCCGAGCTGGTCGAGCGGATTCTGCGGTATGAGGTTGGCCACTTGTTAGCCCCCGAATGTCAGCGTGGTTACGAGCTGCATGTCCACGAGCTCAAGTGTGCAGGATGGGCGCGTGTCGCGCCACAAATCCCTGCGCGGGTTCGTGATTGACGCTACGTCAACGCCCGCGGACGCACACATTTGGTCGAGCGTCGCGAGCTGCGCGCGCACGGTGACGACCCCGAGCGGTAGCGTTGGTAGCGCGTGATCGACGTACTGCACGGCGGGCGCGTTGAGACCCCGTACCGCTAGGACCTGTGCGGGGATGTCCCCCGTCAGCCCGAGCACGTTAGCGCTCAAGACCTGTGTGCCGATCACAGGCGCGAACCCCTCCGCGCTGAACTGTGCCACGCTGATGGTCACGATCACGAACGGA
>Ga0194129_10007903_pt1 | contig 12484 bp, 10 predicted proteins | sample TA2KigCa35mmetaG_FD_150862 | JGI IMG/M metagenome (GOLD analysis project Ga0194129, IMG submission 150862) | Freshwater microbial communities from Lake Tanganyika, Tanzania - TA2015038 Kigoma Deep Cast 35m | ecosystem: Environmental > Aquatic > Freshwater > Lake | place: Tanzania: Lake... | reverse complement strand
GCCGGCTTCTGAATGCAGCGGGGTTATGGGGTGCCCGCGTTCGTATTCTTGGTCAAAGCGTTTCCCTTCCCGCCAAATGGTTGCGGAAAAATGATCCGACAGGGCGTTCACAACGGAAATACCAACGCCGTGAAGGCCGCCGGATGTTTCATAGGCTTTACTTGAAAACTTTCCTCCAGAATGGAGGGTCGTTAGGATCACTTCTAAAGCGGATTTATCTGGGAATTTTGGATGCGGATCTACTGGAATCCCCCGACCGTTGTCATGAATTGATACCGTTCCATCATCATGAAGGGTTAGGTGAATATCCGTTGCGTGTCCTGCAACCGCTTCGTCCATGGCGTTATCCAAAACTTCGGACACCATGTGGTGAAGGGCGTGTTCATCCGTGCCGCCAATATACATCCCAGGACGCCGACGAACGGGCTCCAGTCCTTCTAATACCTCAATATCTTGGGCAGAGTAAGAAGGGTTTTTCTCTGGTTTTGTTTTCGAATCTAAATCAAATAAGTCTGTCATACTAGGCATTATGGGGAATTCTTTGATGGATGGCAAGATGAAGGAAAAAACAAAAAAAGTAAAAAAAATTGTTGACGTTTTGATATAAGGCCCTATATAACGATTGAGAGCTTAAGGAGCCGCGAGGTTTTTTTTAAGTTTGGTACCCTTTAGCATTTTTGCGAAGCACGCGTAAAACAAAGGGGAGGACGAAGGAGTGTATGTTTATACATGACTGAGTCCGAGACCTGTAGTTTTGCGATGTGATGCGTAAAAAGGGTGATGGGTACATGTTCATTGAAGAGAGTAAAGAAGAGATAGAGAAGGTAAAGACAAAGTCAGTTTTATATTTTGAGGATCTTTGGGGTTTAGGCCCTGAGGATTAAATTTGAGCTTCAGCAATGAAGCAAAGGTCAAATTCAACATGAGAGTTTGATCCTGGCTCAGAACGAACGCTGGCGGCACGCCTAACACATGCAAGTCGAACGAAGCATAGGTGCTTGCACTTATGACTGAGTGGCAGACGGGTGAGTAACGCGTGGGAATCTGCCTATCAGCGTGGGATAACTTCTGGAAACGGGAGCTAATACCGCATACGCCTGAAAAGGGAAAGGTTATTTACCCAATCTCATTTTAAATTGCTTAAACATTGTCATCCCTGCGAACGCAGGGAACCAGATGTTCCTCGCGGATGCGAGGATCTATACCTAGGTACCATGACAACAGCACCTTAATTAGAAACTTAAGGCACTCTTGCCTCCTGCTTTCGCAGAAGTCTACTGGGTCCTCGCGTTCCCCCTACGCTCCTACGGAGCTTCGGCGAGACAAGCCGCGAGGATGACAGTAATGGGGGGTTGCTCTGCATACTAAAAGCAATAAGCAGTTTAGAATGAGATTGGGGAGATCGTGTTTCTTTTTTGACAGCCCACTAGGCGACCAAGTGGTGAGAACGAAGGAGTGTATGTTTTATACATGACTGAGTTCGAATCCCGACGGTCAACGACGTGGATGTTAAAAAAGAAGCACGAGATGATCACTGATAGAGGAGCCCGCGTTAGATTAGCTAGTTGGTAGGGTAAAGGCCTACCAAGGCGACGATCTATAGCTGGTCTGAGAGGATGGACAGCCACACTGGGACTGAGACACGGCCCAGACTCCTACGGGAGGCAGCAGTGGGGAATATTGGACAATGGGGGAAACCCTGATCCAGCGATGCCGCGTGAGTGAAGAAGGCCCTAGGGTTGTAAAGCTCTTTTAGTGGGGAAGATAATGACGGTACCCACAGAAAAAGCACCGGCAAACTCTGTGCCAGCAGCCGCGGTAATACAGAGGGTGCAAGCGTTGTTCGGAATTACTGGGCGTAAAGAGCGCGTAGGCGGTTCTATAAGTCAGACGTGAAAGCCCTGGGCTTAACCCAGGAGGTGCGTTTGAAACTGTAGAGCTAGAGGACGAGAGAGGTGAGTGGAATTCCTAGTGTAGAAGTGAAATTCGTAGATATTAGGAGGAACATCAGTGGCGAAGGCGGCTCACTGGCTCGTAACTGACGCTGAGGCGCGAAAGCGTGGGGAGCAAACAGGATTAGATACCCTGGTAGTCCACGCCCTAAACGATGAGTGCTAGACGTTGGACCTTAAAGGTTCAGTGTTGCAGCTAACGCAATAAGCACTCCGCCTGGGGAGTACGGTCGCAAGATTAAAACTCAAAGGAATTGACGGGGACCCGCACAAGCGGTGGAGCATGTGGTTTAATTCGAAGCAACGCGCAGAACCTTACCAGCTTTTGACATAGGGATTAAGGGTAGAAGAGATTTTACCTGTCGGTTCGGCCGGATCCCATACAGGTGCTGCATGGCTGTCGTCAGCTCGTGTCGTGAGATGTTGGGTTAAGTCCCGCAACGAGCGCAACCCTTATCTTCAGTTGCCCTTATTCAGTTAGGCACTCTGGAGAGACTGCCGGTGATAAGCCGGAGGAAGGTGGGGATGATGTCAAGTCCTCATGGCCCTTATAGGCTGGGCTACACACGTGCTACAATGGTAACTACAACGGGCAGCGAAAGCGCGAGCTGGAGCGAATCCCTTAAAAGTTATCTCAGTTCGGATTGTTCTCTGCAACTCGAGAGCATGAAGTCGGAATCGCTAGTAATCGCAGATCAGCGTGCTGCGGTGAATACGTTCCCGGGTCTTGTACACACTGCCCGTCACACCATGGGAGTTGGTTTTACCTTAAGCTGGTGCGTTAACCCTTTACTGGGAGATAGCCAACCACGGTAAAATCAGTGACTGGGGTGAAGTCGTAACAAGGTAACCGTAGGGGAACCTGCGGTTGGATCACCTCCTTTCTAAGGTTTTCTCTATAGAATCACTCACAGATTCTATAAAAAACTCAAAGACCTAGTCTTTGGGGAGATTCACAACCTGACACACTGACTTTCGCTCTTTACCTTCTCTACCTCTTCCTCTCTTTCAGTGGTTTTATACCCTGCTTTGTAACTGCTTTCATTAGTAAAAAGTCCCATGAAAAAAACTCGTAGAACCCCTGAAAACCTTTCTGATCGCTTCGCCTTGTCTTTGGTAAAATTCCTTCGGTTTTTTGCAGATTCCTTTTTTAAAAAACGGTACGGTCACCGGGCTGTTGTTTTAGAAACGGTTGCCGCTGTTCCAGGAATGGTGGGCGGCGCGCTCATTCATTTTAAATCTTTGCGTCGTATTCAAGATGACAAGGGATGGATTGAAAAGCTTTTGGCGGAGGCTCATAACGAACGCATGCATCTGATGACCTTTGTTAATATTGCCCAACCTAATAAGTTTGAGCGACTCCTGATTGTTTTTGTCCAAATCATTTTTGTTATTTTTTATGGACTTTTTTATATCATCTCTCCAAAAACAGCCCATCGATTTGTTGGGCATTTGGAAGAAGAAGCCGTCTTAAGCTATACCCAATACCTAGAGGAAATAGAGAGTGGGCGGCTTCCAAACGTTCCTGCGCCGAAAATTGCAATTGAATACTGGGGCTTGAGCCCAAATGCCACTTTGCGCGATGTTGTTCTAAAAACACGTAAAGATGAAGAACATCACCGTGATGCGAATCATACTTTTTCCGACCAATTGCTTTAGGGCGTCCCCAGAATTTAAGATCTTATTGGTATAACGGTAAGGGAAGGGGTGCGCTATTATAGGGAACTTCGTGTGAAAAAGGGGCTATTGACAAAAAAATAAATAGATCTAAAGTGATTTTGAGTATACATGGAGTATTATCATGAACGTAAAACTCTATAGTTTAGTTTCCTTAGTTTTAATTTATAGTTCGTCAAGTTTTTCTGCATCGATATTATTTGAAAGCCTTAAAAATCCTCAATCTTTACGGTCTGTTGCCTCAACTTTTGTAAGAGGCTTTGCAACTCGAAGCGAAGATAAAGGAAGGTTTGCTCGCGCAACGTTTGATACGTCTTTTAAGCATATGCTTCAGGATCCTGAGGTGCAGCTTTCTTTTTTAAGGACCTTTACAGATCGAGAAGATATCGTTCAAGTGACGCCTTATCCATCGTCTATTCCTATACTAAGAAACAAAGAAAAAGGTCAGCGCCATATGGATTTTGCCTGTCGAATTCGCAGTGGTGACATTTTTATTGCGGAAGTTCAAGTGAGAAGAGAAGACCACTGGGATACAAGGGCTCTTTACTATGCAGCAGGTGTGTATTCCCAACAATTAGGGGAAGGAGACCCTTGGTTTATGCTTCAAAATGTTATTGGGATTAATATTTTAGATCACGATTCAGGAACACTGACAAAACCTGGAGATTTTGAAAAGCATTATATGATGATGGATCAATTACACCCAGATCAATCCTGGCCCTATATTCAAATACGGCAATTTGAGTTGCCAAGGATTAGATTTGACCTGCTTCCAGAAGGGCCAAAGAAAAATTGGTTAAAGCTTTTTAGAGAATCCACAAAAATGGATGATGTGCCAAAAGATTTTGATCCGATTATTCAAAGGGCTCTTAGTTATTTAGATAGAAAGAGGTGGGGGGGAGAACTTGTTTCTGCTTATGAATCAGAAGAACTTGATCTTTCAAAATACACAACAGTTCTGAAAGAAGAGCGAGATGAAGGCATTGCTGAAGGTAAAAGAGACATCGCTCTTAAAATGCTTAAGCGGAATCGGCCCATGGATGAAATTATAGAAGATACAGGTCTTTCTCTAAAAGAGCTTAATCAATTGAAAGAGCGTTGATAGTTTTTCCATGCTGTTTTTGGGCAAAAGGGGTTGGTGTAAATTCTTCTTGAAGGTTTGTGGAAAATCTTTATAATGGCCCTTAAATTATATGTAGGAAGGGGTGGACGAAACAATGCGTTGGTCCACCTTTTTCTTTTAGTGTGACGTTGTTAATTAGGAACGAGGATCGAAATGAGTGCTACAGTAGGTCGAGAAGTCTTACAAATTGCTGATGCAGTAGCCCGGGAGAAGGGGATTGACTGTGAAGAGGTCATTAAGGCCATGGAAGAGGCTATCCAAAAGATAGGTCGGACAAAGTATGGGCTGGAAAATGACATTCGAGCCTTCATTGATCGCAAAACAGGCGATGTAAATCTTGGACTTTACCATGAAATCGTTGAAGAAATCACCAACGTTGCGACCCAAATTTCCCTTGAGGACGCCTTAAAAAAAGATCCATCAGCTGAGGTTGGAGGCTTTGTTGTAGCAGAATTACCTCCTGTTCAATTTGGTCGTATTGCTGCCCAGTCAGCCCGCCAAGTTATTTCGCAAAGGGTTCGTGGAGCGGAGCGGGATCGGCAGTATATGGAATTTAAGGATCGGATCGGGGATACGACCTCTGGCATTATTCGCCGGAACGAATATGGAAACTATGTTGTCGATATTGGCAAGTGTGAGGCACTTTTGCGTCGGGATGAGTGTATTCCTCGGGAAAACTTCCGTCCAGGCGATAAAATCCTCGTCTATATTATGGATGTTCGGCCGGAACCTCGAGGCCCTCAGGTCTTTTTGTCAAGGACACACCCTTACTTTATGGCGCAACTTTTCCGGCAAGAAGTTCCTGAAATTGCCAGTGGCTTGATCGAAATTATCTCTGTTGCGCGTGATCCAGGAAGTCGGGCAAAGATTGCGGTCTTAGCAAAAGATCCCACCATTGATCCTGTTGGATCCTGCGTTGGAATGCGGGGGAGTCGTGTTCAAGCTGTTGTTAACGAACTTCAGGGTGAAAAGGTTGATATTATCGTATGGTCTGAGGATTTAGGGACTTTCGTTGTGAATGCTTTGGCGCCTGCGGAAATTAGCAAAGTTATTATCGACGAAGAAGAAGGTAAAGTAGAGGTTGTTGTCCCAACGGATCAGCTAAGCCTTGCTATTGGCCGTCGAGGACAAAATGTGCGCTTGGCCTCTGGTCTTGTGAAGATGGATATTAGCATTGTCACAGAGGAAGAAGAAGAAAAGAAACGATCTTCTTTGTTCAAAGAACGGGCTGAAAACTTTATTAGTGCTTTGGATGTTGATAATGTCATCGGACACCTGTTGGTCGCTGAAGGCTTTACCTCTATCGAAGAGGTTGCGGAAGCAGATCTAGAAGAGATTGCGAGTATTGAAGGTTTTGATGCAGATGTTGCAAAAGAGCTTCGTTCACGGGCGATTCACGCGGTGAAAGAAAAGATCAAGAAAGTTGATCAAGACTGTGCAGCTCTTGGAGTTTCTGAGGATTTAATGGCTTTTAAAGAGCTCCCTGCAGAGCATCGGTTAATGCTTGCGAAAAAAGGCGTCAAGACGTTGGATGATCTTGCTGATTTAGCGGGAGATGAATTGCTTGAAATTTTGAGCGGCGCTAGGATGTCTCTTGATGAAGCGAATGCTTTGATTATGAAAGCACGTGAACATTGGTTCGAAGAGGACCAAAAATAGGACAAAGTCATGACAGACAAAAAAGATACTGGTCAAGAAAAGAAACCTTTAACGCTCTCGACGTCTTTACATCTTAAAGATATCGTTGGGTCAGGAATCGTGCGTTCTTCGACACGGTCAAAAACAGTCGTTGTTGAAGTAAAAAATAGGACAAAAGGTCCTCGTCCTACTTCTAGGACGGATTCTATTTTTGGAGCGCCCAAAGACACGTCTCTTGATTCATCATTGCCCTCTCCAGGGCCAAAGCCTTTGGGGCAGCCCGTATCTCAGAAAGATGGTCTTTTAACGCGTGAAGAAAAGGATGCCCGTCTTCAAGCCCTTCAGCGCGCTAATCAATTCGTTCAGAAGCAAGAAGCTCGTCGGGATGAAATGGTGCGGCGGGATGCTGAAATCAAGAAAATGGTCGAAGAAAAGGAAGCTAAGACCCTAGAGCTTTTGGAGTTTGAAAAACAGCAAAAGGCTGAACAACAAGAATCTTTAGGTCATCCTGGTTCAGCCCAGGAAGAGTTTAAACCAAAAGTTAAAAAGGCTTTGGTAGATGATGAAGGGGAAGAGGATGCTCATAAAAAGCATCATGTTTACGAGGTTAAGAAGCTTGGGACAGGACGGCGTGAAAACAATCGTCATATAAACAAAATGACGGTGGAGGAAGCTCTTGATGATGAGGAACGTGAGCGGACACGAAGCTTATCTTCTTTAAAGCGTGCGCGTGAAAAAGAACGCAAAAAGATTCAAGAACAATTCAATCCTTTAGAAAAAGTTTCTCGTGAAGTCATTATTCCCGATGTGATTTCAGTGCAAGATCTAGCGAATCGTATGGCAGAGCGAGGAGCAACTGTTATTAAGACATTGATGAAGCTTGGGGTGATGGCAACGATTACTCAAGTTATTGATGCGGATACAGCGCAACTCGTTGTTGAGGAAATGGGCCACCGATTTAAGCGTATATCTGATGCGGACTTAGAAGAGTCATTGATTGCGGAAAAAGATAAGCCAGAGGACTTAAAACCACGTCCTCCAGTTGTGACGATTATGGGGCACGTAGACCATGGAAAGACTTCATTGTTGGATGCCTTAAGAACAACAGATGTGGCTTCAGGAGAAGCGGGGGGGATTACCCAGCATATTGGTGCCTATCAAGTGACCCTTGGTTCTGGAGACAAAATTACCTTTATTGATACACCTGGTCACGCAGCCTTTACGGAGATGCGCGCAAGGGGAGCCCACGTAACGGATATTGTAATCATCGTGGTTGCAGCAGATGATGGATTGAAAGAACAAACAGTTGAAGCAATTAACCATGCTAAGGCAGCAAAGGTTCCCATTATTGTCGCGATTAATAAAATCGATAAACCTGGTGCCGATGCTTTTCGTGTTAAAAATGAACTTTTAACGCAAGAGCTTGTGGTTGAGGAAATGGGCGGCGATATTTTATGCATCGAAGTATCAGCAACCAAAAAAATCAATCTTGATAAATTAACAGAAGCTATTCTGTTGCAGGCAGAAATGCTGGATCTTAAAGCGAACCCCTCTCGGGATGCTGTCGGCTCTATTATTGAAGCCAAAATTGAAAAAGGCCGGGGCCCTGTTGCAACGGTTCTGGTCCAAAATGGAACCCTTCGTACGGGAGATATTTTCGTTGCTGGGATGGAGTTTGGAAAAGTACGTCTTTTGTTGGATGATAAAGGCGAACCTATTAAAGAAGCAGCCCCAGGGTTACCAGTTGAAATTTTAGGCTTTGATGGTGTCCCTCATGCAGGAGATACCTTTTTTGTTGTTAAAGATGAATCCAAAGCACGGGAAGTGGCTGACCATCGACGCCTTAAAAAACGGGAGCGTAAGACAGCCCAAGAAGTCGCCTCTGTTACAGATTTCTTCGCCCAAACAGGGGATGTTAAAGAGCTGGCGGTTGTGGTGAAGGCTGATGTTCAAGGGTCTGCGGAGGCTATTATAGCGAGCCTTCAAAAGCTTGCAACCGATGAGGTGCGCGTCCGTGTTCTTCATTGTGGCGTTGGAGGCATTAACGAAACGGATATTTCCCTTGCTAATGCATCGCGGGCTTTAATCATTGGGTTTAACGTTCGTGCCAATGCTCAGGCCAGAGAACAGGCCCGTATTCAGCATTTGGATATTCGCTACTATTCGATCATTTATGAAATTATTGATGATGTAAAAGCGCTGATGGGTGGAATGCTCTCTCCAATTTCTCAGGAAACCTTTATTGGTCGAGCGACAGTTCGTCAAATCTTTAAGATTTCAAAAATTGGCACCATTGCAGGGTGTTATGTGACGGAAGGCGTCGTTCGTCGTGGATCGAAGGTTCGTATTTTGCGAGATGATGTGGTGGTGCATGAAGGACCTCTCAAATCTTTGAAACGCTTAAAAGATGAAGCCAAAGAAGTCAAAAACAACTTAGAGTGTGGTATGGCCTTTGAGAATTATAATGATTTACGCGAAGGGGATGTCATTGAGTGTTCAGAAGTTAAAGAAGTTTCTCGTACTCTTTAACCTGCTGGGTAACCTAGCATTTGCGACTGTAGCCTTTGATAAAGACCTTTTTATCAAAACAGTTCGTAGCTCTATCGATCAGGGGATTCAAACCCTGCTTCCAGGGGGCTATGAAACTCTCGAAATCAATACGAACTTGGAGGGATTTTCTTCCCACGGAAAAAGAGTCCAAGTTGTCCGTGGAAAAGATGGTCGAATTCATCGATTTTTTATCAAAATTTTTCATGAAAACACATGCTTGGATGATAGAAAAGCAGCGATTGCGGCTATTCAAAAAGTATCGGCTCTATGGGGATATCCAAAAGTTTTTTGGCACGACCAGGACTATAGGCTTTTTATCACAGAGTTTTTAGAAGCACCCCATGCAACACCTAAGGATTTCAAAAATTCAGCCTTTTTAAAAGAATTTATTAAAAACTTGAAAGCTTCTCATGAGGAGCTTTTTGACCTAAAAATTTCTGCTAGCACATTTTTGGATCGAACCAAAAAACGTCTTCAAGAATTAATTCAGGTCAGCCCCGAGTTGGATCTTCAACTTAAAAAAGCAAAAGAATTTTTAGAGACATTCCCTACAGAATCTAATGCTATCGTTCATGGGGATATCCAAGCAAATAATATTCTAAAGGCAAACGATCATGGAATTTTAATTGATTGGACGTCTCAACATTGGGGTGATGTTTTTGATGATTTAGGGTCACTGGCAGAGCAATTAAAATTTAATAAACACCAAGAAAAAGAGCTTCTAATCACTTATTTTGGGACAGCTTCCAAGAAACATTTTGAAAAACTTCATGCCCATCGTCAGCTAAATCGGTTGCATTTTGGTCTGTATTTTTTAAGAGAAGGTCTTAAAAAAGTAAAAGCTCAAAAAGCTAAACTAAAGCCAGGCATGTGCGGCCTTTCCACGCATCCTTTCGTACAAAAAGGACGAAAGATGTTGGAAGGGTTTTTAGAATAAATGGAATAATGTCAGAATTTTGGGAAATTATTTAACGTAAAGGAAGGTATATTATGAGATCTGCCAGACGTTCTATCAGACAAGAAGACTTTAATCCCACATTTCAGTTCGAACATGAATATTCTTTTCCTGTTGCAGGTGTTGATGAAGCAGGGATTGGGTCATGGATAGGTCCAGTCATGGCAGGTGCTGTTATTTTAGAAGACGGGGTCTCTCAAGACCTTTTATCGATGTTGCATGACTCAAAGAAATTGAGTGAAAAAAAGCGAGAACAAATCTTTGACTTGTTATACAAAAATCCTTTTGTCCACATAGGGGTAGGGGAGGCATCCTTAGAAGAAATTGTGACCCTAAATATCCGCAATGCAGGACTTCTTGCAATGAAGCGGGCCGTGATGGCCCTTCCTTTAAGGCCAAAAGCTATTTTAGTCGATGGAACAGGGCGCCCTGATTTTGAGGGAGAAGTAAAGCTTATTGTTAAAGGGGATCAGCGCAGCTATTCGATTGCAGCAGCCTCTATTATTGCAAAGGTGACGCGAGATCGATGGATCAAAAAACTAGCAGAAGAGTACCCAGATTATGGATGGGATACAAACGCAGGATACGGCACAAAACAGCACCAAGAAGCTCTTCATTCTTTAGGGGTTACACCGTGGCATCGGGTGACTTATGCCCCTGTAGCAGCACTACTAGAGGTGGGATGATTCATAATTTTAATGGCCTTTTTCATCAATGTTGGAAAGGCATGTTGGCCAAAATCTTTCTGATTGACCCATAGCCCAGGAAGGGTTTCATTTGTTGTGCCCTCAAGAATTTCAAGAGTTAAATGGAAATGGGTAAAAGTATGACTAATAAGAGTGGGGCTTTTTTTCCATTTCCCTTTAAAAGGCGCCGTTACTTTTTTCCTATGGGTAGCCCATTCAGAGGTTGGAAAGCCCATGAGTCCGCCCAGAAGTCCTTTTTCAGGTCTTTTTTCAATGAAAATTTCACCCTTACTATTTTCAATCCAAAATAGGGTGCCATAACGTTTAGGCTTTTCTGCTTTTTTTTCTCGTTTTGGGTAACGATCAGGATTTCTATCTTTTGCCTTGCAATGATTTTGGATTGGGCATTCGTAACATTTTGGGTTACTAGGAGTGCAAATGGAAGAACCAAGATCCATCAACGCTTGCGCGTAATCTCCAGGAAACTCATTGGATGAAATTTTTGCTGCATATTTTTTGATGGTTCTTTTAGAAGCAGGAAATTGTTCTTGAATCAAAAACAGTCTTGAAATAATCCGTTCAATATTGCCATCCACTACAATGGATGGTTTATTAAAAGCAATTGATCGAATGGCGGCGGCTGTGTAATCTCCAATCCCTGGAAGTTTCTTGAGCTGTGCTTCTTCTTCTGGGAAAACTCCTTGAAATTCTTCTACAATTTTTTTTGCACATAAATGAAGATTGCGGGCTCTAGAATAGTACCCAAGACCTTGCCATAGATGGAGCACTTCATCAAGGGATGCGCTTGCTAATTCTTGAACTGTTGGCCATCTTTCTAAGAACCGATGAAAGTAAGAAATGACTGTTGGAACGGTTGTTTGTTGCAACATAATTTCACTAACCCAGGTGTGATAGGGATTCGATATTTTAATCCGCCAAGGAAGGATGCGTTGATGCTCTTGATACCAGGCGAGAATATCTTTTTGAAATTGGGATATGTTCATGAAGAGATCTTAGCGGAATTTTTCTACGAATGCTTGCACTTTTAAGAGGCTTCCAGTACGCTTAGGAGCGTTCAAGGAGGAGTGCCAGAGCGGTTGAATGGGGCGGTCTCGAAAACCGTTGTGCGTGAAAGCGTACCGTGGGTTCGAATCCCACCTCCTCCGCCACCCTACGCCCTTCGGGCTTCGGGTGGCAAGCCACCTGAAGGCCGTTAGGGCTAGGAGCCTGTCTCCCGAAGCTTTAGCGTAGGGAGATGTTCCCCCGAAGCCTTGGCGCTTGCCTTGCCGAAGCTTTAGCGCAGGCAGGTAGGGGGGCTGGCTAATACAAGAAAAAAATCTTCCACAGACATCCCTTCCAAGAAATTCTTATGAAACTTTTTCGGGTGACAACACTAAAAATTAGAGTTTTTTAAAAGAAATTTTTCATGCAATATTGAAGTATGACTTCAAAAATACATGGAAATTTAAAGAGACCATGGTGGGTTTGAGACTAAGATGTGACCTGTATTCATAATACTTTTAAACGTTTCATCACAGGTGCTATAATCAACAAGATCGACTTTATAAGGAAGATCCGATTCTTCAAAGTCTTCGATTATTTTTACAAGGACGGCATCAGGAATTTTTTCTTTGTAGAACAAATCCACGTCTGAGAACTTTTTGACCTTTAGCGTTGTCCTTGATCCAAACAAATAAAATTTATAGGGATATTTGGACAAAATTGATTGAATAATTTCAAGATGACGGGGTTGAATGTTGATCATCACGAAGCCCCAATGGCTTTTAGAAAATTCTTAACTTCATTAGAAAAAGAGGGACAAATTTCAATAACCTTTTCAGCCTCAGTTTCTTGATAAGTATGCGTTGTTGGATTTCTTTTTCTTAAAAAATCAAACCATAGC
>Ga0194129_10007902_pt1 | contig 12486 bp, 9 predicted proteins | sample TA2KigCa35mmetaG_FD_150862 | JGI IMG/M metagenome (GOLD analysis project Ga0194129, IMG submission 150862) | Freshwater microbial communities from Lake Tanganyika, Tanzania - TA2015038 Kigoma Deep Cast 35m | ecosystem: Environmental > Aquatic > Freshwater > Lake | place: Tanzania: Lake... | reverse complement strand
CTGTCCAATCTGGTTGGTCTTTTCAGCGCGGCCAAAATTGAACTTGCGCACCCCAAGAAAATCGTTGAGATTTTCCGGGCCAACCTTGACGGTTGGCGCCATCTTGCCCAGTTGTATGCCCTTGACCACCTTGCGGCAGATCTTGGAGAGCTCACGCTCCAGTGAGCGAACGCCAGCCTCCCGGGTGTAGTAGCGCACGATATCGCGCACCGCCGCCTCCGAAACTTCCAGCTCGCCAGTCTTGACGCCATTGTTCTTGAGCTGCTTGGGCAACAAATAGCGCAGCGCAATACTGGTCTTCTCGTCTTCGGTGTAACCGGCCAGTCGAATAACTTCCATGCGATCAAGCAGGGCCGGGGGTATATTCATGGAGTTGGAGGTCGCCACAAACATCACATCACTGAGGTCGAAATCGACCTCGACATAGTGATCACTGAAGGTGTGGTTTTGCTCCGGGTCGAGCACCTCTAGCAAGGCACTGGCCGGGTCGCCCCGAAAGTCGGTGCCCAGCTTGTCAATCTCGTCGAGCAGAAACAAGGGGTTACGGGTACCGACCTTCGACAGGCTCTGCAACACCTTGCCTGGCAAGGCGCCAATGTAGGTGCGGCGGTGGCCCCGAATCTCGGCCTCATCGCGCATGCCGCCGAGCGCCATGCGCACATACTTGCGGCCGGTGGCCTTGGCAATCGACTGCCCCAGGGATGTCTTGCCCACACCAGGCGGGCCAACCAGGCAGAGGATGGGGGCTTTGACCTTGTCCACCCGCTGCTGCACGGCCAGGTACTCCACGATGCGGTCCTTGACCTTCTCCAGGCCGAAATGGTCTTCGTCGAGGACATCCTCGGCAAAACCCAGATCGTGCTTGATCTTGGTTTTTTTGCTCCAAGGCAGGTTGGTCATCACATCGATGTAGGTGCGCACTACCGTGGCTTCGGCCGACATGGGCGACATCAGCTTGAGCTTCTTGAGCTCGGCCTCGGCTTTCTTGCGCGCCTGAACCGGCATGCGGGCGGCCTTGATCTTCTTCTCGATTTCCTCGACATCCGCACCGTCTTCGCCCTCGCCGAGCTCCTTTTGGATGGCCTTGACCTGCTCGTTGAGGTAGAAGTCGCGCTGGTTCTTCTCCATTTGCCGCTTGACGCGGCCACGGATGCGCTTGTCGACATTGAGGATGTCGACCTCACGCTCGAGTTGCTCAAACAGGTTCTCTAAGCGCTCCTGAACCTCGCCAAAATCCAGTATGGCCTGCTTGGCATCGAGCTTGAGCGGCAGGTGCGCGGCGATGGTGTCGGCCAATCGGCCCGCATCGTCGATGCTGGCAATCGAGGTAAGGATTTCCGGGGGGATCTTCTTGTTGAGTTTGACATAGTGGTCAAACTGCTGCATGACCGCACGACGCAAGGCCTCGATCTCACTGCTGCGCTCGGCCGTGGGCGCCACCGGCGTCTCCACTGGGGTCACATTTCCCACAAAGTGATGCTCACCCTCAGAGATGCGGTTAACCCGGGCCCGCTGCTGGCCTTCGACCAGCACCTTGACCGTACCGTCGGGCAGCTTGAGCATCTGCAGGATGGTGGCCACGCAGCCGACTGAAAACATATCGTCGACCGCAGGCTCGTCCTTGGCGGCTGCTTTTTGAGCCACCAGCATGATCCGACGCTCGGCCTCCATGGCCGATTCCAAGGCCTTGATGCTCTTCGGGCGCCCGACAAACAGCGGGATCACCATATGAGGGAACACCACGACATCGCGCAGGGGCAGCAGTGGCAAATCGATCGGAAGGGCGGGAAGGTGGGGGTGTCCGGACATAGATGACCTTCTTCAGGGGCGGCAAGGGCTGCACAGCGGCCAGATCCTGCCGGCACGCACCGCGCCGACGGCAAAACCTGGTTTACAGATGGTTCGAAAAGTGCTCATTTCAAGCCTTTGGCCCCTTTGCCGGTCAAGAAGCAAGTTTCAGGCCTTCTTGGCCGCCTCACGCAGGACGAGCAAGGGGGCTTTTTCCTCTTCGATGGTCGACTCGTCCACCACCACCTTCTCCACATTGCTGGCATTGGGCAATTCGTACATGGTGTCGATCAGGGCATGCTCGAGGATGGAGCGCAGGCCCCGCGCGCCGGTCTTGCGGGCCAGCGCCTTGCGGGCAATGGCCTTGAGGGCCGACGGCCGGATTTCCAGATCGACCCCTTCCATCGCGATCAGTTTGGCAAACTGCTTGACGGTGGCGTTGCGCGGCTCGGTCAGGATCTGCACCAAGGCGTCCTCGGTCAGCTCATCGAGCGTGGCTACCACGGGCAGCCGGCCGACCAACTCGGGGATCAGACCGAACTTGATCAGATCTTCCGGTTCGACATCCTTGAAGACCTCGGTCAAGCTGCGCGACTTCTTGCTCTTAACGGTGGCACCAAAGCCTATGCCCGAGGCCTCGGTACGGCTCTCGATCACTTTTTCCAGGCCGGCAAAAGCGCCCCCGCAAATGAACAAGATGTTGGTGGTGTCCACCTGCAGAAAGTCCTGGTTGGGATGCTTGCGCCCACCCTGCGGCGGCACGCTGGCCATGGTGCCCTCAATCAGCTTGAGCAGGGCCTGCTGCACGCCCTCGCCCGAGACATCCCGGGTAATGGAGGGGTTGTCAGACTTGCGCGATATTTTGTCAATCTCGTCGATGTACACGATGCCCTGTTGCGCGCGCTCGACCTCGTAGTTGCAGCTCTGCAGGAGCTTTTGGATGATGTTTTCAACATCCTCGCCGACATAGCCCGCTTCGGTAAGCGTGGTGGCGTCGGCCATGACGAAGGGCACATTGAGCGTTCGGGCGAGCGTTTGCGCCAGCAGCGTCTTGCCCGAACCGGTGGGGCCAACCAGCAAGATATTGCTCTTGGACAGTTCGACATCGTCCTTGCGCGCCGAATCCTTGTGACGCAAGCGCTTGTAATGGTTGTAGACGGCCACTGCCAGCGAGCGCTTGGCAGCCTCCTGGCCAATCACATAGGCATCGAGCGTGGACTTGATTTCCGCAGGCGTGGGCAGGTCGCTGCGACCCGACTGCGCCTCGGTTTCAGGCGGCAACTCGTCGCGGATGATCTCGTTGCACAGATCGATGCACTCGTCGCAAATGAAGACCGACGGTCCGGCGATCAACTTCTTGACCTCGTGCTGGCTCTTGCCGCAAAAGGAGCAGTAGAGTGTTTTCTCGCCGGAAGAGCCTTTTTTCTCGGGCATGCAGCTAGCCTTTGCAGAGCCGCCGGGGCCCTGAAAAATGAAGTAGGGCAATGATACCCAATTAGTACCCGCCCTCAGTCCTGCGCAAGACTTGCCCGGAGCCCGGCCCAAGGAGGGGCAAAGCCTCAGGGCCGCTTGGCAATCACCTGGTCCACCAAGCCATAGTCTTTGGCCTCCTGGGCCGAAAGAAAATAGTCGCGCTCGGTGTCAGCATTGATTTTCTCCAGGGGCTGACCCGTGGTTTCTGCCAGGATCTTGTTGAGCTGCTCGCGCGTCTTGATGATCTCGCGGGCAGCGATTTCGATTTCGGTGGCCTGGCCCTGAGCCCCACCGAGCGGTTGGTGGATCATCACTTTCGAATTGGGCAAGGAAAAGCGCTTACCCTTGGCCCCAGCAGCCAGCAGAAAGGCCCCCATGCTGGCGGCCATACCCGTGCACAGGGTGCTGACATCGGGCTTGATGAAGTTCATCGTGTCATAGATGGCCATGCCGGCACTGACCGAGCCACCCGGAGAGTTGATGTAGAGCGAAATATCCTTGTCGGGGTTTTCACTCTCCAGAAACAACAGCTGCGCCACCACCAGGTTGGCCATTTGGTCATTGACCGGCCCGACCAAAAAAACCACCCGCTCTTTGAGCAGGCGTGAGTAGATATCGTAGGCGCGTTCGCCCCGCCCCGACTGTTCAATGACCATGGGTACCATGCCCAGCGCCTGGGTATCAAGCGCTCCGGCTTGCGGGCCTGAAAAAATTTCCAAAGACTTCATGGCTGTGTTCTCCGATGGACCCCCGAGAGACGGGTCTGCAACTACTGTACCCAAATAGACAGGCCGTGGAAGCAGTGGCTCGCATCAAAGCCAGCCACGGCCGGGGCCCGGTATCAGGCCTGCCCCATCAATTCGTCGAAGGCGACCGCCTTGTCACTGACCTGGGCCCGGCTCAGCACAAACTCGGCGACATTGTTTTCAATGACCACCGCCTCGACCTCGGCCATGCGGCGGCGGTCGCTCATGTACCAGCGCACCACTTCATCGGGCTTCTCATAGCTGGCGGCCAGCTCATCAAGATGCGTCTTGATCTGCTCGGGCCGGGCCTGCAGCGAATGAGCGCGCACCAACTCGGCCACCACCAGGCCCAGGCGCACCCGCTTCTCCGCTTGCGGACGGAACAAGTCCTCCGGGATGGGGGCTTTTTCGGCATCCTTGACACCGCGCTGCTTGAGGTCTGCGCGTGCGCCCTCGACCATGCGGTCCAACTCGGCCTGAACGCTGGACTTGGGGATATCGAGCTCAGCCTGCGCAACCAATGCATCCATCACGGCGGTCTTGTTGCGGGCCACCAGACGGAACTCGAGCTCGCGCTCCAGATTTTTGCGAATATCGGCGCGCAGAGCCTCCACCGAGGCGTCGGCGATACCCAAGGAGCGGGCAAAGGCTTCGTTGGCCTCGGGCAGGTGGGCCGCCTCGATTTTCTTGACCGTGACCAGGAAGTCGGCTTGCTTACCGGCGACCTCCTGCCCATGGTAATCCGCCGGGAAGCTCAGAGGAAAGGTCTTGCTCTCGCCGGCCTTCATGCCCTTGACCGCCTCTTCGAACTCCCTGAGCATCTGGCCCTCACCAATAAGGAACTGAAAGTCCTCGGCCTTGCCGCCCGCGAAAGGCTCGCCGTCGATCTTGCCCTCGAAGTCGATGGTGGCGCGATCGCCTTCCTGGGCGGCCGCATCCTGGGCGCGCTGGGCAAAGCTGCGGCGCTGCTTGCGCAAGATCTCGACGGTGCGATCAATGGCCTCTGGCGTCACCTCGGCACTGACCCGCTCAATACGCGCGGCCGACAGGTCGGCAATCTTGACCTCGGGATAGACCTCGAAAACCGCGTCAAATTGCACCTGCCCCTCAGGCGCGCCCTCTTTCTCGCTGATGCGCGGCTGGCCCGCTACACGCAGTTGCGCTTCGTTAGCAGCCGCGTTGAAGGCCTCTCCCACCTTGTCATTCATGACCTCGTACTGAACGGAATAGCCATACCGCTGGGCCACCACATTCATCGGGACCTTGCCCGGACGGAAGCCGTCCATCTTGACGGTGCGCGCCAAGCGCTTGAGACGGTTTTGCACCTCGGTCTGAATGCTGTCGACGGGCAGACTGAGGGTGATCTTGCGCTCGAGCTTGTCGAGCGTTTCTACGGTCACGGTCATGAGAATCTCCTACTGGGGGGCGCAAGCGACCGAGAAGCCGGGCAGGCGGCTCGGTCGTAAAAGTCAATCGGCACTGCAATAGCGGACGCAGCCACGCCGGGAAACCGAGCATTCTATCGGAGCGGCCTCTGTCGGCCGGCCAGGGTCGCGCAAGACCCCGGTAGCAGACCCGGCCCCGTGCGGGGGCGCGGGGTGGTGCGCGGGGGGGGACTCGAACCCCCACACCATTGCTGGCGTCAGGACCTAAACCTGGTGCGTCTACCAATTTCGCCACCCGCGCTGCGCTCACCGAAGCGGGCTTGTGCACGAGCAGGCCGCACCAGCGACCTGCGTTGTGTCCAGCTCCAGTCAGCTCAATAGTTTAACGGCTGGTGAAGATGCACCGAGTTTGCGCCGGCCCACAATCCGTCGGCGCAGGGCGCCGGAGCAACGACAATCACCGCCGGTCCGCATCACAGTTTCGTTTCCCCATGCCCCTCCCGCATCACGGCGTCGACCACTACGAAAATTTTCCGGTGGCTTCCGTGCTGTGCCCGCCACGACTGAGGCCGGCCGTCCGGGCCCTGTACCGCTTTGCGCGCACTGCCGATGATCTGGCCGATGAGGGCGAGGCGGCGCCCGATGAGCGGCTGCGGGCCCTTGCACAGTTTGCTGACGATCTGCGGGCCTGCGCTGAGGGCCGCAAGGACTCTGGGGCCTGGCCCGAGGTCTTTGGCCCCCTCGCGCCGGTGCTGCATCAATTTGGGTTGCCGCTGCCCTTGTTGCACGATCTGCTCAGCGCCTTCAGGCAGGATGTGCTGCAGCATCACTACGAGAGCCAAGAACAACTGCTCGACTACTGCGCTCGCTCGGCACAGCCCGTGGGCCGCTTGCTGCTGCACCTGTATGGCCTGCACGAAGCCCAGGCACTGCACCGCAGCGATGCGCTTTGCACCGCTTTGCAGCTGATCAATTTCTGGCAGGATCTAAGCGTGGATCTGGCCCGAGGGCGTTGTTATCTACCGGCCGATCTCATGGCCAGGCACGGTCTCACGCCCGCCGACCTGAAGTCATCCGCCCCGGCAGCAGGCGCCACCGACCTGCTGCAGGCGGCCATAGGCTGGGCACGCAGTCTGATGCACGAAGGAGCGCCCCTGGTCAAACAAGTGCCGGGCCGCGCCGGATGGGAGCTGCGCCTGGTGGTGCAGGGGGCGCTGCGGGTGGCCGATCACACCGAAGCCCTGGGGCTCCAAGTGCTGCGCCGACGGCCCCAGCTGAGGCTGATCGATGCCGGCCCTATCGTCTGGCGCAGTTGGCGTATGTGAGCCGTTCCGATTTGACCCGAGCCGGTCACCGCAGAAGGCGGCTCTCGCTGCGCGGTCGGGCTCAGAGGGACTCCTCAAACCACTTCAGGTTCTCACGCGCCAGCAAGGCCGAGGAGGCTGCCGGCCCCCAACTACCGGCCGGATAGGGTTGGGGGGAGTCATCCCGCCAGCACGCAAGGATCGGGTCCACCCAGCGCCAGGCCGCCTCCAGCTCGTCGCGTCGCATGAAATGCGTGAGCCGGCCCTTCATGACATCGACCAGCAGCCGCTCATAAGCCTCGGCTCGGCGCTTGTCGGAAGACGACTGCAGATCGAGCTCGAGACGCACCGGCTGCAAGCTCATGCCCGAACCGGGCTCCTTGGCCATCAGGCCCAGTTGTATGGATTCTTCGGGCTGCAGGGTAATGATCAGGCGATTGGGCTGCTGCGCAGTGCCCTCCCCAAAGATCGAGAAGGGCAGCTCGGACCACTCAATGATGATCTGCGACTGCCGCCGCGCCAGGCGCTTGCCCGTGCGCAAGAAGAAGGGCACATGGGCCCAGCGCGCGTTATCAATCTGGGCCCGCAAGGCAACAAAGGTTTCGGTGCGACTGCGCGGGCCTACGCCGCTTTCCTGAAGATAGCCCCGAATCGCGGGATCGAGCCCCGGGGCGTACTGGCCGCGTACGGTGTCGCGGTGCACATCGGCCGCACTCATCGGTCGCAGCGATCGCAGGACCTTGAGCTTTTCATCACGCACGTCGTCGGCCCGCAGCGAAATCGGTGGCTCCATGGCCACGATGCACAGCAATTGCAGCAAATGGTTCTGCACCATGTCGCGCAGGGCACCAGCACCGTCATAAAAGCCAGCGCGGCTGCCTACACCCACGGTCTCGGCCACGCTAATCTGCACACTTCTGATGTAAGGGGCACGCCACAGGGGCTCAAAGATGGCATTGCCAAATCTCAGCACCATCAGGTTCTGCACCGTCTCCTTGCCCAGGTAGTGATCAATGCGGTAGATCTGGTCCTCGCGAAAATGCCGTGCCACGGCCGCGTTGATGGCCTGCGCCGAGGCCAGGTCAGTACCCAGCGGTTTTTCCAGCACGATGCGTGAGCGCTCGTCGACCAGCCCGGCGGCCCCCAGGTGTCCGCTGATGGTGGCGAACAAGCCAGGGGCGGTGGCCAGGTAATAGATGCGCGAGGGATTGCTCAAATCCAAAGCGCGCAAGGCACCGTAAGCAGCCGCATCGGCCAGATCGATGCTGAGATACTGCAGCCGCTCGAGGAACCCCCGCCACGGCCCAGCCTCGAAGGCAGAGGGCTCGATGAACTCCGGCGATCGTTCACCGATGAATTGCAGATACTGCTGCTGCGACCAGGTCTGACGGCCCACCGCCACGATGCGGGTGCTTGCGCCGAGCCGGCCATGCAGGTGCGCCATGTAAAGCGCCGGCAGGAGTTTTCTGAAGGACAGGTCGCCGGCGCCGCCGAAGATGATGATGTCGGCGCCGGGGTCAGGAGATAGGGTCATAAGTCAGCGGCTTCGGGCCGGTGCGGTCGACGGGACACAGGAAGGGCGATTCACCGCCTCGAGATGTAACTTGGTTACCTCCTGCTGTCAAGGCGGTCCCGGCGTCCACTTGCGCCGCGCACCCGATCAGTGCCGCAAAAAGCCCGCTGCGCCGCCCCTTGACAGAGCGACAATGCCCCCATGAGCCCCGAGCAGTATGTTCAAAACAAGGCCGCCGCCTCGGGCAGCAGCTTTTATTACGCCTTTCTCTTCTTGCCCAAAGACCGGCGGGCAGCCATCACCGCGTTCTATGCCTTTTGCCGGGAGGTCGACGATGTGGTCGACGAAGTCAGCGATCCAGGAGTGGCCCAGGCCAAGCTGGCCTGGTGGCGCAGCGAGGTGGCCAAGGCCTACGCCGGCCAGCCACAACACCCGGTGCTCAAGGCGCTGATGCCCTGGGCCGCGGCGTACAACATTCGCGCCGAACATCTTCAGTCCGTGATCGAGGGCTGCGAAATGGACCTGCGGCAAAGTCGTTACCTGGATCTACCCGGTCTCCTGCGCTATTGCCACCTCGTTGCCGGGGTGGTTGGCGAGGTGGCCGCACAGATATTCGGTCAGACGCAGGCTGGAACCACCGCCTATGCGCACAAGCTCGGCGTGGCCTTTCAGCTGACCAACATCATTCGCGATGTCGGCGAGGACGCGATGCGCGGGCGCATTTATCTGCCGATCACCGAGTTGCAGCAGTTCGAGATCAAGGCCCAGGATATCCTGCAGCGCCAGTACTCAGATCGCTTTCGCGCCCTGATGCGATACCAGGCCGAGCGCGCCTTGGGCCTCTACGACGAAGCCCTGGCCCTGCTGCCACCCCAGGATCACCGGGCGCAAAAACCCGGACTGATGATGGCCAGCATCTACCGGTCTTTACTGCGCGAGATTGCTCGGGACGATTACCAAGTACTCCATCAGCGCATTAGCCTGACCCCACTGCGTAAGCTCTGGCTGGCCTGGAAAACGCAGGCTTTCGGCCGGGTGTATTGATGCGCGTGGCCGTCGTTGGGGCGGGGTGGGCCGGTTGCACGGCGGCCCTCGAGTTGTCTGCCCGGGGGCATCAGGTTGTCCTGCTGGAGGCATCGCGACTCGTCGGCGGACGCGCACGCCGACTCGATCTGACACACGAAGACATCAGCCTGCGCGTCGATAACGGACAGCACATACTCATCAGCGCCTACACGGAGACCTTGCGCGTGATGCGCGGCCTGGGGCTCAGGCCGGAGCAGTTGCTGATGCGACTGCCCCTGACGCTGCGCTTTGCCGATGGGCGCGGATTGAGCCTGCCTAATGCGCGGCAGCTGCCTGCCGCACTTGCAGCGGCGGCGGGCATCCTCGGCGCGCGGGGCTGGACCTTGGGCGAGAAGCTGACGCTGCTGCGCTGGGCCTCGGGCTGGCGGCTTCGCCGCTTTGAATGCGCCGCCGATCTGAGCGTCGAGGACCTGTGCCGCGGTCTGCCCAAAGTGCTGGTCGATGAGCTCGTCGGTCCGCTGTGTGTTTCTGCGCTCAACACCCCCGTGGGGCGGGCCAGCGGCCGCGTGTTCCTGCGGGTGCTGCACGATGCACTGCTCAGCAGCAGCGGGGGCTCGGACCTGCTCCTGCCGCGCTGCGATCTGAGCACGCTCTTACCCCAGGCGGCCGTGCAAAAGCTGCGCGAGCAAGGTCAGGCGGTCGAACTCGGCGCTCGCGTACTGACCCTGCAGCATCAAGCGTTTGGCTGGCGCGTTCAGATGCAATTCGAGGGCCGCCAAAAAACCGAAACAGCCGATGCGGTGGTGCTGGCCTGCCCCAGCGGTGAGGCCTCCCGACTTGCTTCCGCGCTGCCTCAGGCACACGCATGGCGGCAGCTGGCCCTGTCTCTAAAACACGAAGCGATTGCCACGGTATATGCATGCAGTCCACAGGCGCGGCTGGCCCAACCCATGCTGGCCCTCAGATCGGACAGCGATACCCAGGCGCAGTTCGTCTTCGACCGCGGCCAGTTGGGTGGCCCCCGGGGCTTGCTGGCCTTCGTGGTCAGCGCCAGCGCCGGCGACCGACGAGCCCTGGAGCACAGCGTGCTGGCGCAGGCCGAGCGTCAGCTGGGGCTGTCTCTGCAAATCGTGCAGACCCTCATCGAGCGCCGCGCCACCTTTGCCTGCACGCCGGGGCTGCTTCGACCGGGCACCGAGGTGGTGGCCGGCCAGACCCGTCTGCTGGCCTGCGGCGACTACATCGAGGGCCCCTACCCGGCCACGCTCGAAGGCGCGGTGCGTTCGGGCTTACAGGCGGCGCGCAGCCTGCGCTAAGGGGGGCCTGGGTCAGGATTTACGGCCGAGGGCGCGCACGGCTTGCTGCGCCGGTCGCGACAGGCACCGATCGAGCCAGGCAGCTGCCAAGGGGTGGGCCTGAAACAAATCGGCGGCGGGCTTGGCCCAAGCCAGCACAGAGGCCACACAGATATCGGCCGCCGTAAAGCGCGATCCCGCTAGAAAGGCGCGTCCGTCGGCCAGGTGCTGCTCCAGGACCTTCAGCGGCACCTTTAGCCGGGCTGCTGCTTCCTGCGCCAGCTCGGGTTTGCGTCGCTCGGGCGCCATGGCCACAGTGTGCATGAGCACACTCAAGGCGTCCTTCTCACACTCGGTCACCGCCCAAAATGTCCAGCGCAGCACATCGCCCTGTTCGGCCGGGGTCTGCCCGGCCAAGGAGCTGCCATCGGCCGCCTTGAAACGCTGCGCCAGATAGAGGGCGCAGGCCATGGACTCCCACACAACGACGCCATCGTCATCAATCACCGGGATGTGCCCATTGGGATTGAGGCGCAAGAATTCGGCTGTGCGGGTGGCTCCCTCGGCGTAATGAATAGGCACATGCTCATAAGTCAAGCCCAGTTCCTGCGCCACCCACAACGGACGCGCTGCACGCGAGGCGGCTATGCCATAAATCTTCAGACTCATAACGAGCTCCCTTCGGTTAAAACTTCAACGCAACAACTCAGTCAACTCGTGCAGATTACTGACCGTTTCATGCGGCTGCTCTGGATGCGGCCACAAATGATCCTCGCGATTGACCCAGACCGTCTGCATACCGCAGGCCAGCGCACCGAGGACATCAAGCGAGGCATCATCACCAATGTGAAGCACCTCGTCCAAGGCCACTCCGGCCGCAGCCGCTCCCGCCTCAAAGATCGCCCGCTCAGGCTTGCCCACCCCGAACACCTCCGCGCTGATGGCAGCGCGAAAGAAGGGGGCCAAGCCGATCCGGCCCACATCAGCATTGCCGTTGGAAAGCGCGACCACCGGATAACGCTGAGCAAGGAATTCAAGGGCCGGTGCAGCGTCCTCGAACAGATCCACCCGCTGCCGAGCCTCGAAGAAGATCGAATACGCCGGCTCCGCCAGCTGCGTGTCTTCGCCGGCCGTCTGCAGCGCGCGCCGAATCATCGCGGTGCGCAGCGCGCTAAGCCGGTGCTTGAAGTCGGGCTGCTCGGCCATGATCGACTCCCTGAGCCTGTGCCGCTGCAGATCATCGGCCAGCAGGACTGCTGTAGCGGGGGCACGGTGGCGCAACCAGTCCTGCAAAGCCGCTTCAGCACGGGCGATGGTAGGCCAGATGGGCCAGAGCGTGTCGTCCAGGTCCAGGGTAATGGCCTTGACTTTGAGTCGGTCGAGCATGGTGGGCGAGAATACCGCACATGGCTTTCTCCGCCGAACCCGCCTACACCCACGGTGCTGCCCCCGCTACGGGGTCGCGTACCGCTGTGCTTTACTGCAATCTCGGCACGCCCGATGCGCCTACGGCGCCGGCCTTGCGCAAGTATCTGGCCGAATTTTTAGGCGATCCCAGGGTGGTGGAGATTCCGCGTCCGATCTGGTGGCTGATCCTGCATGGCATCATCCTGCGCGTGCGCCCCAAGAAATCGGCCGCCAAGTACGCCAGCATCTGGACCGAAGAGGGCTCGCCGCTACGCGTATGGACCGAAAAGCAGGCCCAAGGCCTGGCCCAGGTGTTGGCCGACCGGGGCCATCGGCTGGTGGTTCGCCACGCCATGCGCTACGGCTCACCCTCTGTGGCTTCGCAACTCGATGAACTCAAACAACTCGGTGTCGACCGCGTGCTGGTGGTTCCGGCCTATCCACAGTACAGCGGCACCACCACCGCCAGCGTGTTCGACGCGGTTTTTGCCTGGGCACGAAAGGCCAGACGCATGCACGAGTTGAGGTTTGTCAACCACTACCATGATC